>JAEEGL014638137.1_pt1 | contig 105462 bp, 92 predicted proteins | sample 9134231 | NCBI WGS metagenome assembly JAEEGL01 (sample SAMN16246548, study PRJNA631951) | gut metagenome | biome: gut microbiome; feature: rumen; material: fiber-attached | host: Bos | place: Iran: Karaj | collected 2018-10
ACATCGGCGGCGGCTGCCCCAACGGCAAGGCCTTCAAGGCCGTGCAGACCGGCGGTCCCTCCGGCGGCTGCCTCCCGGCCTCCATGCTCGATACCCCCATCGATTACGACACCCTGATCGCGGCGGGCTCCATGATGGGCTCCGGCGGCATGATCGTAATGGACGAGGACAACTGCATGGTTGACATCGCCCGCTTCTTCCTGGACTTCACCGTTGACGAGAGCTGCGGCAAGTGCACTCCCTGCCGCGTAGGCACCCGCAGGATGCTGGATATCCTAAACCGCATCTGCGAAGGCAAGGGTGAAGACGGCGACATCGAGCGCCTCGAAGACCTGGCTTCCAGCATCAAGGCCAGCGCCCTGTGCGGCCTGGGCCAGACCGCTCCCAACCCGGTGCTGAGCACCATCAAGCAGTTCCGTTCCGAGTACGAAGCGCACATCTACGAGAAGCGCTGCCCGGCTGGCGTCTGCAAGAACCTGATGAAGTACGTGATCGATCCCGAGAAGTGCAAGGGCTGCACCGCCTGCGCCAGAAAGTGCCCCGCGGGCGCCATCAGCGGCAGCGTGAAACAGCCTCACTCCATCGATCCTTCCAAGTGCATCAAGTGCGGCGTCTGCATGGATACGTGCAAGTTCGGCGCGATCTCCAAGAAGTAAGTATAGGAGGAAAGCCAGATGAATATGATTTCTTTCAAAATTGATGGCGTTCCCGTAACCGTACCGGCCGGAACCACGATCCTTCAGGCGGCGAAGCAGGCGGGCATAAAGATCCCCACCCTGTGCTACATGAAGGATATCAACGAGATCGGCGCCTGCCGCATGTGCGTTGTGGAAGCCGGCGGACGCGCCCTGCAGGCTGCCTGCGTATATCCCGTGGAAAGCCTGCCCCGCAACCGTGAAACGGGCGAATATGCCGAAGTGAAAACCAATACTCCCGCCATCCGCAAGGCCCGCCGCGTGAACCTGGAGCTGCTTTTGTCCAACCACGACAAGAAGTGCTTAAGCTGCGTGCGCTCCACCAACTGCGAACTCCAGGCCCTGTGCCGCGAGTACGGCGTAGAAGATGAAAACCGCTTTGCCGGTGCGATGACCGAGACCGCTCAGGACAACAGCTCCCTTTCCATCGTGCGCAACAACGCCAAGTGCGTGCTGTGCCGCCGCTGCGTCGCGGTATGCGAAAAGGTGCAGCATGTGGGCGTTATCGGCCCCGTGGCCCGCGGTTTCAAAACCCAGATCCTGCCCGCCTGGAACCTGGGCCTGGCTGAGACCGGCTGCGTGAACTGCGGCCAGTGCATCGCCGTGTGTCCCACCGGCGCCCTCACCGAGAAGGACGACACCAAGGAAGTCTTCGCGGCCCTCGCCGACCCCAAGAAGTACGTGGTCGTGCAGCCCGCTCCCGCCGTGCGCGCCGCGCTGGGCGAGGAATTCGGCATTCCCATGGGCACCTCCGTGACCGGCAAGATGGCGGCGGCCCTCAGGAGGCTGGGCTTCAACAAGGTGTTCGACACCGATTTCGGTGCCGACCTCACCATCATGGAAGAGGCCAACGAGCTGATCGCCCGCGTTCAGAACGGCGGCGTTCTGCCCATGATCACTTCCTGCTCTCCCGGCTGGATCAAGTTCTGCGAGACCTACTATCCGGACTTCATCCCGAACCTGTCCACCTGCAAGAGCCCCCATCAGATGGAAGGCGCGGTCATCAAGAGCTACTTCGCCGAGAAGAACGGCATCGATCCCCACGACATCGTCACCGTTTCCGTCATGCCCTGCACCGCCAAGAAGTATGAGTGCAAGCGCCCCGAAATGGGCCACGACGGCATGAGCGACGTGGACATCGTGATCACCACCCGTGAGCTGGCCCGCATGATCAAGATGGCCGGCATCAACTTCGCCGCTCTGCCGGACGAAGACTTCGATGAGATGCTGGGCGAGTCCACCGGCGCGGCTGTCATCTTTGGCGTGACCGGCGGTGTTATGGAAGCCGCTCTGCGCACCGCCTACGAAGCCATCACCGGCGACAAGCTCGAAAAGCTCGACTTTATGGATGTTCGCGGCTTCGAGGGCGTAAAGGAAGCTTCCTACAATCTGAAGGGCCTCGAGGTCAAGGTAGCGGTCGCTTCCTCCACCGGCGCGGCAGCCAGGCTGCTGGACGCGGTGAAGGCTGGCGAAAAGAGCTACACCTTCATCGAGATCATGGCCTGCCCCGGCGGATGCGTAAACGGCGGCGGCCAGCCCATCGTTTCTCCCATCGTACGCGAAGACGTGGATGTCAAAGGCCTGCGCGCCAAGGCGCTCTATGACGAAGATCTCGCCAAGCCTCTGCGCAAGTCTCACGAGCTTCCCGCCGTCCTTAAGCTGTATGACGAGTATTTCGGCAAGCCCAACAGCCACAAGGCTCACGAGCTGCTGCATACCCATTATACTGCCCGTAAGGTATACGAGGACTGATAAAACTCTAACGAAACCCGCCGTGCGCAAGCGCGGCGGGTTTGCTGTATTCAGGATGAATAATCCGGCAGCCGATTTGGCCGCCGGAATGTGTTTTCTGCGATTACTTTGCGGCTAAAGCACCTTCCACGATCTTTTTGCCGCTGGAGGCGCCGATGCGGCTGGCGCCCGCTTCGATCAGCGCTTTTGCGCTTTCGTAGTCGCGCACGCCGCCGGAGGCTTTTACGCCCATATCGGGGCCAACGGTCGCGCGCATGAGGGCGATGTCGTGAACGTTTGCACCGCCGCCGGAGAAGCCGGTGCAGGTCTTAACAAAGTCCGCGCCTGCCGCTTTGGCAAGTTTGCATGCTTTGACCTTTTCTTCGTCCGTCAGCAGGAAGGTCTCGATAATGACCTTTACGAGCTTACCGGGCACAGCTTCAACCACGGCTTTGATATCCGCCTGGACGTAATCGTATTCGCCCGCTTTGAGGCGGCCAACGTTGATCACCATGTCAAGCTCGTCAGCGCCCTGCCGGGCGGCAAGCTTCGCTTCGGCTGCTTTTATGGTGCTGTCGTTCATGCCAAGAGGGAAGCCGATCACTGTGCAGGTCTTCACACCGGAACCTTTAAGGCATTCGCTGACCAGAGGAACGTAGGAGGGGTTCACGCATACGCTGGCGCATTTCAATTCAGCAGATTCGGCGCAGATCTTTCTGATTTGCTCGGGCGTGGCGTCTGGTTTTAAGAGGGTATTGTCGATATAGCTCTCGATCGGTTTCATGGTTTCCTCCTAATGGTGGATCACAAGGTCGTTGTTGTCGATATATCCGATCACGTTGTCGTATTGTATGCGGCTCACGTAACCGTCGTTTGCCAGTACCTTCACGATCTGGCCGGCATTCAGCTCCCAAAGCACGTCCGCATTGTAATTGTACGGATGATCGTAGTACAGAGGCGCCAGGTACGCTACGCGGTTCAGGCCTTCCGGACTCATGATGTCGATGGAAATGTAACCGTACTTGTTGAGGGATTCGCTGTAGAAGTAGAAGAAGCTGTTCTTCTCGCCCAGGATATCCACGATATGGCCGCTCGCCAGTGTGCCCAGCACTTTGGAGGAGTAGTTGGCGTCGGAGCGATAGTTGGCGGCGTTGCCGGACACCTGCACATAGCCCTTTATGCCTTCAGGCCAGGTGGTTATCTTGGATGCGTTCTGCAAAAGCGTGCTGTGCACGTAGCCGATGCGTCCGTCTTCCAGAAGCACGCGGGACCAGTCGCCTACGCGCTCATAAACCCAGCAGTACAGTCCGGCGGGCAGCTGATCCATCGCGTCATACTCCAGACCCGGTCCCCAGCGAAGGGCGGCAAACCCGTCAGAAGATTTGATGGTCTTCGCGCTTGTCACACTGGCACCGTAGGTGAGGGCGGAGCGGCCGCGGGTGGTGATGGTGATCTCGCCTGCTTTCATCCAGCCCACGTCGCCGGTGTTCGTTACCTGGATCTTGTGCCAGACCGTGCCTTCAAACAGCAGCTGGATCGCCGCGCCGTTCGGTACGCTCTTGATCACGGGACGCTGATCGTTGGGCAGCTGGTACAGGGGTGACGCGGCGCCGTTGGAAGAGGTGACCTTGCCGTACACCACAGGCAAAATGGCACTCTCTGCCGCGGCGAAGCAGGAAAGAACGAGCATCAGGGAAATCAGCGCGCAGATAAGTCTTTTCATTGGATTCGCCTCCTGATTTGTTTATCTTTTAGACTTCATCGTTTTCATTTTGTTCCGCACTGTCGGCCTTTTCCCGGTTCAGTTCGACCTGTTCATCCAGATAGATCACGATCTCGCCGGAAGCGCCGTAGCTGCCTTCGCCTGGGAAGATGCGCAGTACGCGGTTGCCCATATCCTGAATGTTGATGGGTTCAAGTGACCCGTAAGGCTCCACGGTGATCTGGCCTTCCACCCTTGTTTTCATCTTCAGCAGCTGGAAGCCAATGGAAGGATAGGCGATATAGATGCGCTTTAAGGCATCCTGTGACAGATTGTATACGCTTACGTATTCCACCGTATAGCTGTCCTTCTGATACAAACTCACACTGTGGGTGCCCAGGCTATTGGTGAAAGTGCGCACGAACTTTCCGTCTGCGTCTGCGGCTGCAACGCCCTCACCTGCAAAGCGGATGACGATCTCGCCCTCCGCTGCGCCAGCCGGCTCGGCTTCGGGATAGAAGCGGGCGGTGTTTTCGTCCGGCCAGTCCAGCTTGATTTCATATTTAGCGTCCGCACGGACAAGGATCTCGCCTTCCGCCCGGCAGGCTTCTCCATCCGCGCCTACGGCGCTGAACAGGTAAGCGCTGTGCCTGAGCGGGTACAGCCTTTCGTTTTCGCCGGAGGCGTCTTTGCTTTCGCCGGTTATATACTCGTCCGGTATCGCGTACATGCGCATCAAAACGATATTTTGTTTGTATTCGCCGTTGTCAAACCGCAGGCGGATATCCGGCGAGGGCGCGCTCGTGCCGACGCTGGCCACGTTCATCAGGGGCGAAAGCGCCATCATGGTAGATGTCAGCGAAATGGCTAGCATCAGTACAAAGCCGGCGAGGATGCCCACAAGGATACGGCCGGCGGGCGTCTTCAATCGCTTGAACAGCGCCACCACGATCAGCGCAAGCACGATCAGGGCCGGTACCAGATATACCAGAAGGAACCAGTCCCAATACTTGGCGGGTGTGATGCCGGTGGAATTGGCCACGAGGGTTATTACGATCGCCAGCACCATGAACGCGCAGAAGAGGATGCGCAGGATCGCGCCGATCTTTGTTTTGGGGTGGATCGAGAAAAACGGCAGGGCGTCGTCGTTCTTTTTGAACAGGGCGGAAGCCGATCTTTTGCTGAAAGAAGCCATGAAACCATCCTTTGAAGTTAATGATATGCGTATTATACCATTTTTTGAACCGCATGTTAATACCGATTTGATATCCCCGGAAAATGTTTATGCCGTGTGAACGCCTGATGTGCGTAGACTGCACCTGGCACAGCCTTCAAGGATCACTCGAATTCCATGATCCAGTGGTCGATGTTCACTTTGCCCTTATCATAACTAACGCTTGCCTGGATCAGCACCCGTTGCGTACCGTCATCTCTCGTCATTACGAGATTGTTGGAATAATACGCCGCGTTGCCGCGCTTGTCGCAAAGCACAGTGCCGTCATCCCAATGGATGCCGTCAGTGCTCGTGTACAGCACGAACTGCATGGGAAGGGACGCGTCCACGCAGCCCGACCGCCCGTGCAGGATATATCCGCCTTTCACCCTGGCTACCTGCGGGTTGCGGATGCGCCTTTTGCAAAAGCTGTTCAGGCGTTCGGGCCAGGTAAGGCCCATATCGCGGCTGATCCAGCAATCCAGGTTGAATTCGTCCTGTTCGTTGTAGGTATAGCATATCAGGCGTCCGTCCGGCAGACGCTCCATGGACCCGTAAGCGTGATGCAGGTATTCGCCGGGCAGCTCGCTGAGCAGCTGGAAGCTTTCACCTCCGTCGCGGCTAACATAGAACTGATACCTGTGCTCCGGTTTGGAGGTGGCGAAATCGTCGTTTGCGAGCATGAGCACATAGATGTCCCCGTCGATCATCATGGCGTCGTATACGCGGCCCTTGAAGGGACACAGCTGCTTCGGCTCCGACCAGCTTTCGCCCGCGTCGTCGCTGATCAGCACCACGGGTTCCAGATAGGGTTCCCAGCCGTTGGGGTTCTCGTTGCGTATGCACAGAAGGACGATCCGCTTTTCCCAGGGAGACACGGCTTTCTCACAGGAAACAGTAAAAGGTTCGTTCAGAAAACTGTCCCAGGAATACGAAAGCACCTTTGGCTCAGACCAGGTATCTCCCATGTCTACGGAGGTGGCGTACTCCAGCCATCCGAAGCCATTGTGGCCCGGAGCCCAGCGGTTGCGATTGCCGGAACAGTTTGACCACAGGGCGAACACGCAGCCCTTTTTGTATTCCGTGAGCGCATGGCTCAGATGCCCGCTCCGGTTTTTCAGGCTGTGATCCACAAACAGGGTGCCTTCATTTGGGATATCTTCCGGGATCAGGCGATAGTTCATGGTGACATCTCCTTTTAAACACCAGGTCTTTTACTTCAGGATTGAACTGTCCATATATGGTTCGTCCCCTGTTTTCGGGGAAAGCAGGGGACGAATAAATGGGGTGTTTTCAGAGCCTCAGATCTCCGGGATGCGGATCTCGATCTCGTGACCGAGTTCGGCACTCTTGCAGATGCCGTCGATGATAGCTTGGTTGTACAGGATCTGAGAAGAGGGCACTGGCGCGGGCGTTCCATCGATGATGGCGTCCAGGAAGCCGCGGATCTTCTTGTAGAACAGGCCGTGGCCGCTCCTGTCCTTCAGGATCGGGATCTTCTCTTCCATGCGCACGCCGGCCAGGTCGTGGTACAGGGTCATCTCGCCGCCCACGGAACCGTTCCAGCAATCCGTGGAGGGAATGCGCAGGCCGGCTTTGGTGCCCAGGATGATGGTGTCGCCGGGAGTGTCCATGTGCATGGCCCAGGAGATGCGGAAGTCCAGGATGATGTCGTTTTCCAGGCGGATGAAGCCGGCGGCAAAATCGTCAACGCCGAAACGGGCAGCGTTTTCTTCCGCAGTATGGAAGCGGTCGGGCGTGGCGTATTCGGGATTGGTGCCGAAGTACGCGCTCTTATAGCCGGATACCGTGAGGGGCTTGGGATAGCCCACCGCGTTCAAAACCATGTCCAGCGAATAGCAGCCTATGTCGCCCAGGGCGCCGATGCCGGCAGTGCCTTTTTCGATGAAGGTGCTGTTGGGAATGCCGCGCCTGCGTCCGCCGCCGGTCTGGATATAGTACACCTTGCCCAGCGCGCCGGATTCAACGATCTTTTTGATCATCTGCATATTCACGTCGCAGCGGGGCTGGAAGCCGATGGACAGAAGCTTGCCGCTTCTCTTCTCGGCACGGCATACTTCAACGGCTTCGTCCAGCGTTACGGTGAAGGGCTTCTCCAAAAGCACGTTCACACCGTGATCCAACGCATAGATGGTGGGGGCGGCGTGCTGGGCGTTGTAGGTGCAAACGCTCACGGCGTCCAGCTTCTCGCTGTCGAGCATTTCCTTGTGGCTGGGATAAAAGTGTACGCCCTCAAAACCGTAGCGCGCGCAGAACGCTTCCGCTTTGCCGGGGATCAGGTCTGCCGCGGCGACGATCTCCACGTCGTCCATTTCCTTATAACTCTCGGCGTGCGCTTCCGCGATCCAGCCGCAGCCGATGATGCCGACCTTCAGCTTCCGCCCGCTGATCTTTTTCTCTTCGTCGAATGCCTGGGTAAACTGGCTCAATACGGTATCGCCCATGATCGTATCCTCCCGAAAATGATTCAGCCGTAAACAGCGGCTGTTTACGGCTGATATTGTATCATCTGCTTGAGGAAAAGTCAAAGCCTCCGGGAAAATAATCAATAATTCAGGTATTTTTTGCTCAGGTAGGCGATGGCGTAGCCGGTGTCCACGCGGCAGAAGGAACCGTCCGTCGCCAATAGCGTCACGGCGGTACCGTTTGTGACCACGCCCACCTTGGAATAGGAAGTGCCGGGGCCGGTGCGCAGGTTCACGTTGCCGGTGGTCCTTGCCCTGGAATAAAAGCGGAGCAGTCCCCGGTATATGTAGGCGTCCGACCAGCTGTCCGGCAGCGTCACCCTAAGCCAGTCTCCGGAAGAAGTGTAGGCGGTGATTGACTGGCCGACGCTTAAGGTGTACAATTGGGGATAGGATGTGGACGGGCCGGTACGGATGGAAGCGTAGCCGTCAGAGGAGCGCACCACGCCGCTGCGCCCGGAGCTGTTGGAAACGGTGGAGCCGATGGTCAGAAGCTTGCGGTTCACGTATCCCACGCGGCCGCTGTTGTCCGCGCAGCGGTACCATACGCCGTTCTGCTCCAGCACCCAGAGCCTGGTGCCGTTGTATTCCCTGGTGATCACGCCGAAACTGGTGCCAGGCCCCCAGCGCAGGTTCGCGTAGCCGTCGGACGAACTCACAGTGCCGTATTTGTTCACAACGGTGTCCGTATCGCTCACAGAGGCATCGGGGACGTAAGTGTCAGAGTAGTAATAAGAGGAACCCGATGACGAACCGGAGGACGATCCGCCCGACCAGTCGGACGACGAGGAAATAAACTGGATATACGCGCCGTACATGTATCCTTCCGTACCTGTGCGGATCACGTGCACCTTGTGCCAGGTATTTCCCTTTTTGAGGATGAGCAGAGTGTCGCCGTTATTGGCAACGCCTACGATGGGCTTGCCTGCGCCGGCCACAGAACGCACATATACGGTGCCGTCCTTGGTGGGGGTTTTGACATAGGCGTACTGCTCGGCAAACGCCGGGGCGGCAAAGCAGACAAGAAGCATTATCAATAATACGAAGCTCAAAGTCTTTTTCATACGGGAGCCTCCTTTAAGGTTTCTGCCATACAGACGCACAGGATATCAAATTGTTCCGGCACAGGAGGAAAATATGCTCTGGACACGGGAAGAATATCTGAGCCACATGACGTTTCAGGGTTCGCCCAGGGAGATGTTCACCGAACTCTTTGGCCCGCTGATCGGCCTGGACGAGGAATGGCGCTCCCAGGGTGCTTCGCCTGACGAGATCAGCTTAAAAGCTTTCGGCTGGGACGCGGTCAAATACGCGGGAGCGTCCTTTGACATCAGCGCCCATACCGGCATCGAAGCGCGGGTGCTGTCCGACACGGAAAAGGAGACCGTTGCCATTGACACGATGGGCCGCAAGACCCGACTCAGCAAAAAGTGTGCCACCATCGCGCTCCCGTTTTCCTATCCCGTCGAGACGCCTGACGACTGGGACAGAGTGCGCTCCTGGTACGCCTTTGACGATAGCCGCCTGGACATGAAGCGGCTGGAAGAGGTCAAAAAGCAGCGGGACGAAGGCGCCCTCGTTATGCTCTGGATGCCGGGCGGCTTCGACGAGCCCCGCAACCTCATGGGCGAGGAAAACCTGTGCTGCGCCTACTACGACGAGCCGGAAATGCTGGACGATATGCTCAGGGTGCTGGGCGATATGTGCGTTAAGGGCCTGGAGAGGGTGATGGAGAAGGTGCCCGTGGACGTTCTGTGCGTTCACGAAGACATGGCGGGCGTATCCGGCCCCATGATCGGGCCGAACCTGGTGAAGCGTTTTATCGCGCCTTACTACAGGCGCGTATGGGAAACCGCCAGACAGGGCGGAGCCCGCCTGTTCAGCCAGGATTCGGACGGTAACATGGAGGCGGTGATAGACGCGTTTCTGGACGCGGGGATCAACTGCATGTATCCCGCCGAGCCAAAGGCGGGCATGGACATCGTTAAGCTCAGGCAAAAGTACGGCACGCGCCTCGCCTTCAAGGGCGGCATCGACAAGTTCGCCCTCCGGGGCACGAAAGAAGACGTAAGGCGGGAACTGGAATACAAGATGAGCGCTCCGCTTCTGGGCGGCGGCACGGTGTTCGCGCTGGACCACCGCATCCCCAACGGCGTGCCGATCGAAAACTACCGCTATTACGTGCGTCTGGGCCGGGAGCTTCTCGGTCTTCCTCCCGCAGAACCTTCCGGCCACATCCGCATGGCGTTCTAAAACATCCCCGGCTGCGTTTCACAGCCGGGGATGAAGTTTATATGGTATTATCTCATTTGTGGTACAATTTCGATATTTCGTATCTGGGCTCGCAGCTCACGTTCATGCCCAGGCGCTTGAAGATCTTTTCGTCCACGGAAGACGGGATCACGGAAAAATGCACGTCGCAGCCGCGCAGCTTGTCCAGCTGCTTCTGCGCAAGCGCCGCCGCGGGATTCGTAACGGCGGAAACGCACAGCGCCACCAGCACTTCGTCCGTGTGCAGGCGGGGATTGCGGTGGCCCAGGTTGTTGATCTTCATTTCGGTGATGGGCTCGATCACTTCCGGCGGGATCAGCTTGAGGGAATCGGGTATCCCGGCAAGCTCCTTGAGGGCGTTGAGCATCATGGCCGCGGCGGCGCCCAGCAGGGAAGAAGTCTTGCCGGTCACCACACGGCCGTCCTGCAGTTCGACGGCGGCAGCGGGCGCGCCCGTGGTCTTTTCGCGCAGAAGCGAGGCGCCGATGGCGGGGATGATGTCGGAAGTGATACCGGCGCGCTTCACGATGAGCTCCAGCTTGCGCAGCGCATCGGTCTCCACGCCGGCACGCTTCGCTTCTACCTGCGCGGTATAATAGCGGCGCAGGATCTCGCGGTTGGACGCGATGCGGCACGCTTCGTCGTCCACGATGCAGTCCTTGATCATGTTTACGCCCATGTCAGTGGGGGAGGCGTAGGGACAGTGACCAAGAAGCTTTTCGAACATGGTGCGCATAACCGGGAAGATCTCAACGTCGCGGTTGTAGTTAACCGCCGTCACGCCGTAGGCTTCCAGGTGATAGGGGTCGATCATGTTCACGTCATTCAAGTCGGCGGTGGCGGCCTCGTACGCCTGGTTCACGGGATGGTTGAGCGGCAGGCTCCACACCGGGAAGGTCTCGAATTTGGCGTAACCGGAAGAAATGCCCCGCTTGAAATCGTGATACAGCTGGCTTAAGCATGTGGCCATTTTGCCGCTGCCGGGGCCGGGAGCGGTGACCACCACCAGCGGGCGCGTGGTCTCGATGTACTCGTTGCGGCCGTAACCGCTTTCGCATACGATGTCGCTTACCGCGTGCGGATACCCTTTGATGGGATAGTGGAGATAGGAACGGATGCCCAGCGCAGTGAGTTTTTTGCGGAAGTTGTCGGCGCTGGGCTGATTGGCATACTGCGTGATCACCACGCCGCCCACGTAAAAGCCCATGGAACGGAACACGTCCATCAGGCGCAGCGCGTCGTCGTCGTAGGAGATGCCCAGGTCGCCGCGCTGTTTGTTCTTTTCGATGTCGCTGGCGCAGATCGCCAGAATGATCTCCACGTCGCCCCCGAAAGACTTGAGCATGCGGATCTTGCTGTCCGGCTCGAAGCCCGGCAGCACACGGGAAGCGTGATAGTCGTCGAAAAGCTTGCCGCCGAACTCAAGATAGAGCTTGCCGCCGAACTCGGCGATGCGCTTCTGGATGCGTTCGGACTGGATGCGGATGTACTTCTCGTTGTCAAAGCCTATGCGCATGGTGCCTCTCCTTTACTTTTCGGCTTCGAAGAACAGTATGCCCAGCGTGTTGGGACCGCAGTGGCTTGAAACGGTGCAGCCGGCGTTGGAGTGGATGATCTCCGCAAACGGCGCTTCCTCCAGGATCGCCTTGCGCACGTCTTCCACGATGTCGTCCGTCACGCCGGAATCCGTGATGAAGATGCGCTTCGTCTCCACGTCGCCGGCGGCCTTCAGACGCTCATGCACGTACTGGTTGATCACGGCGGCGAGCTTGCCGCGGTACTTTTTGCCAACGCCCATCTTGCCGCCGATCACTTCGATGCAGGGCTTGATCTTCAGCAGGCTGGACGCCAGCGAAACCAGGGCAGAGCAGCGCCCGCCTTTGGCCAGGTATTCCAGCGTGTCGATGACAAAGCTCACGTTCAGGCGAAGCTTTTTCGTTTCAAGATAATCGAATATTTCTTTCGCGCTCTTGCCTGCCTGGGCAAGCTCGGCAGCTTCCAGTGCCAGAAGACCGCTGCCGCTGGAAAGATTCCTGGAATCTATGGGGTATACATGCCCCAGTTCCTGCGCGGCAAGAACAGCGTTCTGATAGCAGCTCGAAAACTCTGCGGAAATATTGATATGCACGATCTCGCAGCCTTCGTCCAGATGGGACTGCCAGAATTTCGTGTAGTCTTCGCTGGTGCAGGCAGCGGTGCGGGGAAGGATGCCCGTACGGCTTACATATTCAAAAACCTGGGGCGCCTTGATGTCAATGCCGTCGCGGTGCTCCTCCTGCCCCGTATAAACGTACAGGGGACAGACGATAATGTGGTACTTATCGACGGAAGCCTGGTCGAGATCGCAGGTGGAATCGCAGGTAACGATGACTTTTGCCATAAAATCCTCCGCTTATTCCGGCAGATGTGTGCCGACATAGTAGATATCGCGTTCACCGGAGTAGTAGTCCTCGCTGAGGGTCTCGCGCTTGACTTCCACACCGGTGTCCCAGTCGTAATATACGCGTTCCAGCTTGGAACGGCGGCCAAGTTTGCCTTCCTTCACCAGCACGCGCTGTGTGGTGTAGTAGGCGATCTCCCCGGTCTTGTCTTCCTGAATGTCGATGGCGGGGTTTTTGATATTGTTCTGTATGATCGTGGAGATCAGGTCGATACGGTATTCGGGGCGGTTGCCGTAGATGTATACGGTGGCGCTTTCCTTGTTGATGACGTTTGTGTAGATGTATATGTCGTAATCGGTGTTGTTCACGAATACGAAGTCCTGGGAAGCATCCTCGCTGACAGCGGCGTCCATGCTGGCGGCGCAGTAATCCACCACCAGGGAGTGGTGGTTGCGCTCTACCGTGTCCATTCCGGCGTACATTAGCGCGCCGTACAGCGTGCTGGAGGCCTGGCAGACGCCGCCGCCTATGCCGGTGGTAACGGAGGAACTGTAGTACACCGTGCCCTCTACGTAGCCGCGGATCAGGCTTCTTTCGCCCACGATCTCGTTAAAGCTCACCGTTTCGCCGGGCTGCACCGCGAAGCCGTTAAAGTTGCTCAGGGCCAGACGCACGTTTCCGCAGCGCGCTGTGGAGGAGTTGGTGAGGCTCGTGGAATAGGTCACGATCAGCTGCAGGCCGTTTTCCGCTTCGTCCGAGGATACGGCGGGGATCTTGTTTTCCACGGGCAGCTGGAACACCGTGGTGTCGCTGCCGCTGTGCATCAGATCCAAAAGCGTATTGCGGAAGCTTTCTTCATCCAGTTCGCGTCCGTCGTGGGATTCCGATACGATCACGGGCTTTGTGGCCGTCAGGACGATCTCGGCATCCAAAGGCTGTATATATACGCTGTCGTAAATATCCTTGATGAAGGCGTCCAGCTTTTTTTCGCTGTAGCTCAATTGCACCCAAAGCAGCTGCGGCTCGATGCGCAGCGACTGCTGTACTTTGGACTGATCGGAAGCGCTGCCGCTGTGGCCCAGGTTCCATGCCCTGCGCAGCACGTCGGACGTATTGTAGGACGCGTCGATATCCGTGGGCACAAAGGTCCAGATGCGGTCTTCAAAAGTGAAGGTGTATTTTTTGTTCAGCAGGGAAGACGCCCAGCTTTCCAGCATGCGCGCGCCTTCGTCTTTCGTATAGGGTGACATGTCCACGCCGTTGATATATACGCCCTGGCAGTAATACCGGGATACCGGCCCGCAGGAACGGATGCATACGATCACCAGTATCACCAGCAGCGCCACCGCAGCCACAGCAAAAAGCGGATTGGACACGATGCTGCCGGGTCTGATCTTCTGTGTTCTGGTTGCCATGAATACTCCTGTTTATGGAAATACATAATATCCTATTCTAATAATCTATTATAATCCAATTGTCCGCGGCAGGCAAGACCGATTTGGATATGTTACGGTTAAGAAAACCGCGGCATGGTTGCCAGGGGAGAGAAAACCGTGTATCATAAAGAAAAACATAAAAAAGGCGGCGCGCAACGTGACGAACAGACTGTATTACAGCGATCCTTATCTTACGTGGTTTGAAAGCCGCGTGGTCTCCTGTATTCCCCAAAGTGACACGGAAAGCATCGTATATCTGGAGGAAAGCGCCTTTTACCCTACCAGCGGCGGACAGCCGTTCGACACGGGCACACTCGGAGACCTCGAGATACTCGATGTTTTCGTCGACGATTCCGGAGACGTAGCCCACCGGGTAAAAGGCACGTTGTGCCCCGGCCAGACGGTGACCGGGCAGATCGACTGGGAACGGCGCTTTGACCATATGCAGCAGCACGCTGGGGAGCATATCCTTGCCGGCTGCCTGCACAGATCCTTTGGCGGCCATACCATTGGCCTGCATCTGGGGCACGCGGATTCCTCCATCGACGTGGAGCTGCCCGGCGGGGCCACGCGCCTTTCCAACGAGGAGCTGCACTTTCTGGAGGATGAAGTAAACGCACGCATCCAGGCGGACCTGCCCATACGCTGCTGGTTCCCGGACAGCGAAGAACTGGCTGCCCTGCCCCTCAGAAAGCCGCCGACGGTCAAAGAACACGTGCGCGTGGTGCAGATCGGCAACGATGAGTTCTGCGCCTGCGGGGGAACGCATCCTTCCAGCGCGGGGCAGATCGGGCTGTTCAAGCTCACAGACGCAAGGCCGAGCAAGGGAAAGCTGCGCCTCACCTTCGTCTGCGGCAAAAGGGCCAACCGGCTGTTTGCTTCTTGTATGGACACAATAAAGAGCCTGTCTGCGATCTTCTCCGTGCCGCCGGAAAATCTCTCTCAGGCTGCAGAGGAAACAGTCAAAAAGCTGAAGGACGCCCAGTACAGGATGGAAAAAGAAAAAGCCAGGCGCGCGATGGAACTGGTGGAAGGCGACCTGAAAACGGCCTCGGAAGGCACGGCCATCGTAAAACGCCTTTTCGACGGCCTCGGCACTGACGCGCTTCTGGAAGCCGCCAACTGCGTAACGTCGCGCCCCGGCGCATATGCCCTGCTTGGCAGCCGCCAGGAGCAGGGGACACTGCTTCTTTTCGCCAGGTCTCAGGACGCCGCTGGCGATATGGGCAAACTGCTGCAGGCCTGCGCCCGCCGGTTCGGCGGCAAGGGCGGCGGCAGGCCGGACTTTGCCCGGGGCTCCGTGCCGGACGAAAGCGCGCTTGACTGGGCAGAAGAAACGCTCAGGCAAAGTCTGGATCAATAAAGAAAAAGTACAGGAACGAAATGCAGGGTACTAAGTTCGGTACGGCTCCGTCCCGCATCGCCGTATCAGTCCACGATCCTCAAATAGTATTCGTCATTGCCTTCGTAAACGCCCGTCCGCCGAAACCCGTGGCGTTCATAAAATCTGCCGGCCCGCAGGTTGTCCCTGTGAACGCCAAGTGCGAGCGGACGCTTTCCGAATTCAGCATACACCTGCGAGACCGCTTTTTCCAGGATCTCCCCGCCGATGCCTCTGCTTCTGTACGCCCTGTCCACCGCAAAGCCCATGATACGGTAGAAGGGTCTGCCCTTCATTTCGTCGGGGTCTGTATCCCAGGGAAGCGCTTCGCCGATCATGATCAGCCCGACGGGCTTTTCGCCGATGCGCGCAAGAAAAGTGTGCCCGATCAGACGGTGTTCTTTGCCGTAATCGGTCACTTCCATCAGGGAAGACGCGGTATCCACCCACGCTTCCGGGATGTCCGTCCGGTCTATCTTTAATGCGTCACGATAGTTTTCGTGCGTCAGCTGTTCCAGAAGAATCTCCATATCGCCGGTTGCATCCCATTTCCACTCTTTTTTGACTGTGTCTGTCAGCCCTTCAGGATCGTTTTGCTGTATACCCGCATCCCGTTGCCGCAGGGATCGTCCTCTGCGCCGAATTCTTCTTGTATGAACTGAAAACCGTTCTTCAGGAGCACCTTTTCGGAGGCTTCGTTTCCGTGCACGACGCGCCCGAAGATCTCCCGTATGCCAAAACGGGACGCCGCGATAACGGACATTGCTTCCAGCAGCTCAGCGGCATAGCCATTTTGGCGATACTTCTGCCCGATGCAGTAGCCGACCTCCGTTTCGCCCGGCCTTCCTTCCACTTCGCTCAAACCGGCATCGCCGATCAATACTCCTGTCTGTTTCAGTTCCGCGCCAAGAACGAAAGGCAGTTGCCCTCTTTCCGCGCAGCCGGCAAAAAACCGGACCGCCTCCAGCGCCTCTTCCCAATCGGCGTAACACTCATTGGGAAACCACTTTCTGACTTCGCTGTCCATGTGGTTTTCGTATAGCGCCTGCGCGTCTTCATCCCTGAAACAGCGTATGATCAGGCGCTTTGTTTCCAGTATGTTCTCCATTTTAAGTCCTCATCAGCGCTCTGTACGCAAAATGGAATACCAGCTTGCGTCGCATCTTCCGGTATTGTTGCGGTCGGCAGCCCGCCGGGTGCCCTCGTATTTCATGCCGCAGTGCTTCATCACCATGCCGGAATGCGGATTGTTCGGGTCGTGGTAAGAGCAGACGCTGAATGCGCCGACTACGTCAAAGAAAAACTCGATGACCGCCCTGGCGGCTTCGGACATGATGCCCCGGTTCCACCAGGCTCTGCCGAGGCAGTAGCCGATCTGCACCGACTCAAGATCGTCGTTGGCAAGGCCGTGTATGGTGCCGATAGGCTCGCCGTTTTCCTTCAGCGTGATCGCCCAATGATAGTAATCTTTCTTCTCATAAAGCGGGAGCCAGGTACCGATGATATGCTTTGTGTCATTCACATTCGTGTGAGTCGGCCAGGTGAGGAAGCGGGTCACCTCCGGATCGGATGCCCAGTTTTTGAAAACCTTATCGGCATCCGACGCGGTCAGCCTTCTCAGTACCAGCCTTTCGGTCTCAAGACACCGTGTGCCTGAATGATTCATACCAAGCTCCTTTTCAGTCTGATTGCATGATCACGTCTTTGCGCTGAACCTGTTTAGCTTGAATTATACCATCCCTGCCCGAAATGGTCAATCTGCCCAGGTATACGCTGTATATGCTCAACAAAACTTGGGAGGAGGCGCCTCCTTGCGAAGCGCCTCCTCCGATAAACATGGATGATTATGCCCAATTCACTTTTGTTTGATTCCCTCTTCGATGGCCCTGATGCGCTCGGACAGCGGAGGATGGGAATACTCCAGCTTTACGATCAGGGGAGAGGGCGCCAGGTGGGAGAAGTTTTCTCTGGCCAGGGTCTTGAGCGCGCTGATCAGGTCTTTGCCGTAGCCTTCCACAACGGCCTGCCGGTCGGCCCGGAATTCCGCCCTGCGGGAGTGCCAGGCAGAGAACAGCCCCAGTAGCGGAGAGATGATTGCAAGCTCGATCTCTCCCACCAGCACCATGGCGAAGCCGTAATTGACGCCGTCAAAGCCGAAAGGCTTATACAGTTCGGCACAGCTCACCGTAAGATACGCGCACAGGGCGATCAGGCAGACGTTCAGAAGGCTCAGCGCCTGGTTTTTCAGCGTATCCTTGTGAATGCCGTGGCCCATTTCATGGGCGAAGACCGCGCAGATCTCGTCCGGCGTGGAGGAAGCAACGAGGGTATCAAACAGCACGATGGTCTTGGTCTTGCCAAAACCCGTGAAATACGCGTTGGACTTGCTGGAACGGCGGGACGCGTCCATCACCTGGATGGCGCGCACGCGATAGCCGTTTTTCTCCAGCAGCCCGGTGAGCTTGTCCTTGAGCTCGCCATCTTCCAGGGGCGTGAATTTATTAAAGATCTTGCTGAAAAAGGGATACAGGAATGTGATGAACAGTATGAACAGGAACAGCGCTGCCGCGAATAACACCGGCATCAGTTTTCCAAGCCAGAGATGGAAGGTGGCCAAAAGCGCGGTCAGGCCGAGGGACAAAATCAGGCTGATCACCAGGCCCTTGACCTGGTCTGCGATGAAGGTAGCCTTCGTGGTCTTGTTGAAACCGTATTTCTGCTCCACGATCATGCTGTCCACGTAGCCGAAAACGCAGCCGGTCACAGTGTCCGTGATCACGGTCAAAAGCGTTACGCCCAGGGAGCACCAGTAGATATTCGTGCCGAACAGTTTTGAAAACGCGCTGAACGCGTCCGTGAGGATGAGTAGGAAGGTGATCACAAAGGAAGAAAGCGTCTGCCACAGTTCCCAGCGGGATTTTTCTGCAGAGTACATGCGCCACTTCTGAAACTTTTCTTCGTCGTAGATGTCCTTCACGTTTTCGGGGATGGGGTTGGAAAAAGACTTCCGCTTTACCGCCAAAAGGGTGAGCTTGTACGCCTGTATCAGCGCAAGCAGTATGAGAGCCAGTGCTTTATAGTTCATGCCGTTCCTCCTGTGTTATACATATCCCATCACGCCCCGCACGCTCACGTCACCTGCGTGCACGGTGTGTTGTATGCCATTCAAATCCCTTATGATGAGCGAGCCGTCCGGGCCGAAATCTTCCGCCGTGCCTGTGAAAGAGTTTTCGCCGTTCTCCACGCGCACCAAACGGCCCAGCGTGGCGGAGAGGGGACGGATGCGGTCAAGTATCCCGCTTAGTCCGTAATTATACATTTGTTCCATGGCGATGTCAAATTCGTCCAGAAATGCGCGTATCACGGCGGCGGCGTCCAGATCAAAGCCCGTTTCGCTCCTGACCGATGCGGCCCAGGGAAGTTCGCCGCCGAAAGACTCAGCCTTCAGGTTGATGCCGATCCCCGCTACGGCATATTGAAGCGCATCCCCGCTCATGCCGCTTTCGCACAGGATGCCGCAGATCTTTTTTCCGCCGTGCACGATGTCGTTGGGCCACTTGATCGCAAAGCCGCTTTCCTGGCAGAGCCGGTTCAGGCTCCTGGCTGCCGCAAGCGCACAAACGAACACCACGCCCGGCGCATTTTGTGCATTCAGGCGTTCGTCCTTCAGCAGTACGGAAAACCAGGCGCCCTGCCCGGGCCGGCTTTGCCATTTCCGTCCCATGCGTCCTTTGCCCGCGGTCTGTTCGCCCGCAACGGCAACAAGCCCGTTTTCGGCTTCGTCCGCAAGCGCCTTCAGACGCTCGTTGGTGGAATCTGTCACCGCGTAATATATCTGTCTGTGCATATATACCCCGTTAAAATCCCTGTTGCGCCCAGCCGCTATTGACAAAACCTGCCGGCGCGGATAAAATGAATTGCGTTGTGCGGGTATGGCGGAATTGGCAGACGCGAAGGATTTAGGTTCCTTTACCGCAAGGCGTGCAGGTTCAAGTCCTGTTACCCGCATTTCTGATTTATTGCGGAAAAGGCTGCTGGAGCGGCCTTTTCCGCTGTTTTTGGGCTTGTTCTGTGTCCAAAGTGCTGTTTGTATTATTGCCTGATGTGCGCCGAAGACGATTCTGACAAAATTCGGGCATTGATGCCGCGATGGCGCGTTTCTCCGAGCTTCATCTTTTTGCTCGCGCAAAATCTAAAAATCGTCTGTTTCCTTTAGTGGCTTTTGAAGCTTTATGCCCTTGTCGGGTGTATACTTTTTGAAGGACGGCACAGTCATGAGGGCGGAGGCAAAGGTCACCGCGATCACGTCCTGGGCGCCGGCTTCAAACAGCGCGTCCGCGCATCTGACCATGGTGGTGCCTGTGGTGCGAACGTCGTCTACCAGCATAACGCTTTTGCCGTCAAGCGGACGCACTGCGGTGAATGCGCCCTGCAGGGAACGGCGGCGGGCGTCCTGGGAGAGCAGAGCCTGCTGCTTTGTGTACTTCACGCGCTTAAGCGCGTGCTCTACGGGTATGCCGATGAGGGCGGAAAGCGCGCTTGCCAGCTTTTCGGACTGGTTGTAGCCTCTTTCCAGCTTCCTTAGCTTATGCAGGGGAACGGGCACGATCACGTCCGCTGCCCATTCGTCCGATGCAGAAAGGGCTTTTGCCATCTCCTCCGCCATCCATTCAGATGCGCGCCATGCGCCGCGAAATTTGAAGCTGTGCACAAGGCTGCGCACCGGTTCTTCATAATCGTATGCCGAGACGGCCTTGAGCGTTCCCGCCTTGGTCCTGTGGCAGTTCGGGCAGCGCGGGCCGGCCATCACTTCGCCGCAATGGCGGCAGATCCTGCATTCCGAAGCGCTTTGCGTATAGAGAGGTTCAAGCGCCGCAAAGCATTCGGCGCAGAACAGCTCCCTGTCCGCGCCCAGCAGACTTCCGCAGCCGAGGCAGTTTGCCCGCGGGGCAAACAGGAATTCGATCAGTCCCTTTTTCATGCTTACAAAGCGCGTTTCAGGCGCTCGCACAGGCTGGAATAGCGCGCCTGGGTATGGTCGTTCAACACCATCTGCTTAACGCAGCCGGGGCGCCCGATGATCACCACGAGCCGGCGCGCGCGGGTGACCGCGGTGTAAAGCAGATTGCGCGTCATCAGAAGGGGAGGCCCGCTGATCAAAGGCAGCACCACGCAGGGAAATTCGCTGCCCTGGCTCTTGTGAACGGACATGCAGTAGGCAAGCTCCAGGTCCTCCAGCATATCCTTTTCATATACGGCGAGCCGGCCGTCTTCAAAGCATACCGAAAGCCTGATTTCCTGTGGATCGATCTGGGTGACATAGCCGATATCCCCGTTGAACACGCCTTCGCCTTCTTCGTTTGCGCGGGTCCAGCCGATGGAATAATCGTTGCGGGTCTGCATCACCTTGTCGCCCCGGTAAAAGCAGGTCTCGCCGCGCTTGACGAACGGCCTGTTTCCAGGCGGGTTCAGGCTGCGCTGAAGCAGAAAGTTGAGGGCGTTTACGCCCGCGTCGCCCTTTTTCATGGGCGCCATCACCTGGATGTCTTTGAGTGCGTCAAAGCCCTTGTAGGCGGGCAGGCGCTTCATCACCAGTTCCACCGCGCCCTGGGCAGCGACGGAAGCGGTCTCTGCCTTTTCGATAAAGAAATCGCTGCCCTTGCCGTTCATCACGGGCATCTCGCCTCGGTTGATGCGGTGCGCGTTCATGACGATCTCGCTTTGGGCGGACTGGCGGAACACTTCGCTCAGCTTTACAAGCGGCACCTTGCCGCTTTGAATCATGTCCTTGAGCACGTTGCCGGCGCCTACGGAAGGCAGCTGGTCGCTGTCGCCCACCATCACCAGGCGCGAGCCGGGCCTGAGCGCTTTGAGAAGTGCGCGCATCAGAAAGATATCCACCATGGACATCTCGTCCACGATCACCACTGAAGCCTTCAGCGGCTTGTCCTCGTTCCTGGCAAAGCCCTCGGAACCATGCTGGCCGTATTCCAGCAGACGGTGTATCGTGAGCGCATCCCGGCCCGTGGCTTCGCTCATACGCTTGGCGGCCCGCCCGGTGGGGGCAGTGAGCGCTACGGAGAACAGGGAGGGTACCAGATCGATCAGCCCCCGGATCAGGGTGGTTTTTCCTGTGCCCGGGCCGCCCGTGATCACGCTTACGGGATGCCCGAGCGCCACCCGCAGCGCGTCTTTCTGGGCTTCAGACAGCACTGTCCCGTCCGAAAGCGCCTCCGGGACCTGGATGCTTTCGCTGCCGGAGCTTTCGCCATTTATGAGCAGGTATTTCAGGCGCAGCGCGATGTCAGCCTCGCATTCGTACGCGCGCTTCAAAAAGATAAAATCGTCGTCGTTCAGCCGGTCACACACCAGTTCGTTTTTGAGGATCATTGCGCTCACGGCACGTAAAACGTCTTCGATGTCCGCTTCGAGTATCTGGCCGGCCTGAATGAGCAGCTCGCTTTCCGGAAGGCAGGTGTGGCCTTCGTTGTTCATGGCTTCTTCCAGCACGTATTTCACGCCGCTGGACAGGCGCCTTTCGTCGTTCATGGCGTAGCCCTGGGAAAGCGCGATCCGGTCGGCTATCCGAAAGCCGATGCCGCGTATCTCGTCAGCCAGCCGGTAAGGGTCAAGCTTTGCTACCAGTATGGCGTCCGCCTTGTACTGCGCGTATATCCTGCCGGCGATGCCGGGCGAAATGCCGATGGACAAAAAGTACATGATCGCGTTCTGGGCGTCCCGGCGTTCCGTGTAGGAAGCGATGATGCCGGAGGCTTTCTTTTTCCCGATGCCGTTCACTTCCAGCAAACGTTCCGGGTGGGTGTCCAGTACCGAGAGGGTGTCCGCGCCAAAGTGCCTTACGATCTCGTGAGCCATCTTGTCCCCGATGCCTTTGATCAGGCCGGAGGCCAGGTATTTTTCCAGCGCATCCCGGCCTTCCGGCGCGCAGAAGCTGAAGGAAGCCACCTTGAACTGGCTGCCGTAGGCGCTGTGCTCCGTCCACTCGCCTTCGAGAGACAGGCGGTCGCCCTGGTCCGCGAAGGGGATCGTGCCCACCGCGGTAAAGCTGCGCCCGTCGTCCGGCTTTACCGATAAAACGCTGTAGCCGTTATCCTCGTTGCGGAAGATGACACTTTCAACGATCCCACTGTACTTCAACATGAATACTCTCCGGCTGTCTGTCTTCCATCCGTTTTTCGTGATAGTAATTGAGCACCAGCGAACCAAGCCATATCGCAAAGCAGATGAACGCCAGTGTAACCACTGCCGCCAGCCAGCTGAAAAGCTTTTTTCCGCCGCCGCTGCCTACTTCTTCCGCTTCGTTCTTCAGGCGCAGCCTTTTTTCCAGCGCATACCGGAAGGTCTCTTCGTCCGGTGCGTCAGCTCCCAGCCGCAGTTCGGCAGCGCAGAGCTTTTTCAGCGTGCGGGCCCGCTTTTCAGCATTTCCCGCCTGCAGGGAGGCCAGAGCGCTTTTCAGCATCGGGCGAACTGAACTTCGTTTGACTCTCAGCACCTTTGCGATCTGGCCGACCGTGAGCTGGCAGCCGTAATGCAAAAATGCGCATCTGCGCACCTGGCTGCTTTGGGTACCTACGCCCGGCGCGGAGGAAAGGCAGTCTGCCGCGTCGCACGCAGATTCCAGGGCATACCGCAGGGAAGCCTCGCGGCAGTCGTTTAGCGTCTTACGGCGGGAAGGCTTTTCCGGCTGCCGGATCATCGCTTCGGCAAGCGCCTCGCGGGCGTATCGCTGAGAGCCGGTCACGGCGAGGCAAAGTGTATACATTTCATTATAAAGCGGCCGCCAGTCTTTCATGCAAGCGGCTGCCTGGGAAGCGTAAGCTTTCGTCATTTCTTTTTCCTTCGGTACTTTTTATCACGGGTGTCGGAGGCTGCGGCGCCCAGTACACAGAATAAGCACAAAACGAGAGCGTGCCCGAGGGCGGGAGCGTGTCCGCCTGTGGCAGTTACAGAAGCAAGGATCTGGGCGATGGGGGGCAGCACCCATGCGGAGTAAGGATTTACGCCCCGCGTGACCGTGAAAAATGCGCTCACGGCCCCGGCTGCCGGCAGTACGGCCCACATCAGCAGACCGAACACAGCCGGAACGGGACGCATCAGATACGCGGCCAGATAAAATACGTAAAACAGCGCCAGCTGACCCAAAAGCAGAAGAAGTATCTTTTTCATTGCTGACCGCGCTTTCTGACGGCGTCCGCCAGCGCACCCTCTACACTGACGCCTTTCCGACCGAGATTGAGACGCTCCAGGATGCGCCTTAGTTCTGTGTTGGAGGCGTCTATCTCATTTTTCAGTTCCGCGGCGGACATGCGCAGCGCGCCGCCTCCCAGAATGATGAGCTGTTCCAGCCCGTCCGAGGTCGCCACGCGCACACGGTTCAGGCTCGAAAGCTCGTGGGCCAGCTTTTCGATATAGCTGTCGGCGGTCTGGGCTTCCCGGGTATATACGATCTCGATATTGCCGTATGTTTCTGAGCTGCCCTGACCGCGGCGCACCTTATACGCGTCAAACACCAGTATCACGTGCACGTCCCGGGTGGCGGCGTAGTTGTCCAGTATGTCGCCTAACATGCGGCGTGAAAGGTCGAGATCGCCGGAGGCTGCCTTTTCAAGCTCCTGCCAGGCGTGTATCACGTTGTAGCCGTCCACCAGCAGATATTCGGGACGTTTGGGGATATCGATCACTTTCACTTCGGAGGAAACGTGCCTGGCGGGCGGCTTGCGTGTCTCAAAGCTTCGGGGAGAGATCTTTCCGTAGGTGCGTTCGAAGATCTCCATCAGCGCTTCGTCCGTATCGGAGGAGCGCCCGCGCGTTTTCGGCACAGGAGTTTCTTCGGTGCGCTCCCGCTCGACGGGGATGTGCATATGCCTTGGCGCCTCGCGCCAGGACGCGAGTGTGCCCGCGCCGTGGGAGCAGAATACGGAATCGGCGGGCTCGTCCGGGTCCCTTTCGGGATCGTATCCGATGGAAGAAACGATCGCGTCCTGATCGGGGCAGGGCTCGTATCCGCTTACTTCCAGGCTCATCCTGCCGAGACCTCTGGAATACGCGTTCAGCTCCCTTTGGTATCCGGCGGCTTTTCTGACCGGGGCACAGGCGGTAAGAGCTGTTTCTCCGCCTGCGGATTCGGGCGGATCGAACCTTCCGCCCATGCGGTCTATATCGCTCATGGCGCGTCCGGCACAGGCGTCAGGAAGGGAGATCTTCATCCTGTACCAGGGCTCCAACAGGACGCTCTGCGCGTTCATCAGCCCCTGGCGGACTGCCCGGTACGTGGCCTGACGGAAATCTCCGCCTTCCGTGTGCTTAAGATGCGCCCGTCCCGCCGTGAGAACGAAAGTGACGTCTGTAAGAAAAGAACCTGTCAGCACGCCCCTGTGCTGCTTTTCCGTCAGGTGCGTAAAGATGAGCCGCTGCCAGTTCAGGGCAAGCTCGTCCACGGGCACTTCGCTCTTCACCCGTATGCCGCTGCCGCGGGGCGCGGGTTCTATCCTGAGATGCACCTCGGCATAATGCCTGAGGGGCTCGTAGTGGCCGTATCCGTTTACGGGTGCGGCGACGGTCTCCTTATACAGGATGCTGCCTGTATCAAAACGTATTTCGAGGCCGAAACGGTCGTGAAGCACGCGGGTCAGGATCTCCAGCGAAACGTCGCCCATCACCTGGACGCGTATCTCCGCCAAAGCTTCGTTCCACCTGACCCGGAGCAGGGGATCTTCTTCCTCCAGTGTGCGGAAAGCGGACAGCGCAGTGTGGGGATCGATCCCTTCGGCCGGCAGCGCGCGGTAGGTGAACACGGGTTCCAGAACGGGCCGCTTTACCTGTTCTTCCGCGCCCAGCACGTCGCCCGCCAATGCGCTTTTCAGCCCTGTTACGGCGCATATGCTTCCGGCGGGCGCCAGGTCGGCGACAGTATACTTTTCGCCGGAATAGAAGCGGATGGATGAAACCTTTTCTTCGATGCCTTCATCCCCGCTCGAAACATGGCGGCGAATGGGCGTGCGCACGCGCAGTTCTCCGCCTGTAACCTTCAGAAAGGCGAGCTTTTCGCCGTTTTTATCCCGGGCGATCTTATAGATGCGGGCGGAGAAATCGCCGTCCGCGGCCCGGGAACAGGCGCAGCGGGATACGGTATCCAGCAAAGCGTCAATGCCTTCGTGCCTGAGGGCCGAGCCGAAAACGCAGGGGAACAAAAGACGCTGCGCAAAGGCCTGCTGCACCGCTTCTTCCGGAAGGAAGCCGCTTTCCAGGTACGCTCCGGTCGCTTCATCGCTCACCATGGCGGCGGTCTCGGTAAAGTCTTCGGTGTTTGTTTCGGCAGCCTGCGGGCTCAAGCGGCGCTTGATCTCGCGCATCACCTGAGCTTTGTCTGTGCCCGGCATGTCCATCTTGTTTATAAAAATGAAGGTGGGCACGCGGTAGCTTTCCAAAAGCCGCCAAAGCGTCAGCGTGTGTCCCTGCACGCCGTCCGGAGCGCTCACCAGAAGGACCGCGGCGTCCAGCACGGAAAGGACCCGTTCCGCTTCTCCGGCAAGATCACTGTGGCCCGGCGTGTCGATCAGGGTAAATGGGATATCCTTCCACGTAAACATGGCGTTTTTGGCGTAGATTGTGATGCCGCGCTCCCTTTCCTGAACGTCGGTGTCCAGAAAGGTATCGCGGTGATCCACGCGTCCGGCTTTGCGGATCGCACCGCTTTTGAGCAGCACGGATTCCGTGAGCGTGGTCTTTCCGGCGTCCACGTGGGCCAGTATGCCAAGAACGATGTTTCGCGCCATGAAAAACGGTCTACCTTTCCGCCAGCACCGTCTTGATCTCGAAGGGGTGGAAGTCCAGGCGGCATTCGCCGTCTTCATTAAGCTCGATGGGGCAGATGGTCTCTTCGAGAATATTTACCAGCGAAGCTTTTTTGCAGCCGTACAGGCGCAGTACGGTGCTGGTATGGTTGCGCTCGCATTCGTACAGACGCAGCACGAAGGCGCCTTCGATGTCTTCCGCGGGCTTTGCCGCTTCGCAGATGATGCCGGGATCAGAGATCTCAAACAGGCGCGGCGCGGTCAAACTGCCCGCGAACACGCGGTGCAGACAGTTGAATTCGTAGGCGGGCCGCACCACGTTTTCTGCGCTGAAAGCACCAAGATGCGGCAGAAGCGCATAGCGCATCGTGTGCACGCCGATATCCGTCTTTGGGTCGGGCCTGGAGCCGCCCTTCATCAGGGTGAGAGCCATCTCTCCGCCCAGCGCGGACATGCCGTATTTGCAGTCGTTCAGAAGCGCGATGCCGTAATGCGTTTCGCTCAGGTCCGACCACTTCTGATTGCACACTTCAAACTTGGCTTCCTCTATGGAATTGTTGCGGGTGGTGGGCCGGTCGATGTGGCCGAACTGGATCTCGTTCTTCACGAAGGGCGAGCGTATGTCGGTGCTGAACACGGTTTTGAGCAGTCCGTGCCGCTCCTGCCAGTTCACACGCGCCTCAAAGTCGATGCGGGGAGAAGATGCATAGAACACGGTATCCACCACCGCGGACGAAGAGCGACCGAAGCGATATTCGGCGCGCAGGCGCAGCTCCACCGCACCGACGCTTGCGTAAGAGACGCTGTCTGCTCCGGAAACGGGCAGAAGCTTTTCAAGTGCATCGTTGTCGATATCCCAGTTGTCCCAGGCGGCGGACATTTCCTCGCCGAAGCAAAGGGAAGAAAGGTTCTCTTTGCCGTTTGCCGGGCGGATGGTGCGGCCAATGCGTTTGTCTGTGAGGAAAACGATATGACCGTCTCCGTCAAAGCGGGCGGTGTAGAAGGGCGTTTCGACCTCAAAGCCGTTATGGGATATCTCACCGGCGCGGAAAGGCATCTCAAGGCTTTGGCCAGTCGGTTCCCCTCTCGTAAGGGTCAGCGCGCTCATAGCCGCCACAGGTGCTGCGACCGCTGTTTTCGTTTCGCCCTCGATATCCTGATAGGTCTGTGATGCATAGCCGCCCGCGCAGAAGGAACCTTCCAGCACCACGGGATCGCTGCGGTCGAAGGAGAGGGGATTGAAAACGGATACGCCGGCATTCACTTTTGCGCCCATCTCCCCGGCCAAAAGCTCCATGCTGCTTTTTATGTCCTTAAGCAGATGCTGCATCTCGGGGACCTCTTCTTCGTAAACCTTCGGGATGCATGTGCCGGGCAGGATATCGTGGAACTGGTTTTTGAGCAGGATCTTCCAGTATTCGTCCCGCTGTTCGTTGTCGTTTTTGCCGCTCAGCACGCTCAGAAGCTCGTAATCGTGCAGGGCGATCTCTGCCAGGCGGTTGTTCTTTTTGACGTCGTGCATCTTGGTGAGCGTGCCGCGGTGCAGCTCCAGATACAGTTCTCCGTCGCATACAGGGAGGGAGGCGCGGTTCTTTTCCGTCTCCTGCATGAAGCGGCTTGCGGAGCAGCTCTTTACCACAGGCAGACCTTCCAGATCGGTTACGCGCTTGAGGTACTCCAGCATGCCGTAGGTAGGGCCGCCGCCACCGTCTCCGAAACCGTAAGCGGCAAAGCGCATGGGCTCGGTGCGACGGTCGGTCACGTTTGCGTAATTGCCGGTGATGGTCTTGGGATCGGGCACGGAGTGGGTGGCGTTCAAGTGGCACAGGACCTCGCTTCCGTCGATGCCTTTCCACACGAAGGTGCCTGCCGGGAAACGGTTTAAGTCGTTCCAGCTGAGCTTGGTGGTGTAGAAGTATTTCACACCGCTCAAAAGCATGATCTGCGGGATGGCCGCGTTATAGCCGAAGGTATCCGGCAGCCAGAAGCAGTCGGAGGTATAATCCAGGTACTTGCGCGTAAAGCGCTGGCCGTACAGAAACTGGCGCGCCATGGCTTCGCCACCGGTGATGTTGCAGTCACACTCCACCCATACGCCGCCGTTGGGCTCGTACCGGCCCTCCTTCACGCGGCGCCTGATGCCTTCGAAGATATCGGGATAGTAGTGGCGCATCCAGTCCAGATGCAGGGCGGAGGACTGGATAAAGGTATAGTCCGGGTACATGTCCATTAGGGTCAGCGCCTGAGAATAGGTGCGGGCGCACTTGCGTATGGTCTCGCTCACGGGCCAGAGCCACGCGGTGTCCATGTGGGAATGACCGGTCACGCCGATCATGCCGCGCGAAGCGTCTGCGTGGGTCTTTTTGAGGACGGGAGCAAGGATCTCAGTGATCTTCCCGGCTGAGGAAACGATCTCTTCCTCGCTTACGCCGCGCTGGTCCTGGATGATAAGGGGGAGGGCGTCCACCAGGCAGCGGTAGGCTTTTTGCGATGCATAGTTGTCCGCGGGGAGCCTTGCAAGCTGTACGGCGGTAGCCATGTCGAACACGGCGTTGCGTACGGTCTCGTTCATCACGCAGATGTCAATGCCGCTGTATACGTGGCGGAAAGCCGCTTCGTTTACGGTGTCTTCGTCCGCGTCGTAATTCTCAACAGGCTGCGTGCCCAGGCAGGTATGGCCCGCGTAGCATTCGAACGCAAGAGCGATTTCAGTTCCTGCACGGGCGCGGGGAGAAACGAACATCACAGAGTGATTGCCGCCGATGAAGCGGTTTTTGGAGTTGATGATGCCGGCGGGTTTGCCGTCTTTAAAACACAGGATCTCCACGGCGTCGCTTTTGCACAGCGCGCAAAGAATGCGTCCGTCCGCTGCTTCGGGAACGTTCAGACGGCATTTGAGCCAGAGGTTGCCGTATTCCTTTCCCCAAGCCGTGCCCGGGGCGATAGGCGCCATGTCGGCATCCGGAGGGGGAAGGCGCAGATGCTCTTGCGTTTCCATGCCAAGAACGGTATCGACAGAAAACAATGGCCGGAAGATATGCCTGCCGTAAAGCTCAAGGGTGTTTTCGATCTTTCCGAGCGTCCGCTCAACGTATTTTTCAAAAGTCATGCCGCGCCTCCCCGAAAGAATTTGAAAAGATTATAACAGGTAAAGGGGCGAAAGTCAATCAAGGCCACCGGCTGAACCGGTGGCCTTGATGCAACGAAATGGATGTCCTCAGGCTTTCTTGCTCCTGCGCTTCTTGAGCCAGTGGCAGCGCATCTGGCGCGCGCCGCAGCGCATCCAGCCCAGACCGAAGATGAAGCCGGCCAGGCCTACGCAGCCTACAGTGTACAGCCTCCAGGTGCTCACGTCCTTGCAGGTGGCGATGTCGAGGTTGGCCAGGATGTATCCGGCCGCGAACAGGCACACGAAGATCAGGAAACCGAAGAGCATCAGGAGAAGGCCCCAGAGGGTCTTGTGCTTTTTGCTGATCAGGTGCAGCAGGAAGAACAGAACAAAACCGCAGAACGCGATCATGACCCAGGTGTTCACGGTGAAGCGTCCGTCACGGAAGGCCAGGTCGGTGTTCTCGCCGAAATCGAAATCGCTCATGAACTTGAGCTCGGTCTTGGCGTTGGCAGCCTTCATGAGACCGATAATGATGTTGTTGTGATTGGCAAGGGAATACTCGCCGTCGTCAGCAGGCTCGTCCTGGGGTTCGTCGACCGGAGCGGGAGCGGCCGTCGCTTCAGGCTGGACAGCAGGCGTATCCTGATTTTCCTGAGCTTCACCTTCGCCTTCGCCTTCAGCCTTTGCGGAGAACAGGTCGCGAACGGCAAAATCGTAGTTGTCCAGCTCGGAATGTACTTCGTCGGGGGTAAGACCCTGATCCTGATATTTGCAGGCATCCCGCATAATGAAGAACTTGCCCGCACAGGGAACAAGCAAAGCGATGATCGCCGCGATAAGAATGATGACCTTGATGACGCGTAGAACCTTCATAAACAGACCTCCTGTTGTTTCGCTGTTTCGGTATGGTAAGGGCATTATACAGCAAAAACGAGCATTAGTCAATAGAATGCTTCAAAATTATTTCGAATTTATTACAGAATATACTTTCGGGCGGCAATATTTTATATACTGCTTCTTTTTATTGATTTGGTTAACAAATTTACGCAAAACACTTGCACAACCCGAACATTCGGTGTATAATGTATTCAGGTTTATATGTAACTAAAAACATATATTCACGTATCCTGAATGAAACGACTACTCAAGAAAAGGGGATATGCAAATGGCAAACAACGAACTGATACTCGCTGTTGATGATGAGAATCATATTCTCGACCTGCTCTCGTTCAACCTGGAAGCATCCGGTTATCGGGTAGTCACGGCATCCACCGGCGAAGACGCCCTTGTGGTCTGCGCTCACGAGCGTCCCTCTCTGGTGCTGCTTGACATCATGCTGCCCGGCATCGACGGAATGGAAGTGTGCAGAAGGCTCAAGAGCCAGCTCACCACAGCGGATATCCCCATTATCATGCTCACTGCCAAAGGCGATGAGGTAGACAAGATCCTGGGCCTGGAGCTCGGCGCGGACGACTATATCACAAAGCCTTTCTCCGTGCGTGAGCTGATCGCCCGTGTAAAGGCGCTGCTCAGGCGTTCCACTCCTCAGAACGATGAAGAAGGCATCCTGCATGTGGGCGGCCTCACCATCGACGTGGGCAACTACGAAGCTTTCCGAAACGGTGAAAAGCTTTCCCTCACGCTCAAGGAATTCGAGCTCCTCAAGCTCCTGGTGATGTCCCGCGGCAAGGTGCTCACCAGAGATTTCCTGCTTGACCGCATCTGGGGCTACGAGTTCTACGGAGAGACCCGCACGGTGGACGTGCACATCCGTCACATCCGCCAGAAGCTGGGCGACGACGCCCACTACATCGAGACCATCCGCGGCGTAGGATACAAGTTCAACGACCGTCAGGAGAACCGCATATGAGATTAAGGGTCGCTGTCATGGCGACCCTTCTGAATCTTCTGGTATTCGTCCTGCTTCTCGTTTCATTCGTCGTTTCCTCCCGAAACGTACAGAACGACCTGATCCGGGAAGAACTCAGGGTAACATGCCGCCTGTCCAAGGAAACACTTGACAGTGCGGCATTTATGGATAGAGAAGACTATCTTACGGTGCTCTCCGAAAGAGAAGACATCGCAGGTCTGCTCACCGCCTATATCGCGGAAGACGGAACGGTCGTATACAAAGACTTTCCTTTTGATATACAGGAAGATCACCTCCGTATGCTGATAAAAAACACAACTGCGTCGGAGGTGCTTGTCGCGGGCTTAACTGGATATCAGAATGCAAGCCGCATATTCGCCGCCTGCCGCCTGGATGACGGCAGCATCATCACGTACGCGAAAAACGCAGCCAGCGTCAGCGCCATTGCCGGCAAGGGCGCTGTTGTACTTACGCCCGTACTGATCGCGACGCTGCTTTTGCAATTCTTCATTATCTATAATCATGTAGGCCGCTACGACCGCCTGGTCCACGAGCTGATGAACGTGCTGGAGGATTTCACCGAAGGCCGTTTCTCCAGCCGCATCACGAATGTTAAGGGTTTTTCTCCCAAATATACCGCGCAGTACAACCAGACGCTTGCGCGTGTACAGGACCGTGTCTTCAGGCAGGTGCGCCGGAACCGCGTGGTGGGGCAGATGCTCAATCAGATGCATACCGGCATCGTGACGGCGGATACGAACCTCACGATTACGTTTATCACCACCAACGCCGGAAAGCTCTTCGGCAGAGACATCAAGGACGCGGAGGGACGTTCTCTGCGGGAAGTGTTTGACAACGAGGAACTGGAAAAGCAGGTGACTGAAGCCATCAAAAGCGGCTCCTCCAGCGTACTGACCGCTGAAACGGAAGGACGCACCGAGAGCGGCGCCGTACGTCCGATCAGGCTGTATACTTCCACCATGTCATCTGCCGGTAAGACTACCGGCGCGCTGGTGGTGATCGAAGACATCACGGAGATACACAAGCTCGAGCAGATCCGTACCGATTTTGCCGCCAATGTTTCTCACGAAATGAAAACGCCGCTTACCTCCATCAAGGGCTTTATCGAGACCCTGCAGGCCGGCGCTGTTGACAATCCACAGACCGCGCGGCGCTTTCTGGACATCATGATGATGGAAGCGGAACGCCTTACCCGCCTGATAAACGATATCCTCTCCATTACGAAGCTGGAATCCGGCACGGACAGCGTGGAGATCAAACGGCTCAATCTCATGGATATCATCGGCATGGTACAAAGAGTGCTCACTCCGCAGGCAGAGAATAAGCAGGTGGAGATCGTAGTAAACAATTCTGCTATCCCTGCCTGGATCATGGGCAACCGGGACCGGGTGCATCAGCTTGTTCTGAACCTTGTGGAAAACGGTATCAAATACAACAAGATCGGAGGAACCGTAACGGTCACCGTAAACCAGGACCAGGCCAACATATATATGCTGGTGGCAGATACCGGCATCGGCATCAAGGAAGAAAACCTGAGCCGGCTGTTTGAACGCTTCTACCGGGTAGACAAAGGCCGCTCCCGCGAGATGGGCGGCACGGGACTCGGGCTTGCCATATGCAAGCACATCGTGAACACGATGGACGGATATATCGAAGTGCATTCCAAATACGGCGAAGGCACTGAATTTCTGGTCACGCTCAAAAAAGCGCCTGAGGAGGAGCGTGATGACGCTTTAGTAAACGCGGAGGACGAAACATGAAATACGCAAACTTCCCCGGCACGGATATCACAGCCTCCAGGCTCGGTTTCGGATGCATGCGCCTGCCTGTCAAAAATGATGAAGGCAATCCCATCGACAGGCCGGAGGCCATCCGCCTGATCCGCACGGCGATCGACGAAGGCGTTACCTATGTGGATACCGCTTACGGCTATCACGGCGGCGACAGCGAGCGCCTTGTGGGCGAAGCCCTTCAGGACGGCTACCGCGAAAGAGTCACCCTTACCACAAAGCTTCCGCTTTGGAAAGTGGAAAAAACCGAGAATATGGAAGCGCTTCTGGACGAACAGCTTCAAAAGCTCAGGGTGGACCATGTGGACTTTTACCTGGCCCATGCGGTGAACGGCGAAAGGTTCGACCATGTGGTCAAACTCGGGCTGCTCGAATTCATGGACGAAATGCAGAAGAAAGGCAAGATCCGCTATCCCGGTTTTTCCTTCCACGACAACGCAGAGGTATTCCGCCGCGTGATCGACAGCTACCCCTGGAAGCTGGCCCAGGTGCAGATGAACATCCTGGACGAAAACAATCAGGCCACCATGAAGGGCATCGAGTACGCCGCCGGCAAGGGCATCGGCATCGTCATCATGGAGCCGCTGCGGGGCGGTGCGCTTACGAGAAACGTGCCGCAGACGGTAAAAGACCTGTACGCTGCCATGCCCGTAAAGCGCAGCGAAGCGGAATGGGCTTTCCGCTATCTGTACGACCGGCCCGAGGTCGTTACCATCCTTTCCGGCATGAGCGCTTACGAACAGGTGAAGGACAACCTGCGTATTTTTGCCGAGGCTGATCCCGGCTGCGCCAGCGAAGAAGAGAAGCAGCTGTTCAAAGATGTGAGAAGCGCGTACGAAGCCCGCGTGCGCGTCGGATGCACGGGCTGCGAATACTGCCAGCCCTGCCCGAAGGAGATCCGCATCCCGGATATCTTCCGGGGTTACGACAATGCAGCCGTGTTCGATAACTTCGCGCCTTTCTACGAGCGCTACATGAAGGAGCGCATGGCTGCCAAATGCGTAAAGTGCGGCGCCTGCGAATCCGCCTGCCCGCAGCATATCTCCATACGCGATTGGCTGGAAACCATCGATAAAGAAGCAGTCGAAAACTGCGCAAAATAAAGGAGACAGTTATGGACATTCTGGAAAAGCTTTCCCTTGCCGGTCTGGTGCCCATCATCAAGGTTGACCACGCAGAAGACGCGGTGCCGCTTTGTAAAGCGATCCTGGCGGGCGGGCTGCCCGTGGCGGAGATCACCTTCCGCACCGCCGCAGCTGCGGAGGCCATTGCGCTCGTAAAGAAGAACATCCCCGAGTGCCTGCTGGGCGCGGGAACTGTGCTGACCGTTGACCAGGTGAAGCAGGCCGTGGAAGCGGGCGCCGCCTACATCCTTTCGCCCGGCTTCAACCCCAAGGTGGTGGGCTACTGTGTTGAGAATTCCATACCGATCATTCCCGGCTGCTCCAGTCCCGGCGAAGTGGAGGCTGCGCTTGAATTTGGCCTGAATCTTGTCAAGATCTTCCCGGCGGAGTCCCTGGGCGGCGTAAAGTTCCTAAAGGCGCTCAGCGGTCCCTATGTAAACATGTATTACGCGCCTACGGGCGGGATCAACGAAAACAACATGCTGGATTATCTGGCGCTGCCCCGCGTAAAGGCCGTGGGCGGCAGCTGGATGGTGCCTTCCGATGCCGTGAAGGCGAAGGAGTGGGGCGCCATTACCCAAGCCACGAAGCGCGCTGTCAAGGCGATGCTGGGCCTTAAGCTTCAGCATATCGGCATTAACAACGAAAATGCTTCAGAAGCGTCTGCCGGCGCCAAACTGCTTTCGACGATCATGGACCTTCCCATCGCCGAGAGCACGGGCGCCTTCATGGTAGGCGACCAGTTCGAGCTGTGCAAGGGCAAAAAGCCCGGCCGCCTCGGACATATCGCGGTTTCCACCAACGACATCCGCCGCGCCAAATGGCATCTGGAGTATATGGGCTTTGCGTTCGATGAGCCGCTTCTGAACGCGGAAGGCAAAATGAACGCCGTATACATGAAGGACGAGATCTGCGGCTTTGCCGTGCATCTTCTGCAAAAGTAAAGCAAAATTAATTTGCATTTGACGTCCCGATTCAGTATAATACGTTTGAAACGATGAGGGAGCAGCAGTATCCTTGATACTGCGTTTACAGAGAGCGCGTCCCGGCTGAAAGCGCGCAACGCAAGGCAAGGTGAAGACAGCCCCTGAGCTTCAGCGGCACGGCCCCGCCGGAAGGGGCAAAAGGGCCTTATGGCCGAATTTGGGTGGCACCACGAAACGTGTGATAAAACGCTTTCGTCCCAAAACAGGGATGAAAGCGTTTTCTGTATAAATATGTACGAAAGGAAGAACGTATATGATGCAGATGCGGACGCATAACTGCAATGAGCTGCGCATGGAAGATTGCGGCAAGCGCGTAAAACTGGTGGGCTGGATGGAGAACGTGCGCGAGGTGGGCGCGAACCTGGCCTTCGTCGTGCTGCGCGACTTTTACGGCACCACACAGCTGGTGGTGGAAGACGAAGAGCTTCTGCGCAGGATCGCGGCGGAAAACAAAGAGACCACCATCTCAGTGGAAGGCACCGTGCGTGAGCGCTCCAACAAGAATCCCAAGCTGCCCACGGGCGACATAGAGGTCGTGCCGGATACGCTGGAGATCCTCGGGCGCTGCCGGTACAACAGCCTGCCCTTCGAGATCAACCGCAGCCGGGAGGCGGACGAGACCCAGCGCCTCAAATACCGCTATCTGGACCTGCGCAATCCCGATGTCAAGAAGAATATCATCCTCAGGTGCAACGTGGTGTCGGCCCTCAGAAGCGCGATGACGGAGCACGGGTTCATGGAGATCACCACGCCCATCCTCACCGCCTCGTCTCCGGAAGGCGCCAGAGACTATCTGGTGCCCGCCCGCAAGCATCCCGGACAGTTCTATGCTCTGCCGCAGGCACCGCAGCAGTTCAAGCAGCTGCTCATGGCATCCGGCTTCGACCGCTACTTCCAGATCGCGCCCTGCTTCCGCGACGAGGACGCCCGCGGCGACCGCTCGCCCGGCGAATTCTATCAGCTGGATATGGAAATGTCCTTTGCCGGCAAGGAAGACGTATTTGCGATCCTGGAAGACGTGCTGCCGCCCATCTTTGCAAAGTACGGCAAATACTCGGTGGCCTCCAAAGCGCCTTTCCGCAGGATCAAATACCTTGACGCCCTTGCGACTTACGGCTCGGATAAACCGGACCTTCGCATCGACCTGACCTGCAAGGACATAAGCGACCTGTTTACGGACTGCGAGATGGAAGCCCTTCGCCAAAAGACCGTGAAGGCGATCGACATCACCAACTGCACGCTTACGCGCAAGCAGATCGAAAAAGTCCTTACCGACTGTGAAGTGCAGGCGGGCGCAAAGGGCTACTGGTTCAAGACGGACGCGGACGGTCATCTGGCCGGCGGCATCGCGAAATTCCTTGCCGGAAAAGAAGAGGAGCTTGCCAGGCGCATTTCTCTTGCACCGAACACCCTGGTGGTCGTTTCGGCGGGAGACCTGGCGGTAAAGCTTGCCGGTGTGATGATCAAGTTCTTTGGCGCCGCCTGCGAAGGCCATATGGATAAGGAACGCTATGAGTTCTGCTGGATCGTGGACTTCCCGATGTACGAGATCGGCGAGGAGAGCGGCGAGCTGGAATTCTGCCACAATCCTTTCAGCATGCCGATCGGCGGCCTGGAAGTATTGAAGAAGGCCGAAAGGGGAGAGATCGATCCCCTCAGCATCATCGCGGACCAGTACGATCTGGTGTGCAACGGCGTGGAACTGTCTTCCGGCGCCGTAAGAAACCATGATCCGGAGATCATGATCAAGGCTTTTGAAATGGTGCGCCTCGGAGAAGAGGACGTGAAGAGCAAGTTCCCCGCCATGTACAACGCCTTCTGCTACGGCGCCCCGCCGCATGCCGGCATCGCGCCCGGTGTGGACCGCATGGTGATGCTCCTGGCGGGCGAGGACAGCATCCGCGAGGTGATCACCTTCCCGATGAACAAAAACGCTCAGGACGTGATGATGGGCGCTCCTTCCCAGGTGCTCGACAAGCAGCTGGAAGAACTGCACATCCGCGTGGTGGAAGACAAGGAATAAACATAAAACAAAACGGCAGCCCCGTGAGAACGCGGGGCTGCTGTTTTGTCGGTAATGGCTGCTGTAGCTGTATACTTACTGGCGCATGGCTGCGTAGCACTCACTGCAGTAGATGGGACGGTCGGATTTCGGAATGAACGGCACGCGGGTGGGCTTGCCGCACTGGGCGCAGGTGGTCTCGTACATTTCGCGCTCGCCGGTGGAGTTGTTGCGGGCACGCTTGCGGGCGTCGCGGCACTCCTTGCAGCGGGTGGGCTCATTCTGGAAACCCTTTTCGGCGTAGAACGCCTGCTCGCCGGCAGTGAAGACGAATTCCTTACCGCAGTCCTTGCATACCAGAGTCTTGTCCTCGAACATGGAAAATTACCCCCAAATTAATGATCGACCGCGCAATCGGCTGACCTGGTCTTTGACCCCACACTCGCCGGCTGGGACGTTCGCTCATAAGCGGAAGCGCTCCCCACTACTGGTCCTCTCGGTTTTACCGGCCGGACTTACTTCTAAGCCGCACCATGCTCGCCGGAGCTTTGTCCGGGTTACGTGGATCGTTTCGCCTGCGACTGGCTTCGACTTTCAACCACAGACCCAAACTGCGCAGTCTACAATATTATACATAAATCAATTGCGCATTGCAAGGCTTTATGAAAGAAATGTGAAATTTCTTTTGTGCTGCGCAGGTGAGGACAGCGTTTTGGGCTCGTGTACCTTGACTTTTGCCGCGTTCGGAGTAGAATAATGACTATGAAAAAGATGCTTGATTCTCTGCTGGAGACCGGGCTTCGGGAAGGTTGTTTTCCGGGAGCCGCGGCGGCGTGCGGACGCGGCGATGAGGTCTATGCAATTTCCTGTGTGGGAAAAATCGCAGACGGCCAGGACGCAGTGAACACGCGCACACGTTACGATATGGCGTCGCTCACAAAGGTGCTTTCGCCTACCATGCTGGCGTTTCAGGCCATCGAAAGCGGAAAGCTCACGCTGTGGGATACGCTGGATATGTGGTTTGACGGCGTACCGGAAGACAAAAAGGAAATCACCGTCTTCCGCCTGATGACCCATACGGCGGGCTTTGAACCTTCCTTCCGCCTGGACAAAACCGTCGAAAAACCGGAAGACGCGCTGAGGGCGATTCTGGATTCCAGGCTCGTCTGCAAGGTGGGCGAGGCCCCGAACTACAGCTGCATGGGTTACATCGTTCTTGGGAAACTGCTTGAAAAGCTCTACGGCGAGGGCTTGGACACCCTTGCCAGAAAGCGCGTGTTTGAGCCGCTTTCGATGTACGATACCTCATACAATCCCCAGGGCGACAATATCGCCGCCACGGAGATCGACGCTGCCACGGGGCGCGCATGGCAGGGTGTGGTTCACGATGAAAACGCACGTTTCCTGCGGGGCGTCTCCGCCAATGCGGGCGTGTTTTCAAACATCGAGGACATGATCCGCTTCAGTACCATGCTGTCCAAAAATGGAGATGGCTTCCTTTCGCCCGCGCTCATGAAAAAGGCGACCGTCAACTACACGCCGGGCTTTGACGTACACAGGGGGCTGGGCTTCCACATGGCGGGCACGGAGTACAACTATATGGGCGACCTGTTCCCGGACTGCTCCTATGGGCATACCGGCTTTACGGGCACGTCCGTCGCCGTGGACCCCACCACAGGCTTCTACGTGATCCTCTTATCCAACAGGGTGCATCCCACCCGCGAAAACCTAAAGCTGTTCCACTTCAGGCGAAGGCTGCATAACGCTTTGTACGCGGTCTTCAGCAAAAACAATAAATAGGAGGAAACCATGATGCTTGATTACAAAGCGGCAGCCCGCGATTTCATCGATAATGAAAAACAGTTCCACCTGGGCGCGATCCCGACGGAGCAGTCCAACCCGCTCACCCGCGGCCTTTCTTCGAAGATCAAAAAAGATACGGCGGAAGGCATCAAAACGATATTATCCGCAGATACGTACATCCCCGAAGTTTCGGCGAAGTGCTTTAAGAGCCCGGAATTTGACGCTTTGGTAAAGGACCTCCGCCGCTGCATGGACGAAAAGCGGCTGGTGGTGTTCTCTTCCGTGGGCGCGTCCGGACGCATGGCGCTGCAGCTGGATTCCACCTGGAGGCTTTTCTGGCAAAGCCTTATCCAGAAGCTGCCGCTTCGGGCAAAGCAATTCGCCGATATGGCGGAACGCACCAACAGCTTTATGACGGGCGGTGACCGCGCCTGTGTGCGCTCAGTGGAAAACTTTGAGGACTATATGACCTTCGGCGCGCAGCAGACTGTGGATTCCGGCGTCACGCCCGGCGACGTGGTGGTAGTGCTCGCCGAATGCGGCTTAAGTTCCAGCACCGTCGGCAGCGCCATACAGGCGGACGATATGGGTATATCCACGTACTATTTCTACTGCAATCCCAAGGAGATCCTCTGCGAGCACCTTGAGCGCGCCCGCAAGGTCTTTGCGCACGAGAACATCACCTTTATCCCTCTTTTTGCGGGCAACATGGCGGTGGCGGGTTCCACCCGCATGCAGGTCACGACCATCGAGCTGCTGGTGGCCGGCGCGGCGCTGGAGATTGCCGCCTGGGGCTGGCTTAAGGACAACCTGAGCGCGGACGAGCTCGCCGCGGTCGGCTCCAAAGCGCTGGAGGCGGAAGAATACAGCAGGCAGTTCACGTCCTGCGTGCGCCAGCTCTGTGAAGGCGAAGCGCTGAAGAACATGGCGAAGGCCGTGGAATACGAAGCTGATACCTACACCGCCGGCGGCCTGATCACCTACATCACCCACGATTACCTGCAGGATATCCTTACTGACACCACCGAGCGCCAGCCCACGTTCACGCTGCCGCCTTTCAGGCGCACAGACGACCATACGAGCCCGCTTTCCTGGGCATACGCCAAAGATCCTCTGTATCCGTCTTCCATCGCGTGGCAGCACATCATACGCCGCCCGATCAAGGGCCTGGACTGGACGAAAGAAGACTACATACGCATGAAGGCCGCGCAAAGTATCGTGGACAATCCGCCCAAGGTGGGTTCGGAAGAACTCTCCTACTACGACCTGGGCTGGTCTGACGATGCTACCCGCTACAGCCAGCATCCCGCCCGCTTGGTGCTGGTGGACATCGACGGCAAGAGTGCGAAGGACGGCTGCAAAGAATGGTTTGACAGAAACATAGGCAAATTTGACGGCGGGCTTGTGCTGAGGATGGGCGACATTCCGGAATCTAAGCTGGATGAAAACGAACTGCGCATTCCGGTCAGCCTTCCGCATACGCTGATGGAGCTGATGCCGCATATCATGGTCAAGCTTGCTTTCAACCTGCTTTCTACGGCGACTATGGCAAAGATGGGCCGCGTGTGGAGCAACTGGATGATCCAGGTGCTGCCCACCAATAAAAAACTGATCGACCGCTCTACGCGCATCATCGCGGAGCTTGCCCATATCAGCTATGAGCAGGCCTGTGAGGAGTTTTTCAAGAGCTACCTGGGCCGTCCCAAAGATCAGGAATACCGCGAAAGCTACGTGGTGGAAACGCTGAAGCGCCTAGGCGTAGACCCGGACGCGGAGGCATAAAAGAAAACAGATCAACGAAGAAATGGGCTCACGCCGAACTGGAACGGCGTGGGCCCTGTTTATGCGGCTTTCCGGATAGAATTTCAGGTATACAGCCAGAACTCCTCGCTTTGCCGCTGCCAGTCCTGAATGGGCAGCCTGTTCTGCTCGATCAGCTCTTTTCCGCTTGCCCTGCCTTCCCGGTAGTCCTTCGTTCCGACAAGCCGGTCGATACTGGATGTCCATTCAAACTTATCGCCGCTCATGGCGCGGATCTCGTCCATCAGCATAAGGCCCATCAGCGGGGCGTCCGCTTTAAGCTCATCGGTCACATAGATCTGCACGCCAGCGCACTGCTGGCCGGCGTGCTTGGAACAGGCGGGCGTAAAATACGCTTCACGGAAGTAGAAGCCTTCGAGCCCAAGGCTGTTCATGCGTAAGGCGAGCTTTTCGGCATCCAGAAACGGCGCGCCGATGAGCTCAAAGGGCAGCGCCGTGCCCCGGCCTTCCGAAATGTTGCAGCCCTCGAAAATGCAGGTGCCGGGGTATACGCGCGCAGCGTGCAGGGTGCTCAGGTTCGGCGACGGGGGTACGAATTTGAGCCCCGTATCCTCAAAACGCATGGAACGCTTCCATCCGGTCATAGGTACCACATGCAGGTCGAGCTCCAGCTTCAGATACGATTTTACCCATCTTGCATATTCTCCCACGGTCAGGCCGTATCGCGTGGGAATGGCATAGCGTCCTACGAAAGAAGACACTTCTTCGTCAAGAAGCGTTCCCTGTACTGTCAACCCGCCCAGGGGATTCGGCCTGTCCAGCACGACCACGGGCTTGCCTGCCCGGGCGCAGTCCTCCATGGCGTCGGAAAGCGAGTAGATAAAGGTGTAGAATCGTGCTCCGGCATCCTGAATGTCGTATACGAAAACGTCGAAGTCGTCCAGCATAACCTGGCTCAAATGGGTACTCGCGCCGTAGCAGGAATAAACGGTAACGCCGGTCTTCTCGTCCCGGAAGCTGCCGATATGCTCGCCGGCGGGAACGCTTCCGCGAACCCCGTGTTCGCAGGCCAGCAGGGCGCTTAAACGGAAGCCTTCGTTAAGGATGTCGATGGAAGAGCGCATCGAGGCGTCCACGCCCGTCGGATTGGTCATCAGACCCAAGCGTGCGCCCTTCAGAATCCCTTTTACGGTGCTCAGATTGTCAAGTCCTGTGCGTATCATCTTTATATCTCCGGCAGGATGCGTTTTGCGTAATCGTCTGTGCCAAAGGCGGTGGCGTATTCCGCTTTGATCAGCGCGCCCCGCATGCGGGCAAGCCCTTCATAGTACTGCAGATACCGGAAGTCCCGGCTGTGCTCTGTAAGGTAGAGGTTCTTCACTGCGTGTTTCCAGGTCTCAAAGCTTTTGCTTACGTCAAAATACGCATAGGGAACGAAGCCTTCGCTGTCTTCCCAGTTTTCTGCGTAAAGCCAGCGCCTGATCTTCGCAGGGGGTAGGGGCCGTTCAAACGTGGGCAGCGACGCAAAGAAGATGGCGTCCGTAGTGAGGCGGCTGGCGGCGATGTGGTCCTTGTGCATGGAGTTTTTCCAATGATACAGGACGACCTCCGCCTGGTATTTGCGCATGATGTCGCCGATCCTTACCGCAAGCTCCTGGCTGTATTCCAGTTCGCCGTCCGGAATGTCAAGCACCACGCTTTCGCCGCCCAGCTCGGAAGCGAACTTCCTGGCGGATTCCACGTTCATTTCGCGAAATTCCTGCTGCGTCATGCCTGGCGGACAGCCGCGCTCGCCTGCCGTAAGGTCCAGGGTGACGATGCGGTGGCCTTCAGAAGCGTACCGGCTCAGAAGCATGCCGCTCGTAAGCTGCGCGTCGCCGGTGTGCGCCCCTACAGCCATAACGGTCTTCATATCAAAGCTCCTTTCTCATGAAGGCAAAAGTGCGGGCCGGACGGAAACCGGTCTTGAGATACAGCCGCTGGGCGTGGTTTTCCGTTCCCGTAAAAAGCGAAGAGTATTTCGCTCCGACCTTTATAAACTCGTTCATCAGATCGTTGAACAGCACAGTGGCGATACCGCGCTTTTCATACAGCGGATCGGTGCAGATACCGGTAAACCAGCCGCGTCCGTTCGTTTGAACGTCGACAGGCCCAGTGAAGCCTACGATATGCCCCTGCGTCCTCGCGGCCAGAATGGGCCGCGGCGACGGGGAAGCGAGTTCGTCCCGGAGCACCTTGCGCCAGTATTCGCTGCCTACGCGGCCGCACATTCCGTCCCACTCGCAGTTTTCCTTCGGATCGTACAGCCCGGCCTTTATGCCCTGCGCGGCAAGTTCACTGCGCTTATTCTCGATTTCGTCAGTTTTGCGGTAATCCGAAAGATTGAGGTACATGGCTACTTCGTGAACGCGAGGAACGTAGCCGCGCTTCTGAAGAAAACCGTATGCCAGCGAGCCTTCGTCCATGCCCGGCATGTTGTTATGCTCGTGTTCGGGAGTGCCGGGTATGCGCCAGTCCAGATCCATGGGACTCAGGCTGGAAACGTCCAAATTCTTCTTTCCGAGACGCCGGAAGGCATCTTCCAGTCCTGATACCAACATGCTGCCCGCTCCGTGCGAGCGGCAGGCGGGACGCACCATGAGGGTGTTGATGAAGCCTGGTGTGTTCTCGTCGTTCTCACCGGCGAGAAAAGCCTTTTTCCGGCTGCCGGATATGAAACCGATCACTTCGCCATTTTCTTCTGCTACAAGCAAGAGAAAAGCGTCATATGTATTTTCGGAGAGGAACTTATCGCGGAAATATTGTTCATTCAGAGGTCTGTACAAAGCGTCTCCGTTGGAAACGCATTCGTTCCATACACGTTCAAGCATGGGATAATCGTTTGGCGAAAAAATACGTATCATCATATAGCATCACCTTTGAAAAACCCCTTCCCGTTTCCGGGAAGGGGCGACAGCGTTATAAAACGTTATCAGTTGTTGGCCAGATACTCGTCGAGCTGACGCTGCGCGTCTTCGATCATATCCTGCAGGCCGGCGGCATTCATCTTCTCGATGAACTCGTCATAGATGTCGTCAATCAGCACGGTGCCGGAGGCGAAGCTGGTGTAGTAGCTTTCCTTGATGGCGCTGATCTCAGCCAGCTGGTCGGTGAACGCAGAGGAATCCCACTTGAAGGAACCCATGGCGGACGGAACAGCTTCGTCGGCGACGACGCCGTAGTAGATCTCATACTGATCGAAAGCGGGAGCGATGCCGGCTTCAACCTGAGCCGCGCTTACGGGCAGGCTGGTGAAGAAGTACATCGGCTGCGCGAACGCCCAGCAGCTGTAGTTGTCGGAGCCTTCCTGAGTGCGGAGCACGGCGCCGGCGCAGGGGCCTTCGGTGATGTAGTTCCAGTGTACGCCTTCGATGCCGTAGCGCAGGCAGTCAGCGGCGTACTTGTCGGTGTGCAGCAGCTCGAACAGAGCCAGGACCTTATCCAGCTTGTCTTCGTCGTTGGCGAGCGCCGCGGACACAGCGTTCATGGAGCCCTGTACGGAGTCAACGGACAGCATGGGACCGGCATAGCGGGTCATCCAGGTGGTGTAGCCGTTGGAGATGGTGTAGCCGTCGTAGGAGTCCCAAGCCTGGGCGAAGCCGATGTGGGGCTTGGAAGAATCGATGGCGCTTTCAGTCAGCTGAGCGGCGTCGGGATTGACGAGGCCCTTCTGCATCCAGTCATACATGGTGCGATAGCGCTCCATGACTTCCTCATCCTCGAACACGCTGACGACTTCGGTGGTGCCGTAGATGCAGCCGATCATCGCGGTGCGGTCGATGAAGTCGAAGGAAGATTCCATGCCGGCGGGGTTGCCGCCAACCAGAACGGGATACTCGCCGTCAGCGAGGGTCTCTTTCCAATCTACGAGGAAATCGGTCAGATCGCCCCAGGCTTCGATCTTCGCAGGGATCTCATAGCCCAGCTCAGTGGCCTTGTCGGCGGGGTAGGTGATGAAGTTCTCAGCGGCGTAGTCCTTCTTGTTGGGGATGGCGTAGATGAGGCCGTCGGCGCTCTCAGCCAGATCCCAAACGTCCTTGGACATGGCGTCATACAGGCCAGGGGCTACTTCCTTGATGTAATCCTGGCTCAGACCAAGGAACAGGCCCTTGGAGATGCACTGGTTGGTGTTGTTGTACCAGGAGCAGGTGAAGTAGATGTCGAAGAGTTCGCCGGCGTTGATGGCAAGCTGCAGCTGATCGTTGGTGAAGTACTGCATGTCGAGCTCTACGCCGATCTTCTCGGCCAGGTACTGGTTGTACCACTCGAGGAACTTCGCGTTGTCAACAGGAGCGGTGGAGCCGCAGCCCATTGCCCAGGTGATCTTGGTGACGTCGGTCTCGGCGCTCGCGATGTTGAAGCAGCCAAGTACCAGAGCCAATGCCAAAACCAGAGTAACGAGTTTCTTCATTGAGGTTTCCTCCTATATAAGATATATCTAAACGGTATATGCCGTTTAAATCAGTTTAGCCCTTCACAGCGCCGATGGTAAGACCGCTGATAAAGTACCTCTGGAAGAAGGGGTACGAGCAGGCGATGGGCAGAACGCTCACGATGACCATGGCCATACGCACGGTCTCGCTGGGCAGGTTGTTGCTTTCGCCAGGGGCGGTAGCCTGCGGGTTGCGGGTCAGGAAGTCGATGTTGTTTTCCAGAGAGATCAGCACGTACTGCATGGGGAACAGGGTCTGGTGGTTGCTATCCAGATAGTATTTGGCCATCATCCAGTCGTTCCAGTAGGCGAAGGTGTAGAACAGGCCTATGGTGGCGATGGCGGGCAGGGAGATAGGCAGCACGATCTGCAGGAAGATCCTGATCTGGCGCGCGCCGTCGATCTTGGCAGATTCGATGATGGCATCGGGCACTGATGTCTGGAAGAATGTGCGCATGATGATGATGTAGAAGCTGGAGCAGCAGATCGGCAGGATAAGCGCCCAGTACGTGTTCTTCAGGCCCAGCACCTGCGCGTTGATCATGTAGCTTGCCACAAGGCCGCCGCTGAACAGCATGGGGATAAAGATGAACCAGGTGAAGAATCCCCTTAAGCGGTAGTTGGGACGGCTCAGAGCATAGCCCATCGTGGAGCAAAGCACCAGTCCGATCACTGTGCCGACCACGGTGACGCCCAGGGAATTGATGAACGCGTGGCCGATGTACGAGCCCTGCTTGAGCAGATAGGCATAGCTCGCCACGCTCCAGGACATGGGAATGTAGGAATAACCCTTGGTCACAACGCTGTGCTCACTGGAAAGTGACACGATGGCTACCAGCAGCGCGGGAAGGAAGCACAGCAATGCCAGAATGATGAATATTGCACTGAAAGCTACGTTGGAAGCCGGAGACACCCGAGTGTATTTCAGTACCGCGTCTACATGCTTCGTTTTGCGGGTAGCTACTGTCTTGCTTGTTACAGACATCTTGATACTCTCCTTTCTTCCGGTTTAGAACAGGCCGGCATCGGGGTCGATGCGTTTTACGGCAACGTTGGAAAGAACGATCATGATGCAGCCGCAAACGCTTTGGAGCAGCGATGTGGAAGAGGAGATGTTGATGTTGGGTACCACCAGCAGCGCTTTGAACACGTGCACATCGATGGTCTCCGTAAGGGAGGTCAGACGGCCTGAGTCGCGGGTGGCCTGATAGAACAGGCCGAAATCGCTGCGGAAAATGGAGCCGATGGCCAGGATCAGCATGATGGACATGATGGGCCTAAGCAGCGGGATGGTGATGTAGCGGGTCTGCTTCCACTTGCTGGCGCCGTCGATCAGCGCGGCTTCGTAGAGTTCTCCGTCGATGCCGCTGATGGAGGCAAGGTATACCACCATGCCGTAGCCCATGCCCTTCCACTGATTGAGGAACACCAGGAACCAGCGCCAGAAAGGCACGTCGCCGTACCAGTCGTGCTTGGGTTCGCCAACGCCCAGAGCCACGAAAACGCGGTTGAATAGGCCGGCGTCAGTAGCGAGGAAAGCGTACACAAAGTAACCGATGACGACCCAGCTCAGGAAGTGGGGCAGGAACATCATGGTCTGGCAAACCTTTGCCAGGCGCTTGCTGTACAATTGGTTGATCATGATGGCTAGGGTCACCGGGATGATGACGCCCAGGATGATGAATATGATGTTGTACACCAGCGTGTTGCGTATCATCGTACTGAAGAAACTGGAGTTGAACAGGAAACGGAAGTTCTGCAGGCCGGTGAACGGGCTGTTGATGAACAGGCTATACAGGAAGTTCCTGCCGGGCGCGACGGTGAAGTTCTTGAAGGCGATGATGATGCCGAATATGGGCGCGTAGCAGAATACGATGTACCAGATGGTGGTGGGCAGATGCAGCAGGAACAGCTCGACGTTGTCGAACGAAGAGCCTGTGCTGCCGCCGTTGTCGCCTTTCTTGGGCTTGACGACCTTCGGCTTATTGGTTTCGGCTTTGTTCATTCCATTCCGTCCTTTCCAAATGAATTCTGTTCGAACCGAGTCTTCTGTATATGATGATGTTATGTTGAATGAAAAGAGAAACGTATCTGTATATCTGCCTAATTTTACCATGAAATAGGGTCTCATTTCAACATAAGATACATATTACTGTTAAATTTAACTTTTCATAAACAATTCATGTGAGAAGAGTCAACTGAATGAAAGCTTGCTGAGATACGGATTCTTTGAACAAAAACGCCTGAACAAGATATTTCAAATGGTATGGCGGCGATCCGGTACGCATTGGGGACGCAAAATTTACTTTCGGATACTTGAATATCGCCTTTCCCTGTGGGACAATATGCCCGCATCATCATACAGGAGGACATTACCATGAAGGTCGGCATCATCGGCTGCGGAACCATCGCCAATTCCGCTCACATCCCCGCTTATATGGCGAACTCCGACGCGGAGATCAAATACTTCTGCGACATCATTCCCGAAAAAGCACAGGCCTGCGTGGAGAAATACGGCTGCGGCATCGCGGTAAAGGACTATCACGACGTTCTGGCCGATCCCGAAGTGCAGGCTGTTAGCGTCTGCACGCCCAACAAAATGCATCCCAGAATCTCCATAGACGCCATGCGCGCCGGCAAGGACGTGCTTTGCGAAAAGCCCTCCGCGCGCACATATAAGGAAGCGCTGGAGATGCTTAACGTACACCTGGAGACCGGACGCATCCTGAACATCGGCGTGGTGAACCGCTTCAACGACTATGTGAACCTGATCAAAAAGTACATCGACGAAGGCAAGCTCGGCGAAGTGTATCACGTATACGTCAGCTTCCGCGCCCACAGGAGCATCCCGGGCCTGGGCGGCGCGTTCACCACGAAGGCCATCGCCGGCGGCGGCGCGCTGATCGACTGGGGCGTGCACTTCATGGACATCGTGATGTACTGCTGCTCCGATCCCAAACCTCTCACCGTGACGGGTGAAGCGTTCTGCAAGCTGGGAACGCCGATGGATAAATATGTATACCGCCGCATGTGGGCGGAGGACACCAAGGACTTGAACGGCACCTACGACGTGGACGATTCCGTAACCGGTATGATCCGCACCGAAGGCCCCGTGATCACCTTCAACGGCGCCTGGGCGCAGAACATCGACCAGCAGGAAATGTACATCGACTTTATGGGAGACAAAGGCGGCATCCGCTTGAGCTACGGCTCCACATTTGAGTTTTACACCACTGAAGGCGGCGCGCTGGTCAAGTATACGCCCGAGATCAAGACCCGCGATCATTTCCGCAACGAGATCGATGCCTTCGTAAAGGACGTTGAGACCCGCGAAAAGCTGCCTTCCAGCATCGAGACCGTGATCAAGAGCCAGCAGATCCTGCAGGCGATATACGATTCCAGCAATAAGCATAAAGAGATAAAGCTGTGAGGCGCGTATGAATATCGGATTCATCGATTATTATCTGGACGAATGGCACGCCAATAACTATCCGCGTCTTCTTAGGGAGGTGACCGGCGGTAAGATGAACGTGACCCTGGCCTACGGACACATAGACAGTCCCATCGGCGGCAGGACCACGGACAAGTGGTGCGCTGACATGAACATCCCGAAAGCCGCATCCATCGAGGAAGTGTGCGAAAAGAGCGACGCCATCGTGGTGCTGTCTCCCGACAACTGCGAGATGCACGAAGTTCTGTGCCAGCTGCCCCTGCGCACCGGCAAGCGCGTTTATGTGGACAAAACCTTCGCCCCTGATTATGAGACCGCAAAGCGCATCTTCGATATCGCAGAGGAAAGCCATACGCCCTGCTATTCCACCTCTGCGCTCAGATTCGCCACGGAATATGCAGGCATTACAGATGTAGGCGCCCTGGCGTCCTGGGGCCCGTACAAATTTGAGACCTATGCTATCCACCAGCTGGAGCCCATCATGATGCTGATGGATTCCGCGCCCCAAAAGGTCTGTTTCGTGCCGGGCAAGGATTCGTATACGCTTCTGATCGCCTTTGAGGACGGCAGATGCGCCAGCGCCACGGGCTTTGATTCAAACGCTCCCTTCATGATGAGCCTGAACACAGGCGGCGAAAACCGCGTGATCACCGTAAAGTCCGATTACTTCGGAGGTTTTATCAAGAACCTGGCGCATTTCTTCCTGACCGGAGAAGGCGCGGTACCGCACGAGGAGACCTTGCGCATCATGGCGGTCAGAGGTGCCGGCGTGGAAGGGCAGAAGCGCCCGGGAGAATGGATCAGCATTCACAAATAACATAAGCCCATAAACCGGTGCATTGCCGGCAAAAGAACACCGCGAACGGCTTAAAACCGTTCGCGGTGGTTATATGAGATTTTCAGATTATTACTTCTTGGCTTCGGCGATGGCGGCCTGCGCGGCAGCAAGGCGCGCGATCGGCACGCGGAAGGGAGAGCAGCTCACGTAGTCCAGGCCGATCTTGTGGCAGAACTCTACGCTGGACGGATCTCCGCCGTGCTCGCCGCAGATGCCAATGTGCAGCTTGGGATTCACGGGACGGCCCAGCTTGATGGCCATCTCCATCAGTTTGCCCACGCCGGTCTGGTCGAGGCGGGCGAAGGGATCGCTCTCCAGGATCTTGGCGTCGTAGTAGGCATCCAGGAACTTGCCGGCGTCGTCGCGGCTGAAGCCGAAGGTCATCTGGGTCAGATCGTTGGTGCCGAAGCAGAAGAAATCGGCTTCCTTGGCGATCTCGTCGGCGGTCAGCGCGGCGCGCGGGATCTCGATCATCGTGCCCACTTCGTATTCGAGTGGTTCGCCGGAAGCGGCGATCTCGGCGTTGGCGGTCTTTACGACGGTGTCCTTCACGTACTTGAGTTCCTTGATCTCGCTGACCAGCGGGATCATGATCTCAGGCTTGATGGTCCAGTCGGGATGCGCTTTCTTCACCTTCAGGGCGGCGCGGATCACGGCCTTGGTCTGCATGGCGGCGATCTCGGGATAGGTCACGGCCAGGCGGCAGCCGCGGTGGCCCATCATGGGGTTGAACTCGTGCAGGGAATCGATGAGATTGCGGATCTCCTCGACGGTCTTGCCCTGCGCCACAGCCAGACGGTTGATGTCGTCGTCATCGGTGGGAACGAACTCATGCAGCGGGGGATCGAGGAAGCGGATGCAGACCGGGTAGCCTTCCAGCGCCTCATACAGCTTCTCAAAGTCGCTCTGCTGGTAGGGGAGGATCTTGTCCAGAGCCTTTTCGCGGCCTTCTTTGGTGTCGGAGCAGATCATTTCGCGGAATGCGGCGATGCGCTCTTCCTCAAAGAACATATGCTCGGTGCGGCAAAGGCCGATGCCTTCGGCACCGAGTTCCCTGGCCTTTTTCGCGTCGGCGGGAGTGTCCGCGTTGGTACGCACCTTCAGGCGGCGGAACTTGTCGGCCCATGCCATGATCCTGCCGAATTCGCCGGCGATGGTAGCGTCAACGGTGGGGATGATGCCATCGTAAATGTTGCCGTTGCTGCCGTCAATGGAGATGCAGTCGCCCTCTTTGAAGGTCTTGCCGGCGAGCGTGAACTGCTTGTTCTCTTCGTCCATCGCGATGTCACCGCAGCCGGACACGCAGCACTTGCCCATGCCTCTGGCGACGACTGCCGCGTGGCTGGTCATGCCGCCGCGCACGGTGAGGATGCCCTGGGCGCTCTTCATGCCGGTGATGTCTTCGGGAGAGGTCTCCAGGCGGACCAGCACGACCTTTTCACCCCTGGCTGCCCACGCTTCGGCGTCTTCGGCGGTAAACACGATCTTGCCGCAGGCGGCACCGGGAGAAGCGCCGAGGCCCTTGCCGATGGCTTCGCTCTTTTTCAGGATGGCTGGATCGAACTGGGGATGCAGGAGGGTATCCAGGTTTCTGGGATCGATCATGGCGACCGCTTCTTCCTCAGTCCTCATGCCTTCGTCCACCAGGTCGCAGGCGATCTTGAGGGCGGCGGGAGCGGTGCGTTTGCCGTTGCGGCACTGCAGCATGTAGAGCTTGCCGTTCTCTACGGTGAACTCCATATCCTGCATGTCGCGGTAATGCTTTTCCAGAATGTCGCATACGCGCACGAAATCGGCGTAGGCATCAGGGAACTTCTCAGCCATTTCGGAGATGGGCATGGGGGTGCGCACGCCGGCCACCACGTCTTCGCCCTGGGCGTTCACCAGGAACTCGCCCATGACCTTGTTTTCACCGGTGGCGGGATCGCGGGTGAAGGCGACGCCGGTGCCGGAGTTGTTGTTCAGGTTGCCGAACACCATGGGCATCACGTTCACGGCAGTGCCCCAGGAATAGGGGATGTCGTTGTCACGGCGGTATACATTGGCGCGGGGGTTGTCCCAGGAACGGAACACGGCCTTGATGGCGCCCATCAGCTGCTCTTTGGGATCAGAGGGGAAGTCGGCGCCGATCTTGTTTTTGTATTCGGCCTTGAACTGGGAAGCCAGTTCCTTCAGGTCATCGGCGGTCAGCTCCACGTCGAACTTGACGCCCTTCTTTTCCTTCATTTCGTCGATCAGCTGCTCGAAATACTTCTTGCCGACTTCCATCACGACGTCAGAGTACATCTGGATGAAACGGCGGTAGCTGTCGTACACGAAGCGGGCGAACTTGGGATCGGGGTTGCCGGCGATCATGGCGGCGACGACCTCGTCGTTCAGGCCCAGGTTCAGGATGGTGTCCATCATGCCGGGCATAGAGGCGCGGGCGCCGGAACGCACGGAGACCAGAAGCGGGTTTTTGAGATCGCCGAACTTTTTGCCGTTGATCTCTTCCATCTTGGAGATGTAGGTCATGATCTCGGCCTGGATATCGTCGTTGATCTGACGGCCGTCGTTATAGTACTGCGTGCACGCTTCCGTGGTGATGGTGAAGCCCTGCGGCACCGGAAGGCCGATGTTGGTCATTTCGGCAAGGTTGGCGCCTTTGCCGCCGAGCAGGTTGCGCATGCCCGCGTTGCCCTCGGTGAAAAGGTATACAAATTTCGTAGCCATTGAGTTCCTCCTAAAGTGAATTGATGTGTGTGCATACGAACATCTAATTATATATCAAATAAAGCATTGTTTGCAAGATTTGCGGCGGGCGCAATTGAACGGGAAAGCTGAAAAAAGCACTGTGCAGATCAATTTGTATGAATTTGTCCCGCCCGCGGGACAGAATGCGTCCCGATAACGACGCTACACGTGTATAAGAATCCTTTGCCTGCTTAACGGTGCATCTAAAGCAGGAACAATGAAGCTTTTGTCAAATTCTTATATAAAAATGCGCGGAGGAGCGGCATGCAACTTACAGTTAAATCTTTTCATGACCTGACTGCGGAAGAACTCTACAGGATACTCTCTCTCAGGGTATCGGTATTCGTGGTTGAGCAGAACTGTCCCTATATGGAACTGGATGGTCTGGACAAAAACGCCGTACACGTCTGGCTCGAAGATGACGAAGGCATACAGGCGTATCTGCGCGTATTGGACAGAGGCGTGGAAGCAGACTGTCCTGCCATCGGCAGGGTGATCGCTGCAAAGAGGGGCTTTGGACTAGGCCGCAGGATCGTAAAGGAAGGCGTGAAAGTGGCCAAAGAGCGATTCGGGGCCGAACAGATTTATCTTGAGGCTCAGGTTTACGCAAAAGGCTTTTACGAAAAGCAGGGCTTTCGGCAGATCTCCGATGAATTCATGCTGGACGGGATACCGCATGTGCGCATGCTGATGAACTGTGCTGAACGGGGAACGGAAAAAAAGCTACGTTAGTGACACGCTAAACATTAAGAATTGGTTAATTATTAAAAAACTGTCCGGAATATGGTATAATCCATGCGGGAGGGTATATGTGCGGACGGTTTTATATCGCGGATGACGACAGGCTGATCGACCTGATCAGACGGCTGAACGAGCTCGAGCAGGCCCAGGTCAAGACGGGCGAGGTGCGCCCGGGCGATACGGCGCTGGTATTCGTGAAAGACAAAGGCATACAGCCCCGCGCAATGAAATGGGGATTTCCATCGCAAAACGCAGGTATGCTCATAAACGCCCGCAGCGAGACGGCGTCTCAAAAACCGATGTTCTCAGACGCCTTCCGGTCCGGAAGGATCATCGTGCCCGCCACGTCCTATTTTGAATGGGACGCATCAAAACGAATACATGAGTTCACGGTCGGCGATGCGGGCTTTTACCTGGCAGGGCTTTTTCGCCCCCAGGACAAAAGCTTTGTGATCCTCACCCGAAGCGCCGCCCAGGGCCTTAAAGCCATACACGACCGTATGCCTGTTATTTTCAGGCGTTCATCGGCGAAGGCGTGGCTGGACGGTACTGCCGACCCCGAACGGGTGCTTTATCAGGCGGAGTGCGATTCGGTAAAGGAGATCGCAGGGCAGATGAGGCTGAACCTATGATTTATACGATCACGCTGAACCCGGCGCTTGACAGGACGCTTACAATACCGTTCTTTCAGGCGGGCAAAGTCAACCGCGCCGTTTCCGTGCGCGAAGATCCGGGCGGCAAGGGCATAAACGTATCCAAAACCGTTGCGGCCCTGGGCGGCAAAAACGTCGCAATGGGCATACTGGGCGGAAACACCGGCAGGACCATTCTGAAACGCCTGCAGGAAATGGGCATCGCGTGTAACTTTGAATTTGCCGACGCGGAGACCCGAACCAACATCAAGATCTCGGACCCCGAAACCGGAACGACAACGGATATCAACGATAAGGGCACCGTAGATGCTTTGGCAGCGGAAAAGGTGCTTTTGAGGGCGCTTTCCGTCTGTGTTCCCGGAGACATATTTGTGATCGCGGGCAAGTTCGACACCGCGAAGGCGGATATCGGGCGATGGATACGCCTGCTGAATGAAAAAGGCGCGCTCGTCATGCTGGATACGGAGGGCGAAGCGCTGAAGGCCGGCGCCAAAGCACATCCTGCGCTGATCAAGCCCAACGAGGAAGAATTGTGCCAGCTTGCACAGATGACCTTGACAGGTGAGGACGAGATCGCCCAATGTGCGATGGAGACCGCAAAACGGTACGGCATACGCACCGTAGCGGTTTCGCTGGGCGAAAAAGGTGCACTGTTTGCGCATGAAGACGCGGTATACAAAGGCGAAGCGATCCCCGTAGACGCCGTATGTTCAGTAGGTGCGGGAGACACGATGCTGGCCGCGCTGGCTTACGGATGGGAAGAAGGCATTCCCGAGCAGGAATCGTTTGCCCTTGCCCTTGCAGCAGGCGCCGCCGCCGTAACCTGTCCGGGCACGCAAAGCCCAACGCTTAAACAGATCAATGCTCTCGCCGGCAAGGCGACGATTTGGAGGAAACTATGAAGAAGGTCATGATACAGGCTCACCGGGGCGCCAGTGCGTACGCGCCGGAAAACACGCTGCCCGCTTTTCAGATGGCGGTGGACATGGGCGCGGACGGCATCGAGTGCGACATCCATCTCACGAAGGACGGACATTTTCTGGTGTGCCACGACCACAAAATAGACCGCACCAGCACCGGGACTGGCGAGATCGCCTCTCTGGACCTGAGCGAGATCAAAACATACGATTTCGGTGTAAAGTTCAGTGGGGAGTATAAAGGCACTACGGCTCCGACCCTGGAGGAGATGCTCGAAGTCGTCAAATCCATGAAAGTGATCAACATCGAGATCAAGCGGTTTGAACACCCGATGGGACAGGAAAAAGCCACCGAACTGTTTTACGGGATACTCAAAAAATTCGGCGTACTCGGCAATACCATCGTATCGAGCTTCGACAAAAATGCGCTCTCCATCCTCAAGAAAATGTATCCTGACGTATATACCTGCCTTCTGTACGACAGGCTCGAAGACGCGTCCCGCAAGGCGCAGGCGATCGGCTGTACGGCGATCCATCCGTATTACGCGTACTTAAGCAAGGTCACTGTTCAGGCCGCTCACCGCAGGAATATGAACGTGAACTGCTGGACGGTAAACGACGAAGACGAGATCCGATACATGATCCGCATGGGCTGCGACGGCATCATCACCAATTATCCCGACCGCGGCCTGAAAGCGAGACTGGAAGAAAGCAAATGAGAAACCGAGCGTACAAACGTAAATGGCTCACGGGCGACAGGGGAAAGTGGTTACTGATCGCCCTGCTGGTGTTTGCTTTCCCTGTGGGCCTGTATCTTATGTGGGACGAAGGAAAATGGCCCCGGTGGACCAAGGCGCTCATTACGGCTGGCTGGGCCGCCGTCGTGATCACCGGCATCGTTGTGATGATCGTCACGCCCTGGTCTTACGATACCGGCAGCGTGGAAATCGTAAACCTCGTAAACAACAAACGGATGCTTGCGCCGCTGCCGCCGGAAGACCTGCCTGAGATGGCGGAGCTGCTCATAAACGCCTCGCAGACCAGTTCGCTCATTTCCGAGCCCACCCCCACGCCAGTCCCGACCCGCGTATACTGCAACGACAACGGCAAATACTATCATCTGGAAGGATGCCGCTACGTATATTCCACCACGCCGCGCGTCACGCTGACGCAGGCCAAAAACGCAGGAAAAACGGCTTGCCCGTACTGCAAGCCGCCCAAAGAAGAAACTTATAACAACTGACGTATACAGGAGGTACATACCATGAGCAAAAGGTTCAGAGTCGGCATCATCGGCTGCGGCGGCATTGCCAATCAGAAACATATGCCGTCCATTAGGGCGATCGACCGCGCGGACATGGTGGCGTTCTGCGACATCATCGAGGAGCGCGCAGTGAAGGCAGCAAAGGACTTCGGCACGCCGGACGCAAAGGTCTACACCGATTACAGAGAGCTTCTGAAGGACGAAAGCATCGAGGTGGTGCATGTATGCACGCCTAACCGCATGCACGCCGATATCTCCATCGCGGCGCTGGAAGCCGGCAAGAACGTGATGTGCGAAAAGCCCATGGCCAAGACCGCTGCTGACGCCCGCAGGATGGTGGAAGCCGCCGAGCGCACGGGCAAAAAGCTCACCATCGGCTATCAGCACCGTTCCAAAGCTGAAGCCATCTACCTCAAGAATGTGATCGAGCGCGGAGACCTGGGCGAGATCTATTACGCCCATGCTTACGCGATCCGCCGCCGCGGCACGCCGAACTGGGGCGTGTTTCTCAACGAATATGAGCAGGGCGGCGGTCCGCTGATCGACATCGCTACTCACTCTCTGGATCTTACGCTGTACCTCATGAACAACTATGAGCCCCGCATGGTGGTGGGCACCTGCTACAAAAAGGTGGAAAATCCCGAAGAAGGCAATCCCTGGGGCGGCTGGCCGGAAGGAGCCAACACCATGGAAGACAGCGCCTTCGGCTTCATCGTGATGAAGAACGGCGCCACCATCAACCTGGAATCTAGCTGGGCGCTCAACACCATCGAGCCCGTACCGGAGGGAAGCGTACAGCTTTGCGGCACCAAGGCAGGCGCACAGATCAAAGGCGGCGTGAGCATCAACAAGGCTGAATTCGGCAAACTCGTCGATATCAAGCCCGAAATGGGTGCAGGCGGCGTGAACTTCTATGCCGGCATTTCGGCAACGCCGCAGATCACCGAGCAGCTGCGCTGGTACGACGCGCTGGAAAACGGCACCGAACCCGTGGTTCAGCCCCGCCAGGCCTGCGTGGTCAGCGAGATTCTGGAAGCCATCTACACCTCCGCCAAAACAGGAAAGCCTGTATTTTTCGACTGATTTAACAAAAAACAACCGCGGGTCGCATATCGAGTGCGCCCCGCGGGTTTTGTATTTCTCTTTTTTATGGTTCTCCTGTCGGCACGGCCGGCAGAGTGTACTGCTCAGAGAACATGCGGAAGCGTTCGTTGAAGGCGGCGTCCGATCCGCTCTTTACTTCGTTCAGATAGCTGTGCATGTCCATGGCGTTCATATGGATCTCGATCACGCAGCCCGCGATATTGGAGCAGTGGTCGCTTACGCGCTTTAAGTCCGTAAGGATATCGTTGAGCACAAAGCCTTGCTCTATCGAACAGATGCCCCTGCGCAGCCTGTCAACATGGCGTGCGCGGACCTGCTGTTCAAGTACATCCACCACCTGCTCCAGAGGTTCGACCTGCGCGGCGCACAAAAGGTCGTCGTTCGTAAAAGAGGTCACGGCCAGGCGCAGCGTTTCGCCTACGGCGGAGATCAGCACACTCAGCTCGCTGAGGGCTTCGTCAGACATACGCAGTTGCTTTTCGTGCATTTCCTGGGCGGATTTGGCGATGCTGAAGGCGTGGTCGCTTATGCGCTCCAAATCACCGATGATGTGCAGCAGCTCGCTTTGCTCGTGACTGTCGGAGGCGGTAAGGTTTTTTTCACCCAGCTTTACCAGATACGTTCCGAGCATATCTTCAAACTTGTCAGCTTTGTCCTCATCGTCAGCTACCTGATCGGCGCCCTGAGAACTGTAATGGTCCAGCAGGGAGATGGAACGGGAAAAGCTCTCGCTCACCACACCGGCCATCGAAAGCGTTACGGTGCGGGCCTTGTCGAGGGCGACGGCGGGCGTTACGAACAGGCGCTCGTCCAGCATGAGCTTTTCGGGCTGGTCAGCCTTTTCGCGCACGATCAGGCAGCTGAGATGTACGAGCTGCTTGCTCAGCGGCAGCATGATCACGGCAGAAAGCAGCTTGCATACGGTGTGCACCAAAGCGATGCCGAACGGGTTGGCGTGCACGTCGCCAAATGTAAAGCCCACGATGCGGTCCATGCCGTAATACAGGGGCAGGATGATCGCGGCGCTGATCACGTTGAAGCTCAGGTGGATCATGGAGGCACGCTTGGCGTCTGTGGAAGCGCCGGAGGAGGAAATGATCGAGGTGATGCATGTGCCGATGTTGAAGCCGAACAGAAGTGGCATCACGCTGGAATAGGAGATCGCGCCCGTCATGGAAAGCGCCTGCAGAATACCGACTGATGCGGAGGAGGACTGAATCAGCGCCGTAAAGCCGGCACCGGCCAGAACGCCGAGAAAGGGATTTGAGAACATGGTGAGCAGGCTTTGAAATGTCGCGTTTTCTCCGAGCGGGCCTACGGCTTCGCTCATGGTCTCCATGCCGAACATCAGCACACTGAAGCCCAGCAGGATGCCAGCGGTATCCTTGTGGCGTTCTTTTTTGCAGAACATGATCATCGCAACGCCGATCACAGCCAGCACGGGAGTAAAGGTGGTAGGCTTGAACAGTTCAATATACCATGCGCTGCCGGTTACGCCTGCTAGGGACAGTATCCAGCTGGTGATCGCGGTGCCGATGTTGGCGCCGATGATCACGCCGGAAGACTGCAGAAGTGTCATGATGCCGGAGTTTACAAAGCCAACCACCATCACGGTAGTTGCACAGGAGGACTGGATGATGCCCGTCACCGCCGCGCCCAGCAAAAAGCCTTTGAAGGGATTGGACGCGAGCTTGGACAGTATGCGCTTTAAGCGTGCGCCGGCGCGCTTTTCGAGCGCGTGGCCCATCAGGTTCATGCCGTACAAAAACAGCGCAAGCCCGCTCAAAAGGGAGAGTATGTGGGTGTGATCCATGCGGACCGTACCTCCGGTAAGAATTTAAATATGGATTCGAATACAGTTTAATTTCAAAGTGTATATATGAAACGTTTTGTTTGCAATCAAAAACAGTTAAAATCTGCGCAAAGTGCCCGGACATAAAACACCGGAGCAGCTGTTGATGCTGTGTTAAATAAGGGTAAATTTGGTTCTTAACGTTTGCCTTGTGGTATAATCTTAACATCTTTAGAGGAGGTGCGATTATGAAAAAGCTATGGAATGAATTCAAGACCTTTGCGTTCAAAGGCAACGTGATCGACCTGGCTGTAGGTATGATCATCGGTTCCGCATTCACCGCCATCGTTACGGCGCTGGTCAACAGCATCTTCATGCCGCTGCTGAGCATCATCACCGGCAAAGTGGACTTCAACGCCATGAAGTGGACCATCCGCAGCGGTTCCGCTACCACGATCCTGGAGGACGGAACCACCGAGGTCGTACCGCATTATACCGATATCCCGTACGGTGTGTTCCTGCAGGCGATATTCACATTCGTGTTCACCGCTCTGTGCCTGTTCCTTGTGATCAAAGCTCTCAACAAGGTGATGAATCTCCGCAAAAAGGAAGAAGCTCCCAAGGAAGCCCCGCGTCTTTGCCCCTACTGCTTCGGCGAGATCCACAAGGACGCCACCCGCTGCCCGCACTGCACCAGCGATCTGCTCAAGATAAAGGAATAAGCGAAAGCGGCCTTTATCCGGCGGGGGCTCCAAAGCTCCTGCCGGATACATTTTTTGGTTTACATCCATCCGAAAATGTGATATGATATAAAAGGATAGATACAATTACCCAGCAATGAAAGAGGCAAGCCTTGGACGAATACAATAAACAAGTTGAAGAAAAGGTGCAACATATCCTGTCGCGCCCAGTGATACTTCCGCTGTGGCTGAAGCTTCTGATCGGAGCTTTGGCCGGTCTTTCGTGCGGCGGTATGCTGTACCTGATACCGCTTGCCGGACAGCTGCTTTCTTTTACAGTGGTTTTTCCGGTGCTTCTGGCGCTCACGGTATACGGCGCGGGCGACCTGCTCGGATACGCCGCCTTTGCCCTGGCTACTGTAATTTGCGGTTACCTGGGGGGCGGGGTCATGCATTCCATGGTCTATCTGCTTGCTGTTATAATCCCGACAGCCATCATGATCCGCATCGAACTGAGTGGGAAAATGCGCTTTTACGACAGGATGTTCGTTTCTCTTGGCATCGAACTTCTCGCGCTCGTGGCGGCGCTTGCGCTTTTGCGCTTCGTAAATGGAATCGAGATCGCCCAGCAGATGGGCCAGATGATGAACAGAAGTTTTGCCCTGTTAAGCGAGGCTGACCGCGAATTGCTTTCCGGCTATTATGCAAAGGTGCTTGCGGCGCTGGGATACGAAATCAGCTCGGAAAGCCCCGCCCGTATACTGGAAGACAGCGTACAGGTGATGACGGAATTCATCAAGCTCACCTTGCCGGCAGTCCTGGTGGTTCTGGCTACGGTCAACGTCTTTCCGGGATGCTTGCTGTGTTCGTATATCCGCAAAAAGCGCAATCTTCCGAATGCTTCATACGAACCGGTCATGGCTTGGCGCATGCCCGCTCGCTATGTGGGTGGCCTTGCGCTGCTTACGGCGGCGGGCGTTACAGCATCTTTGATGACGAATTCAGGCGGTGTAGTGCTTACTACCGCGCTGACGGCCTGTTCGCTGGCGCTTTTTATCCAGTATCTCGCCTCGATCACGGACAGGCTGAGCCGGAGCCAGATGGGCAAGGGCATGAAAGTGTTTCTGTTCATTGCAGATACCCTGCTTTTGTTCCAGATCCTTCCGCTTTACGGCCTGCTCAGCATGCTCTTCGGTTCGAAGGGCGTGATATCCGGGTATATACGCAGGCGCAGGAGCGAAAACAAATGATACGATACTCAGAAGGAGGCAGCATATGAAAGTATTGCTATTGGCAGACGTACGCGGCACCGGCAAAAAAGACGACATCGTGGAAGTGAGCGAGGGATACGGCCGCAATTATCTTCTGCCCAGAAAGCTTGCCAAGGAGGCTACGGCAGAGACCATGAACGCCGTTCAGCACGCCAAGGAAGCACAGGCGCACCGGGAAGAGGTCAAACGGCGCGAAGCCGAGATCAAAAGCCGCGAGCTGAAGGGAAAGGTAATCCAGCTCAGCGCGCGCGGCGGGGAGAACGGAAAGCTGTACGGCTCCGTTACCACCGACATGATCGCTGAGGCACTTAAGGAGCAGCACGGCGTGGAAGTTGACAAGCGCAGGATCGAGCAGGAAGAGCCGATCCGAAGTGCGGGACAGTCTTTCGTGACCGTAAAGCTCTGGGCAGGCATTTCCGTGAGAATGCTCGTAAACACCACCGTGACAGGCAAGTGAGATAACGCATATGGAAAGCGGCTACAGCGCCCTGCCGCATCAGGACGATGCGGAGAGAAGCGTTCTGGGCTCCATGCTCAAAAGCCCGGAAGCCATGATGCTCGCGCAGGAATCCCTGCGGGAGGACGATTTTTACGACCCGAACGCCCGTGAGCTGTTCGGGGCGATGCTGCATATCGCGGCGCACTCCAGACCTGTGGACATCGTAACGGTCAGCGAAGAGCTTACAAGGCGCGGAAAACTCGAATCCGTAGGCGGCACCCAGTATCTGGTGGAGCTCGTCCGGGGCGTGCCCGCTACCGCCAATATCGGCGCCTACATACGCATCGTAGACGAAAAGTCCACCCTGCGCCGTCTGATCTCAGCGGCTGAGCGCATACAGAAAAGCTGCTATGCCGGCGAAAAGGAGACGGCGGATATCCTGGCGGAATCCGAAAAGCTGATATACGATATCACGATGCGCAAGGGCGGCGAGCAGCTGGAAGCGATCCAGCCGCTTCTGATCAAGACCTTCACTCTCATCGAACAGCTGGTGAAAAACAATGGTCGGATCGAAGGCGTGCCGTCGGGCTACCGAAAGCTGGACGATACCACTACAGGGTTTCACCCGGGAGAGCTCATCCTGATCGCCGCGCGGCCTTCCATGGGCAAAACCAGTCTCGGCATGAACTTTATCGAGAACGCCGCTATCCGGAACAAAAAGAAAGCCGCGGTCTTCTCGCTGGAAATGCCTGCCGAACAGCTGGTGCTCAGAATGCTTTGCACCGAGGCGCGAGTAGACATGCAGAAAGTCCGAAAGGGCCGCATTGAAGACGACGACTGGCTTCATCTCTCCGAGGCGATGACCACCATTGCCGACAGCTCCATCTTTATCGACGCCACGCCAGGCATCACCGTGCCGGAAATGCGCTCAAAGGCCCGCAGGCTGCAGATGGAACAGGGCCTGGACGTGGTGATGATCGACTATCTGCAGCTCATGACGGGCGTGGGGAAGTTCGGCTCCCGGCAGGAAGAAGTCGCGTCCATCTCCCGTTCCCTGAAGGCACTGGCCAGCGAATTACACGTTCCGGTCCTGGCGCTGTCGCAGCTTTCCCGCGCACCGGCCGGAAGGTCCAACCACCGTCCGGTACTGAGCGATATCCGCGATTCCGGCGCCATCGAACAGGACGCGGACGTGGTGATGTTCCTGCACCGCGAATATTATTACGAAAAAGACAACAAGCCTGAACTCAGAGACCAGGCGGAACTCATCATCGCCAAACAGCGCAACGGCTCACTGGATACGATCCCGCTTGGATGGAAGGAACAGTACACCTGGTTTTTCGACCCCACGCCGGAAGGCAAGGAGATCGAGGCGCAATAGAAAAGAGGCAGTTTTTACAATAAAAAACGGCGTGCGGGAGCACCTTCTCCCGCACGCCATTTCTGTACGGTCAGCTCACCATAATATGGTTGACTGCCGTGGTGCTCAGGGCATACTGCATAAGGTCTTCTCTCAGGGGGCTTATGCAGGTGGCGTGGATGTGCCCGGTCAGAATACAGCGGATATTCGGGCAGGCGCGGATGAAGGCGCAGGTCTCCAGCGTGGCTTCGTCGGGCTTCTGCTGGATATAGCGATCCTTCGGATACTTGACAAGCTCTTCTTCTGGGGAACCACAAAGATACCCGCAGGGCTGTTTGCGCACGTCGATGATAAAGCGATGGAGCTCAGGCGTATACAGCGGCGTATGCAGAAGAAGAATGACCGGCTGGTCTTTCGAGCACTCGTTTCTCAGAAAATCGTATTGCGCTTTTTCGAACAGATAATAGGAATTGTCCAGCGCCACCAGGTTTACGCCGTTCATGCTGCGGGAGGACATGCGTATGTCGTTTGAGAACGCGGCCTGTACGCGGCCTAAGCTCTGTGCCCGGTAAGCAGCATCCTCAAAGGCTTCGCCTACGTACTGGCTGAACTCGTGGTTGCCGGCCGCCATAAACACGTCGTGTTTGGACACGAACGCACTGGCTTCGTCCAGATTGGCATACGATACGAAGTCGATCAGGTCCCCGGTATAGGTGATGATGCTGCCTTCCCGGTCAGCGGTCTCGCCGATTTCTTTCAGATTATCCAGCGCCCCGGGAAATACCCGGGCGCGCTTCGCGGCAAGCACGTTTTTGCGCTCGTCGTCCCTTTCGTCTGCCAGTGTGATGTGGGTATCCGAAGCGTGCAGCAGCTTAAAGGGATTGTCGGCTCCGATGGGCAGAAGCAGGTTCAGGTGCTCAAGCATTGGCTTTCTCCATCAGGCGCCCGGTCACCTCTTCGTAACGGGACAGAAGGCTGTCAAACTGATCAAGTGCCTTTTTGACAGGCTCCGGCGTGGAAAGGTCAACGCCTGCCAGCTTCAGAGCGTCCAGAGGATAAAGACTGCATCCGGCTTTCAGGAACTGCTTGTAGCGCTCCACGGCAGGCGCGCCTTCAGAGCGGATCATGGCGGCGATGGCCATGGCGGCGGAGAATCCCGTGGCATACTTATATACGTAGAAGCTGTTGTAGAAGTGGGGGATGCGCATCCATTCGTAAGAGATCAGATCGTCGAAGACGAGGTTGGCGTAATACTTTTTGTTAAGGCCGGCGTACATGGTGCTGAGAGAGTCGTTTGTGAGCGCCTCACCGCGTTCTTCCATCGCATGGGCCTCTTTCTCGAATTCCGCGAACATGGTCTGGCGGAACACTGTTCCCCGGAATGAATCCAGCAGGTTATACAGAAGGTATGCTTGGGCTTCGTCGTCAGGATGTCTGTCAAGAAGCTCGTTAAGCACCAGAACTTCATTTACCGTGGAAGCCACTTCGGCTACGAAGAGGGAATAATGGCTCTTGGTATAGGGCTGGGCGGTGTTTGAGTACCAGGTGTGCAGGGAGTGGCCCATCTCGTGTGCTACGGTTAGAAGGTGGTCAAGGTCCTCTTTGTAATTTGTGAGCACGTAGGGGTGGCTGTCGTAGGTGCCCCATGAATATGCGCCGGAGGATTTGCCTTCATTCTCATAAGGATCGATCCAGCGTTCTTCCAAAGCCCTGCGAAGTACCCTTCCGTAATCTTCGCCAAGTACCTTCAGGCAGTCGATCACCGTTTCGTACGCTTCTTTGAAAGGAAGATTCATGTCGAAACCGAAGGCGGGGGAAAGGTACAGGTCGTAAAAGTGCATGTCTTTCAGCCCGTTCATCCGGGCGTTTATGCCTACGAACTTCTGCAGCGAAGCAAGGTGTTCATTCACCGCCTGGATTAGACTAAAGTACACGCTCACGGGAATGTTGTCCGCAAACAGGGAAGCGGCCAGAGCACTTTCGTGGCCGCGCGCTCTGCTGTAAAATACGTCGCTTTTCACATTGCCGGCGTATATGGCGGGTATCGCGCTGCGATAGGAGGCATAGGTGGAATACAGCGCGTCGAAAGCCGCCTTGCGTACGGTGCGGTCCTTGTTCATCATGAAGGGGATATAGTTCGAATGGGTCAAAGTCGCCTCTTCGCCGTTTTCGTCCCTGATGGTGCCAAACTTCATATCGGCGTTGTTCAGCATATCGAAAACGGTGCCGCAGGAGGAAGCCATATCGCGGCTCATGGCCAACAGCTTCTCCTCTTTCTCGGAGAGGGTATGCTTGCGGCGGCGCAGAAGGTCGTCAAGCATCACATCGTAATCCGAAAAAGCGGTGTCCTCTTTGAGGGCTATAAGATATCCTTCGTCCAGGCTCAGCAGTTCCGGGGACATATACGATGCTTTGCTGCCCAGCTCCGTTCCCGCAAGAGCCGCCCGGGTCACCATGCCCTGATAGAGCGTGGAAGAATTTTCTTCGTCCCTGCGCATGCGGGCATAGGTAAATAGGTCGCCGGCCAGGCGCCTTGCGTCTGTTGAGGCCTTCAGCGCTTTCAAAAGCTCGTCTCTTTGAGACAGTTTGCCTTGATGTGACGCAAGGTCAGCGATCATGCCGCCCAGGCGTTTAAGCGCGTCTTCCCAATCTTCGTTGGTGGCAAAAATGTCTTCGAGCTTCCAGGTGTCTTCCACTTTCAACTCTGAGCGTTTCAGCAGCGACTGTGCCATGTCGTTTACTCCTTTGTTTATTCTATTCTTGGCGGCATTATACCATAACTTCACCAAAATGGAAAGCGTGTTTTGTGAGCTTCCCTTTACGCAATCCTGCCAAACTTTAACACAATACAAGGCAGGAAATAGGCAAGCCGTGAAGAACTTTTGAAAATGGTTTAGATTGGTTATCTTTTATCACATATGGAGGTTTTTTGTCATGAGTGTAGAACGCAGTCTGCCTCTCGTGCGCGAACGCAAAGAGGCGATATTGGCGGGCGATGCGGCGCTCATCGCAGAGCAGAAGAAGGCCGGAAAGCTCACCGCGCGCGAGCGCATAGCCGCCCTGCTCGACGAAGCCAGCTTCGTGGAACTGGACGTGCTCAACGCCGACGCAGGCGTCGTTGCCGGCTACGGCACGGTGGACGGCAATCCCGTCTACGTATACGCCCAGGATTTCACCGTGGGCGGCGGAGCCGTGGGGCAGAAGCATGCCCGCAAGGTTCTCAAGGTCATGGAGCTTGCCCAGAAGACCGGCTGTCCCATCGTGGCCATGCTGGATTCCGCAGGAGCTAAGCTGGATGAAGGAGTTGCGGCTTTGGACGCTTACGCCATGATCGCCGCAAAGGCGTCCGCGCTTTCCGGCGTGGTGCCGCAGATCGCTCTGGTCATGGGCGCTTGCGGAGGAACCGCTGCCGCCATCGCCGAGATTAGCGATTTTGCTATCCAGAGCGCAAAGGGCCAGCTGTTTGTAAACGGACCCCTGGTAGTGTCTGCCGTATCCGGTAAGAAAGTGGACATGGAAGAGATCGCCGGCTGTGAAGCTTCCGAAAAGCACGGCGCGGTCGTGTTCTCTGCCGAAGACGATAAGGCCGCTGTGGAAAAAGCGAAAAAGCTCATATCCATGCTTCCGATGAACAACCTGGACGAGGCTGTGTTCTCCACTGAGGACGACGCCGCGAGGACCGACATGGAGCTGAACGCACTTGACGGTATCGGCAGCATCACCGAGATCCTGAAGAAGATCGCGGACAACGGCGAGTTTATCGTGCTGTACAGCGAATTTGCTTCTTCCATGGTAACCGCTCTGGCCAAGATCGGCGGCAGGACCGTGGGCATCGTCGCCAACGATCCTTCCAAGGACGAAGGCCGACTGACCGTGTACGGCTGCAAAAAGGCTTCCAGACTGATCCGCTTCTGCGACGCCTTCGCCATCCCGGTCATCACGGTGGTCGATTCCCAGGGAATGAAGATTTCCTCCGCGCCCCAGGCGGAACTGGCCCAGGCCGGCGCTTCGCTTTTGTACTCCATGGGTGAAGCCAGCACCTCCAAGATCGCGCTGATCGTCGGAAACGCCATCGGCATGGCATATGCCTCTATGGCTTCCAAAGCCGTGTGCGATATGGTTTACGCCTGGCCGGGCGCCGTTGTGAGCGCGGTCACCACGCCCATCGCTACCCAGATGCTTCTGGGCGACGAGATGACCGGTGCTGACGATCCCATCGCGCGCCGCGCCGAACTGGAAGAAAAATACGCCAACGATATCGCCGACGGTGTGAACGCCGCAAAGAACGGTTATGTGGACGACGTGATCGAGCCCGCCGACAGCCGCAAGATTCTCAGTGCGGCCATCGAGATGCTTTCCGGCAAGCGCGAACCCGCCATCGCAAAAAAGCACGGCGTCATGCCTCTGTAAGGAGGACGTATGAGCATACTGGGAAAGATCGGATACGGCGGCATCACGACGGTCATAGGCCTGATCATCGTTTTTACAGGCCTGATCATCATCATCGCGTGCCTGTACGCAATGGCCGCCATATTCAAGAAGATCAACAGCAATAAAGCGCGCAAAGCCGAAGCCCTGAAAGCCGCAGAGCCGCAGCCTGCGCAGCCCGAAGCTCCGGCTCAGGCAGAAGAACCTAAGCAGGAAGACGAAAGCGAACTGATCGCGGTGATCGCCGCGGCCATAGCGGCCTTCGATTTCGGCTCCAGACCCGTGCGCATCAAGTCCATCAGGCGCGTGAACGGATGGAAGAACGCCGCCCGCACCGAACAGGTATACAAATTCTAATTAACGGAGGATATCGCAATGCGTAAGTTTCAGATAACCGTAAACGGAAATACCTACGAAGTGGAAGTAGAAGAACTCGGCGCCGGCGCACCCGCCGCCGCTGCCGCACCCACCGCCACTCCTGCAGCCAAACCCGCTGCTCCCGCGGCTCCCAAAGCAGCCCCCGCTGCTGCCGGTTCCGTAGCCATCAACTCGCCCATGCCCGGCAACATCAACGCCATCAAGGTCTCTGCCGGCCAGAGCGTGAAAAAGGGCGATACCCTGCTGATCCTCGAAGCCATGAAGATGGAAAACGAGATCAAGGCTCCTTCGGACGGCGTGGTTGCTTCCGTCGCCGTTACCAAAGGCCAGAGCGTGAACACCGGCGATCTGCTGGTATCCCTGAAGTAAGCGCTTTCCTTACGAAGGAGACGTACTATGAACAAAAAGAAATTCCGTAATCGGTGCTTCATCATGGCGCTGATCTGCATGCTTGTTTGGGCAGGCTTTGCGTTTGCGGAAGACCTCACCCAGACTGCAGAGCCGGTTCCGAAGCTCATCGAGATCGAAACGCCCGATACGCGCACCGAGACCGTTGAAGATCACAGCGTCACTGAATCAAAAGAACTGAATGAAGACGGCGACCCTGTGATCAACGTGTGGGACGGCATCAAAAAGATCGCCACGTCCACCGGCATCGCCAACGGCACCTGGCGCGAGTATCTGATGATCGCCATCGCCTGCCTGCTGCTGTATCTCGCCATCGTGAAGCAGTTTGAGCCGCTTTTGCTTTTGCCAATCGCTTTCGGCATGCTTTTGGCAAACCTTCCCATGGCAGGCCTCGGTTCACACACCGGCCCCAGCTACACCTTCTTCAACAGCCTTGAGGAAGCAGTTGCCGGCGCGGCAAGCCTGGGCAAGGAATCCAGCGACATCATTCCGCGCTATAACGAGCTTACCGGCCTTGTGCAGTATTCTGTGCAGACGTCCAACGGCGGACTTCTGTATTACCTGTATCTGGGCGTGAACAAAGGCATCTATCCTCCGCTGATCTTTATGGGCGTAGGCGCCATGACGGACTTTGCTCCCCTGATCGCTGACCCCAAAAGTCTGCTTTTGGGCGCGGCTGCGCAGCTTGGCATCTTCATCACCTTCATCGTCGCAAAGTCTACCGGTGTGTTCACCGCTGCTGAAGCCGGTGCCATCGGCATCATCGGCGGTGCGGACGGCCCCACGGCTATCTTTGTAACCACAAAGCTTGCCCCGCATCTGCTTGGACCTATCGCCGTTGCTGCATACTCTTACATGGCTCTGGTGCCGGTCATCCAGCCTCCGATCATGAAGGCGCTCACTACCGAAGAGGAAAGGCGAATCCGCATGCCTCAGCTGAGGCCTGTGAGCAAAACGGAGCTCGTCATCTTCCCGATCCTGGTAACGATCATCGTTTCTCTCATTCTTCCCGACGCTGCCACGCTCGTAGGCTGCCTGATGCTGGGCAATCTGCTGCACGTGTCGGGCGTTACGGAGAGGCTCAACAAGACGGTTCAGAACGAGCTTTGCAACATCGTTACGATCTTCCTGGGCGTAACGGTAGGCGCCACCACCACAGGCTCTGAATTCCTGTCTGTGCAGACGATACTCATCATCATCATGGGCGTATTTGCCTTTGGCTGCGGCACTGCCGGCGGCGTACTGATGGCAAAGCTCATGAACAAGCTCACCGGAGGCAGAGTAAACCCGCTGATCGGCTCTGCTGGCGTTTCTGCCGTACCCATGGCGGCCCGCGTTTCCAACAAGGTGGGCCAGGAGTACGATCCGGGCAACTTCCTGCTGATGAACGCTATGGGCCCCAACGTAGCCGGTGTTATCGGCTCCGCCGTGGCCGCCGGCGTGATGATCGCTCTGTTCGGCTGATGATTCTATAAAGGAGGAAATCGATATGGGAAAGGTAATGATCACCGATACCATTCTGCGCGACGCGCACCAGTCCCAGGCCGCAACCCGTATGCGCACTGAAGACATGCTGCCCGCCTGCGAGATTCTGGATAAAGCCGGTTTTTATTCTCTGGAGTGCTGGGGCGGCGCCACCTTTGACAGCTGCCTGCGCTTTCTGAACGAAGACCCATGGGTGAGGCTCCGCAAGCTGAAGGAGGCCCTGCCCAGGACAAAATTGCAAATGCTCTTCCGCGGCCAGAACATTCTGGGCTACAAGCATTATGCAGACGACGTCGTGGACGAGTTCGTGCGCCTGTCCATCAAAAACGGCATCAACGTCATCCGCATTTTCGACGCCCTGAACGATCCCCGCAACCTGAAGCAGGCCATCGATGCCACAAACAAGTATCACGGCATCTGTGAAGTGGCCATGAGCTATACCATCTCTCCCGTACACTCTGAGGAGTACTTTGTGGAAAAGGCCTTGGAGTACGAGAAGATGGGTGCGCAGAACATCTGCATCAAGGACATGGCAAACCTGCTTCTGCCTTACCAGGCTTACAGTCTGGTTAAAAAGCTCAAGCAGGCCCTGAAGAGCGATACCCTGGTGCATCTGCATACCCACAACACCACCGGCACCGGCGACATGGTGAACCTGAAGGCCATCGAAGCGGGCGTAGACATCGTGGACACGGCTCTCTCCCCGCTGGCCAACGGCACATCCCAGCCCGCTACGGAATCCCTGATCGCCACGCTGCAGGGCACCGAGTATGACACCGGCATCGACCTGAGCGAGCTCACCAAGGCCACCGAGCATTTCCGCAAGGTCGCCGACAAGATGAAGGCTGAAGGCACGCTGGACCCCAAGGTGCTAAACGTGAACGTAAAGACCCTGCAGTACCAGGTGCCCGGCGGCATGCTGTCCAACCTCATCAAGCAGCTGAAGGACGCCGGAAAGAGCGACAAGCTGGACGAGGTGCTGGCGGAGGTCCCGCGTGTGCGCAAGGACTTCGGCTATCCCCCGCTGGTAACGCCCACCTCTCAGATCGTGGGTACTCAGGCCGTGATGAACGTCATCTGCGGCGAGCGCTACAAGATGAACCCCAAGGAGTCGCAGGGTCTCATGCGCGGCGAATACGGCCAGCTGCCGGCGCCTGTCAATGAGGAAGTGCGCCGCAAGGTGATCGGCGACGACAAGGTGATTACCTGCCGTCCCGCTGACCTTCTGGAGCCCGAGCTGGAGAAATACCGCAAGGAATGCGCCAAGTGGTACACGCAGGAAGAGGACGTTCTGTCCTATGCGCTGTTCCCGCAGGTAGCGCCGAAGTTCTTCGAATACCGCCAGGCCGAGCAGCTCAAGCTCGATACCAGCGTGCTGGACAAGAAGAACAACGCCATGCCCGTGTAATTCAATAAAGAAAGACCGCATCGATTCCGGTGCGGTCTTTTTGACTGGAGGTAACATCATGACCAGACTGCCCGCGATCCCCCTGATCACCGCCGACCCTTATTTTTCCGTATGGATGCCCGCCGATACCCTTACGCAAGCCCAAACGGCGCACTGGTGCCGGTCCGAGCTGCCGATCCATGGCCGCGTGACCGTGGATGGGGAAGTATTCCGCTTTTTAGGACTGGGCGAAGAACCTGAGATCGCAACGGCAGATCTGAAGGTCACGCCCTGCAAGACGACGGCTTTGTATCAAAACGATAAGATCAGCCTTGAGCTTTCGTTTATAACTCCTTTCCTGCCAGACGACCTCGACCGCGCATCCACGCCGGTCTGCCTGATCGAAGCGGAAGCAAAAAGCCTTGACGGTAAGCCGCACGACGTGAGCATTGAGTTTTGCTTCTCGGATAAATTCTGCTATCGCGGAGACGAAAAGCCGGAGATCGCCGCCTATCCCATGCCGTACAGCGACCTAAACATGATGTCCATCGGGCGCATCGAACAGAAGATCCTCTGCCACAGCGGAGACGGCGTGACCATCGACTGGGGATATTTGTACACCGGCGTGCAGGATGCTACTCTTTCCTATGAGAATGACGCGCTCAATGTGCATCTCAACTGCAAACAGGTTTCCTCTGAACCCGCTGTTTTCCGCATGCTCGCAGGATATGACGACATCGCTTCCATCCTGTATTTCGGCTGGCCCTGCAAGGCGTGGTATGCCAGGAATGGCAAGACGCTGGCTGACGCCATGCGCGAGACCTGGAAGAATTTCGATTTGCTGAAAGCAAAGTGCGATCAGCTCGATGAACGCATATGCAAAGAAGCGCAGGAGATCGGCGGAGATGAATACGTTTATATCGTGTCCGCCGCCTACCGCCACGTGTTTGCCGCCCATAAGCTGGCCGCTGACCGGGAAGGCAACATGATATTCATATCCAAGGAAAACAATTCCAACGGCTGCGCAGGCACGGTGGACGTTAGCTACCCGTCCACGCCAATGTTCCTTAAATACTGCCCGCAGCTGGTGAACGCCATGTGCAGGCCAGTGCTGCGATTTGCCAGCATGGACGTATGGAGCAAATACGATTTCGCTCCGCACGACGTGGGACGCTATCCCATCGTGAACGGACAGGTGTACGGCAGCGACAGAACGATGGACTTAAGAAAGAGGATCGGCCATCAGCCGCCGTACTATCTGATGCCCGCAGAGCCCGAGCGCTACGTCTTCCGCAGTCAGATGCCCGTGGAAGAAAGCGGGAACATGCTGATCATGATGTACGCCGCGGCTTTCTTCTCCGGCGATGACAGCCTGATACGGGAATACCGCGACCTAACCGGAAAGTGGGTAAAGTATCTTCTAACCTACGGGGAAGATCCTGGCGAGCAGCTGTGCACCGATGATTTTGCCGGGCACCTTAACCATAACGTGAACCTTTCCGCCAAGGCGATCGTGGGCATAGCCTGCTATGGCAGGATGCTGGAAATGATAGGAGAGGATGGATCAGCATACAGCGAAAAGGCCCACAAGATGGCACAAAGCTGGCTGGAGCGCGCAGACTCGCCGGAAGGCTCTTACCTCACGTTTGAAAAACAGGGCTGGAGCATGAAGTACAACACCGCCTGGGACAAGGTATTTGGATTTGGTCTGTTCGGTGACGATTTCTACCGCCGCGAGACGCGCTCCTACCTCAGGCATATCAATGCGTATGGACTCCCGCTGGACAACCGCGCCACCTATACCAAGAGCGACTGGGAACTGTGGTGCGCCGCCATCGCGCCGGACCGCGACGTAAAGGATGCCATCATACACGCCGTGGCGGAATACCTCCGCAATACCACCAGCCGCGTTGCCTTCTCGGACTGGTACGATACCATAACTGGCGTGCACGAGCAGTTCATCGCCCGCAGCGTACAGGGCGGTCTTTTCATGCCGTTCCTGTGCAAATAGCATAATTGCTGAATTGCTTTTGTTGACATTTGTTTTAAGACGATGTAAAATGATGGATAGGGGATGAGCGAAACATGGGCGAGATGTGGCTGGACAGATACCGTATGGAACGGTTTGAATTTGCCGACCGTGAAGCGCTGATCGTCTTTCCTGAAAAAGCGGAAGAAAAGCGCAGATGGATGCTCAAAACGGAGTATTTCGGCGCATTTCCTCAATTGGAATGCGAACTGTTGGACGGGGGATGGCATCTGGCCTATCTCAAAAACCGCAGCCGCTGGGGCACGCGTGACGATCTGGACGCGAAATACGCTTTTTCCAAAGAGATCGAAAGCAAATGGCAGCTTTCCCCGCGGTGCGTACCTGTGGGAATGAGCCTGGGCGGACTGCACGCCGTAAAGCAGGCGGCACTTTACCCGGATATGGTATCTTGCCTGTATCTGGACGCGCCAGTCATCAATATCCTGAGCTATCCCTTCGGCTTTGCCGGCCAGACGGAGGAAAGAGACAGCGTGCGGCAGGAAGCGCTCAGCGCATTGTCCCTTGACATGACCGGAATGATTTCCTACCGGGATCATCCTCTCGATCATATCCCGGAACTCATACGGTACAGGATACCCGTTTGCCTGGTGTGGGGCGACAGCGATACGACGGTGCCTTTTGCGCAGAACGGAGCGGAAGTGCTCAAAGCGTACCGCGAAACAAATGTCCCGTTCCTGGCGCAGTCAAAGCCTGGCGTTGCGCATCATCCGCACGGTCCGGCGGACATGCGGGAAGCGATCGATTTCATTACCCGGTTTTAGGAGGATAGATATGAAGACGACCAGAAAGCGCATCCTGATTCTGGCGCTCGCGGCGATGATGGCCCTGTGCTGCTTTGCAAATGCGGAATCCGGAATAGGCATCATCGGCGGCTCGGACGGGCCCACATCCATGTTTGTTACCGGCATTCGGTTTGAAGCAAAGAATCTTGCGGGATTTCTCGGAAATGCTGCCGGCGCCTTCCTGAGTTCCGTCACGGCTTCAGAACCGGAAACAAAAGGCGTCGAACAACCCGAACCGATACCGCAGCCGGAACCTGTGCCCCAGCCCATACCGCAGCCGGAACCAAAGCCAGCGTTTCCGTCCATATCCAAACCGGCCAGAATTCCGGAACTGTCTTTCGAGGCCAACGGAAATCTGACGGCTTATTTTGCAAATGCCGCTGCGGCTTTTGCAGACGCGGTGAGCACCATGCCGCTTCCGGAAAGACATTTCAATCCGATACGGCCTGAACCCACACCGGAGCCTACTTCCGAGCCTACGCCGGAACCGACCCCGGAGCCTACGCCAGAACCGACACCCGAACCGACACCTGAACCCACACCTGAGTCTACGCCGGAACCGACCCCAGAGCCTACGCCAAAACCCACACCAGAGCCGACACCCGAACCAACACCAGAACCCACTCCAGTGCCGACTCCGGAACCAACGCCTGTACCTACACCGACACCCACGCCGACTCCTGTTCCTACTCCAAGGCCGGACCCGGCAGCGGTATGCGAGGTGAAGTTCACAGCCGTGCGCGCGCTGCTCAACGGCGTAGAACTGGACAAGGACAGCCTGGGTGCGGAATACTCCATTATCTTCCACGAGAACATGACAGCGGATATTGTCTTTGCGGGACTTCCATACAAAGGCCTTATGTATACCTGCAACCGCGAGGGCGATCTGATTCAGCTTTCACTGGAAGGCCTGACATATGATATCCGCTTTGATGGCGAATGCTATATAATGGACTTTGGCAGCAATATGCAGATCACTCTGGCAAGGGAGGAATAAGCCATGAAAAGACTGATCGCCTTCGCACTCGTGCTTTCTATGCTTCTTTGCGGCGCGGCCCTGGCGCAGAAGCCCATGTACGCAGTATCCGGAAAAGCGCTGTCCTTCGATCTGGACAACGACAAGCACGACGAGATCATTTCCTTCTCCATGGAGGAGACCATGGAGGGGAAGGTAATCCTGCTCAACTGCTTTGATCCGGACTCGAACAGCAACACCGTTCACGGCATCATCGATTACCCGGACTATGAATTCATGACCCCGGAACTCCTGATCCGCGTTTTCCCGATGCAGATCGCGGGCAAGAACCGGCTGTTCGTGGAAGCACATGTGACCGGTTCGGAAAACGTGTATTCCCACTGGCAGCTTTTGTCCCTCTACGACGAGAACATCGCCATTGAAACTGCGGCATACGATCCCGGATATACCAGCGGAACAGGCGTATACAGCGGCTACGGACCGGACGACATGAGCAGTTACCAGCTGTACTTTTCCTATGATCCGAGCACCTATTACTATCTGATGGCGCTTAAGAACCACTTTGCCTCTGCAGGGCTGGTGTTCGATATGGGCAAACTGCCGTTCAGCGGGAATTATAAAGCGGCGATGGCATCCAACAATTCAAACGGAGAATGCGCTCTGACGATCACCCAGAAGGATATCGGCTGGGTAGCGCCCGGTTGGGACGAAGTCACCGTAAGCGCATCAGGCACCGCGTCCATCAAGATGACCGGCGATGCCTATATGCGTAGCGGCCCGGCTACTACCTTCAGCAAGGTCTCGGTCATCAAAAAAGGAGCCACGGCGCAGTACCTCGGTGAATCCCGCTGGGACGACAGAAAGGTGCTCTGGCATTATGTCACCTACGGCGGAAAAAGCGGCTGGGTATCCTCAAAATACGCTCCTCTCAAGGCGGTTGAGTCGCTGGTGCCCAAGAACTGCAAGGGCGTAGTGGAAGCCACGGCTTCTGTAAACGTGCGCACCGGAGCGTCGCTGGAGTATACGTCCCTGGGTACGATGAAAAAGGGACAGACGCTTGACTTCCTGGGTTCGCTCTGCCTCGACGACCGAGACGTCGTATGGTTTTATGTAAGGTACGGCAGCGGTACAGGCTGGGTATCCTCCAAGTATACGAGCCTTAAGTAGACAGTAATGTAATAGAGAAATGCATCGCGCCGGACTGCTGGATCTGCGGTCCGGTGCGATGTTCTGTGCTGCGGAATAAAGGCGCATACACTCAGGAAGGATGTATGTATGGCAATCTGCGAGATATGTCTGCTGCATTATACTACGGGATGATCGATTGCGGATACAGCCGCTGTTTCCTTATTCCACTCGTCCAGAAACGACAAAAGAAAAGCATGCCTTTCTTCTGCCATTGCCTTCGCGGTTTCGGTGCTCATGGTATCCTTCAACAGCAGCAGCTTGTCGTAAAAATGCTGTACGGTTTCTTCAAGCGTCCGTCCCCGTTCGCCGCCGAATGCAAAGGTGCGCGCTATGCCTACGGCGCCGATCGCGTCCAGGCGGTCCGCGTCCTGAACGATGCAGCCTTCTAAGGTATCGGGCCTTCTCCCTTTGTTCTTGCTGAAGGAAACGCCGTTGATTACATGGATGATGCGTTCTGTCCTGTCCGGCGGCATGCCTTGCGCAGAAAGAAAACGCCTGGCGTTCAGATTGTCAACGGTGTTGAAAAGCTTGTAGTCGTCAGCGTCGTGCAGAAGAGCGCCCAGCGCAACGATCTCTTTGTCGCATTCCGGTTCATTCAGGGTTATGCGCATTGCGTTTTTGTACACACGCATTGTATGGGAGGCGTCGTGGCCGCCGTGATCGGATAAAAACAGTTCCCGGATATACGATACTGCGCGCTCAATCAGTTCACTTTGCATATGATTTCTCCTGCTGCGATTATTCCGGAATGTGGGTAGGGGATGCAACCAACGAATCATAACTCTTTGATCATGATCATTTCCATCGGCTGTTCATAGCCCGGTATATCCAACAAAAAACCTCCGGCATCTTTGTATCCGAGCTTGCGGTAGAAATGCTGCGCTTCTTCGTTCACCTGCGTGGAAGTCATGACTATTCTGCAGCCTGCATCCTTCATGTCGCTTTCCCAGCGTTCCATGAGCCTGCGGCCGCAGCCCTTCTGCCGGTATGGCTGGCTGATATAAAGCATCGTACAGAACGGAATGCTGTCCCAAAACAGGTTATAGCGCAGGATGCCGATAATCTTTCCGTTCTCGATACAAATGTAGCCCTGGCGGTTTCTGACTTTCTCTTCAAATCCGGCTTCGGGAAGACCGTGATCCAGTGAGTACCAGTCTGTCTTATCCTTGCTTTCTACATACCTGACCATGAATAGAATCCTCCAAAGGAGAGAATCGTTTTAATACAGTGCTTAACTATACAAGCAATAAAATGCAATTTCATCATACGCTTTCGCACCTTCGATGTCAATAGCGGAAGAAAGGTTGAATAATCACACGCTAAGATGAATACTTACCCGAAAAATAACATAAACCCATTGATTTATCCCTCGTCCATAGAGTATAATACACTCCGCATGACGACACCGGATGCCGCGGACGCACAGTGCGTGACAAATCCGGTTTGTACGGACTGCAAGTCTGTGCATGAGAGGTGATTTGAGTGAAGGAGAACATCCATCCCAACTACGGCAAGGCCATCGTGCGCTGCGTATGCGGCGAGACCTTTGAAACCGGTTCCACCAAGAAGGAACTGCGCGTCGATATCTGTTCGAAGTGCCATCCCTTCTACACTGGCAAGCAGAAGGTAGTCGACACCGGCGGACGTGTGGACAAGTTCAAGAAGCGCTACGGAATGTGATCCTCGGATCGCTTGCGTTCGCGCCAGAAGCAAGAGCAGATCGGGGTGCGCAGCGCCTCGGTCTGCTTTTCACATAAGGAGACAAAAAATGAGCTTTAAAGAGAATTTTATCCGTTGGTGGAAAAATGACTATTCCAATACCTGTCCTTCCGTGGGAGGGCAGGCGGTGATGGAAGGCGTCATGATGAAGGGCCCCAAATGCACCGCCATCACCGTGCGCAAAGCGGACGGCAAAATGACCTATATCACCAAGCCCAACCGCACAGTGGGCGAAAAGCACAAATGGCTAAAGATACCGATCGTGCGCGGCGTGGCGAATTTTGCCGTGATGCTGGCGGACGGGATCAAGACCCTTACCGACAGCGCAGACATGGCCGGGCTCGATTTGGAGGAACCTACTGCCTTCGAAAAAAAGATGGCGAAGGTCTTTAAGTGCAAGCCGGATGACGTGATGATGGCCTCAGCCGTGATCCTGGCGGTTGTACTCGCCATCGGCCTTTTCGTGGCGCTGCCGTATCTGTGCATGTGGCTTCTCAGAAAGGTGATGACAGATCCGTGGCTGAGCATCGTATACGGACTCATCCGCATCTGCCTTTTCCTCGGCTATGTGTACCTGTGCTCAAGGCTCAAGGAGATCAAGCGCGTGTTCATGTATCACGGAGCGGAGCACAAGTCCATATTCTGCTTTGAACACGGCGACGAGCTCACGGTGGAGAACGCACGAAAGTATACCCGATTCCATCCCCGCTGCGGCACGAGCTTTCTGATGATCGTTATGATCATCTCCCTGATCATTGCCGTTTTCCTGAATTCCGTCCTGCCAAAGTCCATTACGGGCAATTTCCTTCTTGGCTTCCTGATCAAGCTGCTCATGGTGCTGCCGGTAGCGGGCATCTCCTACGAGATCCTGAAATGGCTGGGCAGAGCCAAGGATACGCCGATCATCAGGATTCTCAAATGGCCCGGATTAATGACACAGCGCCTGACAACAGCGGAACCTGATGACAGCATGCTGGAGGTGGCGCTGGTATCGCTCAAGGCGTCGCTGGGCTGGGAAAAGCCTCTGCCGGAAAGCTATTACGCCGAGGAGACCGCCGAGCCCCAAAACCCGGAAGACACCGGAGACGGCGAGTGACAGCCGAAAACTGGAGGCGCTCGGCAGCCGCGAGGCTCCTTTCATGCGGCGATGAGGACGCTGAGTGGGACGCCAGGCTCTTTCTGTGCGCCGTGCTTGGCTGTGAGCCGGGTGAACTACGATTCAGACGCGATGAAAACCTGACAAACGAAAAACTCAGGCAACTGGAACGAATGCTCGAAAGGCGTATTTCCGGCGAGCCGGAACAGTATATCGAAGGCTGCGCGTGGTTCATGGGCTTACGCTTTTTATGCGACAAGCGTGCCCTGATCCCGAGGCAGGACACGGAGACCCTGTGCGAGTTCGCTCTGGATTCTCTTAAAAAGCATGCATGCGCAAAGGTGCTCGATCTGTGCACGGGCAGCGGCATACTGGCAGTTGCGATCAAAAAGGCATTCCCGTCTTCTTCGGTTACCGCATCGGATATCAGTTCCGAAGCGCTTGAGCTTGCGAGTGAAAACGCGCGGATGCATAATGCCGAAGTACGTTTCGTAAAAAGCGACGGTTTTAACGAACTGCGGGGCGAAAGATTCGACCTGATCGTATGCAACCCTCCGTACCTCACAAAAACGGATATGGACGAACTGCCCGAACTGGTCAAACGCGAGCCGTCGCTTGCCCTGTACGGGGGAACGGAAGGTCTCGATTTTTACCGGAAAATCGCCCCGCAATTGCATGGTTTTCTTACGCCGGAGGGCTGCGCGGCCTTTGAGACGGGAGACACACAGGCGGGATCGGTTGCGGGCATTTTGCGGTCCTGCGGCTTATCCTATGTTGAAATCGTTCGGGACATCAATCAAAAAGAACGCGTCGTCGTTGTAAGGAAATAATTCAAATATATGAATGTACAGGACACAGAAAGAATATACGCCCAGCTTCAGGCCATCAGCGGCAAGTTTGAGGAGCTCTCCATCCGCATCACGCTTCCGGAGGTGATCGCGGACACGGAGCTTTTCAGGCAGCTCATGCAGGAACACAGCGACATGGCGGAAAACGCCCAGTTCGCAAAGGAATACTGCCAGCTGGTACAGGAGATAGAAGACGTAAAGGAAATGCTCTCTGCTCCCGAGGAAGACATCCGGCAGATGGCAAAAGAAGAGCTTGAAGAACTTGGCGCGAAGCGGGCGGAAATGGACAAGGAAGCCGTGGTGCGCCTTCTGCCCCGCGATCCGGACGACCGCAGAAACGCCATCGTGGAGATCCGCGCGGGTGCGGGCGGAGACGAAGCGGGCCTGTTCGCGGCGGAGCTTTTGCGTATGTATGCCCACTACGCCGCGGCCAGAGGCTGGAAGACGGAGATGATCCAGGGCGGCGATACCGAGATCGGCGGCGTAAAGGAAGCCGTCATGCTCGTGCAGGGCAAAAATGTATTTGAGCGGCTGCGCTTTGAATCCGGTGTACACCGTGTTCAGCGCGTGCCGGTAACCGAGTCCAACGGCAAGCTGCAGACTTCCACCGCCACCGTAGCGGTACTGCCGGAAGCTGAGGACGTGGAAGTGAAGATCGATCCGAACGATCTGAAGATCGATACCTATCGGGCGTCCGGCGCCGGCGGCCAGCACGTAAACCGTACCGACAGCGCTGTTCGAATCACGCATCTGCCCACAGGTCTTGTGGTAACGAGCCAGGACCAGCGCAGCCAGATCCAAAACCGCGAAAAGGCCATGCAGGTGCTGAAGAGCCGCCTGTATGAACTGGAAAAGGAAAAAGCAGACAGCGAGTACTCTGGCCGCCGCCGCTCACAGGTGGGCTCCGGAGACCGCAGCGAGCGCATACGCACATACAATTTCCCGCAGGGCCGCGTGACGGATCACCGCATCGGCCTGACGCTGTACCGCATAGGCGACATTATGAACGGCGATCTGGACGAACTGATCGATAAGCTCATTCTGGCACGGCAGGCCGAGCTGATGGAGGCGGAAGCTTGACGCGTGTAGAAAAACCGACTGCCGAGACGCTTTCCCTGGCGGCGGAGCTGATCAGAAAAGGGGAAGTCGTAGCCTTTCCTACGGAAACGGTATACGGCCTCGGCGCCAGCGCCTGTGATCCTGATGCGATACGAAAGATCTTCGCTGCAAAGGGACGTCCCCAGGACAATCCTCTGATCGTGCATATTTCCAGTATCGAGGATATCCGAAAGGTCATCAAGGGAGACATGCCTTTGCACGCGCAAAAGCTGGCTGAGGCTTTCTGGCCCGGGCCGCTCACCATGATCCTGCCTAAAGGCGACAGCATATCAGACGTCTGCACAGCGGGTCTTGACAGCGTCGGCGTGCGCCTTCCCGAAAACGAATGCGCCAAGGCATTTATCCGTGCCTGCGGGGTGCCGATCGCGGCCCCCAGCGCGAACCTGTCCGGCAAGCCGAGTCCCACCACCGCCCAGCATGTATTTAACGACATGAACGGACGCATACCGCTCATCCTGGACGGAGGTCCCGCCGGGGTAGGATTGGAGTCCACTGTTCTGGATGCACGATTTCAGCCGGTTCGTATCCTTCGTCCCGGCGGCGTAACGCCGGAGATGATAGCGTCGGTGCTGGGCGAGGTGGAAGTGGACGGAAGCGTATTAAGGCCCCTTAAGCAAAATGAGGTAGCCCGTTCGCCGGGCATGAAGTACAAGCATTACGCCCCCCAGGGCAGTCTGATTATCGTCAAGGGCAGCGAAGAAAACGTCGCCAAAAAGATATGCGAACTGTACGACGCGCAGGAAGGTTCCAAATGCATACTGGCACTCGAGGAGCATCTTCCTTTGTACGGTACGCGCTTCTGCGCAAATCTTGGAAAAGGCCCCGAGGAGGCTGCCCACAGCCTCTTTGGGCTCCTCAGAGAAATGGACGAACAAAAAGTGGACGCGATCTTTTCGGAAGCCGTCGAAACGGAAGGGATCGGCCTTGCCGTAATGAACCGGCTTGGCAGGGCTGCTGCATTTCATATCATCGAAGTATAAACAGGAGGAACAGGTATGGCGAAGTACGCAATTGGCATCGATTACGGCACCCTTTCCGCGCGGGCGCTGGTTTGCGAGATCGGTACGGGCCGCGAGGTCGGCGAAGCGGTATACGAATACCGGCACGCCGTGATGGATGAGCAGCTGCCCGACGGCACGAGGCTCAAACCGGACTGGGCGCTGGAACACCCGGACGATTATCTCGAGGCGCTCTGTACCTGCGTTCCTCAGGCAGTGAAAAATGCGGACGTCGCAAAGGAAGACATCATCGGCATAGGAATCGACTTCACCGCCTGTACGCTGATGGCGGTAGACAAAAACGGCGATCCCATGTGCAAAAAGTATCCCGCTGATCCCCACGCGTATGTGAAGCTCTGGAAGCACCACGCGGCCCAGGATCAGGCGAATCGCTTGAATGCCATCGCCGAAGAACGCGGGGAAAAGTGGCTTGCGCGTTACGGCGGCAAGATCTCCTCGGAGTGGATGTTCCCCAAGATCTGGCAGATGGCAGAAGAAGCTCCGGCGCTCTACGATGAAACGGATCGGTTCATGGAAGCCGGCGACTGGGTCATCATGCGCATGACCGGCAAAGAGACCCGCAACAGCTGCATGGCCGGATACAAAGCCATATGGAACAAGCGCGAAGGCTATCCATCCAAAGAGTTCCTCAAAGCGTGCCATCCCAAACTGGAAAACGTGGTAGAGGAAAAACTTGGCCCCGTTACACCCATCGGCAGCAAAGCGGGAGAACTCACGCCGGAAATGGCTGATCGTATGGGACTCATGCCCGGTACAGCCGTAGCTGTAAGCAATGTGGACGCACACGTTTCCCTGCCAGCCGCGGGCCTTACTGAAAAGGGTTCCATGCTCATGATCATGGGCACTTCGACCTGCCATATCATGCTGGGCAACGAGGAACACATCGTGCCCGGCATGTGCGGCGTGGTGGAAGACGGCGTAATCCCGGGCCTCATGGGTTATGAGGCCGGACAGAGCTGCGTAGGCGATCACTTCAACTGGTTCGTGGATAACTGCTTCCCGGCGGAGTATGCTGCCAAAGCGCGGGAAAGAGGAATGAACGCGCACCAGTACCTGACCAGCCTGTGCGAAAACAAAAAGCCCGGTGAAACAGGACTGCTCGCTTTGGACTGGTGGAACGGCAACCGCTCCGTATTGGTAGACGTGGACCTGACCGGCATGATGCTGGGCATGACGCTTACCACAAAGCCCGAAGACATGTACCGCGCCCTGATCGAGTCCACCGCTTACGGCACCAGGATGATCATCGATACCTTTGAAGAGAACGGCGTCAAGGTGGAAAAACTCTACGCCTGCGGAGGCATATCCCAGAAGAATCCTTTCCTGATGCAGGTGTATGCAGACGTACTCAAGCGCGAGATCCGCATCGCCCGCTCTACCCAGACGCCCGCACTGGGCAGTGCCATGTTCGGCGCTGTGGCCGCGGGTAAAGCGAGGGGCGGCTACGACGATATCGGAGAAGCGGCTAAAGAAATGGGCGGAACGCTGCCGGTCGTATACAGGCCAGACGAGGAGAGAAGCCGCGTTTATGAAGCGCTTTACAGCGAGTACAGGCAGCTGCACGATTACTTTGGCAGAGGCGCGAACGATGTGATGAAGCGGCTGAAGGAGATCAAAAAGCAGCAGAGCTGATACTTTAAAATGCCAAAGAAGAAAATGGTATGCGGCGGGGGAACGATTCCTCTGCCGCATACCATTTGGGGTTTCTGTCAAGCCATCGTCCAGAAAAGGCGTGTTTCGCCCGCCAGCTTGCGCAGGGCTTCGATATAGAAGTAATCCGCATACAGGATCGGGTATTCGGGACTGGAGTCGCCGTATGCACCGGTGCATCGCGTAAGCAGGGCGGGAATGGAAAGGTCATAGCAGGCGCTGGTCTCGTCAAGGGCAAATAGCAGATCTGCTGCTGCATCCTCATATCTGGCGGAAACGTCAGGCTCGGTAGCTGCCAGAATGCGGCTGAGCTCTATGAGCGCGCTGGCGGCGATGGCGTTAGCGCAGTTGTCCACAGCCTTGTTTTCGGAAGGCTGGCAGAAATCGATCGGTGCGAGGCGGTTTTCCGGCAGATGGCTGATAAAGAAATCTGAAACCCGCCTGGCACAGTCTAAAAACGCCTCGTCCTTTGTGCAGAGGAAGCTCAGGGTGAAACCGTACATGGCCCAGCTTTGGCCGCGGCTCCATGATGAACCGGGCGCACAGCCCTGGCCGGCAGGAGTTTCGAGAATCTTTCCGTTTTCGGGATCGTACACGATGATGTGGTAGACCGACCCATCGGGTTTAAAGAAGTTATTTGCTGCCGTACGGGCATGGCTTATGGCCATCAGCCGAAAACGCGGGTCTGAGGTCAACCGGCTCATGGCGTACAGGAGAGGGAGGTTCATCATCGTATCGATGATCGACCAGCCGGAACGGTTTTCAGGACCGTCGTTCCAGGCACGTATAAAGCCGTTGGGGTTATAGCGGGACGCCAGAAGGTCGCCAGCCAGCACAAGGCGTTTCCGGCTGGCTTCATCTTTTTCCAGCGCGTAATGCACACCGGAGGAGATGAGCCACATAAACCCCACGTCGTGATGCAGCGTTTCAAAGTTTTTGAGTGCTTCATCCAGCAACTCCTCGCCGCGCAGGGCTTCGTCACGGTATAATGCATTTCCGGTCTCCAGATACATCTGCCACATTTCAGCGGGCCAGAAACCGTTCGTCCACCAGTCGATCCCGTACCCTGGCGCCCAGCAGCCGTTTTTCACGGTATAGGGGATGCCTTCGATACTGTGTGCGCATTCCACAGCGTAAGGTCCTTTCTCTGCGATCTTCAGCAATATGTCTTTTGCTCTTAAGCTGTACTTGCTCATAATACACCTCCAAACTTGTATGTATATGCATTATAACAGTTTTAGCCGCTTTCTTCAATGAAGGGCTATATGTTTAATATTTGTTCAAAGTATTGCAAGAAGGGTGTATCATCTGTTATAATAAATCAAAATGAGAAATTATAGCCGCTGAAAGCATTTGCCGTTTGAAAAGAACCTGGAGGCACTGATGACCGCAGTCAGACAGATTTCCGTTTTCCTTGAAAACCGCAAGGGATCACTGGCGGCAGTATGCAGCCTGATCGGAAAAAACGGCATCAACATCCTTGCCCTTTCCATCGTGGAAAAAGACAGCTTCGGTGTTTGCCGAATGATCTTAAACTCTACCGAAAAAGCGGCGGAGATCCTGAAAAAACGGGGCTACACGGTGCGTGTTCAGGACGTCCTGGTCGTAAAGGTGCCCGACAGACCGAGCGGACTTGCCGAAGTGCTCGAAGTGATCGAAAAGGAAGACATCTCGGTGGAATACCTCTACTCCTTCGTTGAATACGAAAGGGGCAGCGCACGGCTGATCTTCCGCCTTTCCGACGCCGAACGAGCGGAAGCGGCGCTGAAGATGAAGGGCGTTGAAATCATAGGCGTTCCTCAGGCTGACGAAACATGAAACGGCTGGAACTGATCACTGATCTTGCTAGGATCAGACAAAACGCCAGTGAGATCAGAAAACGTATACCCCAAAACGTACACATGATGTGCGTCGTAAAAGCAGATGCTTACGGGCACGGGGCCGCGCAGACAGCCGGTACTCTTCATGAATCCGGTCTCGCGGATGCATTCGCGGTCGCAACATGCAAAGAAGGCCGCAAACTCAGGCAGAACATCAAAGGCGTGCCTGTCCTGGTGCTTGGACTGCTTACCAGCGACGAAGACGCGAAGACTGCGGTAGACGAAGACCTGACTCAGGCCATAAGCACACCGCGTGAAGTACGCATGCTGGCCCAAGCCGCAAGCAGAGCGAAAAAAAACGCGCAGGTGCATATCAAGGTCGATACGGGCATGTCCCGCGTCGGTGCCCGCGGTCAGGCTGAACTTGCGGAACTGCTTGACGCACTTAAGCCGGAAAAAAATCTGTTCGTGACGGGACTGTTTTCGCATCTCTGCGCTGCAGACGAAGACGAAGAGTATACCTTGCTTCAGAAAGCCAGATTCGATAGGGCAGCTGCAACGGTGAAGAGCGCCGGATACGATCCTGTATGCCATCTGGCGGCAAGTACGGCGATGCTGAAGGAAGGCTTCGGCTACGGAATGGTGCGCGCCGGTATCGGCCTGTACGGCACGGGCGTAAAGGAGCTCGAAGGCGCGGTAAAGCCCGCACAGACACTTTTATCCCATCCGGTAGCCTTCAGAAATATCGATAAAGGCGACACTGTAGGATACGGCAGGTGTTTTACCGCTGAAAGGCCTACGCGCATCATGACCGTTCCCTGCGGATACGGAGACGGCTATCCCCGCATACTGAGCGGCAAAAGCTGCGTGCTGGTAAACGGACGGCGGGTGAAGATCGTAGGTAATATTTGCATGGATATGCTCATGGCGGATGTGACCGGCATCCCGGACATATCGTTTTCAAGCAAAGTCACTCTTATGGGTGAGGACGGCGGCGAGCGGATCACTCCTGACGAACTCGCGGATCTGGCCGAAACCATCCCGTACGAGATCATGCTTGGTTTTTCCGTCAGGGCGGAACGAAGCTGGACAGACACGGAGCGTGAATAAACATGGGTGAAATGATCAGAAAAGGTATCCTTCTGCACGTGGCGATCGCCATCGTATGCCTGCTGAGTGTGTTTATCGGCAGCGCCACCTTCGGCGTGATCATCGGTGCGTGCCTGTACCTTGCCTACGTGGCCATGATGTACGGAGAAGGCTGCCAGGTAGGTGAGCACCACTGCACGGTGAGCGCCACGCTGGAAAGGCTTAAAAGCGAAGGAAAGCGCGGAGACGAAAAGCTTGAGAAAAACGCCTTTGATCCGAAAAAAGGCGTTATGGCATGCGCGGTGTTAGGCGGCATACCCCTGATTCTGGCGGTGGTCAATCTGATCTTTGCAAACAACAGCATCGTGGCGGAAAGCCCGCTCGGCATCATCACGAGGCTTTTCTTCGCACCCCAGGCTTTTGTGACCCGCTGGTGCAACGAAGCCGTCAAGACGGACATCTCCGGAGCTGCCGCAGCCGCGAAGGCGACGCTGAACGCCTTCGATTACGGAACGGTGGATTACAAGAAGCTGATCAGCGACGTAAGCCAGATCAAAGTGTATGCTTTCGCCTCTGACATGAAGCCGCTGGAGCTGATGCGCCTGCTGTACATCCCGCTGGGCGTGCTTCCTGCCATCGCGATGCTCGTTGGCTATCTGCGGGGACCGAAGCTCAGGGAAAAGACCGTAAGCGATATGCTGAAAGGGTCCCGCAAGAAGCAGCGCCGCATGCGCCGCGCCTCCCGCCAGCATCAGCCCAGGCAGGCCAAGCCGGAGATCTGAAGTGTTTAACCCTGCCGGACGGTTGATTTTGTCTGAAGCGGATGGTATAATGAGCCTGAAAAAGGTTTTGACTGAAATATGCGAATTATCGGAGGGGAAGCGCGGGGCAGGCGGCTGTTTTCACCGGAGGGCGATGAAACGCGTCCAACGTCTGATAAGGTGCGGGAAGCCCTGTTCAGCATCATCGCCCGGCGTGTACCGGATGCAGATGTGCTGGATCTTTTTGGAGGAACCGGCGCGCTTGCCCTGGAAGCCATGAGCAGAGGCGCCCAAAGAGCCGTGATCTGCGACGTATCGGGCAAAGCCGGCGAGTGCATCAAAAGAAATATCGAGGCCGTCATGAAAGGGCGCGAAGGCGTGAGCTTTCTGAAGGCGGATTACCGCAAAGCACTGGAAAGCCTGAAAGGCCGTACCTTTGATATCGTATTCCTGGACCCGCCGTACCGGCTGTCAGACGCGTACGCGGACTGCGCCCGGAGGCTGGCTGACGGAAAGCTGCTCAAAGAAGATGCATTGATCGTAGCGGAACGCGCGGTACAAACGCAAGTGAACTGGCCGGATGGCTTTACGCTGCAAGATAAGCGGGTGTACCGTGATACCGCACTGGATTTCGTAAGCATGGAGGATATGCCATGAACGCGTTGTTTCCCGGCAGCTTTCACCCGCCGACGAACGGCCATCTGGATGTGATCGCTCGGATAAGCGCACTTTTTGACAAAGTATTTGTGGCCGTAATGGCGAACCCGGAAAAACGATATGCCATATCCGCCGAAGAGCGCACGGAGATGCTGAAAAAATGCGTCAAAGAGTATACCAATGTGCAGATCGTCACCGGCAGCGGTTTAACAGCGGAACTCGCGTCAAAGCTCGGCTGCGGCGTGATCGTAAAAGGCGTACGGGACGCGGACGATTTTTACTATGAGATGCGCCAGGCGGACGTCAACCGGAGAATAAGCGGCGTAGAGACGCTTTTGATACCGTCCGACCCCAAGTGGGGCAGCATCGCCTCCAGCATCGTTATGGATATCGCGCATCACGGCGGAGACATCCAGGCGTTTGTTCCCCCGGCGATATATGAAGATATATTATCAGCTATACGTAAAGGAGTGTAGACCATGGCAGACTGGCTGAACGAATACGAGGAAGAACCCAAAAAGGAAGAAGCGCGTCAGGACGAGCGGGAAAACGCCGAGGCTGAAGAAGCGAACGAAGCCGAAGAGTACGAACAGGAAGAATACGAGTATGAAGAGCCTCAGTATGCTGACGAAGAGTATGATGAAGAATACGATTCGGAGCCTGAGGACGAAGAGGATTACGGCGCTTCAGACGAAGAAGAGATGGAAACCGACGCTTCCAAAGCAGACACCCGTGCGGAGGAGCCTGACGAGAGCCGCTATGTGATGGAGCTTCTGGACTATCTCAGCGAGGCGCTTAAAAAGCCCATCGGCGGCGGGTTTATGAGCAAGCCGCATATCGACGTGGAAAGCTGTCTGGACATCGTCGAAAACATCCGCCAAAATATTCCCGGCAGTATCGAATACAGCGTGCGCACCAGCACTCAGAAAGAGCGCATCCTGGCCAATGCCGAAACGATCGCTCAGAACAAAGTAGACGCGGCGACTGAAAAAGCCAGGGCTACCAGGACGAAAGCCGAGGCGGAAGCTGAAGCGATCAGAAAGAAAGCGAAGAAGGACGCAGGCGTGATCATCGAAAATGCCCAGAAGCAGGCTGAAGAGATCATTGCGAAGGCCCGCAATCATCAGAAGCACCTTGTCAGCGAAACTGAGGTGTTGAAGGCTGCCCGCAAGGAAGCTGGCGAAATGAGAAACGGAAGCCGAAAGGAAGCCAACGAGACACGCAGAAAGGCCGTGGAGGATTCCTGGAAGCTTCTGGACGCGCTGGAAAAGCAGCTCAACGGCATACTGGTTCGCGTTGAGCAGCGCAAGGATGAACTGCTGCCTCCTGATGACGAATAAGAATAGCAGAAAATTAATATACCTACAGATTGACAACCGAAAAGCAAAGTGGTAATATCCCACCAACGGCAAAGACGAAGACGGCAAAGCGCCAACCCGTTACAGAGAGCCGGGAAAGCTGAAATCCGGTACGTACAGCGCTTGATGCACATCACTTCCGAGCCGAAAGGATGAAGATTTTAATCCTTTCCGCAGGCGCAGCGTTACAGGCGCAGGGCTTGACAGAGCCTGCTGAGCGGCGCGCAAGCGCAATTTGAGTGGTACCACGGAAGAAATTCCGCCTCAAGGAGATTCCTTGAGGCGTATTTATTTGAGGAGAATACTATGGCAAACATGGCACTTTCGGAAAAGCTGATCGAGGTCGCAGCCCGTATAAAAGAACTCAGGCTGATATCCGGGTTTTCTGTGGAGGAAATGGCGCGCCGTACGGAAGTAGAACCAGACATGTACGTGCGCTACGAAGAAGGACAGGCGGACTTCCCGTTTACCTTTATCCACAAATGCGCGTTGGAATTGGGCGTGGAGATCACGGACCTTATGGAAGGCAGAAGCGCGCACCTGTCCGGCTACACCGTAACGCGGCGCGGTCAGGGCATGATGACGGCAAAGGAACAGGGCCTTGAGATCCGCTCGCTGGCCCCGATGTTCAAAAACAAGATCGCCGAGCCATATTATGTGAAATACGAATACGTTCCTGAGCAGCAGTCCCGGCCGATCCATCTTACGCGCCACAGCGGACAGGAGTTCGACTTTGTTTTATCCGGCTCACTGAAAGTGCAGGTAGGTGAACACACCGAGATCCTCCGGGAAGGCGACAGCATCTATTACGATTCATCCAAACCCCATGGCATGATCGCCATCGACGGCAGAGACTGCTACTTCTGCGCAGTCGTGCTGCCCGGCGACGAGACTGTGGAGACTGAGATCAGGGATACCATCATCGCCGCAAAGCGCACGGACAATCCGATATACGATACGTTTATCAGTACGACAGAAGACGAAAACGGTCTTGTTACCGATATACAGTTTAAAAACACTGACCGGTTCAACTTTGCCTTTGACATCGTGGACGGACTTGCGAAAACGCAGGGCGACAAGCTTGCAATGGTGCACCTGGACCGAGACCATAAAGAGACGCGCTTCACCTTCAAACAGATCAGCAAAGCGTCCAACCGTGTCGCCAACTATTTAAGAAGTGCCGGCATCCGCAAAGGGGATCGCGTCATGCTGATCCTGAGGCGCCATTACCAGTTCTGGCTGTGCATGATCGCTCTCCATAAGATCGGCGCCATCGTGATCCCAGCCACGAACCAGCTGGTGGAGCACGACCTGACCTACCGCTTTAATGCGGCAGGCGTGAGCGCCATCATTTGCACGGGACTTGGCGATATCACCAACCAGGTGGAGCTTGCCGAAATGCAGAGCCCGACGCTGAAACACAAATTCATCGTGGAAGGCCAGAAGGACGGCTGGCGCGATTTTGACAGTGAATACAAAGTCTTCTCCAGCGTATTCGAAAGAACCGAAGATTCCATCAAGGGCGACGACCCGATGCTGATGCTGTTCACATCCGGCACCACGGGGTATCCCAAAATCGCCACGCATTCGTGCAAGTATCCGCTCGGACATTTCTGCACGGGTAAGTTCTGGCACTGTTCGACCGCGGACGGCCTGCACTTTACCATTTCGGATACAGGCTGGGGAAAAGCTCTGTGGGGCAAACTGTACGGGCCCTGGATGAACGAAGCGGCTTCTTTCGTATATGATTTCGACCGTTTCAGCGCCCAGGACATCCTGCCGCTGTTCAAAGAGTATCATATTACTACTTTCTGCGCACCGCCTACAATGTACCGCTTTATGATCAAGGAGGATCTGGGCAAATATGACCTGTCTTCCATAGAGCATGCCACGATCGCAGGCGAAGCGCTGAACCCCGAGGTGTTCCACCAGTTCCGCAAAGCAACCGGCCTTAGCCTGATGGAAGGCTTCGGACAGACCGAGACCACGCTGTGCATAGGCAACCTGGCAGGCATGCGGCCCAAAGTCGGTTCGATGGGCAAGCCTGTTCCCGGATACGATGTGGACATCGTGGATCATGACGGAAACAGCGTCGCGGAAGGCGAAACGGGCGAGATCGTGATCCGCCTTGACAAGGGCAAGCCCTGCGGTCTGATGCTTGGGTATTACAACGGCGAGACCGGTAAGCCTGAACTGGATGTGTCCGACGGGCTGTTCCATACGGGCGATACCGCCTGGCGCGATGAAGACGGATATTTCTGGTACGTCGGGCGCGTTGACGATCTGATCAAGTCTTCCGGCTACCGTATCGGTCCTTTTGAGATCGAGAGCGTCATCATGGAGCTTCCGTACGTGCTGGAGTGCGGCGTGAGCGCAGCTCCGGATGAGATACGCGGACAGGTGGTCAAAGCCAGCATCGTTTTGACAAAAGGCACGCAGCCCAGCGAGGAACTGAAAAAAGAGATCCAGAACTACGTCAAGAGCCGTACCGCGCCGTATAAATATCCCCGCATCGTAGTGTTCCGGGACGAGCTGCCCAAGACCATCAGCGGAAAGATCATGCGCAATCAACTCTAATACCAACGCCGCTCCGGAACAAGTATATTCCGGAGCGGCGCTCGTTTTGGTTTATATGTACATTTCCGGGGCGTAACCGAAATCCCGCGTTCGTATTACAGGGGAAACCGTGAAATGCGTCACCGCGTATATGCCAAGCGTTAATTCGATATGGACGCCCTCTGATGCAGAATCGACTTCGTATGCTTCGCAGCGCGGATGCGCCGCCTCGCGGAGATAAGATAGCTGAGCATCCGAAAGGTCCGCGGGTTCTCCCATCTTCAGCCACAGGGGCAGGGGATTTCCATTCTTTTCATCAACGGTACTGGAAAGCGCACAATACTTGCCGGAGACGGGAAGACGGACAGAAACCGTAAGCTCATCGGTTTTCCCCTGAACGGGCGGATTCCACGCTATGCCTTCAAAGCTGCCGTCTTCATGCCGCATGACGAGAAGGTTAGCTCCTTTGTAAACGCACTGCCCCTTCAGATTGGCAAAGAAGTGGAACACCCACAGCGTGGGCTTTGGGATCAGCTGGTTTGCGATCATACCGAACCCGCCGTGGAAAGGTCGGGACGGAACGCCGCATTCCTCAAACACGTCGCCGAAAGTCCAGTAGCTGTATCCTTCGGCCACTTCTCCCAGGCGCGAAAGCAGTCCCGCTGTTACAGCGGCGTTGAGCATGGTGTCGTGAATGGGGCAGAAGGGATGATAGCTCGTGGAAAACTCCGTGATGTACATGGGCATATCCCGATAAGACTCAAAGCTGTCGATGATATGCCGCGTTTCGTTCATCTCGTCCATAATGTCCAAGATTTCACGCATCTCATGGTACAGATAGCGTCCTTTGTGACTGGGCGTAAGCCCCATATACGCGTGACGGGTAACGAAATCCACGGGCAGATCATGATCATGGCAAAAAGCAAGGAAATCCCGGACCCATTCCTGTGACCCGTTCCCACCGCATATCGCAGGACCGCCTATGCGCATGCGGGGCAGAACGTCTTTTACGGCTTTTGCCGTGATCTCATACAGCCGCAGGTATGCCGGTTTATCGGCGTTTTCCCAGAATCCCGGAAGATTTGGTTCGTTCCAGATTTCACATGGCCAGGACGAAACTTCGTTATCGCCGTAGCGTTCCTTGAGATGCATGAGGGTCGCCTTCACGAGGTTTACCCATTTGTTCTCGTCTTTTGGAGGAGTGGTGTTTGCCTTCCAGTAAAACAGTGTCTGAGAGCCGGAAGCAAGGCCGGAGGGCATAAAGCCAAGCTCCAGAAAAGGCCTGATGCCAAGGGCCAGATAGCTGTCGAAAACTCTGTCCAGATAGGTAAAGCAGTATGCTTCGTGTTCGATACCGTTTTCGTCCATATAAGGCTGATATATGGCCATGTCGTCGCTGAAAAGCCCATGCCCGCGGATAAACCGAAAACCGCACTTTTCCTGTACGTATTTCAGCTGCTCCTGATATTCCTTCTGCAGTGCAAGCCCCATGCGGCCAGTGCCGACACAAAAGGTAGTGCGGTTGCTGAAATCAGCCGTGTCGCCCGGTTTGATTGAAATATCCAGAGTTTTCATACAGCGCTCCTTTCCGCTTTGGCGGCATCAAATACGATGATTTGATCCATGGGCAGAGGTATCTCATGCGTGTCGATACCCATTCCTTTTCCGGTTTTGCAGGGGCGGGCAGACACGATCGCATCGTCCGTTATTCCGTCAACGAAGCTCTCGATCATATCGTGCTTATAAAGCCCTGTACGGTGCGGGCATAGAGCATATTGAAATGGGATCTGTTCAAGCAGTTTACCCATGTTCCAGCGGTACTGACGGATAGGCAGGGCTTCCGGAAAGAACAGCCAGGTACAGGGATTCCAGTCGTCTCCGGTTAGCAATAGACGGTATTCGGGGATATAGATCATAACAGAACCGGGCGTGTGTCCGGGTACCGGCAGGATGTTGGCGGTGAGTCCGCCAAGGTCGATGCTTCCAAAATCGGATAACACCGGCGACGGCATGGGCAATGTAAGATACACCGCTTCATCAGGAGGCTTGATATCCTTTGACGCAGCGTTCCCGAGCACTCTTCTGCGTCTTTCGGGCGTGGTATATTTTTCGTATGTACGCTTTTCTTCTGCTGCTATATGGGGACGATCAAACCACATGGCGCCCAGGGCGTGGTCGTGATGACCGTGACTGAGCCAAAGGGTAACTGGTTTGTCTGTCAGGGTGCGTATATAGGGATTTGGATCTTCGAGACCGTATCCGGCATCCAGCAAAAGGGCACTGCTTTTTCCCTCAATAAGGGTAAAGCATACGCCCAGAGCGTCTTCAATATGGAATATGCCATCAAAATACGAATGTGCGGTAAACGGCATTTCTTTGTCCTTTCATGGGTTCGATGATGGGATTATAATAGGCATGAATACGCAAGTCAAGCGCGTTTCAAGCAGCAAAAAGCGCGAATCGGGCATAAAAAAGACGGCGCGCAGGCCGTCTTTTTCGATAATCTGATTATTTCATGGAAGAAGCGTTGTTGTGCAGCGTAACATCATGATAACCGCCTTCCACGATGGACGTGGGGGATACCAGCGTCAGCCGGGCGTTTTGGTGCAGCTCTTCTATGGTCTTAACGCCGCAGTTGCACATGGTGCTTTTTACCTTGTACAGGCTCAGCTCCACGTTGTCGTGAAGGCTGCCGGCATAGGTGACGTAGCTGTCGACACCCTCTTCAAAGCTCAGTTTGCCGGCGCCGCCCAGATCGTAGCGCTGCCAGTTGCGCGCACGATTGGAGCCTTCGCCCCAGTATTCCTTCATATAAGCGCCGTTTACCATCACCTTCGCGCCGGGGCTTTCGTCAAAGCGGGCGAAGTAGCGTCCCAGCATCAGGAAATCAGCACCCATGGCCAGAGCCAGCGTCATGTGATGATCGTAAACGATGCCGCCGTCGGAGCAGAGGGGGATGTATACGCCGGTCTCCTTGAAGTACTGATCGCGCTCAGCCGAAACTTCGATCACAGCGGTGGCCTGCCCGCGTCCGATGCCCTTGGTCTCGCGGGTGATGCAGATCGATCCGCCTCCGATGCCGATCTTGATGAAGTCAGCACCCGCCTCCGCCAGGAAGCGGAAGGCGTCTTTGTCTACCACGTTTCCGGCGCCGATCTTTACGATGTTGCCGTAATTTTCACGCACCCATTTGAGCGCTTCGGCCTGCCAGCAGCTGTAGCCTTCGGAAGAATCGATGCACAGCACGTCAGCGCCGGCTTCCAATAGTGCGGGAATGCGCTGCTTGTAGTCGCGGGTGTTAATGCCCGCGCCTACGATAAAGCGCTTGTCTTTGTCCAGCAGTTCCAGGGGATTCTCCTTATGGGACGCATAGTCCTTGCGGAATACGAAATACTTAAGATTGCCATTCTTATCGACGATGGGGAGGGAGTTTACCTTGTGATCCCAGATGATGTCGTTGGCTTCCTTCAGCGTAACGCTGTCCGGCGCGGTCACGAGCTTGTCCAGCGGCGTCATGAAGCTGCTCACGAGCTCATTGCCCGTCATGCGGCTCACCCGGTAGTCGCGGCTCGTAACGATGCCCAAAAGTTTTCCGGTAGCGGAACCGTCATCGGTGACGGCAATGGTAGAAAAACCGTTCAGCTCCTTCAAGCGGATTACATCGTTCAGGGTATCGTCAGGCTTAAGGTTGGAAGCGGATACCACGAAACCAGCCTTATAGCTTTTCACTTTTGCAACCATGGCCGTTTCGTTTTCGATGCTCTGCGCGCCGTAGATAAACGAAAGCCCGCCTTCCTTGGCCAGCGCGATGGCGAGCCGATCGTCGGAGACGGACTGCATGATGGCGGAAACCAGCGGGATATTCAGTGTGAGAGCGGGTTCTTCTTTGCCCGGACGGTATTTGGTGAGGGGCGTTTTCAGCGATACGTTTGCGGGCACGCAATCCGGCCCGGTGTAGCCGGGGATCAGCAGATACTCGTTAAAGGTGTGACAGGGCTCCGCGTAGAAGTATGCCATGCGCTTATCCTCCTGAAACCATTTTTGTTATCTTACTCAAAATGCTGCAAAAAGTCAATCACAGTGAAGGAATCAAAACAAACACTTAATTATTTGGAATGATCCTTATTGCAGCAATAGGTACACGAATTAAAGATTTGCGGTGTAAAAGCAGAACTGTGTTCCGCTTCAGGACGGATGGATACAGTAAACTGCGAAACGAAAATTTCACCTTTAAATTGGTTGACTTGAATGTGATCGTGTGGTATATTACCTACACTGCAGTGATGGAAAGAGTACCGTACACGAAACCTTACAGAGATACGCCGGAAGGTGCGAGGCGGAAAGGCAGACGTGCGGGAATACGCTCCGGAGCAGAACGGGCGAAACAAGAGTAGTCCGTTTCGGGTGCGCCCGTTACAGCGTCCACAAGGTTTTCGCCTAGAGCGGAAACGAACGGAAGTGGTACAGCGTTTGAGACGCCTTCCTTTTAGGGAAGGCGTTTTTTGTTAGGAGGGACGCAAATGGTTTTTAACGAGAGTTACTTTTCCAAGCACATGGCACCCATCTCGGGCAGCGCGATCAGGGACATCTTCAAGCTCCTGGGGAAACCCGGCATGATATCCTTTGCCGGCGGAAATCCGTCAAACGCCGCGCTTGAACCGGAAGTCATCGGTCCCATCGCGCAGGAAGTGATCACTTCTATCGGAGCCCCCATCCTGCAGTACGGTGCCTCCGAAGGCTTTATCCCCCTGAAGGAAAGCGCGCATCAGTATCTGCTTGACAGCGGCGTTCCCTGTGAGGAAAGCGAGATCCTGCCTACGGAAGGTTCCACGCAGGGAATGGACCTTCTTTTGAAGGCGCTCATCGATCCCGGCGACGTGGTGCTGGTGGAAGATCCGACCTTCCTTGGCGCACTTCAGGCCATGAAAACGTATCACGCAAAGATCGTTGCAGTTAAGTCGGATGAAAACGGCATCCTTCCCGACGAACTGGAAAAGGCAATGATCGCGCATAAGCCCAAACTCGTATACATCATACCCACGTTCCAGAACCCCACGGGCACGACGCTGAACGTCGAGAGGCGCAAACGCATCGCAGCCCTGGCTGCCCAATATGGCGTGATCGTGGCCGAGGACGACCCGTACCATGACCTTCGATATACGGGTGAAACACTGCCGACCATCAAAAGCTTCGACAAAGAAGGCTGGGTCGTATACCTGGCGAGCTTTTCCAAGATCATATCTCCAGGCATGCGAGTAGGCGCCATGGTCATCTCGTTCCCGGCGCTCATGCGCAAATGCGTGATCGGCAAGCAGTCCAGCGACCTGCACTGCCCTCTGATGACCCAAGCCATTGTGGACGCTTACCTGCGCAAAGGTCTGCTGCCGGAGCATTTGAAGCGAATCAGAGCCGGCTACAAACAGCAGCTGGACGCCATGCTGAAGGGCTTTGAGCTTTTCCCTGATGGAACGAGCCTTATCACTCCTGAAGGCGGTCTGTTCGTATGGGCGGCGCTGCCGGAAAGCATGAACGCGACCGCGCTTTTGCAAAAGGGGGTGGATAATGGGGTTGCCTATGTGCCGGGCACCCACTTCTACGCCGAAGGCGGACACCACAACACGCTCAGGCTCAACTTCTCCAACAGCCCCGTAGACAAGATAAACGAGGGCATGGAAAAGCTTGCAAAAGTTATAAAAGAAAACGCATAAGGAGAAACACACATGAAAAACGCTCTTGATATACTGCGCGAAAGAGGTTTTCTGGCGCAGATCACCTTTGAAGATGAGCTGAACAAGGCCTTTGAAGAAGGGCCTATCACCTTCTACACAGGTTTTGATCCCACGGCTGACAGCCTGCACATCGGCCATTACATCCCGATCATGGCCATGGCGCATCTGCAAAAAGCCGGACACAGACCCATCGCGCTGATGGGCGGCGGAACCGCCATGATCGGCGATCCCTCCGGCAAAACGGATATGCGCAAAATGATGACGGTGGAAACCATCGACGACAACGTTGCGCATATCAAAAAGCAGATGGAACGATTCCTGGATTTCGATCCGCAAAAGTCGAATTCCGCCATCATCGTCAACAACGCCGACTGGCTGAGAAACCTGAACTACATGAGCTTTCTAAGGGATGTAGGCGCGCTGTTTTCCGTGAACCGCATGCTTACGGCGGAATGTTACAAACAGCGTCTGGAAAAGGGGCTCACCTTCCTGGAGTTCAACTACATGCTGATGCAGTCCTACGACTTTCTGCAGCTGTTCGAAAAGTACGGCTGCTGCCTGCAGACCGGCGGCGACGACCAATGGAGCAACATGCTCTCCGGCGCTGACTTGATCCGCCGCAAGCTGGAAAAGCCTGCGTTTGCGCTCACCTTCAAGCTGCTGCTTACCCATGAAGGGAAAAAGATGGGCAAAACGGAAAAAGGCGCGCTGTGGCTCGATCCTGCCAAGACCAGCCCGTACGATTTCTACCAGTACTGGAGAAATGTGGACGACCAGGACGTGGAAAAGTGCCTGAGCCTGCTCACCTTCCTGCCTATGGAAGAGGTGAAGCGCCTGGGCGCCCTGAAAGACAGCCGGATCAACGAGGCTAAGGTCGTTCTTGCATACGAAGTGACCAAGCTCATCCACGGCGAAGAGGAAGCCAACAAGGCTAAGGCCGCTGCCGAAGCCCTGTTCTCCGGAAGCGGATCGGCAGGCTCCACGCCTAAGACCGAAGTTACCGAAGAGGAACTGGAAGCGGAAAACCGCCTTCTTGCCTGGGCGGCGCGCGTGGGACTGTTCAAGAGCAACGGCGAAGCGCGCAAGGCGATACAGCAGGGCGGCCTGTACATCGGCAACGATAAGGTGACGGACGAAGACTTCCGCATCACAAAGGAAATGCTTGCGGGCGACGGGCTCCTCATACGGCGCGGCAAGAAAGCGTACCACCAGCTGGTACTCAAATAATGGAACTAAAACCGTATAAAACGTTGATGAGCTCTTCTTCGGACGAGCTCATCATCAACAAAAGCCGCTTTATCTGCTACGGTTCGCCTGCGCAAAGCGAAGAAGAAGCACTGTCTTTCCTGAAAGAGATACGCTCCAGGCATGCAGACGCGACGCATAACTGCTATGCCTATGCCATAGGACCGAACATGGGCATCATGCGGTACAGCGACGACGGCGAACCAGGCGGAACGGCCGGGCTTCCCATGATGGAAGTGATCAAAGCCCGCCAGGTGACCAACTGCATACTGGTGATCACGCGCTATTTCGGCGGCATACTGCTTGGCAGCGGAGGACTGGTACGGGCCTACTCCCAGGGCGCTTCCCTGGCGGTAAACGCCTGCGGCGTTGGCGTGATCCATCCAACGGCGAGATACCTGATCTCCGTATCGTACTCCATGCTCGGCAGGGCAGAGTTTTTTCTGAAATCCCAACCAGTCCGGGTGGAGGACAAGCAGTTTACGGACGCGGTGACGCTTCAGATCACAGTCAAAAATGAAGACGAAGATCAGGTGATCCCGGCTTTGATAAGTGCTTTGGACGGAAAGTGCGATGCTGAGAAAATAGAGGAGGTGTATATGGCATGGGAGATATAAACCGAAAAAACCATGCATATTACGCTGGTGAACATTGTTCTGCGTCGGATTTCGGTGACGCAGTTAAACAAAAATGATCACAAAGCTTGAATCCGTAATACCTGAGATACCAGGCAATATGAACGCCGCTGCTTATCTGGAGCGTGCCTGGCCCATGATGGGGCTAAACCGCGTTCGCAAACTGCTCAGGGAGAAGCAGGTGAGGATCAACGGTGTGCGCAGCGGCGAAGGGAGCACAATCTCAGCCGGAGACAGGATCACTGTATTTTATGACGGAGAATATGATTTCTCTTTGCACTTCCTGTACGAAGACGGATTCTTAACGGCATTCATAAAGCCAGATGGGCTGCCGGTGGACAAGGACCGGGAGGGCATAGGGGAAGACACTGTGCTTACGAGGCTTACAAGGATGCATCCGGATGCCCGGCTGGTGCACAGGCTCGATGTGTTTACGTCCGGCGTGATGCTGGCCGCTTTGAACGAGGAAGCAGAAGCTTTTCTGCGCGGCGCATTTGAAAACCATCTGCTTATCAAGCGATACAAGGCCTGCGCAGTCGGGAAGATGCCCCAAAAGAGCGACACGCTGAATGGATTCATTCTAAAGGATGAGACGAAGGCTTTCGTCCGTGTGAGCGATAAAGCGGAAGGACCAGGCGCGCTGCCGATCGAAACCAGATATACCGTGATCCGGGAAGAAAATAGAAACGGCGCTACGATTTCTTATCTGGACGTGGAGATCCCCACTGGACGCACGCATCAGATCAGAGCGCATCTTAAGCATATAGGGCACCCGCTGCTGGGTGACGATAAATACGGGTCAAGGGCAGTCAACAGGCAGCTGAACGCTGCGCGGCCGCAGCTCGTCAGCGTGGAGATCCGTTTTAAGAATGACCCTGCTGCAGGCAAATACGCCGGCATGGGATTCAGACTGCCGGAGGATGAAACATGAGCAGCATCAAAAACGTGCGCCTTGTGTGCATGGACATGGACGGAACGCTTTTTTCCGTCAATGAGCAGATACCGGATATCAATATTCGGGCTCTCCGGGAATGTGAAAAGAGAGGTATCCGGGCGGCTTTGGTCAGCGGACGCAACTATCGTTTCTTAACCGATCATGCGCTGAAGATATCGCCGAACGTGTCCATCGTATCCGCAAACGGCGCACGCATAGACGAAAGGCCCGGCGGAAAGTGCATATATGAGGACGTGTACGAACAAGACTTTGCTCAAACGGTCAGCCGTATCCTGTGGGACAGCGGAGTCAATTACGAAGCGTATACTGACAGCGCGAATTTCACTTTTCGCCCTGAACGGGTAACGCCTGCTCATAAAAGATCGCTTGAGAAATATCAGGCAAACGGCCATCTGCTGAAGATTGAAAACGTGAGCGGCTGGGATACATCGGGCATTAAAGGTATTTACAAGTTCGTAGCGTTTTCGGACGACGTTGATTTGCTTGATGCACTCCGTTCCGCCTTTGACGCAAAGTGGATCGCCCATTCTTCATCATCTGCGCAGAATGTGGAGATCATGCCCCGGGGCGTAAACAAGGGGAACGCGCTGCTCATACTGGCTGACTATCTTGGTATACGACAGGAAGATACGATGGCGTTTGGCGATTACACGAATGATATCGATATGCTGAAGGCTTCAGGATATCCTGTCGCGATGAAGAACGGCGTAGAGCAGTTAAAAGCGGTCGCCAGGTATATCGCGCCAGACCATTTGGATGGAGGAATTGGAAGATTTCTATTCGAGCATGTCCTGATTCAATAAACATGCTGAGAAAAAGCGAGCTATGCAACCGACATCATCGGAACGTTTTGATCATTTGAGGCAATTAACAAAAATGTCAAAACAATTTCAAACACGGATATTGACTTTTACAGCATGCCCACATATAATATAAAATAGATTATTTTGATCGATTGAAACGGAGGACTTGAATATGAAAAAGATTCTTGCAATCATGCTTGCTATGATGTTGAGCCTTGCTTTCATGGCGTATGCCGTTCCCAGCAAGACCACCGAAGACATGACCACCATCGAAGTTGAAGGCAGTACCGGTGATGATTACTTCTATATCGTTCCTGATGAGGATCAGGAACTGGCTGAGCAGGAGCTTGCCAAGCTTACCGAAGCCGGAGAAGACGAGTACTTCGGCGAGGCCGCCGAAGCCGCCAAGGAAGCTCTCGAAGCTGAAGAACTCACGACCTACGAATTCCTGAAGGTGATTGCCGGCAATTACAAACCCGAGATGGGTGATGTGCTGGTCCATATGAGCTTCGCTACTCCTTTCGAAGAGGGTCAGAAGGTAGCCGTTCTGTTCGGCTTCGCCGCCGAAGAAGAAGGTTATGAGTGGACCGCTCTTGAAGGAACCGGCAACGCAGATGAAGGCGTTGACGTGATTATCCCCGGCGATATGTGCCAAAAGATCCAGGACGAAGGCGCTCTGCTCGCCATCGCTGGCTAATAGATTCAGATGAAAAGAACACCGGCTCAGCCGGTGTTCTTTGCTTTATGATTTCATATGCACATAAATAGCTTGAATAACAAATGTTCTTATTTTATGTTTTCTAAATATGACTGTAAAGATTATTAATACCATAAACAGTTTGAACGTGCTATAATATATTCAAGGATGGTGAAGTATCATGAAGAAGTTTATATGTGTATTGCTGATCGTACTTCTGGCGGCTTCTGCTGTGCTTGCAGCAAGCGCGGAAACTGTAAAGCTTGCATACAGGAGCGGATCGATCAATCTGCGCACAGGTCCCGGGACGCAGTACAAGAAGATTGGCTACGTCACCGATGGATCCAAGATCACCGTACTCAGCAAAGGATCCATCTGGTCTAAAGTCAAAACGGCAAACGGGAAAGAAGGATATATCAAGAATCTCTATATTTCCGGAATCGGCAAAGCGTATGCGGACGGAACGAAGTATTATTCTACATTCTATGCCGGCAAAGTTAAAACAAATACCGACAGCAATGTTAACCTCAGAGCCGGTGCTGGTTCATCGGAAGCCAAGATCATGACGCTGAAGAAGGGCATCAACGTAACGGTGCTGGGCAAAAACGGAGACTGGTACTTGATCGCTACAGCTGACGGCACGCAGGGATTCATAAGCACAAGCCTTGTAACCACGTCTGCGTCCGGTTCCAGCTCGGGTTCAGGCGGTTCCGGTTCCTCGTCAAAGGATACTGCGAAGGTGTCCGGTACGCGAGTCTACATGAGGAGCGGCCCCTCCACAAGCTATGCGCCGATCACGCTGCTCAAGCAGGGCACCACTGTAAAAGTCGTCAGTACTGCAAATCCCAAGTGGTGGAAGATATCTTACGGTTCTCTTACGGGCTATATGTGGAGCCAGTATCTGAAGCGCCAGTGAATTATTTGAACAACGTGCGCCGGCGAAGAAAAACGCCGGCGCATGTTGTTTATCACAAAATATATTGAAAAAACAAAACGGCTGAATTATAATGTTGCCATATTGCATGGAGGTATGCTTATGGATAAAAAAGACATCATGCTGGACGAATCGCTGGAAAAACTGCGCGCGATCACAACGCGCAACCTCCGGCGCGTTTCTGATGACATATGGGGCGTACTAAAGCCTGAGAGCAAAAAAACAACGGATGCAAACGATATAGCGGAAAGCGCGCTGCATCCTTCCGGAAAAGATATGCGGGATGAAGTTCTTGAAAAGCAACTTCAGGCGCTCGAGATCCTCACCCGAAACGAGGCCAAGGCGATCAGCGACCAGCTCTGGAGCGATGAAAGCCTGAGCTTTGAAGATCTTTCCGGGCCGAATACCGAAAAAGCCGAACCCGGCAAAGTTGAACAGTCACAAAAGACAGAATCCGCTGAAATTGCCAATGAGAAGAAAGAAGAGGAAAACCCGCCCGAAAAGCTGGAAGATATCCTTGCGGAGCTTCATTCCTACATAGGCCTTGACTCTATCAAGACCGAAGTGGAAAACCTGATAAATATGGTACGCGTACACAAAATGCGCGTAGAACACGGACTGCCCACGGTGGACATGTCTCTGCATATGGTATTCTCCGGCAATCCCGGAACAGGAAAAACCATGATCGCCCGTGTGATGGCCAGGATTTATAAATGCCTGGGTATCCTGAGCAAAGGTCAGCTGGTGGAAGTAGATCGTTCAGGGCTGGTAGCGGGCTACGTCGGCCAGACGGCCGGGAAAACCTCGGAAGTTGTCCAGAAAGCCCTTGGCGGCGTCCTGTTCATAGATGAAGCGTATGTGCTCACATATCATAAGGAGGCCAACGATTTCGGCCAGGAAGCCGTCGATACGCTCCTCAAAGCGATGGAAGACCACAGGGACGACCTGGTCGTGATCGTGGCCGGCTACGACGGGCTGATGGACGAATTCATACATTCCAATCCTGGACTCGAGTCTCGTTTCAACCGTTTTTTGCACTTTGAAGATTATACCCTTGAAGAGATGATGGGAATCTTCGACCAGCGCTGCAAGAAGGGGGGATATGTGCTGGATGAAAACGCACGGGACGAAGTGGAAGCATTCATCACAAAGCAAAACGTCGATCCTATCACTTTCGGAAACGCAAGAGGCGTACGCAATCTCTTTGAACAGGTACTGATCGCGCAGGCAAACCGCATCGTCACAGAGACGGATATCTCCAAGGAGAAGCTCATGCAGCTTACCGAAGACGATGTTCAGAAAGCGGCGGACGCGGCGGTCGTAAAAGAAAAAAGAGAAGAAGAAAACCCCGCAGCAGCACTTGAAGAGCTTTTAGATGCCCTCAAAAACGCGGGTAAACAGGATGAAAGCCAGAAACTGCCAGCCTCAGAAGCTTCTGAAAACAAGGCTGAAAAGACAGAGGATGCAGGCGATCAGGCTGGCGTAAACGAATGAAGAGCAGCTCCAGAACCTTCCTGGAATGCGTATTGATGGTGGCGTTATCACTGATCCTGAGCCTGATACGCATACCTGTCAAATTCAAGGGCGGTCCTGAGATATGTGTTCTCAGCATGCTGCCTGTTGTCGCAGCTGCGAGAAGGCACGGCACACACGCAGGAGTCTCAAGCGCGCTGGCTGTAAGCGTCGGTCAAATGCTGATAAATGCCCGCACCATTGAATCGCTGCCTGCTTTTCGTACAGCATTTGCTTATGCCTTGCTGTGCTTCATTGCAGCGGACACTGCGATGGGGCTTTCCAGCATTTTTTCTGCGCGCAGGCACGCCTCAAATTCATCTCTGGCTGCGGGTATCCTGCTGGCGTTTACGATGCGCTTCATATGCATAATAGCCGGAAGGTATACCGGATCGTATGAGCTTGAAGAAATATCTGGTGAAAGCGCGCAGTTCTCGCAATGGATTTTGAGCAACATCCTGCCTCTCTTGCTTGATGCGTCCATTACGCTGCCGGCTGCCATTGCGATAAATTCCTGCTTACGAATCATGGACAGAAAAGGTATGGTCATTGATGCGCCGTCATTACGGTAAAAGGGGATAAGCAGTATATGTTTGAAGAACTGAAGCGGACCGTTTACGAGGCCAATATGGAACTGCACCGCCGGAATCTGGTTCTGTATACCTGGGGGAACGTTTCACAGGCAGACAGGAAAGCGGGCGTGTTCGCAATCAAGCCAAGCGGCGTCCCGTACGAAACGCTGAAAGCGGAAGACATCGTGGTACTGTCGCTGAGCGACGGAAAGAAGGTAGACGGAAACCTGAACCCGTCGAGCGATACGCCTACCCACTATAAACTCTACATCGCTTTTCCGGACGTGAACGGCATCACGCACACGCATTCTACCTGCGCTACCAGCTGGGCACAGGCGGGCAAGAGCATCCCGTGCCTTGGGACTACGCATGCGGACTATATGAACGGGGAGATCCCGGTCACAAGATACCTTTCGCCTGAAGAAGTGGATTCCGGATATGAAGCCGAAACTGCCACAGTCATTGCGGAAGCCTTTGCAGGGAAAGATCCGCTGCATACACCTGCGGTGCTCGTTCGGGGGCACGGCCCGTTCACCTGGGGCAAAAGTGCGGCAGAAAGCGTATACAACGCTGTGGTGCTGGAGGAAGTGGCAAAAATGGCCATGTATACATATTCTATAAATCCGGAGAGCGTTGAACTGCCAAAGCACATACAGCTGAAACACTTCCTGCGAAAGCACGGACCGAATGCATATTACGGTCAAAAATGAGAATGCATATACTATGACAAATTCGATTCGATGATTTTGTTAATTTTACCAATGGTATTTTGATTCGGTATCTGTTATAATACGCATATGAGGCAGTATTCCTGCCACAAATTATGAGGAGGCAAATCTATGGCAAGCGTATCTCTGAAGAACATCTACAAGGTCTACGCCGGTGGTGTAACCGCGGTAAGCGACTTCTGCCTGGATATCGAAGACAAGGAGTTCATCGTTCTGGTCGGTCCTTCCGGCTGCGGCAAGTCCACTACCCTGCGAATGGTTGCCGGTCTGGAAGAAATCTCCGACGGCGAACTCTACATTGGCGACAAGCTCGTAAACGACGTAGCTCCCAAAGACCGCGATATCGCCATGGTTTTCCAGAACTACGCTCTGTATCCGCACATGACCGTGTACGACAACATGGCGTTCGGTCTGAAACTGCGCAAGACCCCCAAGGCCGAGATCGACAAGCGCGTGAAGGAAGCCGCCCGCATCCTCGACATCGAGCACCTGCTCAACAGAAAGCCGAAGGCCCTTTCCGGCGGCCAGCGCCAGCGTGTTGCTCTGGGCCGCGCCATCGTGCGTGAACCCAAGGTCTTCCTGATG
>JAEEGL011274524.1_pt1 | contig 105454 bp, 85 predicted proteins | sample 9134231 | NCBI WGS metagenome assembly JAEEGL01 (sample SAMN16246548, study PRJNA631951) | gut metagenome | biome: gut microbiome; feature: rumen; material: fiber-attached | host: Bos | place: Iran: Karaj | collected 2018-10
AATGTGGAAACAATCAACACAGGAGCATGTTCGATGCGTGATTTATTGCGTCCCACAAGGTTCTGCACAGCTTCGACTTTTTCCTTACTCATAGCCACATAATATTTCGTTGGCTGCTGATTTGCCCACGACGGTGCTTCCTGAACAGCAGTGAGAAGTTCACGCACTTCGGCTTCCGAAATTGTTTTTGTGGAATCGTAACTACGTATGCTTCTGCGCGATGCAAGCACATCGTCGAACGAAGGAGAAGAAGATGTTTGTGTTGAATTATTACAACCTGTAATCATAAGGGCAACTAATGCCACACCGAAAAGAAAATTTTTTCTCATAGTACATTAATTTTTTTAGATGCAAATATAGTGATTATTTAAACTCAATACACGCCTACGAAATCAGTAAAATTCTTCCATCCCGTAGATGTTTTGTAATCATTTACCTGAGGATTTTGCACTAAAACAAGAATATTGGCTTGAACACCGTCAAATGTGAATGTGGCAAAAACGACATTGACAACAAAACTTTTTTGCATTTAATTATGTATCTTTACCAGCAAACAATTCTTAAAATAATCTGAACTATGTCACAGTTTCATTTCACAGAATCGGATGCATTCACAATTGCCGATGAACCATGGGAAACAGTAGAAAATCTCATCGACCGCATAGCCACATTAGTGAATCAACTTGGCGACGACTATGTAATAACCGACGGTGTAGCCATCCACAAAACCGCGACAATAGCCCACAATGTAACCATCAAGCCACCCGCCATTATTTCGGAGCAATGTTTCGTCGGAGCGAATTCATACTTACGTGGCGGCGTGTTTTTAGCACCACGGGCAAAAGTCGGAATCAGTTGCGAAATAAAAACATCTATTATTTTGGAAGACAGTGCCGTTGCGCATTTCAACTTTGTTGGAGACAGCATTCTTGGCAAAAACGTGAACATTGAAGCAGGAGCAATTCTGGCCAATCATTATAATGAACGAGAGGACAAAACCGTTTTTGTCCACATCAATGGCAAACGAATTTCAACAAATCTCCAAAAACTTGGCTCATTCGTCGGCGACGGCTGTAGAATCGGCGCCAACGCAGTACTATCGCCAGGGACAATTCTCTTGCCAAACACAATTGTAAAACGACTGGAACTTGTTGAACAAGACAAGTGACGAGGAAAGAGGTTGATTTTCATGAGCTTGTGTACGACCATCTTTTGATGTCATGCCACATCCTATAAAACCAACAATACAGATTATACATATAATGCCAAGAGTAACCATATTTTTACATTTTAATTCACGGTAAAAATAGGGAAAATCAAAACATAATCTTAATAATTAACCCCATATTGCCACAAAGGCGTAATGTTTTTGCAAATAAAAAATCCCTCAATGAGGGATGTATTTTTAAAATTTTATCACTCAATGAGTGGATTTTATTCTTTAATTCAGCATTCTTTATTTATTCTCACTTTACATATAACTGATTTCCTGAATTTGTAAAAAGTGGTGTTGGGAAAAAGAGGTAATTGTTCCTTGTTAGGTAAAATCATTTCCAGATTTTTTTTTATTTCAAGAAAATGTAGTACTTTTCGTTGTTAAATGTTTTCAATGGAAAAACTGATTTGTATAGGCCTTATTTCGCTTGTAGCCATGGTGGTTGCTTCGTGTGGTGGAAATAACAACTCGCAAGACGAAGACTTGGCACGTGAGGATTCCCTCTTAGTTGAAAGTCGTTCCAAAAACCTTGTCGGTATGATTAACGGTACGATTTACTGTCTGCCGTCGCCGTACGAAATGATGAAGCATATAGACGAGATGCATTTGGAGTATAATCAGGAATATCCTAATCCTGTCGGTAAGTTCAGTTCCTATGAGTCGTCGTTCAAACGGCTTTTGAATATGGGAGTGTACGGAATCGATATTTCTTATTTGTCATTGTACGACCAAACCACCGAAGCGTTGAATTATTTTGGCGTTCTGAAATCGCTTGCAAACAGGATTGAGTTGTCAACGGTGTTTGACGCACAGACGATGGAGCGTTTGGAGAATAACATGGGCAACAAGGATTCTTTGTTGTATATACTTACGACAAAATTTCGCGAATCGGACCGATTGCTGAAAGGGGAGAACCAAAAGGCGGAAGCGTCGTTGATAATGGCTGGTTGTTGGATAGAAAGTCTCTATTTGTTGACGCAGATACAAAAGACGTCGTCCGACCCTGTCATCGTGCAAAAGATAGCGGAACATAAATTTGCCGCCGAGGCGATTCTCAACATTCTTCGTCCGTATTACGAGGAATCGCCTGAATTTATGGATTTGATTGATGAAATAGTTGATATATGCTACGAGTTCGACGGTATAGATTTTAACTATACCTATAAGGAACCAACGACGTATCCCAACCGCCATTTGACGGTAATCAACAGCGAATCGTCGTTGAACGTGTTCCCCGAGCATATCAGACTTATTTCCGATAAAATAGAAAAACTTAGAAAAAACGTTGTTCAATGAAACGCTTTTGTTTGATACTCAGTTTGTTGTGTGCCTTTTCATGTTTCTCGGCAAATGCGCAGACACAGTGTGCGAGTCTGTTGTCCGAAGATTACGTTTCCGACGGACAGTATTATGCAACAACGATAAAGAATTACGAGACGAAACAGTGTGAGGTTACGTTTATTGAGGGTAATGAATATAGAGTGATAGTGTGTCCGCATAATGCGAAGAAAGTGCAGATGCAAATCATTGACGTTGATGGAAATGTAATCTTCAATAATAAAAATTACGACTATACGAATTATTGGAATTTTAGAATAAAACAGACGTTGAATTGCACCATACGGTTAAATTTGGTTGAAGACAATGTTGAAAATGATGATTTAATTGTATTGATAGGATTTAAAAAGTAGTATTTTTGCAGTATAATATTTAAAGATATGAGTGAACGTATAATTGAAGCGCTATTAAAGTTGTTTGCAGTTTTTGCAAAAACTGACGGTAACAAAAGTGACAAAATCAAAATCGTAGAATTGTTTTTGGCAGCCCAGTTAAACAAGGAACTGGCAAAAAAATATCTTCCGACTTTCGAGCAGGAATATGACGAAGTGATGGCCGACATCAGCCGTATTACTGAAAAGGCAAGTGCCAAAGGTGATGTTGACACGGAAAAACTGAAATTTAAGATCGAGGCAAAACTTTCGGCTCGTATCCACAAAATAGGAAACAGCATAAACCAAGAGTTGACGCAACGTCAGAAATTGTATGTTGTGATAAGTTTGTTGGAGTTCGTGGCAACCGACAACAGCATTACCGATTCTGACAAGGAATTCTTGAATGCGCTTGTCGAAGACTTAAATATTGACAATGAGGAATATAACCAATTGTGTGAGTTCATCATTCATCCATTCGATGAAATTGCTGATTCCGAAAACTTGTTGATTATCAATAGCAAACAAGAAACTGGCGAGGAACTTGCAAAACATATTTGCTCACCACATTTGTCAGGTACGATTAAGGTATTTTACCTTCGTGCTTCCAATTTGTTGATTTTCCGTTCGTTCGGTGTGGGTGAAATCACGTTGAACAGCCAGCCGATTTACGAGGATAAGGTTACGATTCTGAATATTGGTACTGCAATCAGAAGTTTGCAGATAACGCCAATTTACTATAGTCAAATCCTAAATATCTTTAATACTGCTAATTCCGAGGCTGGTGTCGTATTCAAGGCCGATGACATTACCTATAAGTTCAAAGGCGGAAATACGGGTTTGCACGAATTCTCTATGGAAGAAGCGTCGGGCAGCTTGGTTGGTATTATGGGTGCGTCGGGTGCTGGTAAATCGACGTTGCTTAACGTGTTGAACGGAAACTATAAACCGACAACGGGAAAAGTAACTATCAATGGCATTGACCTTCACAACGACGAGGAAGGTAAATTGAACGGTCTTATCGGTTTCGTGCCGCAAGACGACCTTTTGATAAAGGAATTGACGGTTTACGAAAACTTGTTCTATAGCGCAAAACTATGTTTCGATAACTTGACCGACGAGGAAATCAAGGACAAGGCTGAAAAAGTATTGCAAAGTTTAGGGTTGTTTGAACGTAAGGACAATGTTGTTGGTGACGAGTTGAAGAAAGAAATTTCGGGTGGCCAGAGAAAACGTTTGAACATTGCGTTGGAGTTGATTCGTGAGCCGGCTATCTTGTTCTTGGATGAACCGACCTCTGGTTTGTCGTCAAAGGACTCCGAAAATATCATGGACCTTTTGAAGGAACTTGCCTTGAAGGGAAAATTGGTATTCGTGGTTATTCACCAACCGTCATCTGATATCTTCAAGACATTCGACCGATTGGTTATTTTGGATACGGGCGGTTACCAGATCTATTATGGTGCTCCGGTAGATTCAATCATGTACTTCAAGGAATGTACTCGTCAGGCCGACTGGTTCGTGAGCGAGTGTCCTACCTGTGGTAACGTGAACCCTGAACAAATATTCAATATTACTGAGGCAAAAATCTTGAATGAAGACGGTTCTCCAATGTTGAACGAAAAACGTCAGGAAATCAGAAAATTGGCGCCAACCGATTGGTTTGAAATTTATCAGCAAAAGAAGAAACCGTTGGATAACAAGCCGATTCCTAAGGAATTGCCTGAAATCACGTTCAAGATTCCTAACTGGATTCGTCAGTTGAAGGTGTTTATCGTTCGTGACCTTTTGTCGAAGATTTCTAATATGCAGTACGTGATGATTAATGCTTTGGAGTCACCAATTATTGCCGTGTTCCTTGCATTCATCATAAAATATTGGAACGTTGATGAAAGCGGAAGCGTTGGTTACACAATGATGAACAACGTGAACATTCCTGTGTATATTTTCATGCTTGTGATTTGTGGCTTCTTCATTGGTTTGTCGGCAAGTGCCGAGGAAATTTTCCGAGACCAGAAGATTCGTAGCCGTGAGTCATTCCTGCATTTGAGCTGGTCAAGTTATTTGGTTTCAAAAATCATCATTTTGCTTGGTATTTCGGCAATTCAGTCGTTCTTGTTCATCATTCTTGGAAACTGGATTCTTGAAATTCACGGAATGATGTTCAAATATTGGTTTATGGCATTCAGCGTCTGGAGTTTCTCAAACATTATCGGTTTGATTATTTCAGACTCATTCAACGATATTAAGACAATCTACATTTTGATTCCGTTCTTGGTTATTCCTCAAATTATCTTGAGTGGTATCATTGTAAGTTTCGACAAGTTGAACCCGACTATCTCCAATCCGCAAGATATTCCTTGGTACGGTGAGATAATCACCTCACGTTGGGCATACGAAGGTTTGGCAGTGGAACAATATGCAAACAATGAGTACGAGGCTCCGTTCTTTGAGTTGGATATGAAAATCAGTGAATGTAGTTACCGTAAAGGTGAATGGTCAAATCAGTTGAATAATAAACTGAATGACTGCATTCGTTTCAAGGAATACAACGAAAATCAAGAACAATTCAACAAAAATGTTGCTCTTGTTGCTAATGAAATCGAGAAAGAATTGAAGAATACGGGCGATGTAATCAAGATTGCTCCACAAGTATTGGATAATCTTCGTTCCGACAATGTTACGGAAGAAACCTTGTTGGCTGCACGCGATTATGTAACGTCGATTCGTCAGTTCTACATCAAACAAAACAACAAATATCGTTCAGCAAAAGATAAGTTGACGTATTCAATCATCAAGGAAATGGGTGAAGAAGCGTGTGAAAAGTTGGATATTCCTGCAATTGAACGTACTCCTCGTATGAAAGATAGTTTGGGTAACGCATCATTCTTGGAATTGAAGAAACGCTACTACAACGAAAGTTTGGAGGAATTCTGTAAAAATGAGAACGACTTGACAGTATTGATTGAATACAAGGGTAACTTGGTACAAAAAACTGACCCAGTGTTCATTACTCCAACATCTAAGTTTATGAGAGCGCACTTCTATGCTCCGAAGAAACCTTGTTTTGGAACATATTTGAATACGTATTGGGCAAATGCGATTATCATTTGGCTTATGTCGGTTGCTTGTTATTTCGTATTGTATTTCAGATTGTTACGTCGTGGTGTTGAGGCTTTGGGTAACATTAAATTTGGAAAATAATGAGTACGACTCGTCAAAATAAAGTTGCTCGCTTGTTGCAGAAAGAGTTGGGAGACATTTTCCAACGGGAATCGATGAATATGTTTCGTGGTGCATTGATTTCCGTGACGGTGGTTCGTGTCGCGCCCGACTTGTCGTTCGCACGAGTATATGTGAGTATTTTCGCTCCAAGCAAAGATGAGAAGGAATTGTACGAGGCTGTTCAAAACAAGGCGAAGACAATCCGACAAATGTTGGCTCAAAAAGTTGCGAAACAATTACGTATCATTCCCGAATTGGCTTTCTTCCTTGACGATTCAATAGAATATCAAGAAAACATAGATAGATTGTTACATTCGAGCAACGCGACAGAAAAAGAGAATAAAAACGAAAACAACGCGAAGAAATGAATTACGATCCTATAAAGTTTTCGTTAGGTACTTTTTTTAACCGAAGTCCGTTTCTCCGAAAGGTCTTTTATGTATTGCTTGATATTTTGTTGTTACGTGCATGGCATATAAAATTGGCAATTAGGAAATGGAATAAGAAATCGTCGGCTTTTATTATTGACGCGGGTTCTGGCTTCGGTCAGTACTCATATTACTTGGCTCGGCAAAATTCTTCGTGGAACGTGCTGGGAATTGATGTGAAACAGGAACAAATAGACGATTGTAATCGTTTCGCACAACAAATCCATTTTGAGGATAGAATGCGTTTTCAAGAGGGCGATTTAACCACATTTGTCTCGGAAACTCCGTGCGACTTGATTCTGTCGGTTGATGTGATGGAACATATTTTGGAAGATGAACAGGTTTTCCGAAATTTCTATAATTCCTTGCAAAGCAAAGGTATGTTGCTGATTTCCACTCCTTCGAATTTAGGTGGCTCTGATGTGCACGACGACTCGGAGGAATCGTTCATCGGAGAGCATGTGCGCGACGGTTATGGCGTTGACGAGATAACGACAAAATTGAAAAATGCCGGCTTTGCCGATGTGGAAACACATTTTTCGTATGGAGTTCCAGGACATATTTCGTGGATTTTGTCGATGAAATGGCCAATCAGTTTGCTGAATATTTCAAAATTATTTTTCATAATCTTACCATTTTACTATCTTGCAGTTTTCTGGATTTGCTTGATTCTCAATTTTTTGGATGTGATTTGTGAACATCAGGCAGGTACGGGATTGATAGTGAAAGCGTATAAGGAGTAAGCATTATGTCGGTATCTTTCTTTTTTGCACAGAGATATTTGTTTTCAAAGAAAAGCAAGAATGCCATAAACTATATCACGACGGTTTCAGTTATTCTCATTGCGTTGGTCAGTTTGGCACTGACGATTACCATGTCGGTGTTTAATGGTTTGTCCGACGTGATTTCTTCAATGTATAATCGTTTTGACCCAGAAATAAAGGTTACGGCAACGTCGGGTCGAGTTTTTTCATTTGATTCGGTAGAACAAAAATTACAGCAAATAGATGAAATAGAGGCATTTGCACCTGTTCTTGAAGATGATGTGTTGTTTACCTATGGCGACAAACAGCTGATTGGCAAACTCAAGGGTGTGGGCGATTCATATATGCAGACGTGTGCCACGGATTCCATAATGGTCGCAGGCGAATTTGCCTTGGAAGAAAATAACGTCCCGTTTGCTTGTGTCGGTCAGGGTGTTGCGCATAAACTCTCGGTTGGACTTATGTATCGCGACGTGTTGTATATCTATGCTCCCGATAGGGAGAAAAAGTCGTCGTTTGCCCCGAACGAAGAGTATAGCAAGGTGTTTGCCTATGCGCGTGGCGTGTTCACGGTGCAAATGGATATCGACAATGAATACGTGATAACTTCGTTGAGGTTGGCACAAGAACTATGGAAATACAAGCATAACGAGATTTCATCAATTGAAATAAAGACGAAGGAAAACGCAGATGTGACGGAGGTCGTAAACAAATTGCAAGAACAGTTGGGTGCGGATTTTTCGGTAAAAGACAGAAATCAGCAACACGCATTTATGTATAAGATTACGCAAGGGGAGAAATTCATCACGTTTCTTATCATCACGTTAATTTTGATTATTGCCTCGTTTAGCATCATCGGTTCACTCACAATGTTGATAATTGACAAACAACGCGATATAAACATTATAAAAAGTTTAGGTGCCGATTCTAAACAGGTGCGCAAGATTTTTATCTTCGAAGGTTGGCTTATCTCCGCATTGGGCGCGGTGATTGGCGTTGCTATAGGTGTCTTGATTTGTTATTTGCAAGAAACATTCGGCATTGTGAAATTACCTGGTGCGTCAGAAAACTTTATTGTGCAGGCATATCCCGTAAAAGTGCTTGTTTCTGATGTCGTAGCCATATTACTTGTGGTGCTTTCGGTGGGTTTTGTCACGGCATATTATCCAGTTCGTAAAATCTCAAAAACACATATTCAATGAATTTTTTAGATATTATCGTTATTATACCTGTGTTGTGGGGCGCTTTCAAGGGCTTTAAGAATGGCTTGATAAGCGAAGGAGGAACGATTGTGGCTCTTGTACTTGGTATTTGGGCTTCGCTACATTTTTCAGATTCTGTGGCAAGTCTGGTTGCCGAATATACGTCGGTTTCTCCTCAATATCAACAAGTTGTTGCTTTTGGTGTCGTTTTCGTCTTTGTGCTGATAGCATGTTTTATAGTAACACGGGTTATATTGCGTTTTTGTAAGGCGATAAAAATCTTGTGGTTGGATAAATTACTCGGAATAGTGTTCGGAATGTCGAAATACTTGATAATTTTAGCATTCATTTTTTATTTGGCGAATACGTTAATTCAAAGTTATGCGACAAAACCAATAGAAACGGTGGAGACGTCGGTATTTTTCAAACCGTTGGCTGAAACGGCGGAATCGGTTGTTTCGGGAAAAATTCAGACGCCACATATCGATAAAAATGATATTTTTGATGTTATAAAAAAAGTTGAACATGAAGATAAATAAAACTAATGCGGCTCGTTTTTTAGACAATCTAAAAATATCGTATGACTTGGTTCCTTACGAAGTCGATGAAAACGATTTGGGTGCCGAACATATTGCAAATCAATTAAATGAACCAATAGAGCAAGTGTTTAAGACGCTTGTATTGCGAGGTGATAAGATTGGCCCGTTCGTGTGCGTGATTCCTGGAAATCTGGAGGTGGATTTGAAGTTGGCGGCAAAATTGTCGGGCAACAAAAATTGTGACATGATTCATCTCAAAGAATTACAACCACTTACGGGATATATCCGTGGCGGATGCTCTCCACTTGCAATGAAGAAAAAATTTCCTACCTTTATACACCAAACTGCGTTGGAGCAAGAAATCATTTATGTAAGTGCCGGCATTCGCGGGTTACAGATAAAGATTAAGCCGAATGATTTGATTGCCGCATCGCAGGCGGTTGTTGGAAATTTAGTTAAAGCATAAGGTTATGGGATTTTTTAACACAATAGGAAAACCGTTTCGGTTGCTGAAAAATAAGTTTCTGTCTTTTCTGCACAATAATTATTTGAAGGAAAAACTGAACTCAATCATTTTTGGCTCCGACACGCCGGCAGGCAAGATGTTCGATGTCGTGTTATTCATCACTATCTTGTTGAGTGTCATAATCATCATATTGGAGAGTATGCACTTTTTCCCTGATTCAATGCGTACCGTACTCCGTGTGCTGGAATGGGTTTTCACGGCAGTCTTCACTTTTGAATATCTTGCCCGAGTTTATTGTATGGAACGCCCCAGAACGTATATTTTCAGTTTTTGGGGAATCATAGATTTGTTGGCGACCTTGCCAAGTTATATGGGAATCTTTTTCGCTGGAGCTCAAAGTCTTATGGCTATAAGAATTTTCCGTCTTCTGCGAATTTTCCGTATTTTTAAGTTATTCTCGTTCTTGAACGAAGGCAACCTGTTGCTTATGTCGCTGAAACAAAGCAAGCATAAGATTATCATCTTCTTTTTGTTCGCCCTTATTCTGGTCATTTCTATCGGAACGGTTATGTATATCGTTGAAAATGGCAAGAATCCGAACGGATTTGAGGATATACCTAACAGTATTTATTGGGCAATTGTGACAATGACGACGGTAGGTTATGGCGATATAGCCCCTTGTACCACTCTCGGTCGATTCCTTTCCGCTCTTATCATGTTGTTGGGTTACACCGTTTTAGCCGTTCCGACAGGTATTTTCTCTGTTTCATTGATGAACGAGGATAAAAAGCGAAGAACGAAGGTTTGTCCTCATTGTCAGGAACATACCCAAAACCCCGAAGCGAAATTTTGTAGTCATTGTGGAAAGAAATTCGAAATTTCGGATGCCACTGATTTACATACCGATGATAACGAATACAAATAATAAATTGAAAATTGTTTCGTTGTAATATAAAATATCTCAACGTGTTACGGTGTACAAAGCATATCAAGATTTGGTTGGTATCAATGGTTGTATTGGTATCAAACCTTGGTATTGCGCAATCTGCCTTGCAATCGGGAACGTGGGTGCAAGTATCTGTAACAGAATCGGGAGTTTATAAAATCACTTACGAAGATTTGGTGAGTTGGGGCTTTTCAGATATTTCGTCTGTTACCATCGTGGGAAATGGGGCAGGGGAATTGTCGTTAATCAATTCTGAATCACTGCCCGACACGTTGCATCCTGTCGCTGTTTTTATAGAGAAAGGTGCCGATAATGTTTTCAATAACGGTGATTATGTGCTTTTTTATGGACAATCGCCACACGTTTGGAATTATGATTCGGAAACAAAACAATTTTCACACGTTACGCATACTTATAGCGAGAAAAACTATTATTTCGTGACGGTAAACTCGTCTCTGCAAAAAGGTATGACAACTGCTGAAAACAGTTCCTCGGCGACGAAAACCATATCGTCGTACGATTGTTTGCAAGCATACGAACAAAATCTTGTGGCTCCGCTGCAGACGGGAAGAAACCGTTTTGAGTCGATTTCTTCGTCAAAAAGCATTTCGTTTGATTTTCCTCATATTCTTGCCGAAAATCCTGTTGAGATAACAGTGGCAATGGCTGGCCGTCATTCTTCTGCAGCAACGGCTACTGTTTCTGCTAATGGCACGACGGTCGGAAATATCTCGTTTAGCGCTGCAACTACCAATAAGCCGTATGCTCGCTATGTTTCGCAGAAGTTTTCTTATTCGGCTTCGTCGTCTTCGGTTTCCCTGAATATTGCGTTAAACTATTCGGGAGCGAATAGTCGCGGATACCTCGATTTTTGCACGTTACACGCTCGTTGTGGTTTGCAGGTTGACGGAAATGCACAACTCATTTTTCGCGATATTGCCTCAATTGAGGAAGGAAAAAGTGGTTCTTTTGAAATTGCATCGTCTGAAAAAAAGTCTGTCTGGGATATTACTAATCCCGAAAATCCAAAAATTGTTCTCACAACGTTTGCAAGCAATATCACCCGTTTTTCCGCTTCTGTTAATGAACTTCACGAATATGTCGCTTTCTCGAATTCGTTTCGGAGCGTGACGTATGAGAAACGTGTCGAAAATCAGGATATATTGTCGGACTATAATGTTGATATGATTATCGTTGCGAACGATGTGTTCCACGATTATGCACAACAAATAGCCGATTTGCATGCGAAGACAGACAATCTTAACACAATTGTCGTTTCGCAGGAAGCGATTTGTACCGAGTTCTCGGCTGGTAGGAGGGATATTGCCGCAATTCGGAATTTCTTGCGATATGTGTATGAGCGAGGAAATAAAACGTTACGCTATGTGTTGCTGTTCGGGGATGGAATCTATACGAATGAAAGTGTAGAATTAAATGGTAGTCAAATATTTACATTTCAGACAAAGGAAAGTCTGGATGAAGATGGCTCCATTTGCTCCGATGACTTTTTTGCCTTGTTGGGTGCAGGCGATGGCGTTACCGCAAAAGATAGTTTTATTGGAGAAAATGATGTTGCTATCGGTCGTTTTCCCGTTACTACGAAACAGCAGGCTAATGCTTTGACTTATAAAACAATACAATATGCGACAAATCCATCATATCGTGGAAATTGGCAGACGAATCTTTGTTTTTTGGCAGATGATGCCGATGAAGGACAGACAATGCACATGGAGGATGCAAATGCGTTGTGCGACGACATAAATGCCTCATATCCGCAATATAATATTGATAAAATTTTTGCCGATGCGTATGAAGAGGTTCGAAGTGGTGCTGGCGAACGCTATCCCGACGTAAATCTTGCCATTCACAATAGTTTGCAGAAGGGCTGTCTGATTTTTCATTATAGTGGGCATGGGAATGAAACAAGAATGATGGCGGAGTATGCGATTGACGCGGCTATGATTGATTCATGGAACAACAAGGAAAAACTACCATTTTTTATTACAGCTGCGTGCAATATCGCTCATTTTGACTATGACGGTTCTTCTCTCGGTGAAAAACTTTTGGTGAAAGGAGACGGTGGAGGTATCGGTATTATCGGCGCGACACGATATTCCTATGCTTCGTCAAATTATACCTTGTGCGACAATGTGTATCAAATGATTTTCTCGCGCGATGAGGAAAACAAGATACGTACGATTGGCGAAGCATTTCAGTTGGCAAAGGCAAAGACGAAAAATGAAATTTATCAGAATAAACGTGTTTATATTTTATTGGCAGACCCAGCGTTACGTCTTGCTATTCCTGAATATTCCGTTGTTTTGGATTCTATCAATGGTGAAAAATCGGAATCATTCTCTTCGCCAATTAAGGCATTGTCAACTATGCGCGTTTCGGGACATATTATCGATTTTGACGAAAGGGAACAAAACGATTTCAATGGAACGTTGTATGTGAAATTGTTCGATAAGTCACAATCGATTTCCACACTTGGCAATGACGGAAACGACCCTTTGGTGTTTGATTCTTATTCGAATATCTTGTTTCAGGGGCTTGCAAGCGTGAAGAATGGTCGCTTTTCTTTTGAAATGAAGATTCCGCAAGATATTTATTATTACGACGGAAATGGAAAACTAAGCATTTTTGCCGCAAACGATTCGTTACAAGCAGCCGGTGTGTATTTGAATTTGTTGATAAACGGAAGCGAAACCACTGCTGATGACGATTTTACGGGACCGAACATTACGCTTTCGTTCGATAACAAGAAATTTGAAGATGGTGCCATGACGCATCAAAATCCTCGTCTTACCGTCTCGGTGACGGATTCTTCGGGGGTAAATGTCTCAAATGCCTCGTTCGGACACGGCATAACCTTGACGATTGATGACGATGAAGCAAATCAAATTTTGTTGAACGAATTCTTTTATGCTGATTTGAACACGTTTGTTTCGGGAAGTTTGCAATATCAATTGGAAAATTTAGATGAAGGCGAGCATACACTCACCATTTCGGTGAGCGATGCATATAATAACGTCACGGAAGAAACGATACAATTTTATGTTGTTAATTCTCAAAATGTTACGCTCAAGAATCTCTATAATTATCCCAATCCTATGAGCGACAAAACGTGTTTTCACTTTGAACATAATCAGGCAGGGAGCGAGACCTCAGTCATTGTTCGTATTTACGACCGAAATGGTGAATTAGTGAGAACCATTGTTGCAGATGGCTCCTTGGTTGGATTTTCGGAAGATGCGCTTTCGTGGGATGGTACGAGCAAGGGGGGAAATCCAATGCCGACAGGTATTTATCCATATACCATAGAAATTAAAACGACACAAGGAACTGTTCTTCGTGGCGAAAAGAAAATAATGCTTGTGCGATAGGAATAGGAGCGTGTCTTTGCGATTACGAAAGTTCGTATTTTTTTGTCTTGTTACATAAAAAAGATGTAGTATTTCCCCTTTTTGTTATTTTTGCAAAAAACGAATTGCGATATGAACTCACTTAAAGGGAAAAATTTCCTCAAATTATTGGATTTCACTCCTGAAGAAATCCGCTATTTTCTTGACTTGGCAAAGAAATTGAAAGCCGATAAAAAGAATGGTTGCGAAAAACAGACAATGAAAGGTAAAAATATTGCCTTGATTTTTGAAAAAACTTCGACTCGTACTCGTTGCTCGTTTGAAGTTGCCGCAGCCGACCAAGGTGCACACACAACGTATCTTGGCCCAACAGGTTCACAAATTGGCGTGAAAGAATCTATGAAAGATACTGCCCGCGTACTTGGGAAAATGTACGACGGTATTGAATATCGTGGTTATGGTCAATCAATCGTTGAAGAATTGGCCAAATATTCTGGCGTGCCTGTTTGGAACGGTTTGACCAACGAATTTCACCCGACGCAAATTCTTGCAGATTTCCTTACCATGGAAGAACACAGCACCAAACCTCTCAACAAAATCAGTTATGCATATCTTGGCGACGCTCGCTTCAACATGGGTAACTCACTGATGGTTGGTGGCGCGAAAATGGGCATGGACGTGCGCATAGTTGCTCCAAAGGCATTACAGCCAAGTGCGGAACTGATACAAACGTGCCAAGAAATTGCAAAACAAACAGGTGCCACAGTTACCGTAACCGACAATGTGATGGAAGGCGTGAAAGGTTGCGATTTTCTTTACACCGACGTATGGGTTTCAATGGGTGAGCCGAAAGAAGTTTGGGCAGAACGAATCGCATTATTGAAACCATATCAAGTCAATACAGAAGTAATGATGTTGACGGGTAATCCGAATTGTAAATTTATGCACTGCTTACCAGCATACCATAACCTTGAAACACAAGTGGGACGTGAAGTTTTCGAAGAATTCGGACTTGACGGCGTTGAAGTTACCGAAGAAGTGTTTGAATCACCCGCTTCCATCGTATTTGACGAGGCGGAAAACCGTCTGCACTCTATAAAGGCAGTGATGGTTGCAACATTGGGCGAAGAGTGTTAGAACGTTTTTTTGAAAAAAATCTTACGTATAGGATAGTAATCGGTTCTTTAGTAACCGTATTGCTATCCTTATTTGTTTTCTTTGTCGGTTACACATTTGCGCCGAAATGCAATGGGCTAAACGGATTACAACTTTTGGCAAAATCGAATCTCGGCACAGCTGAAACATGGTGCGTATTGTATATGCTCACCATTGAAACGATCTGCATTTTTCTGCTACCCGCACTTTGCCTTTTGGTCTCGTTGTACAAAAGCCCTCGTTTGGTATTACAGAAACGACATTATACGTGGAGAGAAATACTTCGTTCACCACTCATTTTGACATTGGTTTTCATTGCTCTTGCTAACATTCCCGGCATAAATCTTCTTTCACAAATCAACACCGACGGCATCTTATGCATTGTTGGCGAAGATTCAGACCTTTGGACTAATTACCAACGAATGAATGACTTTACGGAAATGCTTCTTGCAAACAGCAATTCTATGATTCTCAATATTGTATGTATGGCATTCGTGCCAGCAATCTGTGAAGAGATATTTTTTCGTGGGCTGTTACAAACAATAGCAACAAGCATTGTAAAAAATGTACACGTCGCCGTACTACTCGTTGCCGCCATTTTCAGTATTTTGCACGGTGACATATTCAATTTTATTCCACGATTTGTTCTGGGAATTTTTCTGGGTTACTTATTTATTTTCACACAAAACATTTTTTACCCCATTCTTGCCCATTGCCTACACAATGCGAGCGTCGTATTGCTAAGATCCGTTACGTCGTACAGCGAAGAATTGGAAACAATCGGCACGACCGACAACAAAGTGCTGCTCGGCATAGCAAGTTTGCTTATTTTGGCAGGATTCACGACAAGTCTTATCACTTCTCTATCACAAAATACTCAAAAGTAATTTTTTCGTCAGCGGCGGAAGTAAAAAATCCAACCACTGCCCTGATTTGGCATACCTCCATTGTTTATTTGTCGAAAAAATAAAACAATGGAAATAGAATTTTACGAAGAAAAAGACTTGACGGAAACGTACAAGCAGTTGAAAAAGATGATCGCCACTGTTTTGGGCGAAAACGAGTTTGAAACCATCACAAAAACCGAAGCGAAAGTTGTGGCGAATGGTATTTGGGAAAGTTGCTACAAAGTGTCTTGGGTATCCATTGATTACCTTGATGTAAAGCATTTTCTTGTCGGCGAAAATGGAGATGAAACCATGTGCGAGAAGGCAATTTTTGCCTCGATTGGTTATGGAAAAACGCTCAAAGAAGCGTACAAAAATGCGTTGAAACGCCCTTTTATCAACGATTTTCAACCGCAGTGTAAAGAAGATTTCAGCAAATTGCAGTTCCCACATCGAATTATGATGCTTATTGCCGTTAACAACGTAGAAAACGAACCTACTACAGGGGAACTTGAGGAAGTATTTTCGTATCTCCATAAGTCTCAAGACGATACCTATATTTTATGGAATTATTTATTGGACGAATCAATGACGGAACCAATACGGGTATGTTTGGTGGTAGTGAATGATTGATTTCAAATTCCACACATGAAAAAAATTCTTTTCAAACCTCTGCCTTGATTTGGCATAGGTTGAGAATATGTTTGCGAAGTAATCATTAATTAAAAGTTGTGCCCGACACATATTAGGGATTATGGATATGAACGATTATTATTTTTACGTTGCCCCGGACGAAGATGATATGGGATGGGAATTTACGATTAGAGAGTTAATTGATATGGAATTCAAATCCAATCCTGATAATTTTCCCGACAAAACCGCAAAAACAGAATTCTTAAAAAAGTTGATTGCCGATGTTGAGGAGTGTATCAAAAAAGTGGAAAACGATAGTGAAATCAATAGCTAAACGGAGATGCCGAAAGCCGTAAGTGGAGGCAAAATTTAAATATAAAACATTATGTATCAGTTAAATTTCCCGAACGGGAACGTTCAAACGTACAGTTCACAAGGTGAATTGTTGAATGCGGCACGACTTTTAGGTGGCGAAGCAAAATTTATTAATGGTAAAATCTATGCTTTCGTGCCGAAAAAGTAGGATTGTGGCGGCAAGATGATAAATTCGTCTTGCCGTTTTCTGAAAAAAACAATATTTTTGAAAACAATGAGTATGGATTTGTTATCAATTTGGAGAAACGGAATGTTTGGCGTCATTGTTGGCGACGCTCTTGGATGTCCTGTAGAATTTGAGGAACGGGAAATACGCGACAACGACCCAGTTGAGGATATGCGAGAATATGGCTCTTTCAATCTGCCTCGTGGTAGTTGGACCGACGACAGCAGTATGGCTCTGGCGGAGATTGACAGTATCATTGAATGCAACGGGATTGATTTAAAACACATAATGAACTGTTTCTCGCATTGGTATCACTCAGGCGAATATACACCTTTTGGAGATGCATTTGACATTGGCAATACTGTTCAACGTGCAATATCAAGATTTTCAAGGGAGGGTAATCCTTATACGTGTGGCGGTGTTAGCGATTATGACAACGGTAACGGTTCGCTGATGCGTATTATGCCCATTTGCCTTTATTGCTATCAGAAGGGACTAAAAGGAGAAAAATGTGATGAAGCCATTCAACTTATTCATGCTGTATCAGGATTGACTCACAATCATTTGCGTTCTAAAATTGCTTGTGGACTTTATTATTTTATTGTCTGCGAAATACTTGACGGGGTAGGCACTCTGACAGATAGGCTACAAACAGGACTTGACAAAGGATTTGCCTACTACGAGTTCAAAGATGGAACCGTTGAGGAGGAATTGCAATATTTCAATCGTATCTACAATGTAAAAGAATTTGCATTGACTCCCAAAGACGAAATTCAAAGCGGCGGTTACGTAATTGACTCTATCGAGGCTACGATTTGGTGCCTTGCCAATAGTTCCCAATACGATGAATGTACTTTGATGGCTGTTAATTTGGGCGACGACACCGACACGACAGCAGCAATTGCAGGAGGATTGGCAGGACTTTATTACGGCACCGACGGCATGCCACAAGAATGGCTCAACTGCATTCAACGAAAAGAATGGATTGAGGGGCTTTGTGAAAAGGTGGTTACAATTTTGTTGTAACAAAGTGCTTTTGCATTGCTTTTATCTGCATCTGCCTTGATTTGACACACCTACTTATTTTCTTTGCAGAAAAAAATAGCTATGGATGCAAAAAAATTTTTAGCAAAAGTATCGGTATTGTGTGATAATGAACGATATTGCGAGTTAATTGATGAGATTGATGCCACTAATGTACGTATTGCAGAGTTGAAAAAAACATTTGAAGAGGAACGTTCAGCAGTGATGTTGAAGACGCTTCCACCCGAAATGACTGAGCGACATTTAAATTTTTTTGAAAAGTTGGAAAAGCTCGTTTTACAACGCTATGAAGACTATCGTGACGAATTGCTCGAGGAAGTTTGTTCCATACAAACGCTTATTAACCGACATTGCTAAAAAAACAAAGTTTTTATATATTGAAGAGAAATTTTTATAAATTTGAAAGATAATTAATACTTTGATAATATGGATATTCAAGAAAGACTTGAACAATGGGCTAATGAAACAGTAGAAATGTATCATAAATTAGCCATAACAGATAAAAAGTATAATTTTAATTTTTATACACAATCAGATTTAAAAACATTAACTTCATCGCCAGAGATACTGATAGTTGGTTTAAATCCAGGTTCTGGAGGGTGTTATATTTTGGATGGTGAAAATGAAGCTGACAAATTAAAAGAAAAAAAAGAGACGTTTATAAAAGGTAATCCATTCTATTGCGACCATAAGAGATGGAGAATGTGGATAATGCTACATTCTATACTCAACAAAGGAGGATTGGGAGAACTTGTAGAGAATGACTCAAAATTTGCGTGGACGAATATTGTATGTATGAATACACCTAATATGAAAACTTTTCCCAAAGAACTATTTAACATTTGTGCGAAAAGTTGCGTAGATTTAATAAACAAAATTTCGCCAAAAATAGTTTTATGTCTTGGAAAAGATGCAATTGAATCGCTTTGTAAGGAAGAAAATCTTTATTTGGAGGATATAGTCACAGGTGAAATAAGGCGTGCACAATATGGAAAAATAATTTTTATAGGAATACCTCATACAAGTAAATTTTATTCAAATGAAGAAATGGATTTGGTTGGTAATTGTATAAAAATGATTTATGACAACCCTACAATAGAAAAAGACAAAATATTAGCAGAACAAGGAGAAAGATTGAAAAATTTTAAGAATAGAAAGACTGAAAAATCGCATAGTAAAGAGTTTAATTTAAAGGTGGAAAGTCTTTTTAATAAAAGGTATAGTCAATATAATTCAAAAACTGATTTGCGTCATAACTATTGGTACTATCCATTTGGAGAGGGGAAAATACAAATCTGTGTATATCATGGTCAAAAATGTGGTGATGTTCATATCTTAAGTAAATATTCAAGTTTAGATACGGAGCTACAAAATAAAATAGAAAAGGCAAAAGATTTTTTAGTGAAAAAATGTGGATATTTTACTCCGGAAAACCCATATCATGCTCAGACATGGTTAGGATACAAAACATTTAGAGAGTATGAAGGCAATACTGCAGAAGAAAAAACAGCTGCTATAATAACTGAAATGGATTTAATTATAAAAGTGTTTAGAAATTTGGGCATATAGAAATCACTCCCTATTTTTATGAACGTCGAAAGCATTTTATCGAAAATCAGCAAATTGAGTTTAGAAGAGCAGTATCAACGGCTTCAAGACGCCATTGACGAATTTGATGCAGATATAGAGAAGAAAATAGACCAAAAGTTTTCTCGTGAAAGACAATTCCAGCTTACAGCAAAGCAAAAAAGAGTGCTTGTACAGGGATTAATGACTCACGAGAATATCATTCCTAAAAAAATGGAAGATGACCGTAACAGATTGCTCAATGCACTCTATTCCATATCCAAGGAACTTGAAAATGTAAAAACATCGTCGTAATGCCTATAAATGTCACATTTTTTTCTATAACCTTATAATCCAAACTTAATTTCTTCATTTTCCAACCTCTGCCTTGATATGGCATACCTCACGTTTATGTTTGCGACAGAAAACATAAAACTATAAGAGAAATGAAAGGAAATGATATCTTACTGCTTGCCGTTGGCGACGGGGCAATCAACATAGTGGAACAAAACATGGAAAAACTTTCGGAACATTTTTCCGTGGCTACAATCCGCAAAGATGTTTATTTTGATTCCGCCGATGCTCAATGGCAATCAATGCTGAAGTTGGTTGTTCCCCAAAACGTGAAATATGTATGTTTGCTGAATTGTCTTGGTGGCGATGATGACTTGACAATACTGTCAATCATGAACGCTTGCGTTTCAAGAGATATTTTGGTGATTGGTGCATTGGTGTTCCCATTTTCGTTTGAAGGAAGTTCACGTTTTCAGTTGGCTGACAGTAAATTGTCAATTATGGAAAAAGGGATTCCTCAATTTGATTCAGTTGAATTTGACGAAACATGTACAAAGTACAACAGTTGTCATTGTATAATAAAATTTTTCAACGACGATATGTTTATACATTTTCCGAATGATTTGTTTTATAAAGCATTGCGGCACTTTAACGAGGAAATCTGCGATGGAATCATTGCTCACATGAAAGAACTTTCTTACATAATTCCATTCGATTGATGAGGATATGAACGTTGGCTTGTTCCGTAGGAACATTAAGTCGGTAATTTTTTTGCGAGAATCACTTATCTTTCCAATCTCCATTATCTTTTATCAACTGAATCAGTGCCTGTACTGCTTCGGCCTCGGGGATATTGCGACAAACAAGCGTTTGTTTTTTATACAAATTAACCGTGCCTTTCCCTGCTCCCATGTAGCCATAATCGGCATCGCTCATTTCGCCGGGACCATTGACAATGCAACCCATCACGGCTATTTTCAATCCTTTCAGATGCGACGTTTTCGCCTTCACCTCAGCCAAGGCTTTCTCTATGTCGTACAACGTTCTTCCACACGAAGGACACGAGATATATTCCGTTTTTTCGAATCGGGAACGAGAAGCCTGCAATATGGCAAACGACAAGTCAACTGACTGATTTTCTGTAAAATGCGAGGATTGAATCATTACACCGTTCAAGAAACCGTCGAGCAACAATGAGCCAAAGTCCATAGCGGCACGAATTTGCAACGTCGAAAAATCGCTATAGTCATACTTTCGTGCCAACACAACAGGATTTCTTCTTCCTGCAAGCATTGCATAGAGTTTTCGGGTAAAATAGGTAACGTGAATGTCTTTGCTGTCAAACAAAATAATCGTATTGCTTCCCAAATCCGTCGTTTTCAATGTGTCGACTTCGGCTTCCGAAATCTGCAACACACAAGTTTTCGTTTTGTCATATTCTTGTAACGAAACTACGGGAATCTTTACGGCATCTTTTTGAATGAAATCTTCCTTCCAAATCCAATCTGCCTTTGTGTTTTCTGCCCCAAAGACCATTGGGACGGAATCGCCTCCAATACCAGAAACTGCCGTTGTATGATATGGCGAATACGTGTCAATCGCCTTACGAACATCTTCTATCGGTTCAAACTGCAACGGTGTGGCAAATACTTCATTTCTATAATCGACAATGAGCTTGCACACCGGAATCTCACTTTCGGGAGCCTCGGTAAGCGATACACGAATGGTATCGCCTATGCCGTCAAGCAACAACGAGCCGCTTCCCACGGCGGACTTTATACGTCCGTCCTCGCCAGCACCTGCCTCGGTTACGCCCAAATGTATGGGAAAACGACAATCTTCCTCTATCATTCGTTGCGCAAGCAAACGGGTTGCCTGAACCATTATCCGAGTATTGCTTGCCTTGATGGAACACGTAACATTCTTGAAATCAGCATCTTTGCAAATATGAAGAAACTCCATCATACTCACCACCATGCCTTGTGGCGTGTCGCCGTAACGAGAAACAATGCGTTGTGACAACGAACCATGATTCACTCCGATACGAATGGCAGTATTGTTTTGTTTGCACACGGCAAGCAAAGGCAATATATTCTCGCGAATTTTCTCCAATTCTGCCGTATATTCCTCGTCGGTATAGTCGGTTTTTCGCAAAGAACCTATATAGACGTAGTTCCCCGGATTGATTCTCACCTTCTCCACGTATTTTGCGGCAACCAACGCCGCCTGCGGATTAAAGTGAATGTCGGCAACCAACGGTTGCGTATAGTCGCGAGCAACCAGTTGTTGTTTGATATTTTTCAGATTTTCTGCTTCCTTTATGCCTTGTGCCGTCAAACGAACGTAATCGCCACCAGCGTCAAACACACGAATACATTGTTCAACACTTGCTTCAGTATCGTTCGTGTTGGTATTCGTCATAGATTGCAAGGCAATAGGGTTGTCACCACCTATTTTCACCGTACCAATGTGAATTTCAGGTATTTGCAAACGCGTATATGCAGATTGAATCATTCGAGTCATGATAGGTTATTTTACCTTCTTGAACACAAGAACTGTGTGGTTTGGAATGTACATTTTCAGATAATGTTCTGCATACAGACCTTCTTCCACAGGAAGCGAGAAATACGTCAACGTTTGGTCCACACGATTCAAGCCACCGTATTTGGGAGCGTCGTTTGTCAGCACAATCTTATATTCTCCTGCCGGCATTGCAATGCCATAACCCTCGAATGATTGTGTAGGATTGAACGAAAATACGAAATACAATCCGTCACGCTCAAATGCCAAAATTTGATCGTGATTGTTATCGTGAATGAATCGTGGTCGTTCCTTGAAGAAATTCGGATGTTCGTTAACCATGGCAATCATATCCTTGTCGAACAAGGCAAGGAACTTGTATCGAAGATTTTCATCGGTTCGTAAATGCCACTGACGACGAGCATAGTGATATGACCAACCATTCCCTTCACGTGGAAAATCAATCCATTCGGGGTGCCCGAACTCATTTCCCATAAAGTTGAGATAACCGTTTTGTGCCGTTGCAAGCGTCATCAGACGAATTTCCTTGTGCAACGCCATTCCTCGGTCTATTACCAGACTTGGAATTGCGACGTGCATACACGTGTACATTTCCTTGTCCATCAAGCGGAATGCAATCGTTTTGTCGCCAACCAATGCTTGGTCGTGAGATTCGGCATAAGAAATAACTTTTTCGTCGGCACGAGCCTGAGTCAACTCGTAATACATATTTCCCACTTGCCAATCTTCGTCACGGAGTTCCTTCAACAATTTTATCCAATAATCGGGAACGCCCATCGACAAGCGATAATCAAAGCCATAACCACCATTCTTAATCGGCATGGCAAGTCCTGGTAAGCCGCTCATATCTTCGGCAATCGTGATTGCTGACGGCTTAACTTCGTGAATCAGCTTATTCGCCAAACCTAAATATGTAAGGGCATCATCGTCCTCGTTGCCGTCATAATAACGTTCGTAGCAGTCAAACGCACGTCCGAGTCCGTGATCCCAGTACATCATACTGGTAACACCGTCGAAACGGAATCCGTCAAAATTATATTCTGTCAGCCAATATTTGCAGTTGGACAAAAGGAAGTGAATCACCTCGTTTTTGCCGTAATTGAAACATTTTGAATCCCATGCTCCGTGCGTACCCTTAGGACCTTTATGGAAAAACTGATAATCGGTGCCGTCGTATTTTCCCAATCCTTCCTCGGTATTCTTAACTGCGTGAGAATGAATCAAATCCATTATGACACGCATACCCATTCCGTGAGCCGTGTCAATCAATTCCTTCAATTCCTCGGGAGTACCGAAACGAGAGGAAGCGGCAAAGAAACTCGACACGTGATAACCAAACGAGCCGTAATACGGATGTTCCTGAATGGCCATCAACTGTACGGTATTGTAACCAGCCTCTTTTATGATAGGAAGTACATTCTTTGTAAATTCCGAATAGGTACCAACCTTATATTCTTCGGTTGCCATACCCACGTGTGCCTCGTAAATCAAAGGTGCCTGATTGATTTTAGGAAGAGGATTTTTCCAAACGTATGGCTCCTTGTCCCAAATTTGAGCAGAGAAGATTTTTGTCTGTTCGTCCTGAACAACTCTCGTTGCCCACGCAGGGATACGAAATCCGTGTCCGCCTTTCCAATACATTGACAATTTGTACAAATCGCCATGTTTAATCTTGTCTAACGGCACTTCAAGTTCCCAGCAATGATCTTTTTCTTCAAAAACAAATTCAACGTGTTCCTCCCAATTGGAAAAAGTTCCGACAAGACAAATATTTGTCGCGTTCGGAGCCCATTCACGAAAAATCCAGCTTTTTTCAGTCTTGTGACAACCGAAAAACAGATGCCCGTTGGCAAACGAATCAAGCGAAGAATTATTGAGAAGCAAATTCTTTTCTCTTTGCTCCCAATACTCTAAACGACCGACAATAGCAGGCGTGAAAGGTTTCAGCCACGGATCGTTTTCAACATACGAAGGTGCGTTCATACATTCGAAAAATTTCGTTTCAAAAGTACGTTTTTCAGTGGAAATAGAGTATAAATTGACTAAAAAAATGTGCCGTCAATGATTTTTATGAAAAATGGCAATATAAGACAGACGGTCAGAAGATGTTTCCAATAAAAATCTTGACCATGATCGTTGATTTCGCTCACGGGAATTTCTGTCAGTTCGTTTTCTTGAAGAATGTATGGCTCGTAACCTAATTCGGTCAAAATGGCGAAACATTCTTTACGATTTTCTTCTCCGCCAAGTTCCGACTGAATAAGTGGTTTATCCCGTTCAAGCAGTTTTTTCATATTTGCAAAAGCAACGTGTTCGTAACCTTCAATGTCGATTTTAACGAAATCAATTTTGGGAAGGTTTTGAAATAACGTATCTGGAACTTGCATCTGCACCTCAAATGTCTTTTCGCATTGCGAATTTGAATCAATAATTTTTGTCATTCCGTGATGAACGGTTCCGTCAATGACGGGCATTCCCATCGTGACCTTTTTTTCTTCCGCACCTAAGGCGTAAGGAAGCAATTCGATGTTGTTGAATCCAGTTCTTGCTACATTTTTCTTCCAAATTTCGCCAAAAAGTGGAATTGGCTCGATAGAATAAACTTTTCCTGACGCACCTGCATATTTACTCATAAAATAAGAGTAGTAGCCAAGGTTTGCACCAATGTCAATGCAATGCGAACCAGGTTTTACTATCTGTCTCAAATAATGAATTTCGGGATATTGTGACTTTCCTAATCCCATGGAAATGAGACGTATATAGGTTCTACTGACAATTTGAAGATATGTTTTCAACCCGAATATCTTGTATATCAAGTATTTAATGTATTTCATAATTCAATTGATTTTTCCTTGCGCGAGGGTTGTTCTAGTGGTTCAATGAGTGCTGACGAATCCTTCATTTCTTTCAAAATGAGAGCAAATGTAATCGTAAATAACTGGGACTGAGTTATTTTGCTAAAATCCCCGAATGTACCTTTATAATTTTGATTTAGAAAATCGTTGAAATAATAGGTTGCCTTTACATTTATGCCGATAGGCGTCTGAACACCGACGAAAACCGATGGAATCACATTTGGCGTGGCCTTGCTCCACCATTCGCCTTTTTTGGTTATATGTTTTTTGTCGGTCTTTTCATAAAATTTCTGACGATAGTGAAACGCCCAATCAACGCCACCACCGCCGTAAATCCATAATCCTTTGTTGAACATCCCAATTTTTGCGGCTGCCGAGATCCCGGCAGTGAAAACTCTTCGAGTCACTTTATAATACGATACGGAATCGATTATCTCGTCTTTTGTTTTTATACCGATATTTTTGATTGACACACCCGGCATAATTCCAAAATTGTTATTGAAATTTATGTTCATATAGTACGGTACATTCGTGAAATAGGAAGCCCGAATCCCATTTCGTGCCGTGTTGTCTTGAATGTTTATCTGAGAAAATTGCAGAATGAGCTCCGCAGGGTCGGTGAAATAGACCTTTTTGTTCGGTATCGTGTTCAGTGATGTTTCTTCTTGTGAAAAAGCAAGAATACCTATAAGTAAAAATAAATATGTCGTTATAAATTTCTTCATTTGATAAGATTCTCTATGATTTTACCATTTGCCATATTGGGGCGTGATATTTTAGTTATTTGGCACAAATTTACGATAATATCGGTGATTTCAACAGGTTGCGTGATTATTTTGGATTCAAATTTCCATCCGTACCAAAAAAGAGGTACGTGTGTGTCGTAATTGTAGGGCGAAATGTGCGAGCCGACTGTTTCAACCGATTGTTCTTCCCAATTCGGTTTCAAGGTGAGCAAAATGTCGCCTGAACGCTCGTAATTATAAGAATTATCCAATAGTCTGAAGATTTCGTTCGTGCAAAAATCGTGATTTGATAACAAGGTTGAGCCGACGGCATTTTGTATTCCCGTTAGTTTTGTCAAAAAATCGCAACTGGCGTTTTCCACTTCTGCTAATGTAATGTTGTGTCTTTTTATCGCTTTCTTGCTTATGTAAATTTGCAGATTTTGATAGTGTTCTATCCATTCATCTTCGCCAAAAGTCACGTCAAGATATTTGTCCAACAAATACATAGACTCCGTTGGCTTGAAAATGCCCGAATTAGTTGATTTTTGCGTGTCACTTTTTGCCGAAACCGACATGCCGTGGTTTGAGGTAAGAATGAAGACAAAATTTTCTTTCCCTATATGCGTTTCCAAATAGTTGAGCAAAAACATCAACTCGAAATCAAGGCGAATGTAAGTGTCTTCAATTTCTTTTGAAAGACAACCGAACTTGTTCCCGATTTCCTCTGTCGCAGTGATTGCTATCGTAAGAAAATCGGTGCAGTCACTTTTCCCAAGTCGTTCTTTCTCAATAAGTTCAATGGCAAAATCTTTTACATAGGTATTACCGAATGTCGTGGTTTTAAGTATTTTATATGGTTTGTATCTGTCTTTTAGTTTTTGTAATGAATAGGGGAAAGTAGTCTGATTTCGTAATCCAATTTCATATTTAGCATTATCTGGTGCCGATTCTTTATATTTTTCTATTGGTTGAAAGGTGTTCCACGTTCTATTGCTATATATTGTGGCAAGTCCTTTGGCGTTAAATTGTGATAACCATGCAGGAAGCACGGGGTTGTAGTACGAACTTGTCACCCAATTCCCACTATATTCATCTAACCAAAATGTTCCGTTTGACTTGTGTCCTGAGCAAAGCACTGCAGATTGAGGCTCCAAACTGATGGTGAACGAGCGCGAGCGTCCGAACGATTGTGTCATGAGTTCTTCGCCAAACGTGGAACCGATGAGTTTTTTGGCCGAAACTTGATATTCCTCGTGTTTGCCACCGACACAAAAATATGTCGCGTCGGCAACGCAATGTGTTTGGGTATGAGAATTTCTGTTGTACCACGTGTTTCCTATGATTCCGTGTCGTGCGGGCGTCGTTCCCGTTGCTATGCTGGCAAATGCGCTTGCACTATGTCCATAGGCAAAATTTGTATGAGCGTCAATACATTGCGTTCCGTCGTACATCAATTTTTTGAATCCTCCGCTTACATAATGGCGATTGAAGCGTTCCAAGTATTCGTACCGCATCTGTTCCACAACGAATAGCACGACAAGTTTCGGCTTTTCGGGTGGCGTAACCGTGTTAAGCGCGTATCCATTGACGAATATGCATGACAATAGAAATATGGCAAAATTTTTTTGGAACGGAACGGCGATACGCATCAATTAAAATGCTTTGAGACTCAAATCAAGACTGTTGATGTGATGTGTAAGAGCTCCTACCGAAATGTAATCTACACCTGCCTCAGCGTATGCCCGAATTGATTCTTTTGTGATTCCGCCCGACGATTCCGTTTTGCATTTGCCATTGATAAGTGCAACGGCAACTTTCGTCTCTTCGGGTGTGAAGTTGTCAATCAAGATACGTTCAACGTCAAATTGGAGTATTTCTTTTATTTCGTCTAACGTGCGTGCTTCCACCTCAATTTTTAAGTCTTTCCCTTTTTCTTTGAGATATTCTTTCGTCTTTGTGATTGCTTTCGTCACGCCACCTGCGTAATCAATATGGTTGTCTTTTATCAAAATCATATCGTACAACCCGATTCGGTGATTTTCGCCACCGCCAGTCTTTACGGCGTATTTTTCCAGCAAACGCAAACCTGGTGTGGTTTTACGAGTGTCGAGGATTTTTGTGTTTGTACCTTCCAACAATTTTACGTATTCGTGTGTTTGTGTGGCAATTCCACTCAATCGCTGCATAAAGTTCAATACAAGTCGCTCGGTTTGCAGAATCGAGATTGTTTTTCCTTCAACAACAAACGCAATGTCACCTTTTTTTATAGCGTCGCCATCGTGCAGATACTGTGTCATTTTTAATGTCGGGTCGAATTTTGCAAAAATCTTTTTTGCTAATTCAACACCACAAAGAATACCGTCTTCTTTGACTAATAATCGCGCACGACCTTGTAAATCGTGGGGAATACACGACAGAGTCGTATGGTCGCCGTCACCAATATCTTCTTTGAACGCTATGTCAATCGTTGCATCAATAAGTGGACTGTCTATCATATTTAGATTTTTTTGTCAAAAGTATGATTATTTATTGTTTTTAGGAAACAATAAATATTAGAAATTTGGTCGTAAATCGGTGTCTTTGTAGAAATTGATGATTTCGGCAACGGCATCGTCGGCATCGTCAACGACTTTTATCAGATCCATATCTTGTGGACTGATGTTTTTCGCACCTGCAAGCATTGTTGTCTTAACCCAATCTATCAAGCCTTTCCAGTATTCTGTTCCGACAAGAACGATAGGGAAGTGGCCGATTTTTCCTGTCTGAATCAAGGTCACAGCCTCGAAAAGTTCGTCAAGTGTGCCAAATCCGCCAGGCATTACGATGAATCCTTGCGAATAACGCATGAACATAGTCTTTCTTGTGAAGAAATAATCGAATGTAATCAACTTGTCGTGGTCGATGAACTGGTTAGCCGATTGCTCGAAAGGCAGTGCGATATTTATACCCACTGATTTACCTTTCCCTTTTTGTGCGCCCAAATTCGCAGCTTCCATAATTCCAGGACCACCACCGGTAATGACGCCAAATCCGTGTTTGGTGAGCAAATAGGCAATGTCTTTTGCCAATTTGTAATATGGGTCGGTGTTAGCTGTGCGAGCCGAACCAAAAATGGAAACGCATGGACCGATTTTTGTCAGTTTTTCAAAACCTTCGACAAATTCAGCCATATATTTGAACACTTCCCACGTGTTATCTGCCTTGATACCTTGCCAATCTTTCGGATTAACAACTTCCTCTACATTATTTTCTTTTTCGTCCATAGTTCTTAAATTTTAATCATTCTCTCAAAAGTAAGCAAAATCGTGTTAAAATCAAAATTTTTTGTTCGTGTATTTCACTTAGGTGCAATTTTTTCGTGCCGAACGATCTTTTTTTTGTCGAAAAACGCTATTTTCGCCTTGCTATGACAGAACAAGAAGCATATAATAATTGTATAGAACAAATAGAGTTTTATAGAAATAAACGGGAACAAATCATACAAGAAAATGATTTGTTGCAAAAACAGATTCGTACTGTGTTGGCAAATGACGCAACGGCGGACGTTTCTGCTCTGCAGGCGAAAATTGCACACAATGAGGGTTTAGACGAAGAATATGGTGCCAAGATGCACGAACTAACTATTCAGCGAAATCTGTTAGAACCCTAAAATTGTTTTGGCTCGACGTTTCTACCACAAAATTCCTTGAAATCGCAATAACAACAAACGTGTTCCAAATTTTCTGTTTGTTCAAATTTACGATTTGTGTCAAGCAATTCCGTGATTTTTTCTTGCAAACCGTTTTCAAATTCTTTCACAAGATCACCTTCAAAACTGAGAACCTCGCTTTTGTTGACTTTCAGGGTTGTTCTGTTATTGGGGTCATTTATGGTTTGTATGAAAAACAAATTCGGCTGGTATGTTTTTTCAGGATTCATTTGCTTGAGAATATATGCGTACAACAGGGTTTGAAACGCTTCTTTGGGGAATTTGTTTTCTTGGGAATTAAACAAAGAGTCCATGGTGACGTCTAATTTCTTGTCAAGTTTGTCGACTTTGCATTTTCCCGTTTTGTAGTCAACGATTCTCACAATGCCTTTTTGCATATCGATTCGGTCAATTTTTCCACCGATTTCGATACCTTGGAATTTTATTTTTGCATCTTGGTTTTCAACTTTAATAAGAGTGAACGGATTTTGTTTCTCGTATTCAAGGAATGTTTGTATTTGTTTCTTTGTAGTTAGAAATTCTTTACTTTGTTTATCAATAATTCTTTCTGGTGCCTGATTATTTTTCATAACCTGCAGAATTATGTCATCAAGTTTCTTGTCATCTGATAAGATTGTGTCAATCACTTGGCTGTCAATTGTTTTGCCTTCCAAGTCTTTGTACAGCGTTTCCATCGTGTAATGGAAATAGTTTCCCACGTCGTATGGTTTGGGCAATTCGTCAAATTCTTGTGGCTTTTTCAGACCTTTAATTTGAGAAAAATAAAATTTCAGCCCACATTCAATATATTTGATCAGGGCAGTAGGGGCGAGGTATTTGCCGTTTTTCAACAACTTGAAATAAGCCAACACGTCGGGTCTGTTTTTGTCAATGGAAATTGGCTGTACGTTGTTGGGGAATACGTTATAGTTATATTCTTCGACGGTGATTTTGTCAAGAACCTTGTCTTTGTTCTGTTCTTCGCCATTTCCAAGATTCGTCTTGAACGGGCTTTCATATAATAATTGCAACAAGAAGCGACTTTGTTCCGATTTGTTTTCCCCTGAATTTTCGCTGTAAAGCAGGGTGATGTTTTTGCTTCGTTGGAGAGTTCTATAAAAATAATACGAGTACATTGCCGATTGTTCCTTGATTGTCGGCATGCCGAAGGCAACACGAAGATTGTAGGGAATAAACGAACTTCCGAGCGATGTCTTGGGAAGATTTCCGTCCATAACCGACGTAATGATAATGTTTTCAAAATCCAACAGACGCGTTTCCAAAATACCCAAAACTTGCAGACCAACAAGTGGTTGCCCTTCAATGGCGATGTTCTTGCTTTGTAGGGTTTTCTTCAAAAAACTATTGATAAATTCGATTTTCTGAAACTGAATGTTGTTGTCCTTCGTAATTTTTTGTGCAACAGATAGTTGTGTATAGATTGTATAAAAAATACTTTTGTCAATTCCGTCTAATGCAAATTTCTTGCATATATCTATGATTGCTTTGGAAAGATTTTCTACATAGTATTCAAGTGTGGTGTCTAATTTGAAAATGAAATCAAGCGTATCGCCACAATCATCAATTTGTATGGTTATTTTTTTGTTTTTTACTATATCGTCACGAATTGCTCTTGTTTGTTCATTGATAGTTGTTGGTATTAATGGATTTTCACATATTTTAAGAACGTCTTTGTAATACAACTTGTTATTACGTTTATTAGCATACAAACTCAACATTGATTCGAAAAGTGTGTAGGCAGCCGACGAACGGATAGGGTAGCCGATGGTTACGTTGTATTGGTCAACGGGAAGTGACTTGATGACGGGAACGACTAATTTTTCGTCTGCCAAGATGATTGCCGTGCTCTCGTATTTCCGTGTCGGGTCTAAATCTTGCAGTAAATCGCCACATAGTTTTGCTTGGGCGATTTCGTTGGGCGTTTTTATGATTCGGATGTTTTTGTCGCTTTTAAAATTGTTGAACGCGTTTGGGGACAATTCGTTTGGAAAAAAAGTAAGATTCTTTCTTACGAAAATGCCTGCCTCGTGCGATGTGTCGTCTTTGTAATAGGTGTCATAGTCCCAATAAAAAAACGCTTGCTTTCTGTCTTTCAGGAAATGGAAAATCTTCTTCTCACATTCGCTTAACGCATTGAATCCCAGGAAAATATAGGTAGAATCACCAAAAACGGAGTCTTTGGTCTCCACATCGGCCTCGGCAACGGAACGCAGTGCCATACCTTCGTAAGAAAGGTTTTGCTCTTGTAGTGTCTTTCTAAAATCATCGTAAACGAGCGGCAACAGGTTCCAAAAAACAATGAATTTCCTGCGAACGTCGCTTTCGGCTGTGTTTGCTTCTATTTTTGTCGTGTCCCAAAAACGACGAATCATATCTTTTTGAGAATCGTCCAAAAAGTCGAAAAGCGAGTCTATTTCCTTGATGTCGCCGATGTTGGTAAACAAAGTCTTCGCATTGATGAGATATTTGTCTATGTCGTCAAAGTCCGACAGAAGCATTTCTCCCCACGGATAGAAATCTTCAAACGATTCTTTCCTTTTTGAGATTTTTATATACGATAGATATAAAAGGTACACCAATGTTAAATCGTCGGGAATCACGGAATCTTGTCGAGTTATGCAAAAGTCTTGAATCGTTGTCATTCTTGGCAAGAAAATCGGTGCGTCGATTTGTTTTCCCATCGATTTTTTGAAGAAAACAATGGCACGCTTGCTTGGAAAAATGACTGTCGTGTTGGCAAGGTGCTCCGAGTGTTTTTTCAATATGTCGGTGACGCATAAGTCGATGAAAGATTCCATAGATGTTGCTATTTAGTATAGGTTATTTATGATTGTTTATAAATGTTTCTACATTTTTATATGTTAATTGCATCAAACTGTCCAATGCCTTGTCGCTCACCCAAGCCACGTGAGGCGTAATCAGTAATTTTGACGCGATTTTTTCATCAAGTAACGGTGATGAAAGAGGGAGCGGTTCTTTTTGCATGACGTCAATTGCCGCACCGGAAATGCAATTTCCTTGCAATGCCTGTGCGAGTGCGTCTTCGTTAATGATTCCGCCACGGCCAACATTGACGATATATGCAGTTTTTTTCATCATCTGCAACTGTTGCAGACCGATTAAACCTTGTGTCTGTGCGTTGAGTGGAGAGTGAATGGATACGATGTCGGCTGTTTTTAGCAATTCTTCAAGAGTAACTTCTTGATAATCAGATGTATGGTTGTTGCCTGACGTTGAGTAATACACAACCTTGCAACCAAAAGCCGTCGCAACTTCGGCAACACGGCGACCAATTGTACCTAAACCGATGATTCCCCACGTCCGTCCGTTGAGTTCCATGTAACCCGGACCGATATGCGTGAAAAGTTGCTGGTTGGAATACGTTTTCGACGAAACGTAGTGTGCGTAGTATTCCGTATGTTGCAACAAGGCGAGAAGTATGGCGAACGTGTGTTGCACGACGCTTTCGGTGGAGTAGCCGGCAACGTTTTTTACCACAACGTTTTTTGTTTTTGCATATTCCAAATCAACATTGTTCATCCCAGTTGCCGTCAAACAAATCAGTTTGAGGTTCGGACACGCGTCGAAGATGGATTTGTCGATGATGACTTTGTTCGTGATGATGATTGTTGCGTCGGCAATGTGTGGCAGACGTTCTTCGGCGGAAGTCGTGGCAAATACCCGTAGATTTCCCAATGTCTTGAATGAATCAAAGATTTCATTTGTGCCGATTGTCGCTGCGTCAAGAACTACTATGTTTTCCATGCTTTTTGTGAGTTTTAATTCTTTTTTCCCAATCTTAAAAAAGATTGCATTTTTTTATATACAGAATTTTCTTTTTTCTGCTGAAAATCGTTAATTAATTGACTTATCGCTTCTTGCATATCTCTTGCATTTTGAAATCGTTGCGTTTGTGCATTGTACAGAAATTTCATTCGTGCTTCGGTTTTGTATCGCATTGGCGGAGAACTGAAGATATGTTTTGCCGTTGCTTTCTGCAAGAACGGGAAGATTTGTTTGTCGATTCTATGGTGTCTTTTGAGCGGGTACGACAATTGCATATTGATAATCAGGTTTTTGTCCTCGTTTTCGCAGATAAACGCGTGTTCTCGGGCAAACGATTCGTAGAGTGTCATTCCCAAACTGTACAAATCTGTCGTTTCGTTGATGAGCGGTTTGCATTGCAGTACGAGTTCTGGTGCCGAATAATACAATGCGTAGGGGATAGACGGAAAATTCAGTATGTTTTGCCCGTTGACCTGCGCATATTCAAAGTTAAGCAGTTTTACTGTCGGATTTTCCACGTCGATTTGCCCTAATTCGTTTGCAACGAGAAAAACGGTGCTTGGTTGAATCCTTCGGTGAATGATTTTATTCTTATGAAGTACCGACAATATTTCGCACACTTTTTCTGTCACTTTGAGTAGGAATACGGCGTTGCGCAAATGAGGATAATCGCCAGAAAACGCCACTTGGTGCAAGTCCATTCCAATCAGTTGTTCGCGGACGAAGAAAATGCCGCTTTCTGTCGTGATGCAATCGTAAGTTTGCACAATTCCGGAATGTAGCTGATTTAGTCCGTCAAATATTGATTGTATGATTTCTTGGTGTTGTTTATTGATAATTAGTTTTGTATCGGCTATGTAACGGATAATTACAGGTTGTTCGTTTTGTTCACATTTCCCGTGAAATAATATGCCTAAATCTTGGGCTGTCGTTTCGTCTTCTTCGGGCAATTCAAAGTCAAATACGTATGAATATTTTCTTCCGTGGATTGTCTGTAACATCTTATTGCTCGTTAATGATTTGAATGTTAGGTTCTTCCAATCGTGTTTTTACCCATGAAGAGATTTGTGTCAGCGTTTGCTCTGTCGGCTTGTTGTTCCAATAGATGGTGAGTGTCGGAACTTTTTTCGTCGTATTGTCGGAAATGTTGATTTGTTCCGTTTCGCCCAAGGCAATCTTTTCTATGTCGGGGAAGAGCGACTGTAATTCTTTTGCGAATTTCTGCATGCCGTTGCTTGACTGGATTGAGAGATCGGCAATTTGATTTTGTAGGGCGGTGATGACGGAGTCGCTCTTTGCCAAATCCTCGTCTTTTTTCGTCAGTAAATCTTGTATCAGTTGAGACTGATTGTTTAGGTCGATTGTCGTCGCTCCCGCTTGTTTTATGCTCAGGTTCACGTCTTCAAGGCTGTATTCCTCGAGGGTTTTGTGTAGATAGTGTTTTTGCTCGTCAGACAATGGTTTTCCGACGAATGCGAGTTCAATTTTCTTGGATTTGTAATTCATTGAACTTTTTATGACTTGCACCTCGGAGAAATATTCGCTTTGTTCTACGTGCGAGATGTATTTTTTCGCAAATGTGTTGAATGCCGCTTCTCTCACGACGTTTATTGCCATGAACACGCTGGGGATGATGACGATGATGGAGAAGAACATGATGGTTCTTCGTACCGTTTTTCTTCGTTTGTCGTCAACGTAGATTTTTTCGGGGAAATTGAGGTGTTTTACGATGAGGAATGTGGCTAAGGCGATGAAAAATGAGTTTATGAAAAACAGGTAAAATGCACCCCAGAAATAATTCAGCTGTCCGGTTCCAAGACCGTATCCTGCCGTGCAGAGTGGAGGCATCAATGCCGTGGCGATTGCCACACCCGAAACGACGGTGGTCATTTCTTTCTTACGTGAAGAGGCTACGATTCCTGCGGCACCACCAAACGAGGCGATAAGAACGTCGAACACCGTAGGACGAGTTCTTGCCAAAAGTTCTGATTGAGCGTCGGTAAGTGGTGTAAGGGTAAAGTATAATGTTGACACCAACAAACTGATAAACGTCATTAACAAAAGATTCTTCAATGATTTTTTCAGCAGTTTCAAGTCGTTGATGCCAATCGCCAATCCCATTCCCATGATTGGTCCCATAAGGGGTGATACGAGCATGGCACCGATAATTACTGCCGTAGAGTTGACGTTGAGCCCGATAGATGCCAAAAAAATCGCAAAAACTAAAATCCACACGTTCACACCCTTAAATTCTATGTTTTGTGAGATGTTGAAAATAGTTGCCTCCGCATCACTACCTTGCTTAATGTTTACAAGGTTTTTGAAGCGATTCGTTATGCTTGAGAAATCTGCTTTTGCCATACAAAAATGTTTCTGTCGCAAGGTACGAAAAAAAAGTTCTTTCGTCAAGATGAACAAAGTTTTTTTAGGTTTATAAGTTTTTGAAAACTTAGTGAAGCTCACTGAAAATGACGTGTGATTTTTCTTCAAATTTGTGCGTTATAGAGTGTAAAAGTATGAATAAGGTAAAATATGCTTTCATAGTGCTGTTCTGCGGGTGCGGAATGGCGGTTTCGGCTCAAAAATATGAGATGTCGAAGGATGATTATTCTTTGGCAGTGTATTTGTTTGAAAATCAGAAATATAGTGCTGCGCAACAGCATTTTAACGCATTTTTGAAATCGAATGCGAATGTGACTCGTGAACAAAAAGTTGATGCGGAATTTTACGCTTCGGTGTGTGCCTTGCGTTTGTTTAATCCCGACGGGTTGTTTTTGATGAATCAATTTGTAGAAAATAATCCTGAGAGCCCTCGCTTGTATAAGGCGTATTTTGAGGCTGCAAATTACTTGTTTCACGAACAGCAATACGAACAGGCGTTGGATTTCTATCAAAAAGCTGATGTTCAGAGATTCACGAATAGCGAGGTTTTGGAGTATTTATATAAGAAAGGGTATTCGTATTACAAGATGAATGAAATCGCCGTGAATGCGGGCGAGCCGAAGGCAAACACGATTTATGCAGAAAAATCATCGTATTATGAATTGGCAAAACCGCTCTTCAAAGAGGTGAAAGATGCGACAAACACCCCGTATGCCGAAAATGCCTTGTTCTATTATTCGTATTTGGAATACGTCGATGGAAATTATGATGTTGCGATGACGGGATTTGAAAGTTTGGCCGATTCATCAATGTTTGCCCCGGTTGTTGCTCCGTATATTTGTCAGATTTATTATCAGAATGGCGAATACGACAAATTGATTCAATATGGGAAAAAGGTGGAAACGTCGGTGAATCCCAAATATCTTGGCGATGTGTATCGTGTGATGGCGGGTGCATATTACAAGACAATGCAGTATCAGCAGGCATTGCCATATTACGAGAAATATTTCGCTTCTTCGCCGGCTCCCACCAAAGTTGAATACTACGAAATGGGGCAGTTGTACTATCGTCTGGGTGAATATCAGAATGCGATAGATAAATTCCAGAAAGTTACTTCCGAAAATGACACGATTGCGCAAAACGCCTATTATCACATGGCTGACTGTTATTTGAAACTGTCACAGAAAGAAAAGGCGAGAAACGTGTTCTTTGCGTGTATGGGTTACGACGTATTTCCCGAAATTAAGGAAGATGCAATGTTTTGTTATGCAAAACTGACGTATGAACTCTCGTTTGCTCCGTTCAATGAGGCGATTACGGCAATGCGTACGTTTATGGATACTTATCCGAAGTCAAAATATAAAGACGAGGCAAACGGCTTGATGGTGAAAATTTATATGTCGTCGAAAAATTACGGCGATGCGTTGCGATCTTTGGAAAGCATAGGCACGCTGACGAGCGATTTGAAGATGGCATATCAGCAAATTGCCTATTATCGCGGACTTGAGTTGTTCAACAATCTGGAATATCAGGCGGCGATTTATATGTTGGACAAGTCAATGGAATATGGCATTTACGACAGAACAATCAATTCGTATTGTACGTATTGGAAAGCCGAAGCAAACTACAAATTGAACAAATATGCCGAAGCACAGAAATTGTTCAAAGATTATGTGGTTATGCAAGGTGCTTTTGGCACGCAGGAATATGAACGTTCACATTATAATATTGCATATACCTATTTCGAGGAAGAAGCATATTCTTCGGCGGCTATGTGGTTCCGAAAATATGTGGACATGGCAAAAGACAAGAAATCGGATATATACACCGACGCTTTGATTCGTACAGGTGACAGTTATTATATGTTGAAAGATTTCTCAATGGCTGTGAAATACTACGACCAAGCAGTGAAGATTGGTCGTTTCGATGTTGAATATGCGTTGTTCCAAAAGGCATTCTGCCAAGGTTTGGACGACAATCAGTCGGGTAAAATCGAGACCTTGTCTGCTTTCTTGAAAACCTATGTCAATTCTTCTTATTACGACGATGCTTTGTATGAACAAGCCGATGCGTATATGAAAACGGGTAAGAACGACAAGGCTGTAGAAAACTATAAGAATATCATAAACAATTATAAATCAAGTTCATACGTAAAACGTGCTTTGTTGCAATATGCCTTGATAGAGTACAACGGTTCGAATATTGATAACGCACTCACGATGTATAAAGGTATTGTGGAACAATATCCAGGTTCTCAGGAGTCGATGACGGCGTTGAATATGATTCAGAATATCTATCGTAAGAAAAACGATATTGATTCGTTCTCTAACTACTTGAAACAGATTGGCGGTTACGACAATGTTACCGAAGCCCAGTTGGATTCTTTGAGTTTTGAAGTCGCACAAGAACTATATTTGGACGGCGATTGTGAAAAGGCCATGCCGTTGTTTAAGAGTTATTTGCAGAAATATGGTGACGGATTCTTCAAAATCAACGTACATTATTATTTAGGCGATTGTTTGTATAATCGTGGTTATCTGACCGACGCCTTGCCACATTTTGAATATGTGTTGCAACAACCTCATAGTGGTTTCACGGAACAATCGTTGGTATATGCGTCGCAGATCTTGATGACGTATTTCCGTTACGAACAGGCAGTTCCGTATTTAGTCCAACTGGAAACCGTTGCCGAGGCGAAACCAAACGTGTTGCTTTCTCGTAAGTTGCAAATCGAGGCATATTCGAAAATGAAGGAATATAGAAAGTTGGTCGAGGTAGTGGAGAACTTTATCGTTACCGAAAAAGTAACCGAAAACGATAAGCGTTGGGCTAATATGAATGCCGCAATTGCTTACGATTCTTTGGCCGATACCACAAATGCCTTGGTGAAATATCGTACAGTGGCTTTAGAATCTTCAACAGCCGAAGGTTCGGAGGCAAAATATAGGGTTGCGTCCATTTTATTTAATCAAAATCGATATGAGGAAGCAGAACGAGAAATACTCGATTTCTTGGAAAAAAGTTCTTCACATCAGTATTGGTTAGGAAAATCTTACATTTTGTGGGCTCGCATATTTATGGCTCGGAATGAATTGTTCCAGGCACGCTATACGTTACAAAACGTGTTGCAGCATTACAAAAATCAAGACGATGGCATTATTGCCGAAGTGAACGACACCTTGGACGAAATCACCGACATTGAAATGGCTCAGAAGGCACAAGAATCTCAATCGGTGGAAATTGATATGGAAAATAAGTAGAGACTTTGCACGAAATCAGTTCCTCTCTTGTCGTGTTGCATATTGAAAAGAGATTGCTACATTTGCATTCAAATTTTTGAACTATGAAGGTCTTACAAAAGATTAGTCAGTTCCTTTCGAATTACACGTCGCTATTCATTATAGCCATTGCCATAATCACGGCATTTTTCCCGACGTTGTTCGTGTGGGTGAAAGGTGATATTCAGTCATTGATTTTAGGATTAATCATGTTGTCGATGGGAATGACGTTGACGACGGATGACTTCAAAATTCTGGTCTCCAAACCTGTTGACATTATTGTTGGTGCGTTGGCTCAATATACCTTGATGCCGACAATAGCATTTACGTTGACTAAAATTTTTGGACTTGATCCTGCCATAGGCGTGGGTTTGATTTTGGTGGGTTGTTGTCCTGGTGGCGTTTCGTCAAACATTATGTCGTTTCTGTGTCGTGGCGATGTGGCGTTTTCGGTGGGGATGACGACGGTTACGACCTTGTTGTCGCCAATCGTCACGCCAATTTTGGTGCTGTTGTTGGCTGGACAATCCATTGACGTTGATGCGTGGGGAATGTTTCGTTCCATTCTTTTGGTTACTTTGTTGCCCGTGACAATAGGTTTTTTGTTGAATTTTTTCTTTGGCAAAAAGGAGTCGTTCGGCGAAGTGCGAAAAATTATGCCGGGCGTATCGGTGTTGGGATTGGCATGTATAGTCGGCGGTGTAGTCGCTGTGAATGGCAGTCATTTCTTTACGTCGGGACTTGTGATTTTTGTCGCTATATTTTTCCATAATGCGATTGGATATTTGCTGGGCTTTATTGTGGGAAAAGGTTTGCGGATGGGTACGGCAAAAAATCGTACGATTGCAATCGAAGTCGGTATGCAAAACGCTGGCTTGGCGACTAATTTGGCTACGAAACATTTTACAGCTCTTCCCGAAGCAGCCGTTGTGGCAGCCGTTTCGTGTGTGTGGCATTCAATTTCGGGAACGATCCTTGCAAATCTCTTTGTCCGTTGGGACAACTACAAATCCAAGAGAGGTTAAATCAATTATTTCGGGTATAAGATTGGGGATATTGGGGTGAATTTTGCTCCGTTTTTCTGAAAAAATCGTAATTTGCAAACGAAAATTAATACTGAAATAATTACAAACAGATATAAAATGAGAAAATTTTTATTTGTCTTACTTGGCTCGTTTTTAATTTTTAATGTCGTTGCACAAAATAATCAAGATTACGGAACGCAAATTCCGAATAGTGACTTTGAATCACCATGGCAAACTTATAGTGGTGGAAACAAAAAACTTCTTGGAACAGAATATATATCGGGTAGCGAACCTTATCATTGGCATTCTTTTATGTCGGCACAAGGGGCAAGATTGGTGTTGTCTGCTGTGAAAAATCAAATAGCCCAAGATGGAAATACTCGTCCTGGTTCAACGGGAAGCAGTAGTGTGCGATTGTATGCTACAAAGACGTTGAGCGTTATTGCCAATGGTTCGTTGACAAATGGAAGAATGAACTGCGGTTCTACGTCGGCTTCGTCCAACGAAAATAATATTTATACGGATAGAGGCTCTGGCGATTTTAATATGCCGTTTACGGGACCTGTGCCTGATTCCTTGACTATTTGGGTAAGTTTTTACACGACGTCGGATGCGAATACGGCGGCAATTCACGCGGCTGTTCACGGCGATGCCAATTTTATATTGTATGGAAATGGTACTCAGTCGGACCAGTCTATGCAGGTTGCCAATGCAGAAATGAATTACAAAAGAACGACAACTGATAAAGGCACGCTAAAATGGGAACGAAAATCCATTCCGTTCGAGCCGATGGGGAATTGTTCCGAGATTAAGTATTTGCTGGTTTCAATGTCAACCAACAATGTCCCTGCAAATGGCTCGGAGAACGATGTGGTGTATCTTGATGACATTGTACTGATTTACAATCCTACGTTGCAAACGGGCGTGTTGGCTGAAACAACTTTCGAAGCGGAGCATAATACCGAAATTCCTATAGAGGTTCCGTTTACGTTGACAGGCTCAATGAGCGTAAGTAACTTGAATGTTGCTGCAAATCAGGTGATTGCGCAGTTGTCGGACGCAAATGGCAATTTCGACAATCCTATTGAGATAGGACGTGTCACAACCAACACGAGTGGCACGATTTCGGCGAAAATTCCTGGCTCGGTGGGTGACGGAACGTATAAGGTACGTGTTGTTTCAACCAACTATCCTATGACGGCGGAACCAAGTTCTTCGGAAATCTCGATTACTCGCTACTATACCATTGCATTTGCCGATTTGGATGAGAATATCGCCACGTTGCAAGGTGCAGGAAAATACTATGTGGCTAATACCGAAACGATTACCGTCTCGGCAACGGCTGCTTCTTCCGAGTATGACTTTGCTTATTGGTTTGAAGACGGAACTGCCGTATCGCTTGACGCAGAATATACCTTCACAGCTGAAAAATCTCGTTTGCTACAGGCCGTTTTCAAAAAACAGTGTACGGTTTCTGTCGTTTCCACCGAAGGTGGCGAGGTGAAATTTCAAGATGGGAAATATGCTGAAGGACAAGGACTGAACATTACGGCAACGCCAGACGAAGGTTATTCGTTTTTGGGTTGGAAGGTGAATGACGAGGTGGTTTCCACAAATGCCACTTACTCATTCTCGGTTTCGGAAGATGTGACGCTGACTGCAGTGTTCGCAAAGGCAGTGTCTATTGTCGCTACGGTCAATATTGACGGGGTAGGGGCTGTTTCGGGCGCGGGTGTTTATACGCTTGAAGATGTCGATGAGGTTTCCGTTTCGCTCTATGCTGTTTCAAACGATGAAGATACGTATCGTTTTGTAAATTGGACGGAAAACGGCGAGATAGTTTCCACTTCTCCGTCGTACGAGTTTACTACGGCAGAAAATAGAACGCTTGTTGCTAATTTCGAAAAACTGGTGCGTATAACGGTTTCTTCGTCCGACGAAATGTGTGTGGCGACAGGTTCCGGTGTTTATGCGACAGGTTCGACGGTGAGTTTGTTTGCAATGGCTGATGAAAACCTGTCATTCGTTGGTTGGTTTGAAGAAGATTCCTTGTTTTCGTCGGCACTTTCAGTAGAATTTACTGCTGAATCAGATAGAACCTTTGTAGCCGTATTCGGACAGGTTTATACGGTTACGGTACAGTCGAATATCGACGGTGCGGCACAAATTTCTGGGGCAGGGACGTATCAGGATGGTGCCTCGGTTGAGGTCTCGGTCGTGCCAAACGACGGTTTTGTCTTTGTGAATTGGACGATACAAGATGAGGAGGTTTCTGCTGAGCCAACGTATTTGTTTGTCGCAGAATCTTCGGTTACGATAGTTGCAAATTTTACCGAATTGGAAAAATATACAATAACGGCTACTGCCGACGTGCCTGCCGCTGGTACGGTACTTGGTGCGGGAACGTATTACGAAGGTGCTGATGTGACACTTACCGCAGTTCCGAATAACGGTTATGAGTTTGTGAATTGGACTGAAAATGACGAGGTTATAGGTGAAGAACCGACACTTTCGTTTACGGCTCAGGAACAAAAAAATGTGGTGGCTCATTTTGAAGCAAATTTTGAAGGTTATACCGTTTCGTTGAATGTTGAAGAAGGCGGCATTGTTTCTGGTGCAGGTTTGTATCCTGCCGAGTCGGAGGTGACGGTTACGGCAGAGTCACAGGGAAAATATTCGTTCATTGCGTGGACCGATTCCGAAGGCAACGAACTCTCGACCGATGCGTCGTACACGTTCGTAATAACTTCCGATGTGGCATTGACAGCCGTGTTCGAGAGATTCTATAGTAAATATACGATTGAGGTCGTTTCGGCTGACGAACAGGCAGGAACGGTGAGCGGTAGCGGAAAATATACCGAAGACGACGAGGTTACCGTTACGGCACTGCCAAACGATGGCTATCGTTTCTGGCGTTGGACGGTAAACGGCGAAGAAGTCAGCACCTCGGCGGAATATACGTTTGTGTGCGAGAAAAGACAAACCTTGCAGGCAGAGTTCAAAAAGATTTATACCATTCAAGTTGCCGATTTTGAGGGCGGTAGCGTGAAAGGTCTGACAACGGACGTTTTTGATGAGAACGAACAGGTTACTTTGGTTATCTCGCTTGACGAAAACTATACGTTTGTGGCTTGGAAAAATGCCGAAACCGACCAAGTTCTTTCCGAATCGTTAGTATATACGTTTGCGGTTACTGCCGACATTCGTTTGGCGGTGGAATTGAAAGAGAAGGGAAAACTTTGTACCGTGTCCGTTCAGACGGGAGGAACGGTTTCTGGCTTGCGTAACGGACAATACGAGGCAGGAGAGACGGTTACCTTGATAGCAACGCCTTCGGAAGGATATTTGTTCGACGGTTGGGTACAAGACGGTCAGGTGGTAAGCACGGAAACGAGGTTGTCGTTCGTGGTGTCCGACAATGTGAACATTTACGCCCGTTTTATCCCAGAACCACAAAAAGTTACGGTGACGGTTGCGACCAACGACGAAACGTTTGGCAGCGTGATTGGCGATGGCGAATATACCGAGGGTGACGAAATCACCTTGATAGCTACGCCAGAAAATGGCTATGAATTTGTTGCGTGGAAAAAAGACGGAAAAATCCTGTCGAACTTGCCAACATTGTATTACACGATTGTAGATGACTGCACGATAGAGGCTGAGTTTCGTTTTATTGAGAAAACGGCAGTTGCCGAGGTCGGTGAGGAAACGATTCGCGTTTATCCGAATCCGGCGACGACGACCTTGTATGTGAACTCCGAGGCTGAGATTGTTGCTGTTCAGTTGGTTTCGTTGCAAGGACAAGTTGTTTACCGGGAAAATGTGAACGGTGGCGAGATTGCAATCGATGTGCAACAAATTAAGAAAGGTTTGTATGTGCTTGTGATTGAGTACGTTGGAACGGTTTCTCGTCAGCAAGTTGTGATTAAATAGAAAAGATAGGGTGAAAATACGTGATTTGTTCTTTTTTTTATTTTATTTGCATAAAATTATGCTTTTTTATGATTGACAGAAAACGATGAAGAACACGTATTTTGATTTGATAGAACAAAGTTTCTACTTCCCGCAGGAGGGTTTCGACCTTCGCGATGGTTTCCTTACTTTTCAAGGAGTTTCTCTCAAATATTTAATTGACAAATACGGTACGCCGTTCCGGTTTATATACTTGCCGAAAATTGGCGAACAGATTCGTAAAGCCCGAAATCTTTTCAATAAGGCGATAAAATACTATAATTACAAAGGTAATTACGAATATTGCTACTGCACGAAGTGCAACCACTTCTACCACGTGATTAACGAGGCATTGAAGCACGATGTGAATCTTGAGACCTCGTCGTCGTTCGACATCGACCTCATTATAAAATTGTATCAGGCAAAGAAGGTTGACAAACATTTGACTGTGGTCCACAATGGCTACAAAACCGACGAATATCTAAAGAAAATTGTGCTTTTGCGTGACTTGGGATTTCACAATACCATTACCATTCTCGACAGCACCGAGGAATTGGACCGTCTTGAAAAAGTGATGGGGCGCAAAAAAATGAAAGTGGGCATTCGTATGGCAATCAACGAAGAATCGCAGTCGGCATATTATACTTCGCGTCTGGGGATCAGTCCGAATGAAATCATTCATTTTTATAAGCGCATAAAAACCAAAAAGAACTTGGAGTTGAAAATGCTTCATTTCTTTGTGGATTCAGGTATAAAAGACAGTCTTTACTATTGGGGCGAGTTCCAAAAGGCATTGAAAGTGTACATAGAACTGAAGAAACAATGCGACACGTTGGATAGTCTTGATTTGGGTGGCGGTTTGCCGATCAGAAACCATTTGGGTTTTGAATATGATTACGATTATATTATTGGCGAAATCATCAAAAACATAAAAGAATCGTGTGCCAAGGAAAAGATTGAGGAACCTAATATTTATACGGAGTTCGGGAAATACACGGTAGGCGAGAGTGGCGCAATTATTTTCCAGGTGCTTGAGCAAAAACAGCAAAACGACACCGAGTGTTGGTATATCATTAACAACAGTTTGATGAACACCATTCCCGATGCGTGGGGTATTCACGAGAAATTCATCTTGTTGCCTATAAACAAGTGGAAAAACGAGTATAAGCGTGTGAATATTGGCGGTATTAGTTGTGACCATTCCGACTATTACAATTCCGAGGACTTGAATCAGGAAGTGATGTTGCCGTCGTATTCAGAGAAGGAGAAAGAGCCGTTGTACATTGGCTTTTTCCATACTGGCGCGTACCAAGATTCCATTAGCGGTTACGGAGGCATAAAGCATTGTTTGATACCTTCGCCAAAATACATTGTGATTGACCGTGACGAGACGGGCAATTTCAAGGACTACGTTTATCGCGAGGAACAGACTGCTGAGGATATGTTCAATATCTTGGGGTATAACGAGGCGGATAAACAGAAATAATTTATTTGTCACTTTTTCTCTTGAAAGAAAAAGTAACCAAAAAGTTCAAGACGGACTTGCTCAGCTAAAAATCAACTACGTTCCGCTAAAAGAGTTGAAGTGCCACACTATCGTGGTGTAAGCCGTTTCGGATTAAGGCACCAACTCTTTTTCACGCTACACTTCGTTGATTTTTTTAACGCTTTGCAACTCAGTCGAAATGCCGTAGGTATGGACAAAGGCGTAATTTTCTTCTCTGATAATTTTGTGTGGAAGATAAAAATGCCCCGTTGAAGGACGAGGCAACAAAAAACATTCTTGTCAAAAACTTTTTTAAGATGTATCATGTTTTGAAACAAGTTGTTTTTATTTTTGTAAAACAAGATTCATTTCTTTTAAATAAAAATCGTAAACTAAACATTTAAATTATGAAAACAATCGCAGATTTTATAGGGTTATATCCATTATCTAAAACATTAAGGTTTGAACTGAAACCTATCGGCAAGACAAAAGAAAACATAGAAAATAATGGTATTCTTGAAAGAGACAATGAACGTGCCATTGCATATAAAGCCGTTAAAAAGGTGATTGATGAATATCATAAGTCCTTTATAGAAAACAAACTGACGAATTTTGAATTGGATAATGCCCAACTGAAAGAATTCTTTTTTCTCTATCATCTTCCTGTTACCGACACGCAACGCAAAAGTGATATGCCAAAATTACAGGAAAGCCTGCGAAAGCAGATTTCTGACCGCTTTATCAAAGATGAGTATTATAAGCGGTTGTTTGGCAAGGAATTAATTCGTGAAGATTTGATAGATTTTATCAATACTCCCTATTACGAAAATGTTATCCGAAGTGTGCCAGGAAATGAACAATTAACTGATGAAGAAGTAAAACAAGTTCAAGAAAATACGAAAAGAGAAATTGCCCAATTCAAGGATTTCACGACCTATTTTGGAGGTTTTTACGAAAATCGCAAAAACATGTATGTTGCCGAAGACAAGGCTACTTCAATCGCTCATAGAATGATTGACGAAAACTTGCCTAAATTCATTGATAATATGGCTGTATTTGAGAGAATTGCGGCAAGCGATGTGGCGAAGCATTTCGGTGAATTATACAAGAATATGGAATCCTATCTGAACGTTGCTTCTATCAGTGAAATGTTCCAATTGGATTATTTCTCCATGGTGTTGACTCAAACCCAAATTGATGTGTACAACGCCATAATTGGTGGAAAAACCTTGGACGATGGGACTAAAATTCAAGGACTTAACGAGTATGTCAATTTGTTCAACCAACAACAAAAAGATAAAGCGGACAGACTGCCAAAACTCAAATCTCTATTCAAGCAAATTTTGAGCGAGCGCAATGCCATTTCATGGTTGCCCGATGAGTTTGAAAGCGATAATGAAATGCTGCAAAGCATTGAAAGATGCTATCAAGACTTGAAATTGCAAGTTTTTGAGGGTGAACATTCGTTGAAAGTTCTGCTTGGCACTATTAACGATTTTGATATTGAGCACATTTATATACCAAACGATTTACAACTTACCGACATCTCACAAAAATATTATGGCAGTTGGTCGGTAATTAAAAACGCACTTGAGGAAACAATTAAAAACTCCAATCCTCAAAAGCCGAAAGAAAATGGAGAACAATATGAAGAACGGATTGCCAAATTATTGAAAAATAACGACAGTTTTTCTATTGCCTATATTAACAAACTGGTACAGAACGAGATAGAAAGTCCTAAACCTATTGAGGATTATTTTGCGAAAATGGGTGCGGAAGACAATGAAAACGGACAGAAATTAAACCATTTTACACGTATTGAAAACGCCTACACTGAGATAAAACAACTGCTGAATACAGAATATCCTATAGGCAAAAGTCTTTCGCAAGACAAAGCGAACGTTGAGAAAATCAAGAATTTGCTTGATGCCATAAAAGACTTGCAACATTTTGTAAAACCATTGTTAGGCTGTGGCACAGAAAGCGAGAAAGACAATCGTTTCTATGGCGAATTCGTTCCTCTGTGGGAAACACTCGACCAAATTACACCGCTCTACAATATGGTGCGAAATCGAATGACAAAGAAGCCTTATTCAGAGGAGAAAATAAAAATCAATTTCGACAATGCCCAACTTCTGGATGGTTGGGACGAAAACAAAGAAACCGCTAATGCGTCCATTATCTTATGTAAAGATGGAGGCTATTACCTGGGTATATTCAACAAAGACTATCGGAAGTTGTTAAGCACACCTATGCCGTCGGATGGTGAATGTTATAACAAGTTGGTCTATAAATTCTTTAAAGACATTACTACAATGGTCCCGAAGTGTACAACACAGACAAAGGATGTCGTTTCACATTTTGCTCAAAGTACAGAAAACTATACTCTATTCGACACCAAGACTTTTAATGATTCTGTTACAATCACGAAAGAAATATTTGACCTTAACAATGTATTATACAATGGAGTCAAAAAGTTCCAGATAGAATATCTGCGTTCTACGGGCGACAAATCGGGATATGAACATGCTGTAACAACATGGAAATCTTTTTGTATGCAATTCCTGAAGGCATACAAAAGCACGTCAATTTACAACCTCGCATTAGTTGAAGAAAAAATCGATAGCTATTCTGATCTTAGTTCCTTCTACAATGCAGTTAATCTGTTATTGTATAATCTTTCTTACAAAAAGGTTTCTGTTGCTTATATCGATCAATTGGTTGACGAAGGAAAAATCTACCTTTTCCAAATCTACAATAAAGATTTCTCACTTTATAGCAAAGGCACGCCCAATATGCACACGCTTTATTGGAAGGCGTTGTTTGATGAGAGGAATCTAGCTGATGTAGTTTACAAGTTGAACGGCAAAGCTGAAGTCTTTTTCCGCAAGCACAGCCTTGTGGCGGCAAAACCGACGCATCCTGCAAATCAGCCAATAGCGAACAAAAATGTTCAAAACAAGAAAAAAGAGAGCACATTTACATACGATCTTATAAAAGACCGCCGTTATACGGTTGACAAATTCCAGTTCCATGTGCCAATTACCATGAATTTCAAGGCATTGGGCATGAACAACATAAACTCGTTGGTGAACGCCTACCTGAAAGAATCCAAGACCACGCATATAATCGGAATTGACCGCGGTGAAAGACATTTGCTGTATCTATCATTAATTGATATGAAAGGTAATGTTGTGGAACAATATTCTTTGAATGAAATCGTGAATGAGTACAAGGGCAATACGTATCGTACCAATTATCACGACCTTTTGGATGCCAAAGAGAAACAACGTGACGAAGCCCGCCGTAGTTGGCAAACTATTGAGAATATCAAAGAACTGAAAGAGGGATATATGAGCCAAGTGGTTCACAAAATTGCAGAACTGATGGTGAAATACAACGCCATTGTGGTGCTTGAGGATTTGAATCTTGGCTTTATGCGTGGACGACAGAAGGTGGAGAAACAAGTATATCAGAAGTTTGAGAAGATGCTTGTTGATAAACTGCATTATTTGGTAGACAAGAAACTTGATGTAAATGAAATCGGTGGACTCTTAAATGCTTATCAATTGACGAACGACCCTAAACATTTCAACGGATTGAGCAAACAAGACGGATTCTTATTTCATATTCCTGCTTGGAACACAAGCAAGATGGATCCTACGACAGGTTTTGTGAATTTATTTGACACTCGATACAAAAACATTGACGGTTCCAAAGCATTTTTTGGTAAATTCCAATGCATACGATACAACAAGACAAAAGATTGGTTTGAGTTTGCCTTTGACTACGACGATTTTACCACCAAAGCCGAAGGCACACGCACAAAATGGACTCTTTGTACCTACGGAACACGTATTGAAACAAAGCGTAATCCAGAGAAAAACAATGAATTTGACAGCATTGAATTTGTTTTAACTGATAAATTCAAGGAGTTGTTTGCCAAATATCAAGTTGACTTGAACGGAAATCTGAAAGATTTGATTTGTAGCCAGACTGATGCCACGTTCTTTAAAGAAATGTTGCATCTGCTCCACCTTACACTACAAATGCGAAACAGCATTACTGGAACGGAAACCGATTATTTGATTTCGCCAGTAATGAATGCAAAGGGAGAGTTTTACGACAGCCGCAAATGTGGCAAGAATCTCCCCGAAAACGCCGATGCAAACGGGGCATACAACATTGCACGCAAAGGTTTGTGGGCTATTGAGCAAATCAAGAAAACCGACGATGTGTCGAAAATAAAATTGGCTATCAGCAACAAGGAATGGTTGCTCTATGCACAAGGCAACAAACAATAATGACTGATTTCATTTCAATATCAACCTTGAACGATTTTATCTTTTGTCCGTATTCCATATATCTCCACAATGTATATATGGAAACGGAAGAGGAATTGTATCATGCAACTCCTCAAACAAAAGGGAAATTGGCTCACGAACCAGTCGACACAAAAAGGTCAAGCAACCGAAATGAAGATATTTTTTCGTTACCTGTAATGTCGGAACAATTGGGGATTATGGGCAAAATTGACGTTTATAAAAAAAAGGAGAAAAAACTGATTGAACGCAAGTATCAACTCAAACAAATATTTCAAGGGCAGATTTATCAGTTGTGGGCGCAATACTTTTGTATGACAGAGATGGGATATGATATTGAAGGAATTGCATTTTATGAAATATCAACCAACAAAACAATTCCTATTGACCTACCCAAAGAGACAGAGAAAAATATTCTACTGGAATTCATTAGTTCATTCAAAAATTATGACCCTTCATCCACAATAACAACGAATCCTAACAAATGTCGCCACTGCATTTATTGCAATTTGTGTGACAAGACAAACGAGGAAAATGTTTACTAATAAAGACATAGAATATCGTTCAATTTACGTGATTAATTGCATACACGAAAGAGACTTGCGTGTAAGTAATGGTGAATTATTGCTTGAAGATATTGAAGAGCGCAAGACCCTGACAAAAATGCCTTTTCAAAAGATATTGGCATTGTTTGTTGTCGGGCATATTCGTATTACCACTCCGCTGATTGACAAATGTAAAAAATACAATGTTGCCCTCATGGTCGTCAACCAAAGTTTTAGACCTGTTTTTTATTGGGCAAACTCGGCGGAAGCGAACTATCTCCTGAGACAAAAACAATGTGCGTTTCCCAAGGATGATATTTCTATTGCAAAAATCCTCGTCAAGAATAAAATCAATAATCAAATAGAAACATTAAAAAAGACAAGAAAGACTGATTCTGTCACAAAATCAGCAATTGAATTTTGTACTGATTGTGTGAATAAATTGCCAGCAACAAATCAATACAATAGTCTGATGGGGATTGAAGGCTTGGCGGCAAAAGAATATTTTTCGGCATATTTCCAAGATTACGAATGGGAATCAAGAAAACCTCGCATAAAGTGCGATGCATTAAATGCAACACTTGACATAGGATACACTATTCTTTTCAACTATATAGAGTGCTTTGTGCGAATGTTCGGTTTTGACCCGTACTTTGGCGTGTATCATCGATTGTGGTTTAAAAGGAAATCGTTGATCTGTGATTTGATGGAACCATTCCGATGTATTATTGACAGGGCTGTCAGAACTGCAAAAAACAGGAAACAAATATCGGAACAAGACTTTGATGTAATAAAAGGAGAATACAAATTGAAAATCAAAAACAACTCCGATTATTGTAAAATTTTCTATGATGCGCTAATACCGTATAAGATGGAAACATTCAAATACATACAACAGTATTATCGATGTTTCATGAAAGGGACAGATAGCAATCAATATCCAGAACTATTATTATAAAACATGTTAGTAGTGAGTTATGACATATCAAATGATAAGTTGAGGACAAAGTTTGCCAAAACACTTGAAAAACAAGGTGCTGTGCGATTACAATATTCTGTATATGAAATCAACAACACTAAACGTGTTTTAGATAATTTAGTGGTTCGTATAGAAAAATACTATTCAAAGAAATTTGACGGTGGTGATAGTGTATTTATCTTTGAAACCGACTGCAAAACGGCTCTTAAATATGGTAATGCCATTCATAGAGACCAAGATATTGTGTATTTCTAGTACACAACAAATCTATACCTTCACAAATAGGCAACTATGCTGTATTTGTTTGAAAATGAGTTCTTTGACATATTGAAAAAAATAAAGGGGGATAAAAAAATAAATATACCATATTAAGGAGATATCCATAATATAGTATATTTGCAAAGGAATTACATTCTTCAGGGGTCTATAGAACCCTTTTAATTTCTACTATTGTAGATTAAGATGGAAATGCCCGTCGGGTGTCTTGGTCTATAGAACCCTTTTAATTTCTACTATTGTAGATATAGGTTTTTTTGCATAACACAGAAAAAGTCTATAGAACCCTTTTAATTTCTACTATTGTAGATAGAGCAAAATTCTTCACATTGTAGTCAGTCTATAGAACCCTTTTAATTTCTACTATTGTAGATAGGTTTGCGTGCCGGATTATTTTTGGATGTCTATAGAACCCTTTTAATTTCTACTATTGTAGATTAAAGAAACTTGAAAGAACCGAAAAAACGTCTATAGAACCCTTTTAATTTCTACTATTGTAGATAATGGTATTATCGGCCTCCGTTTTATTAAAGTCTATAGAACCCTTTTAATTTCTACTATTGTAGATGTGAACTCTAATCTATGATTTTTATTCGTCTATAGAACCCTTTTAATTTCTACTATTGTAGATTTGTTACCAGCCTGCAAACTTTCAGAAGTCTATAGAACCCTTTTAATTTCTACTATTGTAGATTTATGCAGACCTTTCCAAGTAGTGGATAGTCTATAGAACCCTTTTAATTTCTACTATTGTAGATCGTGGTCTTGAGATTGTTGATGAATTGGGTCTATAGAACCCTTTTAATTTCTACTATTGTAGATGCTGCTCGCTACGATACGTAAGTAGGTTGTCTATAGAACCCTTTTAATTTCTACTATTGTAGATACGAACATCTTACCGATGATTTCCCACTGTCTATAGAACCCTTTTAATTTCTACTATTGTAGATTCCCATAATTGATAGTAAGGTTCAGAGAAGTCATAGAAATTTTTCTATTAACAATCTTTGCTTATGGTACAATTGGCTATTTTCAGTTTTTAGTTATCTTTGCATACCTAAAAATTACCAAAATGAATGAATTACAGCCCGTCACACCGATTTCGGTTGACAACGTTAAGAGTAAAATCCACGAAATTCGTGGGCAGAAAGTCATGCTTGATTTTGATTTGGCAGTACTCTACCAAGTTGAAACTAAAAGACTTAAAGAAGCAGTGAAACGAAACATTGAGCGATTTCCTAATGATGCAATGTTTGTTTTAACAGAAGCAGAATTTGCAACTTTGAGGTCGCAATTTGCGACCTCAAACAAACGAGGTGGAACAAGGTATTTGCCGTTTGCATTCACCGAATTAGGAATTTCAATGTTAAGTTCTGTCTTATCTTCGGACATTGCAATAAAAGTAAATCTACAAATAATGCGAACTTTCATAGCACTAAAACATTTTGTTGCAGAAAAGAAATCCGAAATGTTACAAATCGAAAATTTGGCACTTCGTATAGATAAATTAAACGATTACATTGAAAGTGTGCTTCGTGACCAAAACGACATCAATGACGATACGGCAACGCAGTTGGAACTGATAAACCAAACGCTTGCCGAACTGCAGGCAGAAAACGTCGTGCGTAAAACATTCCAAGAACGAAAACCCGTAGGATTCAAAATAGAAAAACCGTAATAAATGAATGGATTACAGTCCGTCACACCGATTTCGGTTGACAACATTAAAAGTAAAATCCACGAAATTCGTGGGCAGAAAGTCATGCTCGACAGAGACTTGGCAGAATTGTATCAGGTTGAGACTAAAGTACTTAACCAAGCAGTTAAACGTAACATAAAACGTTTCCCCGAAGACACAATGTTTGTGTTAACAAAAGATGAGTTTGATAGTTTGAGGTCACAAATTGTGACCTCAAACAAACGAGGTGGAACGAGGTATATGCCATTGGCTTTTACAGAATTAGGAATAGCCATGTTGAGCAGTGTTTTGTCTTCTGAGGTCGCAATACAAGCGAATTTAAACATTATGCGAGCATTTGTTGCCATGCGTCATGCTATTTCTTCTATTGCCGCTCAAGATTTGAAAATAGAGATAATCGCACACAAACTCGATTCTCTTTCGGGGTATATAGAAGACGTTCTCCGTGACCAAAACGATATCAACGACGATACGGCAACGCAGTTGGAACTGATAAACCAAACACTTGCCGAACTGCAGGCAGAAAACGCCGTGCGTAAAACATTCCAAGAACGAAAACCCGTTGGATTCAAAATAGAAAAACCGTAAATTTCAAAATTGGAAGCCGCAAAGTGCGACATCCAATTCCATAAAAATGGGTGCACGGAAAAAAACATATGCGTTCACTGAACTTGGCATTACAATTGGAAATCTCTTTCTACTTACAGAATCAGAAAGGGAAAATATGTCGTCACAATTTGTGATGACATCACTATTGAACCCTCCCAAATCAGCACTTCCGTTTTGGTTGCAACTTTCAATTTAAGATGTGTACGAAAAAATGACGTTATTTATAGATTTCTAAATCTCAATGCTGATAATCCGCCATATAGTGTGCTCCCACGCTTTCTTTCCGTGCTCTTGCTGCTTTTATGACTAAATAGCCAACTTGTACAAGATTGCGTAGCTCACATAATTTTCTTGACAATTTTGTTTGTTGATAAAGCTCCTCTGTTTCTGAATAAATTGTCCACAGTCGGTTGAATGCTCGTTTCAAACGTACTTGGCTTCGCACTATTCCCACGTAATTGCTCATTATTTGTTTTACTTCCTTCAAACTCTGGGTAATGAGCACCATTTCTTCCGTGTGCGATGTCCCTTCGTCGTTCCAGTCGGGAATATCTTTTTGCCACTCGTTTTCTTTGATTTCTTTCATTGCAGCTTTTGAAGCAAAATCGGCGTAGGCAATTGCTTCCAACAAACTGTTCGACGCAAGGCGATTCCCTCCGTGAAGTCCCGTACACGTTGTTTCTCCTGCCGCATACAGGTATTTGATTGATGTTCTTCCTTCCAAATCGACTTTTACGCCACCACAGAAATAGTGTGCCGCAGGAGTCACGGGAATCATCTCCTTGGTAATGTCAATTCCTATGCTTAGACATTTGTTATAAATGTGGGGGAAATGTTCTTTGAGCGCCTCGGAATCCAAGTGGGTACAATCCAGATACACGTGGTCGTCACCGCTTTTCTTCATCTCGTTGTCTATGGCACGTGCCACAATGTCGCGTGGGGCAAGGTTTCCTCGTTCGTCGTATTTGGTCATAAAGGCAACGCCTTCTTTGTCACGCAAAATAGCGCCGAAACCTCGCATTGCCTCGGTAATCAGGAAATTTGGCGACTCGCTCGGGTTGTAGAGGGCTGTTGGGTGAAACTGCACAAACTCCATATTATCAACAATTCCTTTTGCCCGATAGACCATTGCAAAGCCGTCACCCGTGGCAACAACAGGATTTGTCGTGGTAGAGAACAGTTGCCCTGCACCGCCTGTTGCAAGCATTGTCGCTTTCGCCAAAATGGTTACAACTTTGTGGTTGTCAAGATTTAGGGCATACACGCCATAACATTTTATGTCGTTTTGATGACGTTTAACCAAATTTCCAAGATGGTGTTGTGTGATTAAATCTACGGCAAAATAGTTCTCGTAGATAGTGATGTTTTTATGCTCGCGCACTTTCTCACACAAGGCACGTTGAACTTCAAAACCCGTATTGTCTTGGTGGTGAAGGATTCTATGCATACTATGACCACCTTCGCGATGCAAGTCGAATGTGGATTTGTTTTCGTCTTCCTTGTCGAACTGCGTACCCCACGAAATCAGGTCGGTAATGGCGTGAGGGGCATATTCAATGACTTTTTCAACCGCTTTCCTGTCGCAAATGCCGGCACCCGCAATCAGTGTGTCTTCTATGTGTTTGTCGAAACTGTCTGATTTTGATGTGTTGAGCACGGCTGCAATACCGCCTTGTGCGTAAGAGGTGTTGGTTTCGTCAAGTTTTGTTTTGGAAATGATTGTTACTGTTCCCGTTTCTGCTACTTTCAACGCAAAACTTAGTCCGGCCAAGCCAGAACCAATCACCAAATAATCTGTCGTAATTCTCATCGTTATTCTTTATTTTTGAAAAACAATATCCTTGCAAATATATGTTTTTTTCAGTTCTATAGAGAAAGAATAGGTAGGAAACTCAAAATTGTAAACGTGGCATATACCACGCTTGCCACACCGTTCGTCGTGCTGAATGCCAAATTTACTTTCGAAATGTCTTTGGGCGAAACAATTGCATGCTGAAAAATTAGACAGCCGATAAACAATCCTGCTCCAATCCAATATAACCACGAAAAGTGGGCATAGATGCCGACAAATATGGTAAGCAACGCTGTTATGCAATGAATGAAAATGGATATGGCAAGCGCTTTCTTTCGTCCAAAATGTTCGGGAATGCTATGGAGTTTCTCGCTTCTGTCAAAGTCTTCGTCTTGCAGGGCATATATAATGTCGAAACCAGCCATCCAACCAAGAACAATGAATGAAAAAATAATGGGCGTAATGGCAAATTCTCCCGAAACGGCAATGTATGCACCAATGGGAACAAGCGCCTGACCTATGCCGAGAAAAACGTGACAAAGCGGAGTAAATCTTTTTGTATATGAATAAAACAAAACAACGAGTAATGCCACGGGAGATAAATAAAAACACAATCTGTTGATAAACCACGTGGTGGCAATAAAAAGTATCGAGGTAATGATTACGAACATTAATGCTGATTTAGGAGAAATTTTTCCTGCCGGAATCTCTCGTTGTGCCGTTCTGCTATTCTTTGCATCGTAGGTGTAATCGGTGTAACGGTTGAAAGCCATTGCCGCCGAACGACAGAAGATCATACATAAAAGCACGCAAATCAACAAACTCCATTGAAACGGGTAGTGGGCATACCAGACAGCCAACGCAAATCCGATTGCGGCAAACGGAAGGGCAAAAATGGTATGTGAGAATTTTATGAGTGAGAAATACTTCTTAATTTCCATTGTTTTCGGGGTTTACTACAATTTTGTCAAATGATACGGAACGACAAATGGCTTGCAGTTGTCGCATAAAATTCCGTTTTTCCTTGTTAGGATAGTACACATATCCTTCAATGGTTATCAGCTTGTTTTTCTGTAAGTTACAGAATGTGTAGCTGGTAAACGGTCCCGCCATGAAATCGTTCTCCACACGCCATTTTCCCCGTAACTCAATGGTGTAGTCGTCGTTCACATACGTGCCGACTTTGTATTGAATGGGTAAAATGTATTCCGTCGTCATGTAACTTCCTTCCGAAGGGCCGGGAATGTGGACTTTAACAATGGAATCCCTGTAATTCAACAAGGCAGTCTTGTTGAATTGTGCCGTGTCGGTGTATGGTCGCTCGTAGATTATCAAACCTTGACTATGTACTTTCGATTCCAATGAAATCCACATAAAATCGTCGGCTATCTTGTTGACGTTGTATCCATTTGGAACAGATATGTTTATGTCAAATTGTTTCTTTATGCTTTTTTCTACAATTTGGTTGTTTGCCTCTTTATAGAGTTGTTGGTACCGTTCTATTTCTGATTTTACGAAATACTCTATAATGTTGTCGTGTTTGTTTTGTAAAACCGTGGATAACTCTTCGGCAGTTCCTACGCCTACGCTTACGTATGCCTGGTGTTGTGCCCACAAGTCTTTGCGATATTGAATCTGTGGCGTCGTATATTTTTTATTGACGTCAAGAAACAAAATGTTTCGGTATGAACGAAACGTGCTTGAAAAGTTGTTTCGGCTCAACATAATTGTTGAAAATGGAGGTTCCGACTGGGTTAATCCGCTGTCTTCCTCGTTCAATATTTCAAGAACTTTTTCGCCCGTTTCGACGTTTTTCAATTCGTCGTTGATTATGACGAGTAATTCTCCCGGTTCGCCCGTCATTGCCGAACCGCCAATGCCACCTTTACAAGCCGTTATGCTTGCAAGACAGATGAAAAACAGAGTATGGTAAATGATTTTTTTCATATCAAGATTTTGAGCAAAAGTAATGAATTATTTACAAATACGAAACCGAAACTATTATTTGCGAAATCCGTAGATAGAAGGTAATTGACGCGTTTTTACAATACATTCCGAGAAAGAAAATACAAAAATGGCTGAACATCATCGATATTCAGCCATTGGGTTTTTATTACGCCTTCTGTTGTTTCTTTTTATTGCGGATGGCGGTTTGTACACATTCTCGTTGTGCAAGAATGACCGACACACCGTCGTACTCAATTTCTTCTTTCAGAATCTGCATATTCTTTTCAAGATTTGCTTTCAAAGGAACCATTACGCGAATGTGTTCTTTCTCAACGCCCAAGCCCTCGCAAATAAGATGCAGTTTGCTCGTTCCCGCAGAATCTTGACCACCAGTCATAGCCGTTGTGGAGTTGTCGGAAATGATGACAACCATTTTCGATTTGTCGTTTACGGCATCAAGCAAGCCTGGCATACCAGAGTGGGTAAACGTGGAATCGCCGATAATGGCTACCGACGGATGCAAACCGGCATCGGCGGCACCTTTCGCCATTGTGATTGACGCGCCCATGTCGAGCGTTGTGGTAATTGCCTCAAACGGTTTCAATGCGCCAAGCGTGTAGCAGCCAATGTCACCAAATACGTGACGTTCCTTATAGTCGGCCATTACATTGTTCAATGCCTCGTACGTATCGCGGTGGCTACAACCTTTGCATAGTGCAGGTGGACGATTTACCATCAAATCAGGCGTCTCGGCCGTCTTGATTGGTTCCACGCCAAGGGCTACAGCCATAAAGTCGGGATTTAATTCGCCCGTGCGATTTAAGGCACCGTCGAGTTTTCCACGGATTTTGCTATTGTCAAGGAAACCACGAAGATATTCTTCCACAATAGGATATCCTTCTTCGGCAACCAAAATGTCGTCGTATTTCGTAAGAAAATCAGCTATCTGCTTGTGTGGCAACGGATATTGCGAGATTTTCAAAACAGAGAAATCCAAATTATACGTTTGGCGAATTTCCATCACATAGTTGTAAGCCAAACCGCAGGCAATTACCGCTTTCTTGCTGTTTCCTTCAATAACTTTCAGGAACGGAGAATTCTCGGATTCTTTGGTCAGCGCCGGTTGCATATCGACCAATGCCTTGTACATTTTCTTTGCGTATGCTGGCAATGTCACCCAACGTTGACGTTCAACTTGCGGATTGAATGCATTCTGTTCACGGTATTTTCTATTGGAAATAATGGAACGAGAGTGCGACAAACGGGTTGTAAGACGAAGAATCACTGGCAAACGGAATTTTTCGGAAAAGTCAAGACCGAAATGAACGCAGTCGTATGCCTCTTGCTGATTTGACGGCTCCAACAACGGAAGCAGTGCAAACTTTCCGTACGCACGGCTGTCTTGCTCGTTTTGAGAAGAATGTTGCGAAGGATCGTCGGCAACAACCAGTACCAAACCGCCGTTCACGCCTGTTATGGCAGAGTTCATAAACGCATCGGCACAGGCATTGAGGCCAACGTGTTTCATACACACGATAGCTCGTTTGCCGGCATACGACATACCAAGTGCACCTTCGTATGCTGTTTTTTCGTTACAGCACCATTTCGAGCGAATTTTCTTCTCGTTCGCATCTTTTGATTTTTGTATAAACTCGGTTATCTCGGTCGATGGCGTTCCAGGATAAGCATAGACACCCGAAATTCCCGCATCGATGGCACCTAATGCAACTGCCTCTGCTCCAAGTAATAAGGATTCTTTCATATTCTATATTCAATAATTCGAGCGTCAAAATTACGCATTTGTATTGAAATTGCAAAGAAAGGATAGGGGAGAAAGATTTTATTTCGATAGAAGATGCTTTAAAACAATGAATACGTTTCTGTTATGAGTTAAATTTCAAATAAACCGACAGATGGATTGCCAACCTAAAATGTATAACTTTATGAAATGGAATTGTTTTTCTCCAAAGGCTGAAATAATTTTCTGATAAGCATTGACGGATACCCATACAAAATTGCCGCAAAACAAAGTACCGTATTTAGCAAACTGATACGAACGAAATCCATAGTTGGGCGAAAGTGCGAAACACGTTCCTCCTTGGGTGGATAATACACGTCGATTTCAATGGGAAAAAGGGGAATGTTTTTCCACGCACAACGAACCAAAAGTTCCAATTCTGCCTCGTAGCGGTTATTGAACGGCCCTTTGTACTTCATTCTTTGTAACGGATATGCCCGAAAGCCTGTTTGTGTGTCGGGTAGGTTGTGGGCAGTTTGCACACGAAACCAGAAATTGGAAAATCTGTTGGCAAAACTGTTTTTCGACGGCATGTTGGGCAAGTCAAATTGTCGGCTCCCTATTATCAATGCGGAATTGTTGTCGGCTATTGCTTGGGCGAACAACGGTAAGTCGGTCGCTTTGTGCTGGCCGTCGGCATCGAGCGTGACGGCGTGGGTGAAATTATGCTTCTTCGCCTCGGCAAATGCCTGTTTCAACGCAAATCCCTTTCCTTTATTTGGCGCATAGGAAACGAGTATGATTTTGTCTTGCATTTCTTGCAGAATGTTTGTAGTCGCGTCGGTTGAGCCGTCGTTTACGACAATCACATGGCGCGAATACGGCAAAACCGATTCCACAACGCTACGGATAGTTTTCTCGTTATTGTACGTTGGAATGATTATGCACGTTGAATCGGACAGTTCCATTATGCAAGAACAAAGTTGATTTTTGAACAGACGTTTCCTTCGGCAAGAATCTGCACTTTGGCGTGTATGGCATCGTCTTCCGTCGTGGTTGCTATGTGAAATTTCAAAAACTCGTTGGCAATAGGAGTGATTAAACTAATGAATTTCACATTTTTAACAGATTGAACCGTAAGTTTTTTCCCTACAAAATGTTCGCAGAGTTCTTTGGTAATTTCAATCAAACACGCTCCTGGCGTTATGGGATTTCCAGGAAAATGTGCCTTGAAAATTTCGTTGTTCTTGTTCTGACGAATGGTATAAACCACACTTTCGTTGGTAACTTCTTTATGCTCAATAAGATATAATTTATTTTCTAACATATTATTCTGCGTTGAAAAGGTTGTTCTCCAATGGTTGATTGATTATTTGATTTTCAAAATCTATACGCGTATGGTACCAATTTTCATGTAAACTAATAGATTCTATGTTAAGTAAGTCTTGTGTGTAATATATTTCTATCAGTTCTATTTCCTTTGCATAAGAAATTCGCTTTGGAGTGAGTTGAACTTTCCATTCATTCATGCTTGGCCAGTATAGAATACGAACTTCAAAATTTTTTTCATCTTGATATATGCTTGCGTCGATTACACTAAGAAGTATTTTGAACGTATTTGAATTAAAATATAGTTGCGTTGACTTGTCAACAGTGATAAACCTTGAAGTCGTTGTTTCCCAACGAAGTAAACATGGAGTTTGGTAATATAGTTTCCCTTCCGATTTATTATATCTAACTTTTTCAAACATCTCTCTCGTATCACATCTAAAAAAATAAAAATCGCTCGTGAGAGTTTGGGGTGAATTTTTTTTCATTTTTTGTATGAACTCTTGTTTGGCTTTTTCTGGAACATCCTTCCAAGAATCATATTGACAAAATGCAGTTATACTGACGCACAAACCGAAAAGTAAAACGAGTATTTTTTTCATATTATTCCACGTTGAAGATTTTGTTGTCCAAAGGTTGATTTAGTTTGTGATTTGAAAATGATATTTTCATTGTGTCGCCGTTCTTTTCGGTCAATATGATTGAATCTGCGAGGTAGGTTTTTCGTTGTATGATAAGCACAATCGAAGAATAAACTGCCGCAATTCGTTTGTTGACGGGGGTAAGCTCCACCATATAATGCAAGTCGCTTACGGATAGCTCTGCCGAAAAATTTTTGCTGTCGTTGAGCCCGCTGCCGTCAATTGAACTGATAATAATGTTGGCAAGTTCCTTCAACATTCGTGTGTTCACATCTGCACTGGTTCCGTTGGCTGTTTTCAGTACTGCATCGTTATTGTTCACAATCAATGCCGATGCCTGTGGCGACACGTATTCCCAGCGAAGCGAATGTGGCGATTTGAAATACATTTTTCCTTTCGATATGGCTGTTTCGGCAACCAATGTGCTTGTTTTTTCTTGCACAAACTCGCAGTAAAGTGTGTTTGTTTTTTTTGCGGTGGTTGAAATTTCCCAAATAATATCTTCGTGGTTCAAACCTGTTAACTTGCCTTGTAAATATATTTCTTTTTGTTGGCTGAATGCAGGGACACAGCACAAAAGCAACCCTATGTAACAAAGAATTTTCCTCATTGACAGTTATTTAGCAACAAAACACACTCCAACAATAATTATACCAACTCCGAGCCATCGGGTAAACGGAATAGATTCGCCTAAAAATATCCAAGCGGCCAACAGACCAAACACAAAACTCAAACACGTCATTGGATATGCCGACGAAAGCGGGTAATGCTTGAGTATGTGCAACCAAAGTATTGTGGCGCTACCCATTGTGATGCCTACAAGTAGGAACCACCAGTTTGTGAGCAAACTATAAAAATAACTCCACGTCCACGAAAATTTCTCCATCTTGACCATCGCCAATTTCAGGAACACTTGTCCCGAAGCAAGGCACAACGATTGTATTATGGAAAGAATGACGAGACGTATCACAATATTAGTATGGTTTAAATCCTATAATTTCGCGTACTTCACGAATTGTCTTCGTCGCACTTTCACGTGCTTTTTCCGCCCCCATCTTGGCAACTTTGTCCAAATAATCCTTGTTTGACACGTATTCATTGATTTTTTCGGTAAACGGGGCAACGAATTGTATCATATCCTCTGCCAATTGTTTCTTCATATCGCCATAGCGAATCTGACACGTATTGTACAGATTATCAAAGTATTCCACTGTCTCGGGCTTTGATACTGCACGCATCAAATGGAATAAGTTCTCTATTTCTTCGGGTTTTTGCTGGTTTGGTTCCGTCGGTCCCGAATCTGTCTTGGCTTTCATAACTTTTTTACGGATGGCGTCTGGAGTGTCAGCCAAATAGATAGCGTTTCCTTCTCCTTCTGATTTTCCCATTTTTCCGTTTCCGTTCAGTCCTGGAATTTTTACCAACTGTTTCCCGAAGTTAAATGCCTGTGGTTCAGGGAAAAAATCAACTTTATACATTCTGTTGAAACGAGCGGCAAAAGTGCGTGTCATTTCCAAATGTTGTTCTTGGTCTTTTCCTACGGGCACTTTCGTGGCACGGTGAATAAGAATGTCGGCAGCCATAAGCGTCGGGTAGGTAAGCAAGCCGGCGTTGATATTTTGTGGTTGCTGACGGATTTTGTCCTTGAATGACGTGCAGCGTTCAAGTTCGCCAATGTAGGCGTTCATATTCAAGTACAAATATAATTCAATCACTTCTTTTACGTCGCTTTGAATATAAATGGTAGCCTTTTCGGGGTCTAAGCCGGCTGCCAGATACTCGGCTAAAATCTGTCGCACGTTACCCTGAATGTTTTCGGGCGTCGGGTGCGTCGTAAGTGAGTGTAAATCAGCAATAAAAAAGTAACAATTGTATTCGTTCTGCATTGTTATGAAATTCTTCAATGCACCGAAATAATTTCCTAAATGTAATTTTCCTGTCGGGCGAATGCCACTTAAAACTGTATCCATTATACTAATGAGGTTGTATTTAAATTTCCTAAACTTACGGTTATCATTCGTTCTGTGTCGCTGCGTTCCCAACGACTAACAATCTGTAAATGAATGTTATACACACTTAAACTTGCTTCTTTTGAATGAATTTCACCAATTTTCAATACGTCGGAGTTTATTATGCCGTCTTCACGCGAAATCTTCTTTCCAAAAATGGCATCTTCGTGTTCGTCAAGTATCTGTGTGTCGTAACTTCCTTGTATTTCGTAAATGTTGGTAATGTCGTCAATGGTAATGAGTTGCAGATTTTCCATACCATCAATATTCAACGTAAACCAATCATATACGTTTTGGTCGATAATACAACGGTTCAGCGTGTCTTTGCTCAAGATACGAGCGTTGTTTATGATTGCGCGACCATAATGGCTTTTGTCAAAGTAATACAATTTGTCGTATGTGATTGCATATCGCACACTTGCACCACCAACGATTTTTCGCATTTTGGGGTAGAAGTGGTATGAATTGTATGTACGTAAGACAATAGCGAAGTTACAGGCAAAAAGCAGTGCGTGAAGCGGGTTGTCAAACATCACGTAACCGCCGTCGCCGGTACTTATGAAATTTTCTTCAAATTCACTTTTGGTATATTTTTGAAACAAGAATGCGTGTTTCTTGAAACACATATCAATTGTTTCGCGGAAAAGTAGTTTGAACATGCACGGAACCAGCGTTTGGGCAAATTCTTCATACGAAGAGTATTTGTAAATGTCGATTCCCAAAACTGCCTTTCGGTTGACTTGTCCATAGTTGACGTAGTTCTGCAGTTTTTCCTGTAAGTCGTTCTCCTTGGGCATAAGGTTGACTTTCTCAAACACATATTTGTCTTCGGTTTCTTTGAGAATCCGAAGAATTTTGTCGAAATCTAACGTGTGGACAGTCTTGTTCATATTTCCACTTTTTTTTGACAAAGATAGGAAATAAGGAATATGAATAAAGGATTTCGGAAGTAAAAAATGATAAATGGAATTTTCAGTGCTCAAATAACGATTATCAATTGTCAATTGTAATATCTTTGTGGCAAAGTTTTACGAGGTGAACAAACGTGTACGAAAAATAGGGGAGTGGATGCTGAAAATCCTTGTTTTTATTGTCGCTTGGGGATATGTTGTGTATCAATTTATGACGATGGAACAAGATGTGTCGGTGATTTTTGCCGATGAACATTTTTCTATTTGGATTTTTCTAATGGCGTGTGCGTTGTTGTTTGTCAACTGGGGGTTAGAATCTCGGAAATGGCAGTTTTTGGTAAATCGAAGTCAGCATATCTCCTACGGAAAGGCGGTTTCGGGAGTGTTAGTCGGATTGCCGTTGGCGTTGGTTACACCCAATAGAATCGGTGAAATCGGAGGACGTGCCATAGTGCTTGATAGAGGATACAAAGAGGCTGTGTTTGCCACGTTTCTTGGTAGTTTGATGCAATTTTCCTCAACGATATTGTTTGGTGTATTGGGTGTCATTGTTTATCTTGTTTTTCTGCCTCATACACAAGCAGTTGAGTCGGCCTCGTGGATTTCGTTATGTGTTGCTGCCTCGTGTGCAGTCGTTGTTTTTCTCTGCAAAGATCAACGTTGGCTTAAGCTTGTTTTTTTGCGAATGTTGGGAAAAAATTTCTATCGGAAATTGATACAGCTGATACATATATATAATGCAAACGATGTGGTTAAAATATTGGTAATGAGTTTGTTGCGTTATTGCGTTTTCTCCTCGCAATTTTTCCTTTTGATTTCCATGCTCATTCCGGAATTGTCGTTTGTGGAAATGTTTGTGGGCATAACGCTGACCTATCTTTTCACGACAATAATACCTACCTCCGTGTTAGGAGAAATTGGTATTCGTGGATCGGTGGCGATGTTCATTTTTGAGGCATTTACACCACAAGTCGCTGTCATTTTCCAAATAAGTTTGTTGATATGGATTATCAATATCGTAGTGCCGACATTGGTCGGTTCCGTCATACTCCTTAATGTGAGAAAACAGAAAAAATAATTTCTGGTAAGTGTTGAAATCTTTCTTTGTTCAAAGGCATGTCTGTCGTGAGCGAAAAAAAATAAAAAATCACCATATAAAAAATCTATTCTTGCTCTCAACTTTTGCAAAAATTTTATACTTTTGCGACGAACTGAAAAAAGAACCTTTTGATAATGGACTATTTAGAGTTTTCACGCCAGCAAGTGACTGATTTACAGAGTTCTCTGCAAAGAGAGTTTCTTCGTACAAACAAAGCAGGTTCGTATGCAAATTCCACGATTATCAACTGTAATACGCGAAAATATCACGGTTTGTTGGTATGTCCAGTAAAACAGATTGACGGTGACAATTATGTGTTGCTTTCGTCGTTGGACGAGACGGTTGTTTTGGAAAAAACTCCGTTCCAGTTGGCAACGCACAAGTTCAACGATGTAATCTATCCTACGGGTTACAAATATCTGGAATCGTACAGAAACTCACCAGTGCTTACGTTGATGTATCGCGTGGGTAGCATGGAATTGAAGAAGGAGATGGTTTTGGTCGATAACGATGAGAGATTTTTGATTCGTTACACGGTGATGAAATTGTCTCACAAACACGCTGTGTTACAATTGAGTCCGTTTCTTGCGTTCCGTAAAGTTCACGAGTTGACGCACGCAAACTTGAATGCGAATACTCGTAGCAAGAAGATTGAGAATGGTATTTCCAACTGCTTGTATAAGAAATTCCCGACCTTGAATATGCAGTTGTCGAAAAAGAATGAATTTATCACGGCACCTGATTGGTTCCGCGATTTTACATATGACAAGGAAAGCGAGCGTGGCTACGATTGCCGAGAAGACTTGTTTACTCCTGGCTATTTCGAAGTTTCGTTGAAGGAAGGCGAATCGGTAGTGTTCTCCGCTGGTTTGGAACCTGTCAAGGCAGCTTCGTTGAAGGCAATGTTCGAAAATGAAACGAAAGGCCGTGTGGCTCAAAACAATTTTGAGGAATGTCTGCGTCATGCTGCCCGTCAGTTTATGTATCGCTCGAAGAAAGGTTGCGAGGTGATTGCAAGTTTCCCTTGGACTGGCTTGTGGGGACGCGACAGCTTGGTTTCGCTTCCAGGATTGACATTGGCACAAAACGACTGGGATACGTGTCGTGCAGTGTTGGATACCATGGCTCCCGACATTGACGGCTATGTGTATAAGAACAAGGGAAATATAGAGCACACTAATACCGAGTCGATTGATACTGCTTTGTGGTTCATTCGTTCAGTTCAGCAGTACAATTGGAATACAAAGGATATAGCTCAAACAAGAAAATTATATCAGAAGAAAGTCGAGGAAATTCTCGAAACCTATATGTCTGGCAAAAACGGAAATGTGGTGATGCACGACAACGGGTTGTTGTATTTGCCAGACGAAAACAAGGCGATTACGTGGGTCGATGCGAAAATTAACGGCGTGCCAGTGGTAAAACGCTGGGGCTATGTGGTTGAGGTTAACGCATTGTGGTACAACGCAATCTGCTTTGCTTTGGAATTGATTACGAAGAAATCATTCCAAGATAAATGGAAAGACATACCGAAGAAAATTGAGAAATCTTTCGTGGAAGTGTTCTGGGACGAAGAGAGAGGGTATTTGTGCGACTATTGTGCACAAGGTTACAAGGAATTTTCAGTTCGCCCGAGTCAAATCTTTGGTGCTTCGCTTCCATTTTCTCCTCTTGATGACGAAAAACGTCATTCTGTTTTGGAACGAGTAAGAAAAGAATTGTTAACTCCTTGTGGCATACGAACTTTGGCACCGAAGAATCCTAAGTATAAAGGTACGGTGACGGGTTCTGTCGAGGAACGCGATATTGCATATCACAACGGTGGTGTTTTGATGTGGCTTCTGGCACCGTATGCCGAGGCATATTTGAAACTGCATGGCCGTTCGGGCGTTTCGGAAATAAAACGTATTTATGCCGACTTGGAACCTCTTGTGCAAGAATATGGTTTGGGTACTATAGGCGAGGTATTTGACGGAAATCCGCCATATCATCCACGAGGTGCAATTTCTCAAGCATGGTCGGTTGGTGCGGCTTTGAGAATTTGTAAGTTGATAGAAAATTTTACACGTGAAGAACAAAAATAGAGTAGAATGAAAGTCCTTATGTTTGGGTGGGAATTTCCACCACACATTTCAGGCGGTTTAGGAACCGCGTGTTTAGGTTTGACGAAAGCTATTCTTCGTCAGGGTGTTGATATTATTTTTGTTGTTCCTCGTGCCTACGGCGACGAAGACCAGAGCCAGATGCAATTAGTTGGCGCCAATACCATTCGCGTGAAAGTGAATCAATATCACTTTGGCGAAAGTGTGGCAAATGAACATAATCTTCAATATGTTACCATCGGCTCTAATTTGATTCCGTATGTTTCGGAAGAAGAATATTTTGACATTATTAATAATAAAGTTTCAGTTGACAGACAATTTAAGACATACGCTCATGCCGATACATGCACGATAGACCTTCACGGAGGTTACGGCGGCGGCCTTATGGGCGAAGTGTCAAGTTATGCCTATATAGCAGAGGAAATCGCAAAGAAGTTCAATTTCGATGTTATCCACGCTCACGATTGGATGACGTACGATGCCGGTATTGCCGCAAAGAACGTTTCGGGCAAACCGCTTGTCGTTCACGTTCACGCTACCGAGTTTGACCGAAGCGGAATGCACGTGAATCAGGTGGTGTACGATATGGAACGTCGTGGTATGCAGGCTGCCGATAAGGTGTTGACGGTAAGTAATTTGACAAGAAATACAGTCATCAATCACTATGGTGTTCCCGAATCAAAGGTTACAACCGTGTATAACGGTGTTGAGGCAATCGGGGCAAAATCTTCTATTCAGTTCGAAAAATCAGTTGATGACAAGATTGTGACGTTCTTGGGACGTATCACATATCAGAAAGGTCCGGAGTATTTCCTTGAAGCGGCAGCAAAGGTTTTGCAGCGCAAGAAGAACGTCAAGTTTGTGATGGCGGGAAGCGGCGATATGTTGGAAAAAATGATGTGGCGCGCTGCAGAGTTGGGTATTTCAAAGAATTTCTTTTTCACAGGTTTCTTGCGTGGCGACGATGTGATTCACATGCTTTCAATCAGCGACGTGTATGTAATGCCGTCGGTTTCGGAACCATTCGGAATCTCGCCGTTGGAAGCTATGCGTTCCAATGTTCCTGTGATTATCTCAAAACAGTCGGGTGTGGCAGAAGTGTTGAAACACGCCATCAAGGTTGATTTTTGGGACATTGACTCTATGGCCGACGCTATTTACGGTATCATTACCTACGAGGCATTGGGTCAGATGTTTAGAGAGTATGGTAAGAAAGAAGTTGACAGTATTAAATGGGATAATGCTGCAAAGAGAATCAAAGAGGTTTATAAAAAATTGTCAGAAAAATAAAAGGTTATGAAGAACATTTGTTTGCATTTTTCGGTTCACCAACCATTCAAGTTGAGAAATTACAGATTCTTCGATATTGGAGTGGATCATTATTATTATGATGACTTTTACAATAAATCGAATGCGTTGGCAATTGCAAAGCGTTGTTACGTACCAATGAACAAGTTGTTGTTGTCCTTAATCAAGGAGAACAAGAAGGCGTTGAAGGTAAGCTTCTCTATCACGGGAAGTGCTTTGGAACAATTTGAAATGTACACTCCCGAAGTGCTTGACGGCTTCAAAGCTTTGGCAAAAACGGGCTGTGTGGAATTTGTGACCGAAGTTGATACTCATTCGTTGGTGTCGGTGACTAACAATTTTGACGAGATGAAACGTCAGATTCAGGAGAATGCTGACAAAATCAAGGCGTTGTTCGGTCAAGAACCAAAAGTGTTCAAAAACACTGGTTTGGTTTTTTCTGACGAAATTGGCGAACAATTGGTGGAATTGGGCTTCAAAGGCGTGTTGGCCGAAGGTTCTGACCAGATTTTGGGTTGGAAGAGTCCTAATTTCGTATATTGCTGCGACAGAAACCCTCGTTTGAAAATACTTCTTCGTAACTATAAGTTGAGCGATGACATTTCATTGCGTTTCTCTAACCAACGTTGGAGCGAATGGCCTTTGACGGCTGACAAATATGCTGCGTGGGTTTGTTCTTCATTGGAGAAAGAGGAAGTTGTCAACGTGTTTATGAATTACAAGACGTTTGGCGAGTATAACAAGCAAGAGTCTGGCATATTCGATTTCTTCAAGGCGTTTGTGTCTATCATTGTCAACAATAAATATGTGGAATTTGCCACTCCTTCGGAAATAGTTAAGAACTTGCAACCAATTTCGGTATTGAGCGTACCTCAATATTCGTCGAATGCAGACGAGGAACGCGATTTGTCGGCTTGGTTGGGTAACAATTTGCAACGTCAGGCATTCAATGCAATCAACGGTTTGCAAAAAATGGTTCGTTCCGTTGATGACGCAGCATTGACAAGAGATTGGGACAGATTGCAAGCGTGCGAGAACTTGGATTATATGAGTACCAAGTATTTCAACCACGAACAGGTATCAAGTCCGTATCAAACGCCATACGAAGCGTTTATCAACTATATGAATATCGTTTCGGACTTCGAGGAACGTTTGAATCAATATCCTGTTAGTTCACGTTTCAGCTTGTTGTCTAAGGAAGAGTTGGAGAACGAGTACAAGAAACAAAAGGAACTTTTGGAAGAATTGAGTGGCGTTCTTAAAAAATCTTCAGAAACGAAAAAGAAAGCACCTGCAAAAGCTGCTCCTAAAAAGGCAGTAGCTAAGAAGGCACCTGCAAAGAAAACGGTAGCAAAGAAAGCAACAGAAAAAGTTGAGACGAAAAAAACTGTTGCCAAGAAAACTGCAGCTCCGAAAACGACAGCAAAGAAGTCGGTTGCTAAGAAAGCAAGTGCAAAGACAACAAAGAAAACAACTAAAAAATAGTAAATAACATAAATATAAAACTGTAAATGGCAGCTAATTTAAATCAAAACAGACATAACGATCCACAATGGAGAAGTGTGATCGTGCAGTCAACTTTCCCGAAAAATTTGGAAGATTTAAGCGTTTTGGCTAATAATCTTTGGTGGACATGGAATTATGAAGCAATGGAATTGTTTCAGGAAATTGATGAAAAACTATGGGCAAAAACGCAAAATCCTATCGCCGTACTGAAAGGTATTCGTGCCGATAGATTGAAACAATTGGAGCAAGACCCAGGTTTCATTTCTCGTTACAATGCAGTATTGAAAAAATATAACGAATATATGGCTGTTCAGCCAGATGCAAAAACTCCTCGTATTGCATATTTCAGTATGGAATACGGTCTTGACGATTCATTGAAAATCTTCTCTGGAGGTCTTGGAATCTTGGCAGGCGACTATTTGAAAGAAGCCAGCGATACCAATACGAATATGGTTGCTGTAGGTTTCTTGTACAAATATGGTTATTTCAAACAGGCTTTGTCAATCGACGGTGATCAAATCGCTGTATATAATCCTCAAAATCAGTCGGAATTGCCAATTTCGCCAGTATTGGACGCAAATGGTAACCGTGTGATGATTCAGGTTGGTATGCCTGGTCGTTTGATGCACGCACAAGTTTGGTTGGTGAAAGTTGGTCGTATCAAATTGTATTTGATGGATACCGACGTTTCTGAAAACCGTGACGATGACAAGAGCTGTACTCACGCATTGTACGGCGGAAACAACGAAAACCGTTTGAAACAAGAAATGTTGTTGGGTATCGGTGGTATTCGTTTGTTGGAAGCAGTTGGTGAAAAATGCGATTTGTTCCACTGCAACGAAGGTCACGCTGCGTTTATCAACTTGGAACGTTTGCGTAAATTGATAAAACACGAAAATTGTTCGTTCCCGAAAGCATTGGAGATTGTTCGTGCTTCTTCGCTTTATACGACACACACTCCAGTTCCTGCAGGTCACGATTCATTCCCTGAAGATTTGATGATGACGTATCTTGGTCAATTCCCAGAAAGATTGAACTTGAGCTGGAACGAATTCATGAACCTTGGAAGAATGTATGCTGACAACAATGGTGAGTTCTTCTCAATGAGTAATTTCGCTATCTGCACGTCATGCGGCATTAACGGTGTAAGTCGTTTGCACGGCGAAGTTTCCAAGGAAATGTTCAAAAACCTGTGGCCGGGTTATTCTGTGGCTGAATCACAAATTGGCTATGTAACCAATGGTGTTCACTACGGAACGTGGACTGCAAAGGTTTGGCAAAAATTGTATCAGGAAACATTTGGTAAGGAATTCTTGAACGACAAGTCAAATAGTTCTTATTGGAGTAGAATTTACAATGTTCCTGATGAAAAAATTTGGGAAATTCGCCAAGCACAACGTGAAAAACTTATCACGTATGCGAAAGAGGCACTTCGTAAGTCTTGGACTGAGAAATTCGAGGATCCTAAGAAGATTGTACGCGTAAACCAAATGTTGAACAAAAACACGTTGACAATCGGTTTCGCTCGTCGTTTTGCTACATACAAACGTGCTTATTTGTTGTTCACCAACTTGGAACGTTTGAGCAAAATCGTCAACAATCCAGACTACCCTGTACAGTTCGTGTTCGCTGGTAAGGCACACCCACAAGACAAACCAGGACAAGACATTATCAAGGAGATTGTTCGTATTTCAAAATTGCCTGAATTCTTGGGTAAGATTGTTTTCTTGGAAAACTACGACATGAACCTTGCAAAACAATTGGTACAAGGCGTCGATATTTGGATGAACACGCCTACACGTCCGTTGGAAGCATCGGGTACGTCGGGTATGAAGGCCGTGATGAACGGTGCTATGAACTTCAGCGTGCTTGATGGTTGGTGGTGCGAAGGTTACCGCGAAGGTGCAGGATGGGCATTACCAGAAAAACGTACATATCAAAATCAAGATTTGCAGAACAAACTCGATAGTGAAATGATTTACACTACGTTGGAGAACGAAATCGTTCCTTTGTTCTACGATCGCGATGTGGATGCTATTCCTCACAGATGGATTCAATACTTCAAGAAATGTGTTGCTGAAATCGCTCCTGAATTCACTACGAAACGTATGATTGACGATTACAAGGAACGTTTCTACAACAAGTTGGGCGAACGTGCTGCATTGTTGAAGAAAGACAACTACAAAATCGTTGACGAAATCGTGGCTTGGAAACAAAAAGTTTCTGAAGCTTGGGATCAAATCTATGTTGAATCAGTTGAAATCGACAAGTCAAACGAGCCATTCAAGTTGGATGAACCATACAATGGTACTATTAAAGTTGATTTGAAAGGTTTGCAACCAGAAGATATCGGCTTCGAATTCGTATTGACAGAACAAAACGAGGCAGGTGAGCGTGATATTGTAAAATGTCATCCATTCACATTCTCAGCAATGGAAGGTAATTTGGCAGTTTATACGTTTACTACGACTCCAAACCGTTCGGGTATTTTCAACTACGGAATCAGAATGTATCCTACGAACAAGTATTTACCGTATCGTCAAGATTTCTCTTACGTACGTTGGATATAGTTTCATAATTTTTGATTTTTTGAGAGAAGAGGTTGCCGTGAGGTGACCTCTTTTTTATGCTCAAAAAAAAAGAATTTGTGATTTTAAACACAAATTCTTTGCTAAAGGTTTTTCAAAAATGGAAAATTTAGATTTGCTAATAGAGAAAAGAAATCGTAAAATCCCGTTATTTGAATTTTTCCGACAAGGTCTTAAATTCTCGTCGTGCCGAATGGCGTTCGTACAAAATGTTATACACCGCTTGGGTAATCGGCATATCAACATTGTAACGTTCGTTGGCATGAACAATGCAATACACGCCGTTGTAACCCTCGGCAATCATATTCATTTCCAATTGGGCTGCTTTCACCGAATATCCCTTGCCTATCATCATTCCAAAAGAACGGTTGCGACTGAATTGTGAATATGCCGTTACGAGCAAGTCGCCCAAATAAACAGAATCATTTATGTCGCGTTGCATAGGTTTCACCGCGTCCAAGAAACGTTTCATCTCTTGGATTGCATTGGTTATCAAAACCGAAGTGAAATTGTCGCCATAGCCAAGTCCGTGAGCAATACCCGTAGCCAACGCCATCACGTTTTTCATCACTGCCGAATACTCGATTCCTTCCATATCTTTCGACACGCACGTGTGAATAAACGAAACCGACATCATTTCAGCAACTTCGCTTGCCAACGCCTGATTTGAAGAACCGATTGTGAGGTATGAAACACGTTCCAATGCAACTTCTTCGGCATGACAAGGACCAGAAATCACAGCCATCTGGTCGGCTGGCACGTTGAATCGTTCTTGCAAATATTCCGAAACCAACATGATTTTTTCCGGCTCCATACCTTTTACGGCTGTCACCAACTGTTTTTGCGACAAATCCTCGGTAATGCCGTTACACAACGATGCGACAAATTTTGAAGGAACGCAAAAGATAATGATATCGGCATCTTTCACGGCTTCGTTCACATCGCCGAATAATTTTAGTTTATTGGTATTGTACTCAATATCAGAAACATACATAGGATTATGCTTTGTTTCCAAAATACCTTCCAAAATCTCCGGCTCGCGAATGTACCACGACACGGACTTTTGACTAATATGAAGTATTTTTACAATGGCGGAAGCCCAACTTCCACTACCCAACAATGCTATTTTCTTTGTTATTTCCATGATATTATTGATTCAACCACGATTTAACGTCTTCTGGTTTTGGATTTACTAAATTTAGTTTGTTTTTCTTATTGTATCCACACATTTCCATGTGTAGTTTTGTAAACTTAACTGCTTGTGCGTCAGCCAATTTTATATATCCCAACGCTTGAATGACTTCTGCCCATTCTTGTGGAATGCCGGCAGCCACATAAACAGAAACATCATCTTTCTGAACTTTCTTCTCTGGCTTCATTTGTGGGAAGAACAACACATCCTGAATGGTTGAGGCGCCCGTCATCAACATACACAAGCGGTCAATTCCCATACCCATTCCCGATGTAGGAGGCATACCATATTCCAACGCACGTACAAAGTCCATATCGATGAACATTGCCTCGTCGTCGCCTTTTTCCGACAAACGCAGTTGTTCCTTGAAACGTTCATATTGGTCAATCGGGTCGTTCAACTCCGTGTAGGCGTTACACAACTCCTTGCCGTTCACCATCAATTCAAAACGTTCCGTCAAGTTCGGATTATCTCTGTGTTTTTTGCACAATGGTGACATTTCTATCGGATAATCAATAATGAACGTAGGTTGGATATAGGTTCCTTCGCAATATTCGCCAAAGATTTCATCAATCATTTTGCCTTTGCCAAACGTTTCATCCACGTGTTCCAACTTCAATTCATGGCAAATTGTTCTGATTTCGTCTTCCGACTTACCATCCAAGTCATAGCCAGTCTTTTCTTTAATGGAATCAAGCATAGTGATACGTTTGAACGGTGCCTTGAAACTAATAGTCTTTCCGTCAAAAACCGTCTCTGTCGTGCCATTTACCGCAAGACAGATAGTTTCCAACAATTGTTCGGTAAATTGCATCATCCAGTTATAGTCCTTGTACGAAACATAGATTTCCATACACGTAAATTCAGGGTTATGGAACTTGTCCATTCCTTCGTTACGAAAATTCTTACCGATTTCATACACGCCTTCAAAACCACCTACAATCAGTCGTTTTAGATACAATTCCGTTGCAATACGGCAATACAAGTCAACATCCAACGAATTGTGGTGTGTGATGAATGGTCGAGCGCTTGCGCCACCAGGGATTGATTGCAGAATAGGCGTCTCAACCTCCAAATATCCTTTGGAATTGAAGAATTGACGCATCGTATCAAGGATTTTCGCACGTTTAATGAAAACATCCTTCACCCCGTGGTTCACCACCAAATCGACATAACGCTGACGATAGCGTTGTTCAGGGTCGCTGAATGCGTCGTACACCACGCCGTCCTTCTCTTTCACGATAGGAAGCGGTCGCAATGACTTGCTCAACACTTTCAACGTTTTTACGTGTACCGAGATTTCTCCCATCTGCGTCACGAACGCATAGCCCGAAACGCCAATAAAATCACCTATGTCAAGCAATTTCTTGAAAACCTCGTTATATAAATCTTTATTTTCGTCGGGACAAATCTCGTCACGGCTAATGTACAACTGAATACGACCGAATGAGTCCTGTAATTCGGCAAATGACGCCTTACCCATAACACGGCGAGCCATCAATCGTCCAGCCAAGGTTACGTCTTGATACAAACCACATTCGGGTTTGAAGTTGTCTAAAATTTCCTTTGAAGTGGCATTTACCTTAAATTCAGCTTCGGGATACGGGTTGATGCCCATATCACGTAATTTTTGTAAGCAATTTCTACGAATTTGTTCTTGTTCGCTCAACTGTTGCATAGTATTTTTATAAATGTTACTTATTCATGTCAAATAGTCCTACCTTCAACATCTTGTCTAATCCTTCTTCAAGCGATGTTAGGGGACGATTCAACAATGTTTTTTTCATAAATTCATTATCGGGGCAACGACGTTTCATATCGCCGTCTTTCAAAGGTGGCATATTCACAATTTTCGACGACGAATGCGTCTTATTCACGATAAGTTCCGCAAGGTCTTTTATCATAATTTCATTGTCGCCACCAATGTTTGCTACATTATTAATAAGCAAATTATTTTCAAACGCATTGACACACGCTTCAATATTGTCTTCAATATAACAGAACGTACGTGTTTGCGTTCCGTCGCCATAAATGGTGATGTCCTCGTTCTTCATCGCCTTGATGATAAACTTACTTATCACAAAGTCAAGACTTTGGCGAGGTCCGTAGGTATTGAAGAAACGGAATATCGAGTATTCCAAGCCATATTCCTGATAGTATGAACGAAGAAATGCCTCACCTACGTTTTTCACAACTGCATACGGCACACGTGAGTTAAGTGGCGTAGTATCTACACGTTGTGGAATTTCAAATGGTTCGCCGTACACTTCCGACGACGATGAGAAAAATAAGCGTTTTACGCCTGTGGCACGTGAAAGTTTGCAGACATTGGAAATACCCGTAATATCTTCCAAAACTTGTAACGGATGTTGTTGTGTACGCAACACGCCGACCATTGCGGCATAATGGAACACGTAATCAAAGCGAAACGCCAGCATTACCGACGAAAGACTCTGATAATCGTTCACATCGCAGTTTATGAATTTGAATCGGTCAGAATGACGACAGTTCGCCAGTTTTCCTTTGTCACCTGTGGAAAGATTGTCGGCAACGACCACGAAATAATTCTCGTTTTGCAAAAGTCGTTCTACCAAATAACTTCCTATAAATCCTGCACCGCCCGTTACCAATATGTATGTTTTCTTCATACGCTATTCCTCTATTTGTAAATCTTCCAATTCAATATCCTCTTCTTCGTTATATATATCCAACAAAGGTTCTTGGAAATGTTTTGTCGTAATTTTCTTATCCAACGTCAACAATAGGCTCGGCAACAATAAGTTGTTGAACAGCATTGCGAATAACAACGTCAACGATACCAAGATTCCCATAGCTTTCGTACCGCCAAATTCGGAGAACGAGAATACCATAAAGCCGAAGAACAATATTATTGATGTTGAAATCATACTTGGTGACGTTTCCCGCACTGCCGACAATACGGAATCGTGAATTGCCCCTTCAGACGACTTCAATTCCTGACGATAACGTGAAAGGAAGTGAATCGTGTCGTCAACCGAGATACCAAATGCAACGCTGAACACGAAGATGGTGGTCATTTTGATCGGTATTCCTATGAATCCCATCAAGGCAGCCGTGAAAAACAACGGAAGGATGTTTGGTATCAACGACACCAGCACCATACGTTTTGAACGGAACAACAACGCCATAAGGAACGCTATGATAATAATGGCGAGCAACAAACTCACGTACAAATTCTTCAACAAATATTGCGTTCCTTTAAAATAGATGGAACTCGTTCCCGTAATGAGCGTCTTATAGCGGTCAGCCGTAAATATTGAGTCTATATCCTGACGCATTTCTTTCTCCAATTTCGCCATCTTGTTAGTGCCTATATCCTTGGCACTACAACGAATACGGACTTTTTTCCCCGTTGAGTCAACTAACGAATACTGCAACGTTCCCAAACCTTGGCTTGAACCTTTCACCAATTTCTTCATCTTATTCTTGAAGAAAATGTCCGATGAATTTGGCAAGGTGTAATAATCGGGATTTCCACCATTGTGCGATTGCCACGTGAACTTTATAAAATCTATTATCGAAAGCGGTTTTGCAATTTCGGGATAGGTGTTCAGACTGTCGGTCAATTGCTGCATTTTACGCAAAAACGCACGGTCACCCATCAGATTGATTTTTGCCGTGTCCTCTATCTGAATTTCAAGTGGCAACACGCCTTTGAACTTATCTTCGGCATATTTCAAGTCCTGCATAATCGCATCGTCCTGTGGCAAATCGTCAACCACATAACCCGTTGACTTGATGTGCGCCGCACCGATTAATGCCACGCAAAGCAAACCGATGGTGACGCTATACACAACCGGACGATGTTTCTCGGTGGCAGTTATGATGAAATTCACCACGCTCGAAAACATCTTACTTTCAAGATGTTTCAACATTTGTGGCGACGGAGGTGCCAAGAAACTGAACACAATCGACAATATCAACATTGAGAACACGAATACGCCCATAAGTCCCAACGATGCTATGATGCCGAATTCTTTCAACATCGGACTATTGGTGAAAATGAACGTGAAAAATCCGATTGACGTCGTCAAATTGGAAAGGAACACGGCATTTCCGACCTTGTAAATCGTGCGTTGCAATGCCTTGATTTTATTGCCGTGAATAGAAAATTCCTGATGATATTTGTTGAGGAAGAACACGCAGTTCGGCACACTAATGACGATAATCAGCGGTGGCAACATAGAACTCATCGCCGAGATTTCGTAGTGAAACAAGCCCATCCAGCCAAGTACCCATATCACTGATACAACAACGACAAGCAACGAGAACAAGGTATTCTTAACAGACTTAAATATGAATAGCAAAATGATGGCACACACCAACACCGCCAACACGATGAACATAACAAGTTCATCTTGAAGTTTCAACGACGTTTGCGTACGAATATACGGCATTCCCGTGAAGAACACCGAAATAGACGACTTAGCAGAAAAATCTTCCACCAAATCTTGTATATGCCCTATCAATCCTTCACGTGCGGGACTGTCGAGAATAGCCTGACGCATCGTGAGCAACACGACATAGGTTGACGTATCTTCGCTAAATAACAAGCCACGATACAAAGGCTGATTCAAAATCAAATGCGAGATAGAGTCCAACTCTTCCTGTGTCTGCGGCTTTTCAGCAAAAAACGGAACGACCGAAGTTCCCTGAATCTGCAATGCTTGTCCGACCGACATCACATTATCCACGCCGTCAAGCGCCTTTATGGAATCGCACAAGTCGAGAAACGAGTTGAACGTATTAAGTTCAAATATTTTTGATGACTTTACGCCAATTATCAAACCGTTAGCATCGGAACCAAAATCCTTCTTAAATTGCTTAAATTGTTTAAAAGATGTGTCGGTTTGTGGCAACATCGAAATGTATTCATACGAGAGTTTCACCTTTGTAGCCTCATATCCCATTCCAAGCGTCAATAGTGACAAAACGACCATTATCACTATCCGATTTTTTAATATGATACGAGCTAGTTTAACCCACATGAATACCCGATAAAAAAACAAGGCGAATATAGTAAATTTGCCAATAGGGTGCAAAAGATATCGGGGGATTTTCTCAACATGTTATTTATTCTGCCTCTAATAGCATTTTTGCATTGTTCAGCGCCGCTTCCGAGATAGTCTTTCCGCTCAACATTTTCGCGATTTCTTCAATGCGTTGCTCGTGACTGAGTTGTACGATGTTTGTTGAGGTTGTTTCGTTTGTCTCCGTCTTGAACACTTTAAATTGTTTTTGGGCTTTCACTGCAATTTGTGGCAAGTGTGTGATGGTTATGATTTGCATCTCTTTTGCCATATCGAGCATCATCGTTCCCATTTGGTCTGCAATTTCGCCTGAAACGCCCGTGTCGATTTCATCAAAAATGATGGTTTGCACCGATTTGTTTTTGGCAAGAATATATTTGAGGCAGAGCATCACGCGCGAGAGTTCTCCTCCCGAACTTATTTCGCCCAACCATTGTGGAGCAATGTTTTTGTTCGCCGAGAATACCATCTGAATATCGTCAATGCCATTTGCGTGAAATTCTTTCGCTTGCGTCATCATAATATTGAACGAAACCGACGGCATACCTAATTTTTGCAACAAGTTGACGATTTGCGGACAGAGATTTTTGATGGCTTTTTCCCTGTTCGTGTGTAATTTTTGAGCCAAAGCGGAAACAATCTCGCGTTGCTTGTCGAATTGTTTTTGTAACTCGTCGCAATGAAAATCGGCATTTTCAAGGTTGTCAACCAATGTTTGCAATTCGTCTCTTTTTTGGAGCAACGATTGTTCGTCGCTTGCGGAATATTTGTGCAAAAGATTGTTGAGCAAGTCAAGACGATTCTCGATCTCTTCTTTCTGTTGCGGGTCGAAATCCAAGTTCGCGTTGTTTTTCGCGATTTCGTCGGATATGTCGGAAAGTTCTATGTAGGATTGCGAAAGTCGTTCAGCAATTTGTTGAAATTGAGCAGAAAGCCGTGCATTTCGTTCAAACGAGTGCTGAATATTTTTTAATTGGCTGAGTAGGGCATTTTCGCCCGAAAATGCTTCGTCGGCTTGCGCAAGCATCGTCTTGATTTCTTCGCTGTGTTCCATCAGCGTGGATTCCTGTTCAAGGTCGGCAAGTTCACCTTCGTGTATGTTGGCTTTGGTAAGTTCGTCCAGTCGGAATTTGTAGTACGACAAGTCGTCTTTCTTTTTCTGAATGTCAGCCAAAAATGTGTGCAGTTCTTTTTCTATGCTATGCAGACTCTGTAACTCTTGTCTGTATTGTTCAAGAAGGGTGACGTTATTTGCTTCTGCGTCAACTACTTGGCATTGAAACGATGACTCTTTCAAAAACAGATTCTGATGTTGTGAATGAATATCAATCAGTATTGTGCCAAGTTCCTTGAGCGTTTGCAGTCCCACGGGTGTGTCGTTCACAAAGGAACGCGATTTTCCTTGTGGCGTGATTTCCCGTCGGATTATGGTTTCTTTGTCAAAGTCAATGTCGAGAGATTCAAAAAATGTTGCAAGTGAATCATTTGGCAAAGAAAATGTCGCTTCAACAATACTTTTTTTCTCTTTGTCCTTCAATACGGTCGTGTCGGCTCTTTTCCCCAAAAGAAGCGACAATGCACCTAAAATGATAGATTTTCCCGCACCTGTTTCGCCCGTTATGGTGGTCATTCCGTCGGTAAACGAGATTTCAAGATTATCAATGAGTGCATAGTTTGATATGGTTAATTTATGCAGCATGGTTATTTGGTGGAATTTATTTTGTCGTAGTCGTTGACATTTGCCGGATTAAGTTTCTTGGCAAGTGTCGTCATCCTATTTTTCTCGTCGGGGTTTCCTTCCGAGTACATTTGTACGATTTCATCTTTCTTGGCATAGAAAAATGCCGTGAGCAAATATGATCCTGGTTTTTGTTTGAAGACTTTTTCCAATTCTTGAACAGCACTGTAAACGGCTTTTCTGCCTTCTTCGGGTTTGTCGTACATTATGTCAAGTCCCAGACGGTGATATTTGTACATTGCCGTATGAAACGCCGAATACGAAGAGTTGAGCAGGTTTTCTATAAACCAATAGCGTGTCTTGTCGTCGCGTGACGAGGAACTCCAGCCGCTTTCGTCATTGGCTTGTGCCATGGTTACCACATTCTGTGCTTTTTGGAAAAATTCCATGCCGCCATTCTGACTGAAGGAATCGTAGTCAAGACCAATGACTATGTAGGCGTAGTATGCCAACACAGAGGACAAGTTTGACATAAACGCGTTTTCCGAGAACTCGATTGGCTCATTTTCTTCGTATTGAAAACTGATTTTGTCATCCACGTGGTTGAACAAGGTGGTTGTGTAGGTTGAATTATACACAGGTCGGGAAGACTGCACTTGCAATGTTCCCGCAAAGTTTTTCGATGATTGCGACGTGATGCGCAACGTGAGTTTTACCTCGATTTTCTCTTGTTCCTCGAAAGAATGTGTCGTCCACGTCTGTGAATTCATAAAGTCTTCGATGGAACTACGGAGCGTGTTGAATAAGTCTTTGTCGGCGTTTGCTATGTCGTTGTATTGTATGTTGACGTGACAACGCAATTCTTGCGAAAAAGCATTGCAACATAGTGCAAGACAGACGATTATCAGAAGCAAACCTTTTTTCATTCTCTCATTTAGTTCCACAAAAATAATAATTCTTTCAGTTGATAACGCTATAAATGTGGATTTGTTATTCATTAATCACAAATTCTGCTTTTTGGCCTTCGTCACTTTCGGCAGAAAGTTTTACCGCTCCTTTGCCCGTGATTCTTACAAGAATCTGACCCCAACCGTTAAACAATGTCCTGCGACTTTGTTCGGCAGGGTAGAGAATCTGCACGGAGCCAGGCTCTTGGTTTGGCTCGTCATACATATATCTTTTTCGGAATTTCTGTCCCGAAACTGCATATTCGTTTTTGCCTGCATGCAAGTATTCCAACGGAATTGTAATCGCGTCAAGTTGATTTGCCCTTGCTACGTTAGCCTGCAACAGGTGGCCGTTTACGTAGATTGACTGATTGTCAACAATGCTTTTGGCGAATAGGGTTACGGTCATGTCAGACGTGATTTTTTCGATGGGAAACGTTCCTTTTATAACTTTCAGGGAATCTTCGTACACGTTCCAGTGGCGGTTGTCGGGTTCTTGCGAGAATGCAGGAATCCAGTTCGCTTTGTAGCCAACGGTCACTTCTTTGGGATTAGATATGTTGGTAATGGTACATTCTTGTAGATTGTTGATAGGAGCGACAATAGTTTTGGGAAGAAAAACTTCCTGTTCCAAACTTGATGGATTACCGTTTCCTAAGCCGATAATTTCTCCCGGACCGTCAATCGTGAAAGCAATTGTGTTCATTGCCGTTGGAACAACGTGATTGTCTTCGTCGCGAAGCGACACGTTGATGATGGCGACGTCGTTCAGGGCAACGTTCGTTTTGTATGCTTCCATTTGGAGATGCGTTTGTGCGTCATTCGTCTGTATTTTTGAAATGCCGTAACTATTTCCGTCATTTTCTCCGCACACCCGAGCCCCGTCGTTGTAGCCAATAGCGTGAATTTCACCGGCAGAGTAGGGAACACGCCATTGTCCAAAATCTTTGGTTCCTATGCTTTTCTTACCGACAGATTCTTTGTTGATGAACAATTCCACTTCGTCGCAGTTGCTGTAAACGAGAACGTCAACTGTGTCGCTTTTGCAGTAGTTCCAGTTTGTTGCTATATGGAGCACAGGTTTTTCGGTCCACCACGATTGCAGATAGTAAAAATTATCTTTGGGGAATCCGCATAAGTCGGTGATGCCAAATTGCGATACGACGGCAGGAAATTCGTATGGCGTGGGTTCTCCGCGATAATCCAATCCTGTCCAGTAAAACAATCCAGCCGCCCACGGGAGTGAGTCGTAGAATTTCCAAGCATTGCGCATTCCTGCATTGTCTTCATAGATTTGCGAACGAGCCATCCAACATTTTTCGTCGTTTGTCTCATAAATGCCACGGGTACGCTCGGTATTGCTTTCTTCCGTGCCAATCAACGGCTGCTGTTGATATTTCTCGTGGTGACCAATCACGTCGCCGTGCGAGATGTAATTGATGCCACACACTTCGGTCGTCGTGCCAATACCGTTGTCCCAACCACCGCTCGAAGCAATGGTAAACGCACGGGTGGAATCAAACTGACGGGCAAAATCCTCCATATTGCGGGCTATCATCGCACCCTTGGGAGAGCCTTCTATCGCCCATTCTTCGTTTCCAAGCGACCAAAGGAAAATGCTCGGATGATTTCGGTCACGACAAATCATTTCTTCCACGTTGTGCTGATGTAATTTATTGATACCCATTAGTCTGGCTTCTTCCAAAACGAGCATTCCCATTTTGTCGCACGCTTTTAGAAAATCGGGCGAAGCGGGATTGTGCGATGTACGGATGGCGTTACAACCCATTTCCTGCATCTTTGCAATGCGATATTCCTGAATAGATGGCGTAAGCGCAACGCCAACGCCGGCGTGGTCTTGGTGCAGACACACACCACGAATTTTGAGCGGACGACCATTGAGGAAAAATCCTTCTGCGGCATCGAATGCCACGGTGCGGATTCCCATTGTGGTTTCGTATTCGTCAACGATTTTTTTCGCATCGACACTGTAAATGAACGTTTTCAGCGTGTATAAATACGGAGTTCCGTAGTCCCAAACTTCCCATAGGTGCGGATTTTGAATGGAATGTTTCGTTACGAAATATTTCTCCGAAAATGGCTGAATCTTCAGTTCGTCGGAAGTATATTCTTTAACAAGTTCATTCTCAGTATTGTATATCTTTTCGATAATGGTGACTTTTTGCTCTGCATTCGTCTCGTTTTGGATGCGTGTCCTTGTGGTGATTTTCGCTTTGGAATTCTCGATTTTGTCGGTTGACACGAATGTGCCGTTTCTTGCAATGTGGACGGGATTTGTCACCACGAGATTCACGTTTCGGTAAATACCCGCACCTTCGTAAAACCAGCCTTCTTCAAACGAAGCATCGGCACGGACGGCAATCACATTGTCGGCTCCGTAATTCAGATATTCCGTGAGGTCGTAATTGAAACTCGTGTAGCCGCTCGGCTCGTTGCCGAGATAAAAACCGTTAACCCATACTTTTGAGTCACGAAACACACCTTCAAATTCCACGGAGATTTTCTTGCCAAGCCATGCGGAATCCACGAAAAATGTTTTTCGGTACCAACCCACGCTGTGTTCAGGATAGTTTTTCCCGATAGCCTTTGAGCCGTGGCTCACGCTGCCATTCTTCGCAAATGGCAGTTCCACGCACCAGTCGTGGGGAACGTCAACGGAACGCCACATACGGTCGTCGAAATTGGCATTCGCAGGCCCGTCGCCATATCCAGCTTTGGTGACGTATGAGAAATAGGATGTACCGTTGTTAAAATCTAAAACACGGTCGTATGCGTGTCCGAGGGCAAATTTCCAATTGTTGTTTAAGGAAATTACCTGACGATAATCTTTGTCTTCAATGGTGATTGTATTGGTACAAGCAATGATACCAATAAGACAAGAACAAATGATAAAGATTTTCTTCATGTTTCTACATTTGAAATGCTGATTTCAAATATAGTGTTTTTTTGTAACAAAATAAGTTGTTTCGTAAAAAAACAAAACCACGCCGAAAAGACGTGGTTAATATAAAGTGACTCCGGAGGGGTTCGAACCCCCAATCTCCTGATCCGTAGTCAGGGGCATTAATCCAATTGTGCTACGGAGCCTTGTGAAAATCACGGTGCAAATATACTCTTTTTTTTTACGTGTTATGATTTTCCAAAGAAATTTTAAAGAAAATTCAATATAACATTGATAGTCATTATTTTATGGCGGTGTATCTATCGGTTATAATGTTATTGACTCTCCTTGTTTTACTATTATAAATGGTACATCGGGATGTTGTTCTGTCATTATTTCGGCAAATAATGCGGGATTGCCGCCGTGCATGGCAAACATTCCATAGTGACAGGGGATAGTCTGTTTGGGCCTTAATGCTCGTGCGAGTTCCCCACATTCCTTTTCATTGAGATTTCCCCACGCTCCGTTTATGGGTGCAATCATAACGTCGAATTGTCCCAATGCACGGAAATAGTCTGCCATATCAAGTCGGAGGCTGGTGTCGCCGGTAAAATATAATTTTTTTCCATCAACGCCAAGTACTAGTCCTACGGCGTCGGGAGCACCGTCGCCGTGGTCGCAGGGAACGAAATAGAACGAAATCCCGTCAGTTTCAATTTTGTCGCATACGGTAACGAATGTACAGCGGGATTTGTCTATCTGTAAGCGTTCAACGTCGTTTTCGCACGATGGAGTTGTGAAAAGTCGTGCGTTTGTGTGATGCATAAGTTCGGGTAGGGCATCTTCGTCAAAATGGTCGCGATGTCCGTGTGAGGCAATAATATAATCGAACGGAATGCATTGTGTATCAAGAATTTGTGGCAACAATCGTTGCAGACCGTCTTTCCCTTCCAAACGATATACGCAATCCGACAAATACATGTCGTAGCCGATGTATTTTCCAGTCGCTGTCTTTACTATAAAACCTGCTTGTCCAAGGAAAAACAAATGTGTTTGTCCCAATGGGGCAGACAGTACCGATTGCGCAAAATCGTTGTTATTTCGTATAGAGCACTTTTGCATTTGCCTCAACGTCGTGTGTAACCCATACGTTTGCACCGATAACGGCTCCTTTGCCTATGGTGATTCTACCTAACAATGTCGCATTTGAGTAGATAATCACATCGTCCTCTACAATCGGGTGGCGCGGAATGCCTTTGATAGGATTGCCATTCTCATCGAGTGGAAAATTTTTCGCACCAAGCGTAACACCTTGATACAGTTGCACATGGTTACCAATAATACAGGTTGCTCCAATCACAACGCCTGTGCCGTGGTCAATGGTGAAATATTCGCCGATTTGTGCGGCAGGGTGGATGTCGATTCCCGTAAGGGAATGTGCCATTTCCGTGATGATTCGTGGAATCAGCGGTACGTTGAGCAACAGCAGTTCGTGTGCCGTGCGGTAATGAAGCAAGGTTTTTATTACAGGATAACAGAAAATGATTTCGCCGAATGATTTTGCCGCAGGGTCGCCGTTGTACGCCGCCTGAATGTCGAGCGAAAGCATGTGACGAATGTAGGGCAGACGTTTAATGAACGCCACGGCAATGTCTTCTGCCATTTGAGCAGCTTTTTCTTTCGTCAGATCTTTACATTCATTGCAGTCGAACAATAGTCCTCGTTGGATTTGTTGCGAAAGCATCGCAAAAAGTTTGTCAACATTTACGCCGGTGTAAAAACTGATTGTGTCATGGCACACCACGTCACGACCGAAATAGCCGGGGAAAATGATTTCTTGTATCGTTTCCACTATTTTAGCCAATGCGTTGACCGACGGCATAGGCACGTCACCGTTCGATTTGTGATACACCAAATTGTACGACTCGGGTGACGAGAGTTCTTGTACCGTTTGTATTATTTGTTGTCTGTTATCCATTGTTTATTTACTTGTATTGGCAAAGATAATAAAAGTTTTTCTTTGTCTTGTTTATTGTGAAAACAAAAGAAACGTTGAAAAAAGTGTAAAAGGAAAGGATTTCTATTCCTCCTTTTCTTTCTCGTTCTCTTGTTCGTCGGTAATCAATACATAATCCAGCTGACGCTTGATTAAATCGGCACGGGCAATTTTTATGGTGACTCTGTCGCCCAAGGTGAATTCGTTTCCAGTGTAACGTCCTCGCAGACAGTAATTTCGTTCGTCGAATGAATACATGTCGTCGCTCAAATCGCGGAGCGACACCATTCCTTCGCACAGATTGCCGTCCAATTCCACATAGAAGCCCCATTCGGTAATGCTTGTGATTGTTCCATCAAAAATTTCGCCCACGTGGTCTTTCATCCATTCAACTTGCTTGTACTTGATAGAAGCTCGTTCGGCGTTTGCCGCCAACTGCTCGCGCGACGACGAATGTTTGCAGTATTCTTCGAATTCTTCCTGCGAGGCGCTCGGTTTTTTCTTAAGATAACGATCGAGCAGACGGTGAACCATCATATCGGGGTAACGGCGGATAGGCGAGGTGAAGTGACAGTAGAAATCGAACGCCAATCCGTAGTGACCAATGTTTTCGGTGGTGTAGATTGCCTTCGCCATAGAACGTACCGCCAATCCTGCAAAAATATCACATTCAGTTTTGCCTTTCAAGTCGGTAAGTAACTTATTGATTGATTTTGAGGTATTTATACCTCCCGAAGTGTTGATTTTATATCCGAATTTCTTCAAGAAATTTGAGAAATCACGCAATTTCATGTCGTCTGGTTTGTCGTGCACACGGTAGACGAACGTCGGTGCGGAAGAGCGTTTTCCCACGTATTCGGCCACTTTTTTGTTGGCAAGCAGCATAAATTCCTCAATGAGTTTGTTCGCGTCTTTCGATTCCTTGAAATATACGCCAGTAGGCCTTCCGTTCTTGTCAAGTTTAAATTTCACTTCCTTGCGGTCGAACGAGATAGCACCTTTTTCGTAGCGTTTTGCACGTAGGATTTTCGCCAATGCGTCCATCGTGGTTATTTCTTTAACCAAATCGCCTTCGTGGGTTTCAATCACTTGTTGTGCTTCTTCGTACGAAAATCTTCTATTAGAGCGGATTACTGTTCTTCCAAACCATTCTTTCAGCACATTTGCGTCTTTGTCGAGTGTGAAAACGGCCGAAAATGTGAGTTTGTCTTCGTTGGGACGGAGCGAGCAAACGTTGTTCGACAGTTTTTCGGGCAACATTGGTACCACGCGGTCGACCAAATATACCGAAGTGGCGCGTTTCTGGGCTTCTTCCTCCAACTTTGTGCCAGGGCGGACATAATATGTTACGTCGGCAATATGCACGCCGATTTGGTATGTTTCGTCCTCAAGAAATTCAATCGACAACGCATCGTCAAAATCCTTCGCGTCGGCTGGGTCGATGGTGAACGTGGTCACATCGCGGAAATCCCTTCGTTGACGGATTTCTTGTGCTGGAATTTCATCGGGTAGGGCATTTGCCTCGTCTTCAAGTTCCTTTGTGAAGTGATATGGTAAGTCAAATTCTTCAAGAATGGCGTGCATTTCGGTCTCGTTGTTTCCAACGTCACCCAAAACTTTCACAACTTTTCCGATAGGATTTTTTGCTTTTTTAGGCCATTCAACTATTTGAACCACAACTTTTTGACCGTTTTTCGCATTCATTGCGTCATCGTTGGCCACGAAAATGTCGTAGGGGATGTAACGTTTGTCAACAATCACGAAGGCGTATTTAGAATTACGCTCGATTATGCCGACAAATTCCCGTCGTCCTTCTTCAACAATTTCAACCACTTCGCCTTCCAAACGGGAACGTCGTCCGTGGTTGGCGAACAATGCGACTTTCACCAAATCGTTGTTCAGTGCGTGGTTTAAGTTAGGAGATGCAATAAACACATCCTCTTCTAGTTGTGGACTTACGACGTATGCGGTTCCGTAGGGAGTCATGTCCACACGTCCGGTAACCGTACCGTTTTGATTTTTCAGTCGATATTTCCCTTTCTGACATTCCTGCAATTCACCTTTTTCTTCAAGCAAATCAAGGTGTTTCTGTACCATAGGCAGGCCGTCCTTGTTGTTCAAACCCAGTTGCGTTGCAACTTGTTTGCAGTTTAACGGACGTTTGGGAGATTTTCTAAAAACAGAAAGGATGTCGGATGATAATTCCGAAGCAGAGCCTTTTTTATATTGTTCGTTTTTTCGAGCCATAGTATTCATCAATTTAATTCCACAATATTACAAAAATCGCAGGAATAACGGAAAAAAGAGGGGGGAATTTTTTAATACGTTTTTACACTTACTTTTTGTAAGTCTTAAAACCGATTTTTGAAAAAATAAACCTATTAATTTGGTAGGTAAAAACTTTTTTTATGTATGTTTGCCGATGAATAACCTACTAAAACGATAGGTTAAAAACTTAAAACAATATATATATGAAAAAAGTAAAGATTTTTGTTTCAGCATTATTGCTATCAGGAGTGGGGGCGTTTGCCCAACCAACGACAACAGATGCTCAAAGCACTGATGTTTCCGAACAAATTAAGAAACTTGTTACGCCATCAGGATTTTTGCAGGCGGGCTACACGTACACCGATGCAAATACATCGACATTTTTGCTTCGTCGTGCGAGAATTGTGTTGCAAGGCGACCTTTACAAAGGCAAAGCAGGCAAGTTTGACTACAAGTTGCAACTCGAAGTTACGGGTACTCCGAAAATTCTTGACCTGCAATTGCGTTATCGTCCAATCGACGAGTTTGGCATCAAGTTGGGACAATATAAGTCACCGCTTTCAATTGAAAACTCGGAATACAATCCCGCAAGATTGGAATTTATCAACTACTCGCTTGTAGTTCAGCGACTTGCACGTATGAGTAAGAGCGATTTGTCTGGCTACAACGAAAATGGTCGTGACATCGGTTTGGATTTTGTCGGAAGTGCGTTCAAACAAGACGGATATTCGTTGTTGAACTACGAACTTGCCATTTTCAATGGCTACAAACTGAATACGAACGACGACAACCAGTCAAAAGACATTGTAGGTCGTTTGATAGTGAACGCAACCAAGGAATTGTCATTTGCCGGCTACTATCAATGGGGCGAAGGAAATTTGCCTGAATATGTTGACTCACTTCACAAATATGTGGCTCAAACAACAGATTTCTACGTGCCTTTGCAGCGCTACGGCGGCGGAATTGCTTATAAGGCCGACAAGGCATTTGCGCGTGCCGAATATATTGCGGGAAAAACGGGTGACATAAATGCAGGCGGTTTCTACGTTGCCGGCGGTTACGAATTTGTTAAACATTTTATGTTGACTGCCCGCTACGACTACTTCAGCGACAATACCGACGACAAAGACTACAATGTAGAGCAAGATTATACCGTTGGTTTGAACTACACCCCGCTGAAGTCGCTTAACTTCAAACTGAACTATACGCATCATAATTACAATAGTAAGACTGATTTGAATGGTTTGTATTTGATGGCAACTGTAAAATATTAAAATAAACGTAGAGACGCGATTAATCGCGTCTCTACCAAACAATTAAATTTATTTAACAATGAAAAAATTAGTAAACATTATTTTACCATTTGTTGTAGCAGCTGCAACATTGGTTTCGTGCGGCGGAAGTTCGTCGAACAACAAAGTTGAGAATGACGGAAAGTTGAAAGGCGAATTGTCGCTTTCGGGTGCGTTCGCGCTCTATCCGTTGGCAGTGGTTTGGGCTGAAGAGTTCCAAAAATTGAACCCCGATGTGAAAGTCGATGTGTCGGCTGGTGGTGCGGGAAAAGGTATGACCGACGTGCTTGCCGGTGTTGTTGACTTCGGTATGGTTTCGCGCGAGGTGTATCCACAAGAACAAGAAAAAGGTGCGGTAGGATTTCCGTCTGCCAAGGATGCCGTTGTGCCTACAATCAACGCAAATAACCCTGCTCTTGACAAAATTCTTGCTCACGGAATTACAAAAGAGATTGCACGCAAAATTTGGATTGACGGAAATGTGAAAACGTGGGGCGATGTGCTTGGCACCGACGACCAAACGCCAATTCACGTCTATACTCGTAGCGATGCTTGTGGCGCTGCCGAAACATTTGCAAACTGGTTCGGCGCAAAACAAGAAGATTTGGGCGGCACAGCCGTGTTTGGCGACCCGGGACTTGCCGCTGCAATTCAAAAGGATATTTATGGAATTGGTTTCAACAACATTGGCTACGCTTATGACAACGATAGTCATAAATTGAACGCCGATTTGCAGATTTTCCCTGTCGATGTTGACGGAAACGGTTCAATTTCTGACGATGAACAATTCTACGATTTGAAGGACAATGTGACGAAAGCTATCGCCGAAGGCAAATATCCTTCGCCTCCAGCACGCGACTTGTATCTTGTAACCAAAGGCGTTCCAACCGACCCTGTTGTGATTGCGTTCTTGAAATACGTTTTGACCGACGGTCAGAAAAAGAACGAACCAGTTGGCTACATTGAAATTACAAAGGAAAAGATAGACAAAGCATTAAATCTGTTGGAAAACAAATAATAAAACTTTTTTCAGAAGAACCGCCGTATGGGAATGCCTGTACGGCGTTTTTTTTGAAAATAATTCGTCTATATTTTCTATAAAATTACCGATGATTTATGAAAATCAATATTTTCGCACAAAAAATAATAAAAAATGAACGAATTCGGAATCTTCAAAAAAATTGATGCTCACACGCATATCGGGGCATTCGGTAGCCCGTTCAACATTGATTTTAACGTTGAACGTCTGCTTGAGCAAATGAAGGAATACAACATTGAAAAAACGGTGCTTTGTGCGGCAAGTGCCTACTCGAACGACGATACGCTTGCGGCGTTCAAGGCGCACCCCGACAAGATTGTACCGCTTATGTGGGTGAATTGCGCGCAAGGTCAGCCAGCCTACGATTTGTTGGAACATTACATTCGCGATGAACATTTTGCCGGAGCAAAACTGCAATCGTTGTTCGACGGCTACACTGCCGATGCTCCCTGCGTTGACCCTGTTGCCGAAATCTGCGAGAAATACGGCAAGCCGTTGTTTGTACATTCGGGACATCCGCCATTTTCACTCCCATGGCAAATTGGACTTTTGGCAGAACGTCATCCGCATTTGCCAATCGTGATGATTCACATGGGACACGCCCACGGGGTGTATGTGGATGCGGCAATCACTATGGCAAAACGCTACGACAACATTTGGCTCGAAACGTCGGGGACGTCAATGAGTTGCCAAATTAAAAATGCTTACGAAACCGTCGGTCACGACCGTGTGATGTTCGGCATTGACTCGCCGTTCCATCATCCAACCGTTGAAATTCAGAAAGTTCAAGCCTGTGGTGTTGATGACAAAGGTCTTGAAAATATTTTTTACAACAATGCGGCGAAATTCTTGGGAATTTAGAATGAGGGATAAAAATAAGGACAGATTTCTCTTATCTGTTTTTTGAAGTCTGCATTATTTTTTTATTTTTGTCACGAAATTCAGTTATCAATAAAAAAACGAAAAATGATTAATTCACAGGACATTAAGAAAGGTGTTGCTATCCGTATGGATGGTAAAATATACGTGTGTATCGACTTCTTGCACGTAAAACCAGGTAAAGGAAACACAATTATGAGAACTACGTTGAAAGACGTGGTAAACGGTCGCGTGTTGGAACGCCGATTCAACATTGGTGAAAAATTGGAAGACGTTCGCGTTGAGCACCGTCCGTATCAATATTTGTATCAAGAAGGTACAGAATATGTGTTCATGAATCAAGAAACGTTCGAGCAAATCAACGTTATTCACGATTTGATTACAGGTGTTGATTTCATGAAGGAAGGCGACGTTGTTGACGCTGTTTTCGATGCTTCAACAGAAACATTGTTGTTCGCCGAAATGCCACAGTCTGTAGTTTTGGAAATTACATACACAGAACCTGGCGTTAAGGGTGATACTGCAACAAATGCAATGAAACCAGCAACGGTTGAAACTGGTGCCGAAATTCGTGTTCCGTTGTTCATCAACACAGGCGACAAAGTAAAAATCGACACAACTGACGGTTCTTACAAAGAACGTGTAAAATAAGACACGCCGTGCCGACAAACGAGGAGCTGCAGCAACAGTTGAAACTTGCTCAATACAAGTTGAAGGCATTGCTGGGGATTACCTTGGCAATCAACAAAAATATGCCGGCACACGATTTATTGGAGAAATACCGCGATATTCTTTGCGAGGGTCTGAATGTAGGAACTTTGGTAGTTTTCACCATTCAGGATAATTTATGGAACAAAGTCTTGTCGTATGGTGTTTCGGAAGAATTTGGCAACAATGCTGATGAGGTCTCGTCGGCATTGTTGTCTTTTGTTACCATCACCCAAGTAACCGACCGAACCGATTCATTTTTTGCCGATTTCGACATAATTATTCCCGTGTATCACAAGAGCAGGCCATTGGCGTATGTACTATTAGGGAAAGTCAAGGGCAACGAAGAATTATTCGGAAAATCTTCGGTGTTCAATCATCTAAATACGATTCGAGCATTGTCGAATATTGTTGTTTCTGCTTTGGAAAACAAGCGGCTTTACAAAAAGTCGTTGGAGCAGGAAATTCTCAAGAAAGAACTTGAAGTTGCTTCAAGAATGCAGGCGATGTTGATTCCGTCGGTCGACGCTTTGCCCAACAATGATTTTTTGCGGGTGAATGTGTTTTACAAACCGCATCAGATGGTGGGAGGCGATTATTATGATTTTCTGAAATTGAACGACTACGAATACGGCTTCTGTATTGCCGACGTGTCGGGAAAAGGAATTCCTGCTGCCATACTGATGGCAAATTTTCAGGCGAATATTAGAATTTTGTTTAAACGGAGTGTTTCACTGAAACATCTTGTAAATGAATTGAATGAGAATGTGAATGAAAACGTAAGGGGCGATAGTTTTGTCACGTTTTTCATTGCAAAATATAATGCACAAAATAAAATTCTCCACTATGTAAATGCCGGACATAATCCGCCTCTGTTGTATGACAGCCGTACAAAAACTGTTTCGGAACTGACGCTCGGTTGTGTTGGATTGGGAATGTTGGACGATATTCCTCAAATCACCATGGGAACCGTCGAAATTTCTTCGGGCGACAAGTTGATTTGTTTTACCGACGGGCTTGTGGAAGGTATGAACGAACAGGGTGTGCAATTTGGCACGGAACCAATAGTGACGGCGCTCAAAGAAAACGAAAGCGCTTCGTCGGCGGTGGAGTGTTTGAGCAAGACGCTACATGATTACACAAATGGAAAATTCTCCGACGACGTGTCGATTTTTGGGATAGATTTTCTATAAATTCCCTCTACTATACATGCTATGTTTTTACGATCCTGCTTTCTTGGCCAAAACTTTCTTCAGTGCAACTGCAAGTTGGTCGGGACATGATGTGGATTTCATTCCGCAAGGGATTCCCTCAAGTCTTTTGATAACTTCTTGAGCAGGAAGGCCCTCGACTAATTTTCCTATACCTTTTAGATTGCCATTGCAACCGCCGTAGAACTGGACATTCGAAAGAATGTTGTTGTCGTCCAATTCAAAGTCAATTTGCTGGCTACAGGTGCCAACTGTTTTATACCGATACTTCATAGTCAGAAATTTATTCAAATATACAGAATTATTTTTTCGTTGTGGCAAGTGTCGAAAAATTATATCTTTGTGCTGAATATGGAACAGAACGAAGAATATACGGTCATAAAACCCATGTCGAGTTTGCTACAGCTAAACTTGAAGGACGTGTGGCGTTATCGCGACTTGATGATGATGTACGTGAAACGTAACATTGTCACAGTCTATAAACAGACGATTTTGGGACCGTTGTGGTTGATTGTTCAGCCAGTGCTGACGACCATAATGTTCATGTTTGTGTTCGGAAATCTTGCTGGTCTTTCTACCGACGGCATTCCTGGAGCATTGTTTTATTTCTCGGGAATCATTTTATGGAATTATTTTTCGCAATGTCTGACGGGGACTTCGGGCGTGTTCATCAACAATCAGGGCGTTTTTGGAAAAGTGTATTTCCCTCGTCTTGTCGTTCCTATGGCCACGACAATTTCAAATCTTATTCAGTTCTGCATTCAATTCTGCGTATTCCTTGTTATATACGTATACTATTATGTTACGATGGAAGTTCCGATTACGCCGAATGTGTACGCATTTCTTTTGCCTGTTCTGGTGTTGCTTTGTGCGGGATTGAGTTTGGGTTTTGGTATTGTATTTTCGTCGTTGACAACAAAATACCGCGATTTGGTCTTTTTGCTTCAATTTGGCGTTCAGTTGTGGATGTATGCCACACCAGTCATTTATCCATTAAATTCCATTCCTGTTGACAAGCAATGGATATTCCAATTGAATCCGATGACGTCGATAATCGAGACGTTCAAATATGGTGCACTCGGCGTTGGAGTTTTTTCGTGGGGGGCATTATTGTATAGCGCAATATTTATGGTTTTTTTGTTGTTCGTTGGAATAATCATATTCAATAGAATTGAAAAATCCTTTATGGATACGGTGTAATTTTTTGCAGAGACGTTGCGTGTAAAGTCGCGAAATCAAGGAAGTTGCATCAACTTATATCTCGCCACGAGACTTTGTCAACTCTTCGTTCGAGTAAGCCTTTGCGAAGTCGTGAATTTTCTGGTTGTTCCAGCAACGGGTCGTTGTCGATTATTCTAAAGGCGGCATTTCTGGCAAGATTTATTATTTGTCCGTCTTGGGCAAGATTGGCCAATTTAAAAGTTATTGGCAGTCCGCTTTGTTGCGTTCCCTCAATGTCGCCTGGACCACGTAGTTTCATATCCATTTCGGCAAGTTGGAATCCGTCTGTTGTTTGAACCATTGCTCCAAGTCGTGATTCGCCGTCCGAAGAAATTTTGTTGCCAGCCATAAGGACGCAGAAAGACAAATCGGCACCTCGTCCTACGCGGCCTCTGAGCTGATGAAGTTGCGACAAACCGAATCGTTCTGCACTTTCGATAACCATTACCGTGGCATTCGGCACATTCACGCCAACTTCGATGACGGTGGTGGCGACCATAATTTGTGCATTTCCCGAGGCAAATTGCCGCATGGCCTCGTCTTTTTCGGCAGGTTTCATTTTCCCATGAACCATGATGGTTTTGTATTTCGGCTCGGGAAAAACTGTCGTGATAGTTTTGTAGCCGTCTTCAAGATTTTTAAAATCCATTCGTTCCGACTCCTGAATAAGCGGATATACGATATAAATCTGTCGACCTTGGGCAATTTGTTCTTTGATGAGGTCGTACATTTTTTGTCGCTGCGTGTCGCGGAGCATGGTTGTCCGTATTGGTTTACGACCCGGTGGCAGTTCGTCGATGACGGATACGTCCAAATCGCCGTACAACGTCATTGCGAGTGTTCGTGGAATTGGCGTAGCGGTCATTACAAGCACATGAGGCATGACGTTGTTCTTTTTCCAAAGTTTTGCCCGTTGAGCCACGCCGAATCTGTGTTGCTCGTCAATCACGCATAGTCCGATATTTTGAAACTGTACGGTATCTTCCAAAAGTGCGTGTGTTCCGACAATCATGTTAATGCTGCCATTTGTCAGTCCTTCGGCAATTTCGGCTCTTCTTTTTTTGGTTGTCGAACCAGTAAGCAGGGCAATGTTTATCGGCAGATCGCCTAAAAAATCCTGCAAAGATTTTGCATGTTGCTGTGCAAGTATTTCCGTCGGGGCCATGAGACAGGCCTGATAGCCATTGTCAATCGCCATCAACATAGATAAGACGGCAATCAATGTTTTTCCGCTTCCCACATCACCTTGAATAAGTCTGTTCATGTGCTTTCCCGATTCCACATCTTTCCGTATCTCCGACATGACGCGGATTTGAGCCTTGGTAAGTGGGAATGGCAAATGTTCTTTGAAAAAACGTGTGAGAAGATTGTCACGAGAACGGACAAATGGAATGCCTTGAATTTCGCGTGCGTCCTTTTGTTTTCGCGATGCCATGACTAACTGGACCCAAAACAGTTCCTCGAATTTTATTCTGAATTGCGCCATTGAAACTTGGCTGAGATTCGTAGGCATGTGCAAAGTTCGGATTGCCGTCTCTAAATTTGGCAGTTTAAAATCGTCGAGAATATATTGAGGAAGTGTTTCGGCAATAGCATTCGGACCGATTTTTTCAAAAATATTTTCGACAAGATTACGGATGACTTTCCCGTTTATGTTTGCGTTTCGTGTTTTTTCCGTCGCGGGATACACGCCGATGAAATTCTGTTGTTGGTGATCACGGAATTTTTGAAGTGTTTCCATTTCGGGGTGTGTCATGGAAAGGGTGCCGTGAAATTCATTCACTTTCCCGAAAAGTACATAGTCGACGTTTGGTTTTATTGCAGGTTCAATCCATTTTATTCCTTTGAACCACGTGACTTCCATGCGTCCCGTGCCGTCGGTGAATATTGCTTTGAGATATGCTTTTGCACCATATCCCGAAGTCTGTTTAGAAATGAATCTACCCTGAACTTGTACGGCATTTTGTGTCGGCATGAGTTCCGAAATCGAGAAAAATTTACTTCGGTCGATGTAGCGGAACGGCAGAAAATTGAGTAAATCCCACAGCGTGAAAATCCGAAGTTCTGTTTTGAACAAGTCGGCACGTTTGGGACCTACGCCGGGAAGGAATTGTATGTCGTCGTATAACGTACTCATTTTTTGAATTTTCCGCCTATGCGGGCACGCAAATATATTTGTTGAGAGTTGTCAATCACGCCGTCAACGTAGTGCAGACAGAATCTGAAACTTGCCTGAACTTGCGGATTGTTGAACACATACAGCACCATGTCGGCACGTCCGTAGTTTCCACATCGGAAAAGTGGGTCGCCCCATGGAAGATGTGTTCCGCCGCCATTGTAGTACACTGCGTCGAGGGCAAGGAATTTCTTTTGAATGTAAAACGTTGAATACAAAGCCATTGAACGGAGTGGACTGTTGATAGTCGTATCTTTTTTGTTGGCGTACCATGTCTTTATGAATCCGACCGAAGCCGACAGCGAATCAAGCCAGGAAATATTTGCATCGTAGCCGAGATTGAGGGCAAATCCACCATTGTCGGCTACGGATTTTTGTCCGCGGTTGCCTTCGGCATGATGGCGGTAGTAGAACATGTCTGTCAGAAAAATGTTCCACAACTGAGTTTTACCGCTGAATCCCGTGATGAATTTTTCACAATAGCCTGCATTTACTTGCGTATGCCAATCAAACAATAATGTTTGTTCACCGTATTTGTGCGAGAAAACGGCACGTGCACCTTGATAATTCGGTCGGTAATACAACAACGAATCGGTGTAAAGCACGTTTGCAAATGTGTTTTTTTCGATAGGAAATGAACCCAACTGAAAATGAATCCACGGAGTTTTATATTGGTAATAAATGGACAGCACAGGCGTGTGGGCGAACATTTTTTCTCCATGTTCCACCATGTAGCTTCCTCCTCCGTGAATACTCTGAATGCTGTCAATCTGGTAGCCGATAGTCCCCGAAAGCCGTGAACCTAAAATTGTTTCGGGGAAACCATAGTACGTTGTAAATTCTCTATTGTCACCAATAAAATCGTAACCAATGTTCCAAACGAAATTTTGTGCCAGTGCTGACCATGCCGTCATAACGCAAATGGCGGTGGAAAGAATGACTTTTTGTAACAACGAACGTCGCATATCTAAAAATTTGAGTGTATAAAAGTAAATCATTTTTGCCAAAGAACGGTAAAAATCATATTTTTGTGTAAAAGTTATACATGATGGTGAAACGAAGTTTGTTTATATTGATGTTCTTTGTCTCGTTGTGTGCGGTGTCGTGCAAAACGCCGACCAATGCCCAGAAAGCGTCAAAAATGGCAAAGGAACGATACAAATACATTAAGCACGATTGTCATTGTCATTCCTTTGTGGAACCCGTTCAGGAGGAAAAAAATATATGAATTTTTTCTTGGCAAAGAAAACCTTGCTGTATGTGCTATTGTCCGGTCATAAATATGGGCATCGGATTCATTCCCCCTTTGTTTATGACTTGATAACAACCGTTTTTCGGGCAAAACCCGACAAATCGCAATTCAAAAAGATTGAGAAAAGACGTGCGGAGCTTAAGGCAGACAATACCGAAATCGAAATTCAAGATTTTGGTGCCGGTTCGGTACGGAATGCTTCGAATGTCAGAAAAATTTCGTACATCGCACGGACAAGTCTTTCGCAAGGAAAATATGCTCGATTGCTTTTTAATTTGGTAAATCGCTACAAACCGTCTACAATTCTTGAATTGGGCACGTCGTTGGGAATCAGCACCGCCTATCTTGCTACGGCAAATCCGTCGGCACGGGTGGTGAGTCTCGAAGGTTCTCCGGCCATTGCGGCAATTGCAGATAAAACCATGCTCGATTGCTCTGCGGGAAATGTAGAAATTCGTGTCGGAAATTTCAACGACACATTGTCCCAGGCGTTGACAGACTTACAAAACGTAGATTTTGCCTTTATTGATGGCAATCATACAAAAGACGCGACTTTGCGGTATTTTGAGCAGATATATCCATATTGCACAGAGCAATCAATTTTAATTTTCGACGACATTTCGTGGAGCGAAGGAATGCGCGAGGCATGGGAACAAATTGCCGCCGACCAACGCGTAAGCATAAGTATTGATTTGTGTAAACAAGGAATAGTGTTTTTCCGAAAAGGAATAGAAAAGCAGAATTTTGTGGTTCGGTATTGAGTCCCCGACGTTTACTTCATTTTCACTTTAATCAACGGGCTGTCGGAAATAGGGAACACCTTGGTAAACAAGAGTTGCGAGCCCAGTGCAATCAAAAATCCTAAAATTGAACCGACGTAAATGTCAATGAAAAAATGTTGGAGCAGATAAATTCTCGAGAATGCGGCTCCAAGAGCGATGATAAAGCACACAATGCCAATCCATTTTTTCTTTGAAAACATTGCAAGCAAGGCCATTATGGTAAACGAAAACATTGAATGTCCCGACGGAAAGGAATATTGTTCTTTATACACCGAAATGTCCGATAAAATATGCTTGTACGCCGAAAGCGGGAATAATTTTGTAGGTCGCGGAACGTTTCCGAACAAAATGTCTTTACACAGCATGGTAATGAGGAAACACAATATGCCTGCGGTTATGAATACAAGCATTTCGCGTTTCGAGACAAAGGCAAAAAACAGAATCACAAATCCTATGCACCAACCTTCGAACAGCAATGAATACCAGATGAAAAATGGGTCGAGACTTTCGCAGGCAATGTTTTCATTTACCCAAAAGTTTGCAAAATGTTTGGTCCATTGCACAAGCGGATAGATTCCGAGCAAAATGAATGCATACATACAATACGAAAATGTATGTTTTGTAAGAAAATCCTTTGTCGAAACCAATGACAATTCCATCAGTATGTTTTTATTACAGAATACATTGTATCGCGCTCCACAGGCGTTTTGTTGCTTTCTTTTATCAACGCAATCATTTCCTCTTTCGTCAGTATTGGTCGTTTTTCTACGGAACCTGCCATGGAATAGATTTTTGTTGAATCGTTGATTGTGCCGTCGAAATCGTCAACGCCGTAATCGAGTGTGATTTGTGAAAAATCCTTGCCAAGCATCGGCCAGTACACTTTCAAGTGAGGAATATTGTCGAGGAACAGACGCGAAATCGAGAAATTTCTCAAATCTTCGGTCCAGGGAAGTTCTCGCTCTATTCCCAACACGTTGTTTTCTTTCTTATATTTTAATGGTATGAACGCATTGAATCCGTGTGTTTCGTCTTGCAAAGTCCGCAAACGGTTCAAGTGGTCCACACGTTGGGCGAATGTTTCTTTATGTCCATATAAAATTGTTGCATTCGTCTGAATGCCAAGCAAATGTGCTTCTTTGTGAATAGCAAGCCAGTCGGCACTTTTTGTTTTTGACGGACACATTTCTGCACGAAGTTTCTCGTCGAAAATTTCCGCTCCGCCGCCGGGCATCGCGTCAAGACCGCATTGTTTCAATTTAGTAAGCACTTCTGTTACAGAAAGATGGTTCATCTTCGCCATGTATTCAATTTCAACTGCCGTAAAAGCTTTTATAAATACGTGCGGCAAAACTTGTTTCACCGTTTTCAGCAAGTCGCAGTAATAATCAATAGTTCGTGTCGGGTGACAGCCGCCCACAATGTGGACTTCGGTCAGTGCCTCGGCGGGAACTGTCCGAAGTTGTTCCGCAATTTCCTCAATGGAATATTCCCAACTTTCCTGTGAGCCTGATTCGCGGTAATACGAGCAGAATCGACATTTGTGTACACATACGTTCGACGGCTCCACGTGTATGTTTTTATTGAAAAAAACCGAAGAACCGAACTTTTTCGTCTTGACAAAATTTGCCAACAGACCGACAAAATTCAAATCTGCCTTTTCGTACAGTTTCAACGCCTCGTCGCAGGTAATTCGTTCTTCCTGAAATACTTTGTCTGCTATAGATTGCAAGTCTTTGGCGACCGATGTCTTTACAATAATATCTTGTATTTCTGCTGTATTCATCTTTCGTTTTTTACGGCACAAAGATACGGTTTCTCATTTTATTTTCACTACCATATTGCACATTCTATCAAGACAAATTGGCATATTTTAATGAATGATTCAGCCATTCTGTCTGTAAAATAATATTGGCAATCCTTTTGATAGAGATAATTTTGAATTTTAAAACAATATAATTATGGACTTCAATCAATTCACTATCAAAGCACAAGAGGTTATGCAGCAGGCGGTTAAGATTGCCAATGCAAATAACCAGCAGGCCGTGGAGACGGGACATATACTTGAGGCTTTGTTTGAAAAAGCCGACAGTATTACTTCGTTTCTGCTGAAGAAGTTGGACGTCAACACGAGTACGTTGTCGTCGGCTCTTCAAAGAATTATTTCGTCGTATCCGAAAGTTTCGGGAGGCGAGGCATATTTGTCATCGGCAGCCAATAAAGCCATGTTGGAAGCCGAGAATCAGTTAAAATCGTTTGGCGACCAGTATGTTTCTGTAGAACATTTGTTGATAGGTATTTTTAAGTGCGGCGACCAAGTTTCGCAATTGCTCAAAGACAGCGGAATCACCGAAAAAAATCTTCTTGCAGCCATACAAGAACTGCGAAAAGGTTCTAAAGTGACAAGCCAGTCTGCCGAAGACACTTACAATGCCTTGCAACGGTTTGCCATAAACTTGAACGCACAGGCGCGTGCGGGAAAACTCGACCCTGTAATCGGCCGTGACGACGAAATTCGTCGTGTACTGCAAATTCTTTCGCGTCGTACGAAAAACAACCCAATTTTGATTGGTGAGCCGGGTGTCGGTAAAACTGCCATAGCCGAAGGTTTGGCACATAGAATCATAAAAGGCGATGTACCTGAAAATCTGAAAACGAAACAGATTTTCTCGCTCGACATGGGTGCGCTGATTGCCGGTGCAAAATACAAAGGCGAATTTGAGGAAAGACTTAAATCTGTCGTGAATGAGGTTATTTCTGCGAATGGGGAAATAATTCTGTTCATCGACGAAATTCATACGCTGGTCGGTGCCGGTCAGAGCGAAGGCGCAATGGACGCCGCAAACATTCTAAAACCTGCTCTTGCCCGTGGCGAACTCCGTGCTATTGGTGCCACAACGTTGGACGAATATCAAAAATATTTCGAAAAAGACAAGGCGCTGGAACGTCGTTTCCAGACTGTGATGGTGGACGAACCGAGTGTTGAAAATACCGTTTCGATTTTGCGTGGTTTGAAGGAACGCTACGAGAATCACCACAAAGTGCGTATTCTCGACGAGGCTATTGTCGCTGCCGTGGAACTTTCGCACCGATACATCACCAGCCGTTTTTTGCCTGATAAAGCCATAGACTTGATGGACGAGGCGGCTGCAAAACTTCGTATGGAAATGAATTCCGTGCCAGAGGAAATTGATGAACTGAACCGAAAAATCCGTCAGTTGGAAATTGAACGTGAGGCAATCAAACGTGATGGCGAAACTGCCCGTACCGAGACAATCGACAAGCAAATCGCCGACCTTCAGGCGGAATTGACCAAATACATGGCAACATGGAATTCCGAAAAAGAAATTGTGGCAAAAATTCACGCCAACAATCAAGAAATTGAAAATCTGAAATTCGAAGCCGATAGAGCCGAACGTGACGGCGACTACGGCAAAGTTGCCGAAATTCGCTATGGTAAACTGAAGAATTTGGAAGAGGAGTCGAAAAAACTCACCGAAGAACTGAAAGACAAACAAGTGAACGGCGGCTTAATCGACGAGGAAGTCAGTGCCGACGACATTGCCGACGTGGTTTCGCGTTGGACGGGAATACCTGTGAGCAAAATGCTTCAGGCGGAAAAGGACAAGCTGCTGAATCTTGAAACGGAACTTCACAAACGTGTTGTGGGACAAGATGAAGCAATTACCGCCATTGCCGATGCGGTGCGTCGTAGCCGTGCCGGTTTGCAGGACGAAAAACGACCGATTGGCTCGTTCATTTTCTTGGGAACCACGGGCGTAGGTAAGACGGAATTGGCAAAGGCTCTTGCCGAATTTTTGTTCGACGACGAAAACTTGATGACACGTATTGATATGTCTGAATATCAGGAACGTCACTCCGTGTCGCGTTTGATTGGAGCGCCTCCGGGATACGTCGGCTACGACGAGGGAGGTCAGCTGACCGAAGCTGTCAGACGGAAACCATATTCCGTTGTGTTGCTTGACGAAATCGAAAAAGCGCACCCCGATGTGTTCAACATTTTGCTGCAAGTGCTCGACGATGGTAAACTGACCGACAACAAAGGTCGTACGGCAAGTTTCAAGAACACCATTATTATAATGACTTCGAACATCGGTTCCGACATTATTCAGGAACGTTTCGAAAATATGAACGAGAGCAACAAATTGGAAACGATTGAATCGACGAAAAACGAAGTGTTCAATTTGCTGAAAAAGAGCGTCCGTCCAGAGTTTTTGAACAGAATTGACGAAACAATCATGTTCACTCCGTTGACGAAGAACGACATCACTTCGATTGTCCGTATGCAGTTCAACCGTCTCGCAAAGCGACTCGAGGCAATGGATATTCAAATCGACATTACCGAAAATGCCGTTGACGAATTGGCTCGTTTGGGCTACAATCCACAGTTCGGCGCACGTCCTGTAAAACGTATCATTCAAAAAGAATTGCTGAACGAGTTGTCGAAAAAATTGCTGTCGGGCGAGGTCGTGAAAGATTCTAAAATTCTTGTAGACGTAGTGAACGGAGAGATAGTGTTTAAGAATTAATTTGTTGTATTTTTGCCACAAATTAATACGAGATGGAAACGAATGTTCAGATTCTGGTCGTAATGGTGGTATATGCCTTGTTCCTCTTTATGTGGGGACTTTGGCAGGGACGTAAGGTGAAAAACTCGCAGGATTTTGCCATTGCGGGACGGTCGTTGTCGGGAGTGGTTGCCTCGCTGTCGGAACGTGCCACGGGAGAATCGTCGTGGGCTTTGCTCGGACTTCCTGGTGCGGCATACGCCACGGGACTTCTGGAAATTTGGACAGCAATTGGTTGCGTGGTGGGAATCATTCTCGCATGGACAATTCTTGCATGGAGAATCCAACGCGAGGCTCAGAATCTCGACGCAACCACGTTCACCGACTTCATAGCGAAACAGCATGGCGACAAGGCGCAACTTATTCGTGTCACGGGTAGCATCACCATTGTGTTCTTTTTCTTCTTTTACATTGGTGCTCAATTCATTGGCGGTGCAAAAACGCTCAACAACCTGTTCGGATTAGACCCCACGTGGGGCATGATAGTACTGGTGATTTTGGTGATCCCATACACAATCTACGGCGGATTTCGGAGCGTGGCTTACACCGACGTGATTCAAGCCGTAGTTATGATTGTAACTCTGATAGTCACGCCAATCGTGGGACTCATTTACATTGCCAACCAACCCGACGGTGCCATTTACGCACATTCCATCACTGAAGCATTGAGCAAGGCAGGACCGCAGTTTACCGATTTAAGCGGAGGACTCGACGGTTTTGGCGCAGGCTGTCTTATAGGCGGCTCGCTTGCGTGGATGTTCGGCTACTTGGGCGGACTTCCGCAACTTACCACCCGTTTTATTTCCATCCGCGACGTGAAACAGGCAAAAATCGGACGTAACGTGGGCATTGTCTGGACAATATTTGCATACGTCGGAGCACTTAGCATAGGTTGGATAGGCATTGCGATTTTCGGTCCCGACGCAATTTCCGACCGCGAAAACATTATGCCTATTTTGCTTACGACGCTGTTTCCGCCAATAATTGTGGGCGTTTTGGTCACGGGGATTTTGGCGGCAGTCATTTCCACGGCAAATTCCGTGCTGATTCTTTCGGCGACGGAACTCTCCGAAAATCTTATCAAACCGTTGCAGAAAAACCAACACGACAGTCTTCGACTTTCGCGGATTGT
>JAEEGL011432915.1_pt1 | contig 105350 bp, 91 predicted proteins | sample 9134231 | NCBI WGS metagenome assembly JAEEGL01 (sample SAMN16246548, study PRJNA631951) | gut metagenome | biome: gut microbiome; feature: rumen; material: fiber-attached | host: Bos | place: Iran: Karaj | collected 2018-10
TATGAAACGGCATTCCCTGAAGACGAACAAATCCCTTGGAAGGACTTGATGCGCCTGGTTGAGGAAATGCCGTTGGATTTCACTGCATACTACGATGGTGAAGAGTTCATTGGCTTCACCATCGTCTATCCACGTAAGTCTATCAACTGGTTCTGGTACTTTGCCGTGTGCGAAAAGCTACGGGGCAAAGGCTATGGTCAGAAGATACTGACTCAGATGATAGAACACTTTTTAGTGGACAGCAATGATTTTTTATACAAAATACCACTTTTTTCTAAAAAATGCTAAAAAAATCATCTAAAAGCCCCAAAAAGACAAAATATTGGGCAAAAGTGGAACGTCGTTAAGGAAGAATTGATGCTTCCAGTACCAAATCAATAGAACTTCCACTACCTATTAATTGGGAACGAGGGTCGTATTTCTGCACTTTTGTCCTTCTGGTAAATTACAGGTTTGAGGGGCAAACGGAATGCTATTGATTGCCCAGCCCTTGTGAGTGGGAGTCTTATTCCACCACAACTTTATACGATAAAATGGTGTTTTCTTCGGATCTCTTCTGAATGTAGGTTATGCCTTTTGCGACACCCACTAATTGATTGTTTTCCAAGGAAACGATGGCTCCATCGGCAAAGACAAAGGTCTCTCCATCGGAGCAACTGAGGCGCTCGCCAATGGCGAGGGTGATGACTTCTGGCTGAAGTCGGTAATAGACGAAGCGCCCCATCTTCGTCATCACATCGAGGGCATTCTCTGTCAGCCCCATCACGAACCATGTGTAACGGCGGTTGTAGCCATAACCGTTGGACTGCAACGTCAGCAAACTGCCGTTGAGCATATACCAACCGTAGGTCATCGTGTCGAATCCATAGGTGAAGTAGTAGTCATACCCTGTATAGGTACGGTCGTCGTTGAATGTGAGCAGTTCATAGTAGCCCATCTCAACATTAGCCCATACCCAATTGCCTGTCAGGCTCACTTCATCTGTCGGCTCTTCACTGGCATCGACAAACGTAACATGGTCTATCTGCTCAATCGCCACGTCGCTGTGCTCTCCATTAATATAATGTACGCGCATGTGCGTCTGGGCAGACAAGAATGAACTGCATGCCAAGAGAACAACAAGAAGAAATAATCTGACCATATTACTACTCTCCTTTAATAGGTACTTTAGTCGTGGTGCAATTTGATATATTTGTTGACAGAAAACCAATATTAGCTGCAAAGTTATAAATAATCATAGAATTATCCCTATCTTTGCACCCACTTTTATGAAAGTTGATCATCAATCTCGCATATCCATATTCCAACGACCTGCATGGGTGGTGGTATTTGCCCTGACTGCAGCCATAGCATGGGGCTGGGCTTTTCCGCTCATCAAAGTGGGTTTCAATGCCTTTGGCATCACGGCAGACATGACTGGCAGCAAGATGCTCTTTGCGGGCATCCGATTTGCCGCTGCAGGTCTGATTGTCCTCTCTGTTGCCCGTAGCAATGGGCGTTCGTTCAAGATGAGCAAGTTGATTGACTGGCGATTCATCCTTGCCTTTGCGCTGATGAACACCACATTTCACTATTTCTTCTTCTATGTCGGCATGTCGCATAGCGAAGGCTCGCGGGCTGCAATTCTCAACTCGCTGAGCACATTCCTCGTGGTATTGCTGGCCTGTGCCTGTTTCAAGAGCGACAAGCTGACTTCACGGAAGATTCTCGGCTGTACTGTCGGATTCAGCGGCATCCTTGCCTTGAACCTTGGTGGAGCCGAAAGCGGTCTGTTCACGTGGCTGGGTGATGGCATGATTATTCTCAATGCCATCTGTTCGGCCATCTCAAATTTGATGACTCGCGGACTGAGTCGGCGGATAGATGTCTTTGTTGGTACGGGGTATAGTCTCACCATTGGAGGCCTGCTGCTCATCATCCCAGGACTTGCCTTTGGTGGTACCCTACCCCGTGTCAATATGCTTGGCATCATCTGCCTGTTGCTGCTCATCGCCATCTCAGCCATTGGATTCGCGCTCTACAACAAACTGCTCAGTTGCAATCCTGTAGGAAAGGTGGCTATCTACAATTCGCTGATTCCCATTGTAGGTGCTGTCACCTCATGCCTCTGCCTTGGCGAGACGTTCCATCTGAAATATGCGCTTGCCGGAGGACTCGCAGCTCTTGGCATCTACATCATCAATAAAGGAAAGAACTGATTACTTTGCCAGTTCCTTTTCAATGCTCTTCTCCATATCCTGCGGCTCTGTTGTAGGCTCGAAGCGGCATACTACATCGCCTTCGCGGCTGATGAGAAACTTCGTGAAATTCCACTTGATGTCAGGTTTCGAAGCGTAGTCGGGGTCAGCCTTGCTGAACATCTCGTCGAGAATCTTCGTGAGATTATGCTCTGGATTGAAACCTGCGAAACCAGCCTGACTCTTCAACCAATTATAGATTGGGTGAGCATTCTCACCATTCACCTCAATCTTCGACATCAAGGGGAAAGTGACGCCGTGGTTCAGACGGCAGAATTCCTCAATCTGCTCGTCAGTGCCCGGCTCCTGATGTCCGAACTGGTCGCACGGGAAACCGATGACCACGAGCCCCTGATCCTTATACTTCTGGTAGAGAGCCTCCAGACCATCATATTGTGGGGTGAAACCACACTTCGATGCCGTATTGACGATAAGCAGAACCTTACCCTTATAATCGGCAAAATTCACTTCCTTGCCCTTGTTCGAAAGAGCTGTGAAATCATAAACTTTTTTCATGTCACTTGAATCATTTTTAAACGACAGTAGCCCAACAGCAACTGCCACAGTTAATAAAACAGTACATATGTACTTCATCTTCATCATCATCTCTTGGGGTAGGTTTACAGTTTGCCAGCAAGAGCTATCACCTTCTGTTTCGTCTCCTCCGTCTTCTGCTCGTCAATCTTTGCACTAACGTAGCCCATATTCTCCACCTTCCAGTAGTTACAGATGTCGCGGAATTCAGCCGTGGCGCCATCGTAGACATCAGGCGAATAGGATGACATCAACAAGGCCATCTTCTTCACTTTAGCAGGTGCATTCACGCAGTACATACGCTGAATGGGAGCCTGAATCTGTGCGCAGAGCGTGAAGTAGTAGATGGGGGCAGCCAGCACCAGTGCCTCTGCCTCATTCATCAGCGGATACAGCTCCTGCATGTCATCTTTCTGGATGCAGGCACCGTTGCCTTTATTATGACAGTACTCACAGGCGAGGCAGCCTGCTATCTTTTTCTTCGATACGTTCACCAGTGTCACCTGATGACCTGCTGCCTCGGCAGCTTTCTTATACTCTTCCGCCATCCATGCGGTGTTTCCGTTGGCTCGCGGTGAGCCTTGCAAAATAAGGACGTTCATAATCGTATTTGTTTTTAGTTTCTAATTATTTATAACTATCCCATCACCACATCAAGCACCATCATCAGGACAAAGCCAACGGCGAAACCGATGGTGCTGAGGTTGGAGTGCTGACCTTCGGAGGCTTCGGGGATGAGTTCTTCGATGACGACGTAGAACATGGCTCCAGCGGCAAAGGACAGCATATAGGGGAGGACTGGTGTTAGCAGCGAGGCCAACAGCATGACGACCACAGCGCCAACAGGTTCGACGGCTCCGCTCAAGGAACCGATGAGGAATGACTTCCACTTGGAGTTGCCTGCTGCCCTCATGGGCATGGAGATGATGGCGCCTTCCGGCACGTTCTGTATGGCGATTCCCAATGAGACAGCCACTGCGCTGGCCAGCGAGATGTTCGAGATGCCGCTTTCGGCTCCTGCAAAGACCACTCCCACGGCCATGCCTTCTGGCAGGTTGTGGATGGTGACGGCGAGGGCAAGCATGGCTGTCTTGGATAGACGAGACCGCATACCCTCGGGCTTGTCTGTACCGATATGGAGGTGTGGTGTCAGTTCGTCAATCAGCAAGAGAAAGCCCATTCCCAACAGGAAACCGACTGCTGCGGGCAAGACTGACCAAGCCCCTTCCCCACTCTTCATCTCCATGGAGGGAATGAGCAGCGACCACACCGATGCTGCCACCATCACGCCTGATGCAAAGCCGAGCAGTGTCTTTTGGAGACGAAGCGACATTTCGTCCTTCATCAGAAAGACGAATGCCGCTCCGAGAATTGTACCCAATAAGGGTATGAGTAAACCGATGATTAAAGTCATGGATTAGAGTTGCAACATCAGCCAGTTCTGTGTGCCAATCTTCTCGATGAGTTCCACTGCGCCCTGGCTCCAGTAGAGGTCTTCCTCCTCATCCTTCAGATAGTCCTTCAACAGGTCGTAGGTGGTGGGATCGTCCTTCACACCCTCCATGCACTTCATCAGCAGCTCAACGCCAGGCTCCTGAATGGCAAGGTCAGCCTTGACATATTCTACAGGGTCGCAAATGAGGTCGCGGCTCTTCATGCCCTCGAACTTGATTTCTCCACCGAGGTCGAGGATGCGCTCTGTGAACTTCTCCACCCAGCCCATCTCCTCACTGAAGTGGCCGATGTACTTCTCTCCGAGTTTGGTAAAGCCCTGTGCCTTGAAAATCATACCCTGCTGCTTGTGAACCATAGCACCCTCAGCCAAATGGGTTACGAAAAACTGTAATGCCTCAATTGATTTTTTTGTTTCCATAATGTTGTTTTAGTTTTAAGTGAATAATATAGGTTATTTTAAAGTTGTACGTATGAACTGACGGAAATCGTCGAGGTCCTTTTGGTTGGGATGTCCCATGTGAACAGGCCCCATCGAACCTTTGCATGTGAATTCCTGCTCCGAGACGGTGATGCCCTTTGCCTGAAGCATCTCACGCATCTGTGGCACAGGCGACTTGATGATGGCGCTCGAACCGAAGCAGACAACTCGCTTCACCATGTCGGGAGTGAGCGTTTTGATGAATTCGGCGATGCTGTTGTCCACTTTTCCCAGGAACACACCTGCACCTAAATAGAGCGTGTCAACTGGTTCGTCCAGACGAACTGTTGCCAATTCCGGACGTGTGTTGGTGAGTTCGCCAACAATGTTTGCCATCTTTGTCGTATGGCCAAACTTACTGTAATAACGGATTGCTGTTTTCATTTATTGTAAAGTCATTGGATTAAACAACCATTTTTTCTATTTCTTCCTTATGCTCGAAGAGTGTACATCCACCTGTGTGTTCCCAACCGAGCGCCTTGGCTGCACGAATCTTGCGGAACAGGGGCGACTGCAGCGCCTTCCGAAGACCCATCTCAGCAACATTGCTGTCGCTGAAAGGCGAGAATGGGCAAGGCTCGGCTGAGCCGTCAGGGCCGATGTGGAAGAATCCACGACCTGAAGCGAGACAACCACCAAGGGCTTTCTCGTCGCCCGGGAAGGAAAGGAAGATGATGTCTGAATAGGTGTCACGACGCTCTGCCAGCAGGGTTTCCATCTCTGCTACTTCCTCATCACCGAAGGCCAAGTGTTCCGTCCCTTCCTCCGTGGGTACATATTCAACATAGAAGATGATTTTGCAACCATACCCTCGCAAGGTGTCAATGAACTGAGGCGAAGTGACAAGACGGTAGTTTTCGGTGGTCACTGTGATGCTGGTGCCAAAGAAGAGGTCTTCCTCCTTCAGCATCTCCATTGACTGCATGGCTCGCTTGAACACACCTTGGCCTCGACGTTCGTCTGTCCCCATTGCAGTGCCTTCAATGCTGATGATGGGGACCATGTTGAGATGTGCTTTCAGAAACTTAATGTAGGATGGCCCAATGAGTGTACCATTGGTGAAGATGGGGAAAATCATGTCTTTCACCTCGGCGATGCTTTCCAGGATGTCTTTCCGCATGAATGGCTCACCGCCTGCAATCAGCGAGAAGTTGATGCCCATGTCGGCTGCTTCGGTGAAGATGGTTTTCCATTGTTCTGGAGCCAGTGTCGCTTTCTGATGGGCAGTCTCATCCTCGGCTATGCCGTTGCTGCGTGCATAGCATCCCTTGCAATGCAGGTTGCAAGTGGTGGAGATGCTGCTGATGAGAAATGGCGGCACCTCCAATCCTTCCTGATCCAGCATCTTCCTGCGCCGTTTCTCCGATTTCTGGAAAAGCGTCTGCATGCGGTAGGCAAACTTTGCCTCACGGGGATTGGACAGCACACTCTTGTAGGCTTTCGCCATGATGGTGCGGATGCTATTGCTCATGTAATCGCCCAAGTCAAATGTCACATTTGTTGCCATATCTCAATTTTCAACTTTCAATTATCAATTGTCAATTTTCAATTATCGACCTATTTCTTTAATGTATCAATGATTGAATCAAGTTCCTGTGCCAGACGCTGGTAGTCATCGAGTTTCAACGGGCAGGCAGAAAGTTGGTTGTTCATGCCGGTTGGAACCTGAGCGTAGGCTTCCTCCTCCAACTGCTTGCCTTTCTCTGTCAGGCTGACAATCTGCTGGCGTTTGTCCTGCTCACCTTTTTTGCGAACAACAAATCCCAATTTTTCCATGCGCTGAAGCAAGGGGGTGACGGTGTTCGTCTCCAACACCAGACGACGGGCAATGTCGTTCACAGGCTGGTTATCCTTTTCCCACAGCACCATCAGCACAAGGTACTGCGGATAGGTGATGCCCAGGGTTGTCAAGATGGGCGTGTAGGCCTGTGTAATGAGACGTGCCGCCGTGTAGAGACGGAAACAAATCTGATTATCGAGCTGTAACTCTGCGTGCATAATTTTTATTTACTATTTAACTATTTACGATTTACAATTTATTTACGATTTTGTTGATTTTACACCTACGATGAATATTCCATTAGATCAATTGAAAAATAAATCGTAAATTGTAAATCGTCAATTCATAAATTCAATAATGTCCTTTTCAAAGTCCTTTGGCTCTGTGGTGGGCGCATAACGCTTGACAGTCTCACCATCTTTCGAAATCAGGAATTTGGTGAAGTTCCACTGGATGTCGCTGTCCTTCTCCACACTCTTGCTGAGGGTCTTGATGAGAGCCTTTGTGGCTTTGGCCTTCAGTCCGTGATATTCCTCAGTGGGAGCCTGAGCCTTCAGGTACTCGAAGATGGGTTCTGCAGCAGGACCGTTCACGTCGGTCTTCTTCATGATTTGGAACGTCACACCGTAATTGATTTGGCAGAACTCTTCAATCTGACTGTCGTTGCCTGGATCTTGTTCCTTGAACTGGTTGCAAGGAAAACCGATGATGACCAGTCCTTTGTCCTTGTACTTCTGGTTCATTTCCTCCAGTCCTGCGAACTGAGGTGTGAATCCACACTTGCTGGCTGTGTTGACAATCAGCAATACCTTACCTTCAAACTGTGCAAAATCCAGTTCCTTACCTTTGCTCGTGAGAGCCTTGAAATCATAAATCTTTGCCATATCTACTAGAATGATTAGTTTATTTTTATCGTTTGCGATGCAAAGGTAAGAACTTTATTTTATATCGCAAGCGATTTATCTAAAGATTTAAGTTGTTTTAACATTATATCGTACACGATAAAAACAAAAAAAGAGACTTATGTGATTGGTTTTCCTATCATGCAGTCCTGCCGAAAATGCTGAGGCGACATGCCTGTATATCGGTGAAAGTAAGTGCCGAAATGGGATTGGTTGGCGAAGTTGAGTCGGTCTGCCACTTGCTTGATGGAAAGGCTATTGTCATGGAGCAAGATTTTCGCCTGTTTGATGATTTGCTCTATAATGATTTCGTTAGCGGTCTTGCCCGACAATTTCTTGCAGATGGAGGAGAAGTATTTGGGTGTGATGTGAAGTAACTCTGCATAACCATTCACATTGGTGAAGGGTTGCTGAGGGTCTTCAATCAGGTTGATGAACAACTCAAAAATGTGTTCTGCCGAAGTGTGAGTTGTCGGGAGGAGTGAACGTTCATTGTTCTCGAAGATATCACCCATTTCATAGACAAGAGAAGAAAAGAGGCTTCGCAGGGAAAAGCCAACTCGTCACCGCTTGTGCCACCTATCAATTGCGAGTGGCTGAATATAAAAGGAAAACCTGAGGGAGCACCTCCACTGCCCCCGTGAGCCTCCTTCCACAAAGCTCACGAGCCAAACGTCGTTACCCTCGTGAGCTTTACGACGTACGACTACACCCCATAAAAGAAACAACGATGCAGCGGAAAAACTTCCAATGTCAGCAAACTCGGCTTCACCACCCTGGAGGCAGCACTACATTGTCTAACGTGTGTGCTTGTTCGAATAGTGGAGCAATCTCTTCGTCGGTGAATCCTGCGATGCCGCAACCGATGCGTGTGACAAGGAAGGTCAGTTCGGGATGCTCCTTCGCAAAGGCGATGAACTCATCCACATAGGGACGGATGGTTTCCACCCCACCCTGCATGGTCGGGATGCCATAACTCTGCCCCTGCAGACCTACGCCTTGTCCCATCACGGCACCAAATTTCTTGTAGGCAATCCATGCCGCACCACCACCATGCAATCCGCGCAAATTGCTGCCAAAGACAAAAATCTCGTTCGGTTCGAGCGAATCGATGAATGTTGGAGTTGTACGTTTCTGTTCCATATAATTATAGTCAAGTGAATAGTCGGGCATGGATGCTTCGTTGCACATACAGGCATCGTCGGACAGAGAGTGGAACGGCACCGTGAAGGAGGCTCCAGCCATCTGGTCTTTTGCTGATTTCTCGTAAGGCATGGTGAACTCGTCCAGCACTTCGGGCATATCGAAGTCCATGTCGAAGTTCTTTCGGAAGTAAGGAATCAGCACCTGTTTCTTCAGATGGTTAAATCGCTGAGAGATGGCGGAGGGTGTCACACCCATTTTCTCCGCCACCTCTTTGGCTTTGAATCCTTGCACCAGCATCAGTTCCAGCACCATGCGGTCGCTGCGGTCTGCTATGTGATGGTTGCACAATTCCTCGATGATTTTGTTGAACTGCAGACGTAAATCCTCGCTGGCATCGAAGGTACGCAAATAGTCTTCGTAACTCAAGTTGCCATATTCACGCTGATACCATTTCAAGGCATCGAGCACGACGAAACGGAATCCTCCGACAATCCATGTGCGAAGACTCACTTCTGGCGAGCGGTCTTCGAGCGGACGCCAATCATGCTCCATCAGATAGAGTGCATACTGATGTGCCAACGACATGAAGTCGAGGTTCTCCTTCTGGCTCAACCCGTAATGCTGGTCGTAAAGGTGATAGGCTGCATGACAATATTCGTAAAAATAGTCACGAAAAACGCGGCTGTTCCCGTTGCGCAATCCGTCAAGAATTTGCTGGTCAGATAGAGGTGAACGTCTCATCGTGGATATTTTTTTTGCGAAGATAGTAAAAAAATGGACGAGTGTGCTTAACTTTTTCTGAAAATCTTCTTTTAAGGGATAAAAGTCAACAGAATCGTGACCTTTCGAGCACGGATTCACACAACTTTTATAATTCACATTTATTCACTCCTAAAAAATAAAAAGAAGATGAAACAGAAAGTATTCAATTTGATGATTGTCGATGAAAGCGGCTCCATGAGCATCATTCACCAGCAGGCCTTCTCGGGCATGAATGAAACCTTGCAGACAGTACGCACCATGCAGAAGCAATTTCCCGATACCGACCAGCGTGTCACACTCGTCACATTTGACACCGGTCACACAAAGTGGCACTACGACAACACACCTGCCGCACAGACACACGAACTGGGTTGGAAAGACTATCAGCCTGGAGGTGGCACACCGCTCTACGATGCCATCGGCATGGCGGTCTCCAAAGTAAATGCACAGACAGACAAGGACAGCAAGGTGCTGGTCACCATCATCACCGACGGTGAGGAAAACAGTTCGCGCGAGTGGACGCTGACGATGATTCGCAACCTTGTCGAGAAACTGAAGCAGCAAGGATGGACTTTCACGCTCATCGGAACCGACAATCTGGATGTGGAGTCGATGGCACGCACGATGGCTATCGACGAACACATGGAGTTCACTGAAGATGCCGTCGGAACCAGCCAAATGTTTGCTCGCGAACGGAGTGCCCGCATGCGCTACAATGCTTGTCTTGATGCAGGCGTGACGATGGAATCAGGCAGTTTCTTCGACGAAGCCTGACAAAAAAGTCCCATTGGGACATCCTTTTTCCGAGTGACACACCCTTTTTCTGAGAAAAGTTGCTGTTAAAAATAAACAATCTGCAACTTTTCTCTCTTTTTTTTCCTCGCAAAAGAAAAAATCCATAACTTTGCAAAATAGAACAACCCTGTGTGAGCATAAAACCAAAACCTACCATCGTGCTCCACCCAAATCTTTCTATGGAAATAAAGAAGGACAACGTATTCACAGAAGAAGAGATAAAAGAAGATCTCCGATATCTGCAATTGCTGGCACAAAGTTATCCCAATGTGGCAGAAGCAAGTTGTGAGATTATCAATCTTGAGGCGATTCTCAACCTGCCCAAGCCCACGGAACACTTCATCAGCGACCCGCACGGAGAAAGCGAGGCGTTCAATCATGTGCTGAGGAATGCTTCGGGCTATGTGAAGCGGAAAGTGGAAGAGATTTTTGGCCCTACGCTTCGCCTGTCAGAAAAGCAGGAACTGTGCACCTTGATTTACTATCCAGAAGCGAAGTTGCAGCGAATCAAGGCGGCAGAAAACAACATGGAGGACTTCTACATCATCACGCTCAATCAACTCATCAAGGTGTTGAGAGAGGTGAGTTCGAAATACACACGAAGTAAAATCCGCAAGGAACTGCCCGAAGAGTTCGGCTACATCATCGAAGAGTTGCTGCACGAAAGTCACAGCGGTGTGGGCGAAAAGCGCCACCAATACTACAATGTGATTGTACAGACCATCATCGAGACCCAACGTGCCGACCACTTCATCGTGTCCATCTGCAACCTGATTCAGCGACTGGCCATTGACCGTCTGCACCTGCTGGGCGACATCTTCGACCGAGGTCCCGGTTCACACCTCATCATGGAGACACTGATGAACTATCATCACTTCGACATCGTGTGGGGCAACCACGACATCGAATGGTTCGGAGCGGCAGCCGGCAACCGGGCTTGCATCGCCAATGTGTTGCGACTCTCCATGCGCTATGGAAACCTCGCCACACTGGAAGACGGATACGGCATCAACCTGTTGCCACTGGCCACATTCGCCATGGAGACCTACAAGGATGACCCCTGCAAGCAGTTCACTGCCAACGAGTTGACAAAAGAGAGCCAGCACGACAAGAAGACGAATCGACTCATCGCTCAGATGCACAAGGCCATCACCATCATCCAGTTCAAGGAGGAGGCAAAAATCATTGACCGACATCCCGAGTTTGACATGGCGGGACGCAAGATGCTGGAACACATCTACTTCGGCAACGGCACTTGCTTCATCGACGGCACAGAGCATGAGATGCTCGACACCTTCCTGCCCACCGTGGACAAGGAGAATCCCAATGCCTTGAGCGAAGAGGAAGAACTGCTGATGGCAAAACTGGAACATTCATTCCGCACCAGCGACAAACTGCAACGCCACATACAATGCCTGCTGGCACACGGAGGCATGTACTCCATCGCCAACAGCAACCTGATGTATCACGCCACCGTTCCGCTCAACTCCGACGGCACCCTGAAAGAAGTGGAGATAAACGGCAAGAAGTACAAAGGGATGGCGCTGATGAAGAAGACAGGGCACTTGGTGAGAGAAGCATTCAACGCCGACACGCCAAAAGAACGCAAGAACTACGCCAAGGATTACATCTGGTATCTGTGGTGCGGAAAAGACTCTCCGCTGTTCGACAAGGACAAGATGACCACCTTCGAACGTTACTTCATCAAAGATAAGTCAACACACACGGAGACAAAGGGTTACTACTATAAATACAACAATGATGAAAAGGTTGTAGACATGATTCTCGACAACTTCGGAGTGGAGGGAAAGCATCGCCACATCATCAACGGTCACACACCCGTCAAGGTGTTGAAAGGCGAAACACCCATCAAGGCCAATGGAAAACTCCTCGTCATCGATGGCGGTTTCTCACGTGCCTATCAACCCGAAACAGGCATTGCAGGCTACACCCTCACCTTCCACAGCCGAGGACTCGACCTCGTGCAACATCAGCCCTTCCGCTCCGCCGAAGACGCCATCCAGAACGGTGACGACATCAAGAGCTCGACCCAGATTGTGGAACTGAGTTCGCAACGCATGTATGTGAAGGACACCGACAAGGGGAAAATACTCCTCACCAAAGTGGAGAACCTGAAACGCCTGCTCTTCGCCTACCGAAACGGATTCATCAAAGAAGTGAAAAATTGATTGTTACACATATTAAAATTGAGAAGCGTATGAAGAAACTACTACTCATGGCTGCTTTTGCACTGGGGTGCATCAGCGCATCGGCTCAGCAATCACTCACACTGAGCACTTACAAAGGTACAGACCTTGCGAAGTATGACGGAAAGACTCTCAACGTGACCGTCAGCCGCTACATCTTCAAAGGATGGAACACCATCTCGCTGCCATTCTCCATGACCGCCGAACAGGTGACTGAAGTGTTCGGCAGCGACTGCAAACTCGAGAAACTCGTAGGCGTTGAAAACGACGGCTCCAGCGTGAAACTCAATTTCCAGAACTGCAAGTCGAAAGGCATCCAGGCCAACACGCCTTACATCCTCTATTATACAGGCGAAAACGGCACTAAGAAATTCACCGTTGAAAATGCCCAGATTATAGATGATGCCGCCGAGTTAGTCTTCACCGCTGAAGGCACTGGAGAGAAAGTCACGATGGGTACAGCCAAGAAACAAACTGCCCCACGAGGCTTCTATGGCATCCTCGCCCGTAACAACGACGAAGCATCGTTCGTCAATGTGGACGACACCTCCACAGACTTCTACGCCACCCGTTGCTACGTGGAACTCTCTGGCGGCAACTCCACCCTGCTCTCCACCAACCACATCGAAGAAGGCGAAGCCACTAGCATCAAGTCTGTGGTCAAGCCCGGCGAACGCGTGCAGGTGTACAACCTCTCAGGCGTGAAAGTGGCCGACAGCACCGAGGGTCTCCGACCTGGCATCTATGTCATCAAGGGCAAAACCGTAGCTGTACAATAATCATCCTTGCTCATACAACATACGCACCCGCCTCCAAGCGGGTGCGTTTTGTTTTATTCTCTACCATTCAAACAAATCGCAAACATAAAAACCAACATCTTTTGGTGGTTTTAAAAATAAAGTTGTATCTTTGCAAACAGAAAGAAAAACTAATATGGCACGAAAGAAACAGACCTTATACCTATTAATCATTGCCATGATGGCGATGGCTCAGACTGTGACTGCACAGGAAGAGACCATCGTGTTTACACCACAATGGACGGCACAGGCCCAATTCGCCGGCTATTACGTAGCCGAGGCAAAGGGTTTCTATCGCGAGGCTGGAGTGAAGGTGCGCATAGAACATCCATCAGCCACGCAGCCCGCCATGGACCGCTTGCGCAAGAACGAATGTCAGGCCACAACACTGCAACTTTGTCAAGCGTTGGAAATCGTGGATGGAGGCATCCCTCTGGTGAACATCCTTCAGACATCGATGAACAATGCGATGGTCATCGTTTCAGCCCGCGACAAAGATCCGCTGACACAGAAAGGTGCCCGTGTCGGCATCTGGAGCGTCGGTTTCGGTCAATTGGCCATCTGCATGAGCATCAAGGACCATCTGAACTACAAGTGGGTGCACTTCGCTCAGAACGTCAATCTTTTCGTGGCTGGAGCCCTCGATGCCACGCTGGCCATGAGCTACAACGAGTACTACCAGTTGGTGCAAGCAGGTATCAAGATGACCGACAAGAACGTGTATCGTTTCTGCGACCACGGCTACAACGTGCAGGAGGACGGCGTCTATATGAACCGCGACTACTACGAGAAGCACAAGGAACAGGCACATCGTTTCGCCCAAGCTAGCAAGAAAGGCTGGGAATGGGCAGCCCAACATCCCGACGAGACACTGGACATCGTGATGCGGTATGTCGATAAGAACCACATCGCCACCAACCGCGTGATGCAGCGGCTGATGCTCCAAGAGGTGCTGCGCCTGCAAGTGGACCGCGAGTCGAAGAAGCGCGAGTTCCGGTTGCGCCCCGACATGGTGCGACAAGCCAACCAACTGATGGTGGAGAACCAGATGCTGAGCCATGAAGTGACATACGATCAACTTATCCCACAGAAGTAAGGAGGCACGAGCATGAAACAAATCATCGCATATATCCGTCGCAAACTATCCGTCAGAGTCAGTCTGTGGGTAGTGTTCTTTGCTGCCATCATCTTCGTTGTCGCCCTCGGATTCCTATTCTATCAGGCCCGTGAGGCCGTGCGGCAGGAGGCTGTCAATCGTGCCACGCAAATCTTGGATAAGACCTCACTGCGTGTGGAGGGCATATTGAACCGTGTGGAGGTGGCCTCGGACATGACCAAATGGCTGGTACTGCGCCATCCCGACCAAGCCGACTCGATGTTCGTCTACAGCCGGGGCTTGCTGCAGAATAATCCCGACTTCTACAACTGCTCCATCGCTTTCGAGCCTTACTACTTCAAAAACAAGGGACGCTATTTCTCTGCCTACACCAGACATATCGGTGACTCTATTCGCACCACACAAGGCGGCAGCGATAACTACCAGTATTTCTTTGCGGACTGGTATCTCATGCCCCAACTGCTGGATAAGCCGTGCTGGACGGAACCGTATATGGACCTCGATGTCGCCACGAACACCAGCGAGATGGTGACCAGTTACTGTCAGACCCTCATGGACAAGCAGGACCAGGTGATAGGCGTCATCAACATCAGCCTCTCACTGAACTGGCTATCGCAGACCATCTCAGCCGTTAAGCCCTATCCCAATTCTTACAGCATCATGATCGGCCGTGGCGGCACCTACTTCGTACATCCCGACACGACGAAAATCACCCGCCAGACCATTTTCACCCAGACGCTGGAGCAGCCCGACACAGCCATGAGCGCCCTCGGCCATGCCATGACGAATGGTGAGGAAGGGGTGAAGCAGATGAATATCAATGGCGAGGACAGTTACGTCTTCTACAAGCCCCTCGGCCAGACGGGATGCTCGATGGCCATCGTCTGCCCCGAGAGCGACATCTTCAGTGGTTTCGACCGTCTGCGCCACACGATTATGGCCATCGTCACCGTTGGTCTGTTGCTGATGCTCTACTTCTTCGTCCGCATCATTACCAGCGAACTGAAGCCCCTGCGACGACTGGCCCACGAGGCCGAAGCCATCGCATCAGGACAGTTTGACACCGTACTGCCTGACTTCCAGCGTACCGACGAGATTGGCCAGTTGAGCCACTCGTTCGGGAACATGCAGCAGTCGCTGGTGAAACACATCGAAGAGTTAAAGAACACCACTGCTCAGAAGGCCTCGATAGAGAGTGACCTCCGCATTGCCAGCGACATACAGATGGGCATGCTGCCCGAAAAGTTTCCGACCAAGGCCGACCGTGACGACGTGCAACTCTATGCCTCGCTGACCCCAGCCAAGGAGGTGGGCGGCGACCTGTTTGACTTCTATTTCCGCGACGAGAAACTCTTCTTCTGCATCGGCGACGTGTCGGGCAAGGGCGTGCCAGCCTCCCTCTTCATGGCCGTCACACGCTCTACCTTCCGAACCGTTTCGACCCACGAGTCGATGCCCGACCGCATCGTGACCATCATGAACAAGACGATTGCCGACATGAATAAAAACCACATGTTCGTCACCCTCTTTGTCGGTGTGCTCGACCTGCCCACTGGACGTCTGCACTACTGCAATGCCGGCCATGATGCCCCGTTGCTCGTTGGTGCCGGCGTAGGCGAACTTCCATGCGACTCGAATATCCCCGTCGGCTTTATGCCCACATGGAAGTACACCCAGCAAGAGGCGCTTATCTTCACTGGCACCACCATCTTCCTTTTCACCGATGGATTGACCGAGGCTATGAATGCCGAATATGCGCAGTTCCAGATGGAGCGCATAAACGACGTGGCAAATCGCGCACTGGCCAAACAGCAACAGGAGCCCCGTCAACTCATCAGCCAGATGACCGAGGCCGTCCACCAGTTTGTGGGCGATGCCGAACAGAGCGATGACCTGACCATGATGGCCATACAGTATATCAAGCAGCAGAGAGACGTACAGATGCGGAAAAGCATCGTGCTGACAAACGACACGCAGGAAGTGCCACGACTGAATGTCTTTGTCGAAGAGGTCTGCCAAGCCGTGGGATTCGACCAAGTTGTCACCATGCAGGTAAAAGTGGCCGTAGAGGAGGCAGTGGTCAACGTAATGAAATATGCCTATCCATCAGGACAGCGCGGCGACGTGAGCATAGAGGCAGCCTCGAATGATGTGCGACTGAAAATTACCATCATCGACAGCGGTAAGCCTTTCGACCCCACCGTTCAAGCAGAAGTCGACACAACGCTATCTGCCAACCAGCGCAACATCGGCGGACTGGGCATCCATCTCATGCGTCAAAACATGGACTCCATCAACTACGAGCGCATGGATGACCTCAATGTGCTGACGTTGAGGAAGAAAATACAACAAAGTAAATAGTAAAACGATTTAAAAAGATAAGATAATGAACGTAAAAATTGAAGAAATCAACGGCAACATGGTTGCCATTCTAGAAGGCAGCCTCGACACTGCCGCTGCCCCAGAAGCCGAAAAGGCCATGAGTCCTCTCCATGACGTGGAAGGCAAGGACATTATCATCGACTGCACCGACCTGGAGTACATCTCGTCGGCTGGTCTGCGCATATTCCTTGGCATTCTGAAGAACGCCCAGAAACAGGGAAGGCATGTCTATATCAAGAGTATTAACGATAACGTCCGTAGCATTTTCACCATCACGGGCTTCAGTAACATCTTCGAATTCATGTAAACCGGCACACAGATGGATAATCAAACCAAATCTACGAGTAAGCGAGAACAGGTAAGACCGAAGGTCAAACTGGATCCTCATGGCGAGATGCTGCTGCAGCAGTACCACGAACTGTACCCCACGCTGCAAGAGTTGGCCGACGAAGCCTACAACCAGTTGTGCAAGGCACTGCGCGAACAGGGCATCTACGTCACAGCCATCGAGCACAGGGTGAAAACAGAGAAGTCGCTCATAGGGAAACTGGAACTGAAAGGGGCGAAATACAAAAGCATCGACGACATCACCGACCTCGTAGGCTTGCGCATCATTACCTTTTACACCGATGAAGTGGACAAAGTGGCGGCCATCGCCAAGCGCCTCTTCGACATAGACTGGAAGGAAAGTGTCGATAAGCGTAAGTTGCATGAACTGGATGCTTTCGGCTATAACTCGCTGCACTATATCTGCCGTCTCAAGACGGGCGGCCCACGCTTCGAACTGCAGATGCGCACAGCGCTGCAGCACGTGTGGTCCACCATCGAGCACGACACAGGCTACAAGGGTGACGTGAAGATGCCTCGCGAGTACAAGCGGCAATTCAGCCGTCTGGCGGGAATGATGGAACTGATTGATGACGAGTTCAGCCGCCTGCGTGTAGTGCTCACAGACTACCGCCGCCAGACACTGGCACTGGTCAAGAACGGACAACTGGATGACGTACCACTGTCAGCCGAAACATTCCGGGGATATCTGGAACTGCATCCCTTCGACCGTTTGAATAAACGTATCGCTGCCGTCAACCAAGCTGAAGTTTTTCCTGTATCCATGATGTCCTATCTGCCCGTGCTCGAATCCCTTGGATTGGAGACCCTTGGCGACGTACAGCAATTCATCGACGAGAACAGTGATGATGCCTACCAGTTGGCACTCTCGCAACTGGCCATTACCGACCTCGACATTCTCTCGTCCAACACGGCCTTGCAGTACCTCTGCCTGGTTCATGTGCTGAAACATGACGGCGGGCGCGATGGGCTTAAATCGCTCTACGACATCATCAATGGCGAAAACGATGCCAACGGCATGCTGGCCGACCTGATCATGGAACAAGCCAAGACACAGCCGTTTATGCGACAAGCGAACCCTACATAAGTCAAGAAAACAAAAAAGAAAATCTGATATGGCAAGAAAAGAACTATATTGTCCCAAATGTGGCAGCACAGATTGCACCAGCCACAAAAAGGGTTACAACCGAGCCTTAGGATGCCTTGGCTTCCTCTTCCTAAACGTCTTTGGCTTGTTGTTGGGCTGCATCGGTAAAAACAAACTCATCTGCCAATGCAACGAATGCGGAAAGAAGTGGACCATGTGACGGGAGGTAGCCACCTATGTGAATACAGAAATCTGCATGACGAATCGATGCGTGGGTAAGCGTATCAAGCCACATATAGTAATGGGATGATGTCAGTTGGGCATCATCCCATTTATTTTTTCTTCATCTTTTTTCGTTTATTCCATTTCTTTTCCTTAATTTTGCAACCGAAAAGCAATCATTTAAAAAAGGAAAAAAGATGGTAGCAACAACATTAACACCTCCATCCACCCAGATGATTATCACGCTGGAGGACAATGCAGTGGTGGCCGACATCAAGAAAGCATTGAAGTTAATACGTGGCATCGCATCGGTGCGCACTGCCACTATCAACGACGAAAGGAGCATTACACCCGCCCTGCGCCGTTCAATGAAGAAAGCCCGCGAGGAATATGCCAAGGGTGAGACTATCTCATGCCGTACGCCTGAGGAGATGCAGAAATATTTCGACAGTCTATGATGTATACTATTGAGTATTCTAAGGAGGCAGACAAGACCTTGAGGAAGTGGAAGAAGTCCAATCCACGCCTTTTCAAGAAGGCCACGAAGATTCTGCTAGACATTATGGAGCATCCACGTACAGGAATTGGTCATCCAGAGCCTCTCATTGGAGGCCGCGACATAACGTATTCGCGTCACATCACGGCTGACGATCGTATCATCTACGATATTTACGATGAACGTGTTACTGTACTCGTCATTCAAGCAGAGGAGCACTACAACGACAAATAAATTCTCCAACCCCACAGAATATCTTTAGTCTAGAGGCTATCACAATGCCATATAGTATTGGGATGATGTCAGTTTGGCATCATCCCATTATTGTTTATATTCATTGATCTGCTTTAGAACCTCTTGACCCTTATATTTCTCACTTAAAGCCTTCCTGAAAGCAGCAAATTTATCTTTGAATTCTTTCTTATCAACATCCTCATGCATAAACGTCTCTCGTAACTTCCTTTCACATTCCGCATGATATGCCTTCGTTGCTTCCGTACAATCATTAGAATAAAGCCTACTGAGAATAATGCTGTCTATGAACATGGATATAACATTTGGATTCATTTTCAATTCTCCCACAACCTCTTTCGGCTCCCAAAAGAATATTTTCTTTCGGATAGATTCGTTTGTGGCTTTAGCAGCTCTGACTTTCAAACGATAACCAGCAATCTGATCCATATAGCTATTAAAATCCGATTCAGATATATTGTATTCCTTTATTTGATTGGCAAGATGGTGGCCGTTTCGGATTTCATCAATAGAAACCTCATTCACAATGAAACTTTCGTTTAGATTCGGGTATTTGCCATATGGAATATCAAAATGCTTTTTCTCGGGAACCGGCTTGGGAAAGAAAAGGGTTGTCGTTATTTCTTCTGTCGTTCTATCGGGCAGAATCCCCTCTATCATTCCCTCAAGCCCCTGCATTGTTATCGCATACTTCATTCTCAACATGATATCCTCTTTTGTCATATAAGATGCTATGTGATAATCTTTAATCTCTTCTGAATCGCAATCAAAGTGGTATTCATTCATAGAATCAAAAGCCACATAACGATTATTTGTTAGTTCCATAACAGAGAATTCAAAGAGATTAACATCATATGTCTTTCCGACAAAAGAGTTGGCATAGTCAACCTTCTGCTGGAACAATTCTTTTGACAATCCATCTCTTCTGTCAAACTCACCCTTATCACAGAATTGAGCTTCAATAGTTGTTCCAAAAACATACAATTCATCACTCTCAGACGTTTCCGCGAAATACATTCTAATTGAATGAGGAGGCATTGAATCCAGATATTCGTTAACCTCTATTTTCTTTAATACAGCTTGCTTTATTTCCTTTGGTACATGTTTTCCGTCAGGACCATCCTCCTCAACTCGCACAAGACGGCCACGAGAAATGTCACGATTAAGCGCAGCGATGACGTATTCTTTTGCCTCCGTTTCGCTTCCGTAATACGCTTGACGTTGTATTGAAAAAGGACGAGCATCAGCATTACCTTGTACCTTTACAGCAAAAGGCAAAGCAATTTCATAAAGGTTAAGACCTTCCAAAATCTCCTCCTCCCTAGCTTCTCTGGTAAATTTCACGAATGCCTTCTCTGCATCAAATTCACCACTCTCCAAATCTTGACATTCCGCATCGTCTTTATACATACCTACAAGATCATAGGACAAGGGATAATCTAAACCACCAACCGAGGAAGCAATGAACTTATTATCCGCTTTTGTAAAGCGCACAACAGCATTAAAACGAAGGTTCCCACGAGTATCCTCCTTACCCCAACTAACAGATTTCTCTACAGACTTTGCTTTAATCATATGGATATTATATTTTTTTTCTTTAGAATGCTTCTGCCATCAAATCCTTACGTCCGATAAGACTGAAGATGGTGATATCATTGTCTTCGTTGAGGATTCGGAGGGTTCGAAGAATTTCGTTGAGAGTGGAACCGCTGATTGTCATATCGTCAATGATGAGACGTTTTGTTTCCGAACCGCGACCTCCCCATGTCTTCTACCTGCAAGGGATATTTGTCTCCACCATTTCTGCCATCATTTTGCCGCGATATTCTGACAGGTTTTGCAGGAAGGGCATGATGTCGTTGCCGTAAGCACGGCGGCTATAGAAATCAAGTTTCAAGGCTTTGCGGCCATTGATGATGACTTGACGATAGACATGCACGTCGAACTCGACGATGGAAAGAAGTTCGGGGTTCTTTTCATCTGTTTGACTTACCAGAAAATCTATCATGTATTCATCGTCCTTATTGTGCACTTGATAGTTGCAACAAGCATCCGTCTGCTTTCTCATGCTCAGTTCCTGCGCTTTAGCCTCCACCGCCTTCTTAGGAGTGAGGGCTTCTGAATAAAGCACCAGAACTGTGAACATTTGATTGTACGACTCTGGCTTCTCTCCTTTGGGAAAGTACTCCTGCGTGAAATAATCCGCATTCGGGCTTGCGCTCCATCCCAGATAATATGTTTCGTTGTTGAACTGTATGGTGTTTCCTGTATTCAGATAGTCTTTCACTTCTTGTGCCATCAACAGGACAGGAAGGACCAACAACATGATGGCGAATAATACTTTCTTTGCTTTCATCTTAGTTCCTTTTTATTGCAAAGTTAGCAAACTTTCCGTAATTCTCATTTCTTTTTGTACAGCAAAGATGTTTTTTACAAAAAAATAGGTATTTTTTTACCTTTTTATTTGTCTATATGAATGTTTTTCTCTTACTTTGCAGTCGAAATGATAATTTCATGTGAAATGACAAAGAAGTTTAACGCATATTGGTGGTGGCGCAACTTGGGATTCAAAAAATCGTAAGTCAAATGGTCATTCCCCTATGCGAAGCCAAACATAAATGCATAGAAACAAAAAAGCCTGTCGTACTTGCGATAGGCTTTTTTTTGTGGAGTCAAAAATTAAACAACATAAACTATATGACATACCAAGTAGATGAAAATGGCTTCTACGGACAGTTCGGAGGAGCCTACATCCCAGAGATTCTCTACAAGACGGTGGAGGATTTGAAGAAAGCTTACCTCCCCATCTTGGAGAGTGAGGAGTTCAAACAGGAGTATCATGCTTTGCTGAAGGACTATGTGGGTCGTCCTTCCCCACTCTATTTTGCCAAGCGCATGAGCGATAAGTATGGCTGTCAGCTGTACTTGAAGCGTGAAGACCTCAACCACACGGGCGCCCACAAAATCAACAATGCACTGGGACAGATTCTCCTGGCCAAGAAGTTGGGCAAGAAGCGCATCATTGCCGAAACAGGAGCCGGTCAGCACGGTGTGGCTACGGCCACAGCCTGTGCGCTGATGGATATGCCGTGCACGGTGTATCAGGGTGCATTGGATGTGCAGCGCCAGCACGTGAACGTGGAGCGCATGAAAATGTTGGGTGCGACGGTGGTGCCTGTGGAAAGTGGCAACAAAACGCTGAAGGATGCCACCAACGAGGCTATCCGCGACTGGTGCTGTCACCCTGCCGACACATTTTATATAATAGGCAGCACCGTAGGGCCTCATCCTTATCCCGACATGGTGGCACGTCTGCAATCGGTCATCTCGGAGGAAATCAAGTGGCAACTGAAGGAGAAGATTGGCAGGGATTATCCTGACTACCTGATGGCGTGTGTGGGTGGCGGAAGCAACGCTGCCGGAACCATCTACCACTACATCGACGATGAGCGTGTGAAGATTATTCTCGGCGAGGCTGGCGGACTTGGCATCGACAGCGGACAGACGGCTGCGAGCATGCAGGTGGGCACTGTGGGTATTCTGCACGGCAGCCGCATCAAGCTGATGCAGACGGAGGATGGCCAAATCATTGAACCTTACTCCATCTCAGCTGGTCTCGACTATCCAGGCACGGGTCCTATCCATTGCAACCTCTATGAGACAGGACGCGCACAAGTGCTCCCTGCCAATGATGACGAGGCGCTCCGTGCTGCCTTCGAACTGACTCGCATGGAGGGCATCATCCCTGCTCTCGAAAGTGCTCATGCGTTGGCATTGCTGCCAAAGGTGAAAAACCAGTTCACAAAGGACACGGTTGTGGTGCTCACCGTGAGCGGAAGAGGCGATAAGGATTTGGACACGTATCTCAAACATACAGAAGCCTGTCTGTAGCAATACGGCACTTCCCACAAGAGAAGTCGTTCAGAAGTTATGAACAACGCATTCAAACATCCGACAAAAAACAACACAACAACTATGACATACAACTATCATACCGCCTCAAAAAAGATTCTCGGCGACCTGAACACGCCTGTCAGCGTCTATCTCCGTGTGCGTGATGCCTATCCACAAAGCGCACTGATGGAGAGTTCTGACTATCACGACGGGAAGAACAGCCGTTCGTTCATCTGCGTTCATCCCATCGCCAGCGTCTCGGTGGAACATGGTGTGGGCGTGATGAAGTTCCCTGATGGCAGCGAGAAGCGCAATGCCATCACGGAGCAATACGGAACGGCACAACTCATCAACGAGTTCCTGCAGAGTTTCAACATCGAGGGCAAGGACAGAAGTGACTGCGGTCTTTTTGGCTACACCACCTTCAATGCCGTACGTTATTTCGAGCACATCGACGTGAAGGATGAGACGCAAGACCTGAACGACGCGCCAGACCTTCAGTACATATTCTATAAAGATTACATTGTGTTCGACCACTTCAAGAACGAACTGAAACTCATCGAACTTCTGGAGGACGGTGAAGAGGATGACCTCGACCAGTTGGAGCACGACGTGAACAACCTACCTTATCAGGCATACGGTTTTAAGCCTGTGGGCGACTATTGGTCAACGTTGACGGACGACGAGCATCGTGAAAACATCCGCCGAGGCATCAAACACTGTCTGCGTGGTGATGTGTTCCAGATTGTGCTGTCACGCCGATTCAAGCAGAAGTATGAGGGCGATGACTTCAAACTCTACCGTGCCTTGCGAAGTATCAACCCGTCGCCTTATTTGTTCTACATGGATTTCGGCGGTTTCCGTATCTTCGGTTCCTCGCCTGAGACACACTGCCGCATTGAGGACGGCACTGCCTATATCGACCCCATCGCAGGAACGACTAAACGCACTGGCGATGAGGAACAGGACAAGAAGAATGCACTCTATCTGAAGAATGACCCGAAAGAGAATGCGGAGCACGTGATGCTGGTGGACCTCGCCAGAAACGACCTCAGCCGCAACTGCCACAATGTGAAGGTGGACTTCTACAAGGACATGCAGTTCTACAGCCACGTCATCCACCTCGTCTCTCGTGTGAGCGGAAAACTGAATGAGGGTGCCGACCCTGTGCAGGCTTTCATCGACACTTTCCCTGCCGGCACACTCTCTGGTGCTCCAAAGGTGAGGGCCATGCAACTCATCAGCGAATACGAGCCACACAATCGCGGTGCCTACGGTGGCTGTGTGGGAAGCATCGGATTTGACGGAAGCCTCAACCAAGCCATCACCATCCGCACCTTCGTGAGCCGCAACAACGAACTGTGGTTCCAAGCCGGAGGAGGCATCGTGGCAAAAAGCAATGTGGAGTATGAACTGCAAGAAGTGAACAACAAACTTGGGGCTTTACGAAAAGCCATCTCAATCGCGGAAAAATTATGAAAGTAGTAATTATAGATAACTATGACTCGTTTACGTACAATCTGAGTCATCTCGTCAAGGAACTGGGTGCTGAAGTGACGGTATATCGCAACGACCAGTTTCAGATGGAGCAACTGGAGGCTTTCGACAAAATCATCCTCTCTCCTGGCCCCGGCATCCCCTGCGAGGCAGGTCTGCTGCTCGATGTCATCAAGGCATACGCTGGCAAGAAGCCGATTTTGGGTGTGTGTCTCGGACATCAGGCGATTGGCGAAAGTTTTGGTGGACACCTGACCAACCTGAGCGAAGTGTATCACGGTGTAGCAACTCCAACGACCATCACCGTCAAGGACTATCTCTTCGAAGGACTGCCCGAACGGATTGAGGTGGGACGCTATCACTCTTGGGTGGTCGACACGGAAGGACTGCCCGACTGCCTCGAAGTGACCAGCGTGTCGGACGAGGGCTTCATCATGTCCATGCGCCACAAGCAGTTCGACATCAGAGGCATTCAGTATCACCCCGAAAGCGTACTCACGAAAGAAGGTAAAACAATCATCAACAATTGGCTCAAACACGAATAAATATGAAACAGTATCTTTTACAACTCATTGATGGACAAACGCTCTCGCAGGAGGACACCCATCAGATTATGCTCAACATCGTTGAGGAAAAGTATAACGTTCAGCAGATTGCCGCCCTGCTGATGGCCATGCAGACACGTGGCGTGACGGTGGATGAACTCCTCGGATTCCGTCAGGGTCTGCTCGAAACGGGCAAATACCTGGATTTCAGTGAGTACAACACGCTGGATATCGTGGGTACGGGTGGCGACGGCAAGAACACGTTCAACATCTCCACCTGCTCTGCCTTCGTCATTGCAGGTGCCGGATACAAAGTGACCAAGCACGGCAACGGTGGTTCATCGTCGGTGAGTGGTGCCAGCAATGTGCTGCAGGGGCACGGCGTGAAGTTCACCGATGAAATCGGCCAGCTGAAACGCTCTCTTGAAGAGGCTGGCATCTGCTACTTCCACGCCCCTCTCTTCGCCTACGGCATGAAGTTTGTAGGCCCCACCCGCAAGGCTTTAGGCATCCCCACTTGCTTCAATCTGTTAGGTCCTCTCGTGAATCCTTGTCATCCGAAGAACTCTCTGCACGGCACAGCCAACCAGGCACAACTCCGTCTTTATACCAATGTGCATCAGAAGATTGGCGACAACTTCGGTGTCATCACTTCTTACGATGGATACGATGAAATCTCGCTGACAAGTGGCTTTAAGATTTGCACCAACAACTTCGAGAAAGTGCTCACTCCTGTCGATTTGGGCTTAAAGTATGTTGAACAAAGTGAAATCTACGGTGGCGAAACACCAGAGGAAGCCATGAAGATTTTCGATGCCGTGCTGGACGGCTCTGCCACTGAAGCACAGAAGAACGTGGTGATTGCCAACGCTGCCTGCGGTCTCAGCGTGATGGACAAGAACCTCTCGATGGAAGACTCTGTGAATGCGGCTCGTGAATCGCTCGAGAGTGGCAAGGCCCTGGCTACATTTAAGAAATTCCTTGACATCAACTCCTAAATCCTCATTACAAAATGGCTAAGGATATACTCGAAGAGATTGTTGCCCACAAACGCATGGAGGTGGAACGACAGAAGGAACAGGTAGAACCCTCCTTATTATATAATAATGTGGAGAAACTGCTTGCTGCTGACGAAACGGTACGGCGTTCGATGCGTGAAAGCTTGGCCAACAGCGCATCGGGCATCATTGCGGAATTCAAACGCAAAAGTCCCTCGAAGGGATGGATTAAGGAAGAAGGAAAGCCAGATGTGATACCCGCTTCCTACAGCGAGAACGGTGCGAGTGCCATCTCCATTCTGACCGACGAGAAATACTTTGGCGGTAGCCTGCGATATGTTCGCACCGCCCGGCCAATGGTCTGCTGTCCCATCTTGCGCAAAGATTTCATCGTGGACGAATACCAACTCTATCAGGCCAAAGCGATTGGTGCCGATGCGGTGCTGCTTATCGCTGCCGACCTGACAACGAGCGAATGTAAAGCCCTTGCGAAGAAGGCGCACGAACTGCAACTCGAAACTTTGCTCGAAGTACATTCGGAACCAGAATTAGAGTATGTGGGCGAGAACATTGACATGGTGGGTGTGAACAACCGCAACCTCGGCACATTCCACACCGATGTACAAAACTCCTATCGCCTTGCTTCCCTTCTGCCCAAGGATTATGTGCTCGTCTCTGAAAGCGGCATCAGCAATCCGCAAACAGTGAGAGAGTTGCGCGAGGCTGGTTTTCGTGGCTTCCTGATTGGAGAGACTTTCATGAAGACGGAAGACCCTGGAGCCGCCCTCAAGGAATTTATTGCCCAAGTCACCCGATAAATCCATAAAATTCGATACTCCATGATAATCAAAGTATGTGGCATGCGCGATGCGGATAACATCCGTCAGATAGACGAACTGGGATGTGTGGATTGGATGGGCTTCATCTTCTTTCCACCTTCATCGCGAAACGTGGAGCGTATACCCGACCATCTGCCCAAGCATTGCAAACGTGTCGGGGTGTTCGTGAATGCCACACTTGAGGAGATACGACAACGACAAAAGGAGTTTGGCTTCCACCTCATCCAACTGCACGGGGACGAAACACCCGATTACTGCGAACAACTCCGTACTTTTTTGCCGCCAAAGACCCAATTCATCAAGATGGTTCAAATAGCCACCGCCGATGACCTCGAACGGGTGAAATCATACGATGGAATGGTTGATTACTTTCTCTTCGAGACCAAATGCAAGGGGTATGGAGGCAGTGGAAAGCAATTTGACTGGGACATTTTGCAACACTATCAGGGGCAGACTCCTTTCCTCATTACGGGAGGCATCGGTGCTGACGATGCGGAGAAAGTACAGACATTCAGCCACCCCCAATGGGCAGGCATTGACCTCAACTCACGCTTCGAAACGGCACCAGCCCTCAAAGACGTTCAACTAATTCAAGAATTCATCAAAAAAATCAAGTAATATGAACAGAATCAATCAACTTTTCGCCACCAAGAGCGAGAAAATCCTTTCGATATATTTCTGTGCAGGACACCCCACGCTGGAAGGAACTGCCAACACCATTAAAGTGCTGGAACAGAAAGGTGTGGACATGATTGAAGTGGGTATCCCCTTCTCCGACCCAATGGCCGATGGCCCTGTGATTCAGGATGCGGCCACAAAGGCACTCCGCAACGGCATGTCCCTCAAAAAACTCTTCTCTCAACTCGAAGGCATCCGCAAGGATGTCAAGATGCCCCTCATCCTCATGGGGTATCTCAACCCCATCATGCAATTTGGTTTTGAGTCATTCTGCCAGCGTTGCACAGAAGTGGGCATCGACGGTGTCATCATCCCCGACCTCCCCTTCAAGGACTACCTCGAAGAGTACAAGCCCGTGGCCGACAAGTACGACATCCGCATCATCATGCTTATCACCCCCGAAACATCCGACGAACGCATCCACTTCATCGACGAGCACACCGATGGCTTCATCTACATGGTATCCTCCGCAGCCACCACTGGTGCACAAAAAGAGTTCGGAGACACCAAGCAAGCCTACTTCTCACGCATCAAGAGCATGAACCTGAATCACCCCTGCATGATTGGCTTCGGCATCAGCAACAAGCAGACCCTCGAAACCGCCCAAGCCAATGCCGCAGGTGCCATCATCGGCTCCAAATTCGTCAAGCTCTACGAAGAGACCCAAGACGCCGGCAAGGCGATGGATGCTTTGCTTGAAGCGTTGAAGCAATGAGACTTGTAGCATAACAAAATGAAAAAAGTTGAACAAATTTTGTTCATTCGTCAGAAAAATGTAATTTTGCACCCATATCACAACCATCTATGCGGAAGATCGTTTCAGATGGCTATTAGATGTCAAAACAACTATTAAAGATAAGCATCATGAACAAGAATGAGAAATTCATCATCACGATTAACCGTGAGTTGGGCAGTGGCGGTCGCACTGTAGGCCGTAAGTTGGCTGAGAAATTGGGCGTGGAGTTCTTCGACAAGGCGCTCATCAAGACGATGGAGGAGAAGTATAACCTCACTGTCGAGGAAATCGAGAAGCTGAAAGGACGCAAAACCTATTGGTGGGAAGACTTTGCCAAAGTGATGCGTATCGGTGAACCAGAGATTCGCCAATACGAGGAGAAATTTGGCAATAAATCCGAGAAGCTTACCACCGAAAATGTGTTCAGGGCAGAGACGGAAATTCTGAAGGGCATTGCCGAAAAGGAATCGTGCGTCGTGGCCGGCCGCTGCGGCTTCTTCGTGTTCCGCAATCATCCCAACCATTTGAGCATCCTCATCCAAGCCTCAATGTCCTTCCGTCTGGAGCGTCTCATGCGCAAAAGGAACATGACTGAGGACGAGGCTCGCAAGACCATTGCGCAGGTGGACAAGATGCGTGAGAACTATGTGAAGAAGTTCACCGACACCTCACGCTATGACACCCGTAACTACGACCTTGTCATCAAAGCCGACGGAAAGACGGAGGATGAAATCGTGGATATCATCATGCATGTCATCGGATAAGATTTCAGGTCTCATAAATATATGGGACACTCAGCATGAGTTCCAACAGTTTTGAAGGCGAGGACAAAAAATCCTTGCCTTTTTTGTTGGTAAAAGAAAATAATTGTAACTTTGCAACTGTTCTCTTGCCGAAGTCCCGCTTTCGGGTGGGATAGAGGGAGGGAACCTATATATAGAAAAGGCGTACTTGACGCTTTGTGCTTGACGTTTCGGAATCTGGCAGTTCCAACTATCTGTCAAACATCAAAGCAACAAAGACGTCCATGAGGTGTATATTCATGACACTATTAGCAAACAGCCCTCATTGGCTTTATGCGATATTGTTGTTTATATACCAATGCGTGGGCTTCGGCGTTGCTCGTTCAGACAGATGGGCATGCCAGAGCCTCGAAACGTGGGACGAGTGACAGGAGAACTCCCCACGCTTTTTTGTATATATATGAACCAAATCATTTTTTTCATTGTTTCTTTTGGGAGATATGAGACACTAGACTTTGATAATATGGCAATAATCAACTATGATTTATATTGTTCTGATTTGTTGAAAGTCCGATTCCTATGTCCAAAACACAACCGCGAAACAGCGCTCATTAGTCCAGGACTACTTGACGGGCAATCTTTTCAGGGTAAAGTGGAAGCCAAATGTGGGTGTAAATATGATATTAATATAGTAAATCACTCGTGGTCAACAGAAATGGATATTATTGGATTGCCGCAAGAAAACATTCTGTCATCTCATCCGATTTGGTGGGAGTATTATACAAACATCAGCACCGAATCTGTCGATTGGATTACAGAAAGAGGCAAGATAGAAAGATGTATTAAAGAAACATGTTCATTGGACACCCAATGTAAATCATTCATCTATGAAATGTTGTGGTGTAGAATCATTACAATGATGGATGCATATTGTCATCGTGCAGTTACCCATCGGATACTTTCTAATAAAGAGAAATGGGATATTTTTGCCAAAATTAAAAAAGAAGAGAAATCAAAAAAAGAATGGACGAAAGAAGAAATAGAACGGATGTTGCAATGTTCATCTTTTGGCTCAATAAATTTCATCGTTAGAGTTTTTAAGGATGTTTTTGGAATAAGAGTTGTTCCGAACAATCAAATTAGTCATGCCGTTCACATACGCAATTTATTAATCCATCATCAAGGAATTGGTCCTGATGGAGAAAAATACACGATAGCAAAAGAAGACCTACATGATTTGTTTAAATCCGTGCTTCTCTTTATTAGTGATATAAACAAGAAGTTGATGGAATATGATGCCGAACAAATCATGCCAAACATGATACTTCCAAATGATGACAAACAATTAAATCAACATGAATTATGATACAGAAAATGAAAAGAGCATTATGGGTGCTCGTATGCCTAATGGCAATGGGATGTGCTAATGCACGAACAATCGTCACCGTGGACGGGTTGCAATATTCACTATCAGGCGCATACGCTACGGTATATGGGGTGGCAACAGGAAACACTTCGAAGAAGATTGTGGTTCCTGCGACCATTCCTTATGAAGGGTTGACTTACACTGTAAATGAAATCGGAGAAAATGCTTTTCATGGGCAAAATGAAGCCAATAGGATTGTACAAGAAATAATACTTCCCAATACAATAAAGACCATAGGCTATAATGCTTTTGGAGATTGTATCAGAGCTATGGCAGCAGCATATAGCGATAAATATTATGAAAGCCATATACAGAATGTAAAAATAACAGGAGGTGTCACATCGATAGGAAACGATGCATTTTCCAACAGGTCTATTACAACAGTTGAACTTGCTGAAGGAATAATATCTATAGGTGCGGGCGCCTTTAGGGGTTCCAAGGTTACATCATTGAAGATTCCAAGTTCTGTCACATATTTTGGTCATACACCATATAGTGGAACTGCACCATTTTATGGATGTCCTATGTTACGTGAACTAATATATTTGTCTCCTAAAGCTCCTCTAGATTGGACAGCCACCTCTCTAACATATGTGCCAAGCAAAAAAACGTATGAAAATCCGCAATATTCTATTAACAATGCCAATATCATTGAGATGATTTCCTTCTCGGATGACACGTTCACGTACACAGGCAAAGCCCCAAACGTGACGTGGATGAATAACATGGAAGGATATACAGTACAGATGACGATGCCGACGTTATCGGCAGAGGTGGGTACACATGAGGTGCTTATCCCTGCGACCTTCACCAAAGATGAAGAGAGTTTTGATGTGCAAATTCCATATAGCTACACAATTCAGCCTGTGACGTTGAAAGCTAAAGTGAATGATGCGAGCCGTCTGTATGGAGAAGAAAATCCTGAATTTGAAATCAATTACACAGGCTTTATCAACGGTGACGATGAAAGTGCTTTGACAACGAAGCCAACGGCAACCACTACAGCCCAACTGAGCAGTGGAATAGGCACATATCCTATTACCATCAGCGGTGGTGTGGCCAAAAACTATCAGTTTGAGTATGAGGGCGGAACATTAACTGTCAACAAGGCACCACTGACCATTAGCGTAAACGAGACCAGCAAAGTGTATGGTCAGGATAACCCGACTTTCTCTTTGAACTATGTTGGCCTGAAGAATGAGGAAAGTGCGCCCAAGTGGACGACAGCACCGACCTTTACAACTGACGCGGCAAAGACAAGCGATGTAGGCACATACACAGTCAATGTGGCCTGTGAGCCAACTAACTATGAGGCAACGCTTGTAGAGGGTAAACTAAACGTAACGCAAGCTCCTCTAGCCATCAAGGCCAACAATGCCACTCGTCAGTATTTTGATGCAGAACCGATATATACGTTCACCTATTCAGGTTTTGTGAATGGTGACACAGAAGACGTGTTGATTCAGAAGCCCACGATGGGGACAGAGGCGAATGCAACCAGCAACGTGGGCAATTACGCCCTTACGCCTCAAACAGCTGCAGCTAAGAATTATGCTATCACGTATAAAGAAGGAACATTGACTATCACACAACGCCCTCTTACGGTAAAGGTTGTTTCCATTACTCGTGGTTATGGTGAGAGCAATCCCACGTTTTCCATCCTCTACGAAGGCTTTGTGAATGATGAGACTGATGCAGTATTGCTTCAACTTCCCACAACCAGTACTTCTGCCAACATTAACAGTAATGTGGGTACATATGACATCCGTGTAAGTGGAGGACGCGCCTTCAACTATGCTTTGACCTATCAAGGTGGCCAATTAACCATCACACCACAACCATTGAAGGTGTCTGTCGGCAACTATGAGCGCGCCTACAATGAGGAGAATCCTCGCTTCACATTGATATACGAAGGCTTTAAGGCGAGTGACACGGAGTATGCTTTGCAAACGAGGCCTGTAGCAAGAACCACAGCCATAAGGACTTCGGATGTTGGAACATATCCCATTGAAGTGACTGGCGGCTACTCACCGAACTATGTCATTTCGTGTTCTGGAGGAACGCTCACCATCACCAAGGCTGAACAATCATTCACTTGGGAACAAGACCTATACAATTTGCAAGTGTATGAGCAAGTAGAACTACAAGCAATAGCTTCATCAGGGTTGCCTGTCACCTATACGATGGAAAGCATTGACGGAGCAGAACTCTATCCTGCCGGCAAGAAGACTTATTTGGAATGTAAGGCTCCATGTGAGTTTGTCATCACCGCCATACAGAATGGCAATGACAACTACTATAGCACACAGCGCATCACGAAGAGGGTGAGGATTATCGATTATGACAAGTATCACCCAGACTTCACAAGTGCCCTATACGCCACGTTCTACGATTCACAGGCTGATTATGTGTTGCCATCGGGCTTGACGGCCAGCGTGATAACAGGAATGAATGACGGTAAACTGGTGTACGAGACCATTGCTGAAGGAGGCAAAAAGAACAATGTGATTCCGAAGGGAGTGGCTGTCATGCTCACCTGTGTAAAAGACAATTCCATTTCTTATACGCTGATGCCAACCAAGAGTGAGACAACCTATACAGGCACAAACTGGCTGCATGGCAGCGATGAGGCAACAATGACCACGGCCAGTGGCAGCAACCGATATTATAAGCTTTCCTACGGTCCCTCCAACACGAAACAAAGCGGGGTGTTTGGCTGGTATTGGGGCGCGACGAATGGAGGTGCCTTCCATATTGAAGGGCACAAGGCCTGGCTGGCTGTGCCGACAGCAGCAGGTGCGCCGATTCGTTCGTTCAGCATGGAGGGGGATGCCACAGACATTGTGGACATAGAAGCAACGGAGGTGACGAATGAGGATGGCGGCTACTATGACTTGCAAGGCCGACGTGTGCCGAAACCTGCGACGAAGGGCATCTACATTCACAAAGGAAAGAAAATCATCATCAGATAAAAAAAAGGAGGACAACGATATGGAAAAGAAATATGGTATGAAGAGAATGATGGCGTATGTGTGCGGGCTTGTCATGATGTGCTGCTTCACAGCCTGTGGTGGTGGAGGCGGTGATGATGGAGAGACTGGCGGACAAGGTGGCGGCGGAGGGAACACCAGCAGCATGTCTGCCACGATACAAGCGGATGGTGCCGCCACTTTGGTGACGGTGACACCGTTGGATTGTCCCATCCAGTCGGCTTTGGCTCAAGACAACTGGCTCAGCGTGGAGGTGGTGACATACACATCGGGCTCTCCCGTAGTGAAACTCACCGCGACCAGCAATCCCAACACGTCGGAACGCCGCACGAAGGTGATGATTGTCGGCACTTCGGAGGCCAAGGTGGCACTGACTGTCACTCAGAAGGGAAAATCCGCGACTCCGTCGGATGACGGCACAATTGAGGACACGCACGAAACCGTGACCGACCAGCCAGCATATGCTCCTGAAAGAATTTTCTGACAGTTTTTGTGAAGTAAAGATAAGTACATCATAGCCATTGGGCGGGACGGACATCCCATGTGGGTGTGCCGTCCCGTTTGTGCTTTATGCCGACCGTCGTCAGGCTCGTGAGCTTTGCGTCGTTAGGCTCAGTGTGGTTACGCCGTAAAGGAAAATGAGGTTGCGGCGTGAAGAAAAAATCGGTTTCGTCGTAAGATTATTTGTGAAAAAAGTCGTACTTTTGCAGCCGGAAAACAAAACAGAAAATAAGATATGAAAAGATTGATATGGATGATGGCTCTGGTGTGCGTCAGCATGCTGGGCATGGCGCAGACGAACAAGATTGCGCAGAACAAGACGACGGCGGTGAAGAAAACTGTGGTGACGACTGCTCAGAAGAAGGAGGCACCGAAACCAGCAGCGACGGATAAGAAACCTGCGGCGGAAGACAAGAAGGCGACTGCGGCGGCACAAACTGCGGTGCCGGCTCCTGTGTGCGGCTATTTCTGCAATCCGCCCCTGCCTTATCTGCCGCCGAAACTGGACATCCTCTTCATCGGCAACTCCTTCTCCATCGACACGAGTGCTGCATTGCCCGAGATTCTCAATTCGCTGGGCATCGCCAACGTGAACGTGTATGTGCTCTACAAAGGCGGGTGTTCGATGAAGCAGCACTACGAATACTACAAGAGCGGAGAGAAGGTGTACGAATTGCACCGCTACAACATCATGGGTACACAACTTTTGGAGAAAGCGACCAGCATCAACGACGTGATGCGCCGCTATCCCTACGACATCGTGGTGTTTCAGCAGTATTCGATGGAATCGGGCGACTACAACACCTATGAGCCTTATCTGGCCAAGCTGATTCAGGCCTACAACATCACCAAAATCTCTTCGCGCACAACCTTTGCCTTCAATGAGACTTGGGCCTATGCCTCCAATTACAAGAGTCTTTCAAAATACAAGACACAGACCAACATGTGGAAGAGCATTTGCAATGCCATCAAGAAAATGAAGAACAACACTGGCATTGACGTGATTATACCTTGTGGCACCGCTGTGCAGAACGCACGTAGTGTACCAGCCTTGAACATCGACAACGAACTGACACGAGACGGGTTGCACATAAACCTCTATGCAGGCCGCTATCTCTTGGCATGCACCTTCTTTGAGAGTGTCATCGCTCCATGCCTGAACCGCAGCGTGCGTGACGACATCACCATCTATGGAAAAGGCAATGACACAGGGCAGGTGAACAACTCCAACCGCCGACTTTTACAGAACTGTGCAAGGCTGGCTGTAGCCAACAATTACGAAATCAGTGAGTTTGCAGGGCAATAAATGTTAAACATCATTAAGAATGAAACATTTACAAGGCATTCTTTCCATAAATAAGAAGATAAAGAGTAACTTTGCATCGTCTTATTGATAAAGTAAAAAATGAACGATATGAAAAAAATGCTATTTTCTCTGCTTGTGCTGATGGCATCGGTGACAGGCATTCAAGCACAAAGCCTCTACAAAACCGTATATGACAAGGCTACTGCTGTAATCAACAATCCTGCATCTTCTGACGAAGAAATACAAATCAACCAGTTTAAGGTGACTGCACTCAACTACATCACCATGATGGTACAGAAGCGCGGTCTGAAGAAGGATTCTTATTTCTATGACAGCCAAGCAGTCAACCTGCAATCTTTCGTCACAGATTTTCAGGTGAATCTGGAGAAGGCACGCAAGATTTCTCCTGCCAAGCGTTTGGAAATCCTCAAGATTTACACGGATGCATGCAAGTTCAATCCTATGTTCAAGGATACTGACAAGGAAAGAGTAAACTGCTATGTGGAGGACAAGCACACTTTAACACCTTTCTGTCTTGACACTGATTGGGAAAAGGCATACGACCAAGCAACGACACTGTCTAAGGCCGCGTTGAAATAACACCAAGAATCAGTTCAAAACTTGCGAAAACCGATAAAATAAGCATATCAACAGGAGAAAAAGAGTTCTTTCTCCTGTTTTTTTATCTTTTTTCCGTAAATTTGCCATCCAGTCAAGCATATCAATCTTTCAAAAATTCACCATACAATGAAGACCATCAAAATCAACCCCGCTGACAACGTGGCTGTTGCCATCGAATCGCTAAAAGCTGGCGAATCCATCGAAGTGGAAGGAGTTTCTATCACACTCAACAACGATGTGCCCACGGGCCACAAAATTCTTCTCACCGACCTTGCCAAAGGGGAAAATGTCATCAAATACGGTTATCCCATCGGACATCTCAAGGAAAACCATAAAAAAGGCGATTTCATCAGTCATGAACATATCAAAACGAACCTGTCTGGTTTGCTTGACTATGAGTATCAACCTGTCAGCAAAGAGGAACTGACAAATCCAGCCTACACGGAATGGTTCCCAAAGGAACAACTTTCTTTTCAAGGTTACCGCCGCAAGAACGGCGAGGTGGGCATCCGTAACGAAATATGGATTGTACCCACAGTGGGCTGTGTAAATGGCATCGTGAACCAGTTGGCCAGTCGTCTGACTCACGAACTTCACCATCCAGATTCCCCACTCTGCCAGATGCTACCAACCAACACCGAACAACTACGCATTGTGGCTTATCCACACAACTATGGCTGTTCGCAACTTTCTGAAGACCATGAGAACACTCGCAAGGTTTTGCGCGACCTCGTACTACACCCCAATGCTGGAGCCGTGCTTGTTGTGGGATTAGGTTGCGAGAACAACCAGCCCGATCAATTCGAGGATTTCTTAGGTGACTACGACAAAGAACGCATCCGTTTCATGGTGAGCCAGAAAGTGGAAGGAGACGAAGTGGAAGAAGGAATGAAGATACTCCGCGAACTCTATACCATCGCAGCCAACGATCAACGCGAATCCATCCCACTTTCTGAGTTGAAAGTAGGTCTCAAATGCGGTGGATCCGATGGTTTCTCTGGCATAACCGCCAATCCGCTCTTGGGCGTTTTCAGCGATTTCATCGTCAGTCAGGGCGGAACCACCGTACTTACTGAAGTGCCTGAGATGTTTGGGGCTGAAACCATTCTGATGAACCGTTGCGAGACTCCCGAACTCTTCCAGCAGACGGTCACCCTCGTCAACGACTTCAAGCAATACTTCCTGTCTCATGGCGAACCCGTCGGTGAAAACCCGTCACCAGGCAACAAGGCAGGCGGCATCTCCACCCTCGAAGAGAAGGCCCTCGGCTGTACACAAAAGTGTGGCAAAAGCGCCGTGAAAGGTGTACTCCCCTATGGTGAACGTATCTCCGTAAAAGGTCTGAACCTCCTTTCCGCACCCGGCAATGACCTCGTTGCATCTACGGCCTTGGCTTCTTCGGGCTGCCACATCGTACTCTTCACCACAGGACGCGGCACCCCATTCGGAACTTTCGTACCCACGATGAAAGTGAGCACCAACTCCACCCTCGCCCAAAACAAATCCACATGGATTGACTTCAACGCCGGCACCATTGTCGAGGGCGAGCCGATGGCTGAGGTATTCCACCGTTTCTGCCAAAAGGTTATCGACATAGCCAATGGAGAGCAGACTTGGAACGAAAAGAAAAACTATCAAGAAATTGCCATCTTCAAGAATGGTGTGACATTATAAATGAAAGCCCTCAGTCCTCTCTTCGTCTTTCTCATCCTTTATCTTGCCGTCAGCATCATAGCCCAGGATTTCTACAAGGTGCCCATCACCGTAGCTTTCCTTGTCAGTTCGGTCTATGCGCTGCTGACCCTAAAAGGAACGATGAATGAGCGCATCAGCATCTTTGCCAAGGGAGCCGGAAGCCCCACAATGGTGCTTATGCTCGCCATCTTCATCCTCGCTGGTGCTTTTGCGGCATCGGCCAAGGCGATAGGTTCTGTGGATGCAACGGTAAATGTAGCACTAAAATACCTGCCTGAAGAGGCTCTCCTGCCTGGAATATTCCTGGCTTCTTGCTTTATCTCATTGAGCATTGGCACCAGTTGCGGAACCATTGCCGCACTCACCCCGCTGGCAGTAGGCATTGCCCAGCAGGCAGGCATCAGCATACCACTCATGGTGGGTCTTGTGGTGGGTGGCACTTACTTTGGCGACAATCTATCCTTCATCAGCGACACAACTATCGCTGCCACACAGACACAAGGGTGCAGCATGAGGGATAAGTTCCGTGTCAATATCCGCATCGTTGCCCCTGTGGCCCTGTTGATGCTTATTGTCTATTTCTTCCTTGGAACACGCATCAACTCACCCACAGACCTCGATTCCATCAACTTTTGGCTCATTATTCCTTATATCATTGTTGTTGTCCTCGCCATTTGTGGTGTAAACGTGTTGCTGACACTCGGCATCGGCATCCTGCTCACAGGCATCATTGGCATTTCCATCGGTGCATACGACGTATTTGGATGGTTTGCAGCCATGAATGATGGCATGATGGGAATGTCGGAACTCATCATCGTCACCATCCTTGCCGGTGGAATGCTCGAAATCATCCGATATAATGGCGGTATTGACCTCATCATCAAGGCACTCACCCGTAATATCAAAACATCAAGAGGCGGAGAATTTTGCATTGCCGCACTCACGTGTCTTGTCAACATCTGTACCGCTAATAACACCATTGCCATCATCACGGTTGGTCCCATCGTTAAAGACATTGCCAAACGGTTTCACATTGACCCTCGCAAATCTGCGTCTATCCTTGACACAGCCTCGTGTTTCACACAAGGACTCCTTCCATACGGTGCACAGGTGCTCATTGCAGCCGGACTTTCCGACGTGAATCCCATTGCCATCATTCCGCACCTCTATTACCCCATGCTTATTGGCGTAGCCCTCCTGCTGTCGATATTGTTCCGTTATCCACGAAAATATTCTTGAAAAAATCCATTTCATCCTTGAGAACAGAATAAGATTTGTACCGCACTCAGACAATAAAAGGAGGACAAGATTCGTTTATACACATGATACAAACCCGAATTTTATCGATGAAGAAATTTACGCTCCATATTTTGTTAGGTACATTGTTGTTGATTCTTGCTTCTACAGCATTGTGTTCCTGTAGTGATGAAGAATCATTCACTACAGATCAAGGGGCCCAGTTAAGTTTCAGCAAAGACACCATATCATTCGACACCATCTTCTCGGGCATCACATCAAGAACGGAACGTATTCTGGTGTATAACAAAAACAGCAAGGGAGTGCGCATCGCCAATGTGAAGTTGGAATCTGGTGGAACTTCAGGATTCCTCATCAATGTTGACGGGCGGAACGGAACATCCATCAACAATGTAGAGGTTCTTAAAAAAGACAGCGTGTTCCTTTTCGTAAAAGTAAATACACCAGCAAGTTCTTCGATGGAACCGACAAAAACAACGGATGCTGTCGTGTTTACTCTGGAAAGTGGCATACAACAGAAGGTGGTATTGGAGGCTGTTGGACAGAATATCAAGATTTTACGCGCTGAAGTGTTGACGACCGACAAGACAATCTCATCGGATGAATTACCCTATGTCATCTACGACAGTCTTGTTGTGGCTGAGAATACGACCTTACACATTCTGGAAGGCACCAAGCTCTATTTCCACAATGGTGCAAGCCTCATTGTACACGGAACCTTAAAAGTGGAAGGGAACAGGGAGAAGCCCGTTGTTTTCCGAGGAGACCGGTTAGACAACATATTGGACTATTTACCGTATGACCGTCTGGAGAATCAATGGGGAGGCATCTACCTTTCAGCCACATGCAAAGGATGTGACATCACTTATGCAGACATCCATAGCGGTAATTATGGTATCGTATGTGATGGCAACCAAGGGCATGTGAACATCACCAACACCATCATCCACAACGTCGCAGGATACGGCCTTTATTTACTGGACAGCCAAGCCCATGTGGCCAACACACAAATATCAAACACCAAATACGATTGTGTTAGCGTCTATGGAGGCACCGCTGATTTCTATCATTGTACAATCGCACAATTCTATCCTTGGGACGCGGATTGCGGAAACGCCCTATTCGTGAGCAATTTCATAGGAGAGGAAGAACACCTCATTCAAGCGGTCAACTTTTACAATTGCTTTGTGACTGGTTATGCCAACGATGAGGTGTTCGGTAATCCTGGAGAAAAACCTTTTAACCTCAACTTTCATCATTGTGTGCTCATGACAGATGTGAGCGATGAAACTTATTTCCACAATTGTCTATCAGAGTCGCAAGACTCCGCAACTTATAAAGCAACAAACTTCAAGCAAATAGACACACATGCATATTATTATGACTTCCGTCTCGACACCCTTTCTGTCGCACGAGGGAAAGGCGCCCCATCCTATTCGAGCCTTTACCCCACCGACATGAATGGCGTGAAACGAGAAGACAAGCCTGATGTGGGTTGCTATCAATACCAGTAAGATGATTTGAACGTATAAGCCTCTTCCGATTGAAGAGGCTTTTTTTGTGATTGTCTAATGGAAATCTTCGATGAAATCAATAAAAAAAGTGGATACTCCCGATAAGAGTATCCACGCCTTCTAATTGATAAAGTGAGAAAAAATATTATTCCATTCAACGAACACGTTGCTCTCGCAACCATTTCACGTTGAACGTATGCCTTCTATTCTCACGAATAGAAAAGCATAATCATCTGATTTTTTTATAATTTCATTCATTCTTATATATATTCTCGTGCCGATTTCATCGGTAACTTTCTTTTTTCTGCGATTCACCTTTAATAAGGCGCCTGACCCGGCATCATCGTTTCATCAATTCCGCCGAACGGATCATCTGGATTATCAGAGTTAAACTTCGAAGGAGATGGTTTAATCGTTCCATCATCAGTAGGCATCGGCGGATTTTCATCCTCTATGTTCACAAACCGAGCATACTCACTACGGAAACGCAAACGCACATCACCAACCGCACCATTACGATGTTTTGCTATAATAATCTCTGCTATTCCCTTGGTGTCATTACCATGATTGTCCTTAGGTATTTTGTAATATTCAGGACGGTGAATGAAGCACACCATATCGGCATCCTGTTCGATGGCACCAGATTCGCGAAGGTCGCTCAACTGAGGACGCTTGCTATCTGGACTTTCCGGATTACCGCTTGAGCGCTGTTCTACCGAACGGTTCAACTGCGACAAAGCGATGATTGGGATGTTCAGTTCCTTGGCCAATCCCTTCAAAGAACGCGAAATGGTGGAAACCTCCTCTTGGCGAGAGTTGTACGACATGCCCGACGCATTCATCAACTGCAAATAGTCAATAATGATCATCTTCACGCCATAATCACGCACCAATCGACGTGCTTTTGTACGAAGTTCGAAGACAGAGAGCGATGGCGTATCATCCACATAAAAAGGAGCTCCAAACAACTCTCGCATCTTGAGGTCCAATTGCGACCATTCGTAATTGGCCAGCTGACCACTCTTTATTTTTTCTCCAGGAATCTCACACACATTGACTAACAGACGATTGACCAACTGCACATTAGACATTTCCAATGAGAACATGGCCAATGGAATCTTCCTGTCGACAGCCATATTTCGCGCCATCGAAAGCACAAACGCTGTCTTACCCATTGCGGGACGGGCTGCTATGATAATCAAATCGGAATTCTGCCAACCTGATGTCATGGCGTCCAACTTATCAAAACCTGATGGAATGCCCGAAAGTCCGTCTGTTCTGGCAGCAGCCTTCCGTAAAAGGTCATACGCCTCATTGATGACAGGATCTATCTGGGTGAAATCCTTCTTCAAGTTCGACTTTGAAAGTTCAAACAACTGTCCTTCCGCCTTCTGCATCAACTCCTGTATATCCTGCCCATCATCGAACGCCAGTTTTTGTATATTACTGGTATAGGAGATAAGATCGCGCGCAAGAGCCTTTTGAGCAACGATTCGTGCATGGAACTCCAAGTGCGCCGCAGAGAGCATGGAACGTGAAAGTTCCGCAATGTATGCCGCTCCACCTGCATTTTCCAAATCGCCATTCTTCTGCAGTTGCTCCACTACCGTGAGCACATCTATGGGTGCATTGGCAGCAGCCAACGACTGGATAGCCTGAAAGATGACCTGATGCTTAGACTCATAGAAAGACTGTGGCTTCAAGAAGTCTGTCACCGACGCAAAAGCATCCTGCTCAATAATACAAGCACCAATCACAGCCTTCTCAAGTTCAACGGCTTGAGGCTGCAACCGACCCAATTGAATCAATTGGTCTTGTTCGCTGTTGCGAGCAGGTTTTCTGCGTGATGTATTCTTTTGCTCTGGCATCTTTTGGTAAAGGACAGATAGATTGTTTAATAGTTTCTCTTTCACTTTATCGGTGCAAAATTAGAGAATAAATTTGATACGACCAAATTTTCGAGAAAAAAAAGTTATCAACACTTCCGTGCATAAACTGTTGATAACTTTGTAGATAACTGTTAATAACTATACTAATACATCGATTCCATCGGTCAATTCATGCTTGATTTTGAAGACAAATGCACAATAAAAAAATTTTTTCAAAGGGCCGAAAAAAGTTGTCAAAAGAGAGCCGAATTGGTACGATTCACCCTATCGTGAGCCCATCATTTTGTAACACTCTCCGAAAATAAAGTGTTACAAATGTAACAGTGCTTGTGTTACAAGCGTAACAGCGTATGTGTTACAAATGTAACAGTGGTTGTGTTACAAATGTCACACACAAAGGGGTGAAAAAGTGTGTCAAGACAAGGGACTTACGAGGCTGTGGGGCTACTGCCCAACCGGGCAAAAGCTTTTTTTGACTTATTTTTATAAATAAGTGCGGATAAATTTCGGCAATCAATTAAAAAGCCGTAACTTTGTAGCGTTTTTTTTGAACCTGCCCGTGTTTTAGCCAGGCTCAACTCGCAGAAAAACCAGAAAATCATATAGTTAATTAACAAATTATGGCGAATGTAATTAAAATTACGAAAGGCTTGAACATCAACCTCAAGGGTAAGGCTGCTGCTCAGGTTTCTGCCGCTCCCGCATCGAAGGTCTATGGACTTGTGCCAGATTCCTTTTGGGGCATGAAACCGAAGGTGGTAGTGAAAGAAGGGGATGAAGTGAAAGCAGGTGATGCATTGTTTGTCAACAAGTTGCATCCAGAAGAAAAGTTCGTCTCTCCTGTGGCTGGCAAGGTTTTGCTCGTCGAGAGAGGCGACCGTCGTAAAGTTTTGAGCGTTCAGGTGGAAGCCGCTGCGCAACAGGCGTATGTCGACTTCGGGAAGAAGGACGTGAAGTCGCTGAGCGGTGAGCAAGTGAAAGCTGCCCTGCTCGAAAGCGGACTCTTCGGGTTCTTCATTCAGCGTCCTTACGCCGTCGTTGCCGACCCTAACGATGTGCCTAAGGGCATTTTTGTCTCTGCCATCGCAGACATGCCGCTCGCTGCAGACATCGACGTAGTGATGAAAGGCAATGAAGCCGATTTCCAGACAGGCATCTCAGCTCTTGCTAAACTGGCAAAGGTGTATCTGGGAGTCAAGCCCAACAGCACGCTTGCCAACACGAAGGATGCGGAAGTGACCGTATTCAACGGCAAATGCCCGGCAGGCAATGTTGGCGTTCAAATCAACCACATCGACCCCATCAACAAGGGTGAAGTGGTTTGGACATTGGGTGCCGAAGAGGTCGTTTTCATCGGAAGACTTTTCAACAAAGGTATTGTTGACCTCACTCGCACAATCGCTGTGGCAGGTTCTGAAATCAAGGAACCACAGTACAAACAAGTGCTCGTGGGTGCCAAGATTGGCGATGTTGTGGCAGGCAACGTGAAAACGGAACAGAAGGTGCGCCTGATTGATGGCAATCCGCTCACAGGCGTGAAAACAAGCGAAAACGATTTCCTTCTCGCCCATTCCACCGAGATTACAGCCATTCCTGAAGGTGACGAAGCCAACGAGTTGTTCGGTTGGATTGCTCCACGCTTCAAGAACTTCTCCGTCAGCCGCTCCTACTTCTCTTGGTTGCAACCCAAGAGCAAGGAATATGTGCTTGACGCACGTGTGAAGGGTGGCCATCGCCACATGATTTTCAGCGGTGAATACGACTCTGTATTCCCAATGGACATCTATCCGGAACAGTTGGTAAAGGCTATCATTGCTGGCGACATCGACCGCATGGAAGCACTCGGCATCTATGAGGTGGCACCCGAGGACTTCGCTGTGGCAGAGTTCGTGGATAGCTCTAAGGTTGAACTCCAGCGCATTGTTCGAGAAGGTCTCGACATGCTGCGCAAAGAAAACGAATAAGCATTATGGGACTTAAGAAACTTCTTGACAAATGGAAGCCTACCTTCTCAGAAGGAGGTAAGCTTAGCGCTTTCGGCTCTCTCTTCGACGCAGCAGAAACTTTCTTCTTTGTGCCAAACGAGACAGCCAAGGTGCGTGGCGCGCAAATTCACGATGCCATCGACTCCAAGCGTTCTATTTTCTTTGTTGTGATTGCGCTGATACCTGCCATACTCTTCGGTATGTACAACATCGGTCTTCAGCATTCTATCGTGACAGGCACCTGCACTCCAGGCGGTTGTCCATGTGCAGACATCTGGGGCAACTTCCTCTATGGCTTAGCCGTGATTCTTCCCAAGATTGTGGTGAGTTATGCTGTCGGCCTCGGCATTGAGGTGGCCATTGCCCAGTGGAAGAAGGAAGAGGTTCACGAAGGTTTCTTCGTGACAGGTATCCTCATTCCTCTCATTGTTCCAGTGAACTGCCCACTTTGGATTATCGCTGTGGCAACTGCGTTTGCAGTCATCTTCGCCAAGGAAGTGTTTGGCGGCACAGGCATGAACATCTTCAACCCCGCCCTTGTGACCCGTGCATTCCTTTTCTTCGCCTATCCATCGATGATGTCAGGCGATAAGGTGTGGGTGAACGGCAACTACATCGATTGTATCAATGGCACTCCTGCCGTGGATGCTGTTTCTGCAGCCACCCCACTCGGTCAGTTGGCCGCTGGTGAGGCTGTGACTGCCACTCCTATGCAGACCATCATCGGTACAATCCCCGGTTCCATCGGCGAAACGTCTGTCATTGCCATTATGATTGGTGCTGTCATCCTGATTTGGGCAAACATCGCCAGCTGGAAGATTATGCTTTCCACGTTTGTAGGTGGTGCCCTGATGGCTTACTTCCTTCGTTACGATGGTGCGCAGAACTTCGAATGGTGGGAGCAGCTCACCGTCGGTGGTTTCTGCTTCGGTGCCGTGTTCATGGCAACCGACCCTGTCACCAGTCCTCGCACAGAAGGTGGTAAATGGATTTTCGGCTTCCTCATCGGTGCCATGGCCATCATCATCCGTGTGCTCAACCCTGGTTACCCAGAAGGTATGATGCTCGCCATCCTTTTGATGAACGTTTTTGCTCCATTGATGGATTACTTCTTTGTACAAGCAAACATTAACAAGCGCGCTAAGCGTGCCAAAAAGTAAGGAGGACACAAGACATGGCAAAAATGAATACAAATGGTAATGCATACACTATTATTTATGCATCCGTGATGGTCATCATCGTGGCATTCCTCCTTGCTTTCGTGGCTTCAGCCCTGAAACCGACGCAAGACGCCAATGTGGAAAAGGACAAGAAGAGCCAGATTCTCGCAGCCTTGAACATCCGCGACGTCGAGGATGTTGAGGGCAAGTATGCCGAGGTGATTAAGAAAGATGCCATCTATAGCGCCGACGCATCAAAGGGTGCGAAAGCCGAAACAGGTGGTTTCGCCGTAGAGAACAAAAACATCACGCCAGACAATCGTCCACTCTACATTGCAGAGGTGGATGGTGAAACCAAGATGGTGGTGCCCGTGAAAGGTGCCGGCCTTTGGGGTGGCCTTTGGGGCTACATCGCCGTCAATGCCGATGGAGAGACTGTATATGGCACCTATTTCTCGCATGAAAGTGAAACGGCAGGTCTTGGTGCTCGCATTGCAGAACAATGGTTCCAGGACAGTTTCAAAGGCAAGAAAATCTTTGCTGAAAGCAGCGACGAAGTGGCGCTCAGCGTGATTAAGAAAGGAAAAGAAGGTTCCCTCTCCCCCGACAACTATGTGGACGGTGTGACAGGTGCGACCCTCACTTCCAATGGTGTTAACGACATGATTAAGGAATGTCTCTCACTCTACAAGGACATTCTCTCAATCAATAAATAATGGAGGACAAGAATATGAGTTTATTTTCAAAGGAGAATGGCGAAGTTTTCATGAGTCCGCTCAACTTGAACAACCCGATTACGGTTCAAGTCCTCGGCATCTGCTCGGCGCTGGCTGTTACTTCACAGTTGAAGCCTGCCATCGTGATGGGACTCTCCGTGACCGTCATCACAGCATTTGCAAATGTAATTATCTCACTGCTCCGCAAGACGATTCCTAACCGCATCCGCATCATTGTGCAGTTGGTGGTTGTCGCAGCGCTCGTGACCATCGTGAGCAACGTTCTGAAGGCTTACGTTTATGATGTGAGCGTGCAGTTGAGCGTTTATGTGGGTCTTATCATCACCAACTGTATCTTGATGGGACGTCTGGAGGCATTCGCCATGCAGAACGGTCCATGGGAAAGTTTCCTCGATGGAATCGGCAATGGTCTTGGCTATGCCATCGTGCTCGTCATCGTTGGTTTCGTCCGCGAAATCCTCGGTTTCGGTTCGCTGATGGGCTTCCAGATTATCCCCGACAGTGCCTATGTCGAGAATGGTGGTCTCTACATCAACAATGGTATGATGACCATGCCAGCCATGGCGCTCATCATCGTTGCATGTGTCATCTGGGCGCATCGCGCGTACAATAAAGATATAGCATAATAGTAACATACCTAAAAAACAAACAAGAATTATGGAACATTTCATGAGTTTGTTCGTCCGCTCCATTTTTGTGGACAACATGATTTTCGCTTTCTTCTTGGGTATGTGCTCTTATCTTGCCGTATCTAAGACAGTAAAGACATCGTTCGGCCTTGGTGTGGCAGTCACCTTCGTGCTCCTCATCACTGTGCCAGTTGACTATTTACTCCAGACGAAAGTGCTGGGCGACGGGGCTTTGGCCGAAGGTGTCGACCTCACTTTCCTTGCATTCATCCTGTTCATCGCAGTCATTGCCGGCATGGTGCAGTTGGTTGAGATGGTGGTGGAGCGCTTCTCCCCTTCCCTCTACGCCGCACTTGGTATCTTCCTGCCGCTGATTGCTGTGAACTGTGCCATCATGGGTGCCTCGCTCTTCATGCAGCAACGCATCCTGCTCGACCCAGCCACTTCCACCCAAGCCATTTCGGGTGTAGGCGACTGTGTGGCCTATGCACTCGGTTCAGGCATCGGTTGGACTCTCGCCATTGTGGGTCTTGCCGCCATCCGCGAGAAGATGGCCTACTCCGATGTGCCAAAGCCCCTTCAGGGTCTCGGTATCACCTTCATCACCGTGGGTCTGATGGCAATGGCATTCATGTGTTTCTCTGGTCTTAAAATCTAAAAGAAAGGATATAGCAGATATGAATATGACATTTATATTATACAGCATCGCTGTCTTTCTGATAATCGTCATTGTATTGGTTATCATCCTCCTCGTTGCGAAGAAATACCTCTCTCCAAGTGGTAATGTGACCATCACCATCAACGGAAAGGACAAGCTCGAAGTGGAGCAAGGTTCAAGCCTGCTCTCCACGTTGGCTGCCCACGACGTTTACCTCCCTTCTGCCTGCGGTGGAAAGGGCTCATGCGGACAATGCAAGTGCCAGGTTGTCGCCGGTGGTGGCGAGATTCTCGATTCTGAGAAGGGTCACTTCACCCGCAAGCAAATCAAGTCCGGCTATCGTCTTGGCTGCCAATGCAAAGTGAAGGGCGACCTTGAGATTAAGGTGGACGACTCTGTGATGGGTGTAAAGGAATGGGAGTGCACCGTGATTGGCAACCGCAACGTGGCCACCTTCATCAAGGAGTACAAAGTGGCCTTGCCTCCAGGCGAGCACATGGACTTCGAGCCAGGCTCTTACGCACAGATCAAGATTCCTCCATTCTTCATCGACTACGACAAGGACATCGACAAGAGTCTCATTGGCGACACCTACCTCCCCGCATGGGAGAAATTCGGGCTCTTCCCCCTCAAGTGCGTCAACGACACTCCGACCATCCGTGCCTACTCCATGGCGAACTATCCCGACGAGGGCGACATCATCACGCTCAACGTCCGCATCGCCACGCCTCCATTCAAGCCAAAGGATCAAGGTCCAGGCTTCATGGATGTGAACCCAGGTATCGCATCGTCCTACATCTTCTCCCTGAAGCCAGGCGACAAGGTCATCATGTCAGGTCCTTATGGAGAATTCCGTCCGCAGTACGGCACTGGCCGTGAGATGATATGGGTCGGCGGTGGTGCCGGTATGGCTCCGCTCCGTGTACAAATCATGCACATGCTCAAAGGCAACGGCATCAATCCAGAAGACCGTCAACGCCCGATGCACTACTTCTATGGTGCACGTGCGCTGGAGGAGATTCCATTCCTCGACGACTTCCTCGCGCTCGACAAAGAGTTCGATAACTTCCACTTCCACCTTGCCCTCGACCGTCCAGATCCAAAGGCAGATGCAGCTGGAATCAAGTACACTCCAGGTTTCGTGGCTCCTGTAATGGGCGACACCTACCTCAAGCAGCACGAGAATCCAGAAGATGTCGAATACTACCTCTGCGGTCCTCCAATGATGGCCAAGACTGTTCTCGACCTTCTCCACTCACTCGGCGTCGAAGACGACATGATTCGCTTCGACAACTTTGGTGGATAAGAAGAACAGAATTAAGTATGATAGCAATGCCCCCGAAAGTTTTTTGAACTTTCGGGGGCATTTTCATTGTGACATATAAGATTTTATGTAACTTTGCAGCCACAAACATCATTATCAATAATCCTTTTCACCTATGAGAAAAATTTTGACTTCAATTCTTGCGCTGGCTGTTACGGCAGCAGTCCACGCACAAACCACTCTAAAAACCATCACGGTGACCGTAAGCCCCACCCGCTATCAGAAGGTGACGGGATTCGGTGCTGCTTGCTGCGATGGTGCCATGTGCCCTTATGGCAACGACACACAGCCCGTACGACTGCTCTACGGTCCCACTTCGAAGATTGGGCTGAACATTATGCGAATGGAGATATCGCCCAACTTCAAAGGCGACATCACCGCTGTCGATGTGGGTTGGGATACACCTTACGACTGGCAAGGCTGTGTGCCCTCAGCCAAAATAGTCAAGCAACGTGGTGGCATCGTCTTCGGCACACCTTGGTCGCCTCCAGGTGAATACAAGACAAACGGATCGGCGGCAGGCGGCGCCAGCGAGTCGCAAGGCAAGATACGCGCCGAACTGCGCGAGGACTGCTACGAGAAGTTCTTTCCATGGCTCAACATGTACCTCGCCTACATGAAGTCGAAGGGCGTCGATGTCGATGCCGTATCCATTCAGAACGAGCCCGACTGGTGGGTCGATTACTCAGGCTGTCTCTACACCCCAGAGCAGCAAGTCACACTTGTCAAGAACTATGCACACCTGCTCGACCGCGAGACCTACAAAGGTGTGCGCCTGATTAGTGCCGAGCCTCTGGGATTCACCCAAAATTATTCCGACGCCTTGATGAACGACGAAACGGCTCGCAAACATATTGACATCGTTGCAGGTCACCTCTACGGTCATGCACCACTGGATCAAGGCAACATGAAGGATGCTGCCAAACTTGCCACCAAGTACGGGAAAGAGGTCTGGATGACGGAGCACTCTTGTGATATTACTAACAACGAGCAGCGGTTGCCAAATTGGCATGAGCAACTACTCTTCGCCGAAGAACTCAACGAATGTATGCTGGCAGGCTGCACGGGCTATATCTACTGGTACATGCGTGCCCACTGGGCCTTCGTAGGTACGGGCGAGGAACAATATGGTGCAGATAACGTAAGGAACACATTGCTGCCCCGCGCCTACGTCATGTCCCACTTCTCCAAGTACGTCACAGGCTCCACACGTGTCGGCACCACCACAAGCGGTGTGACCACAGGCAAGACGAACTCCTACTTCGAGACATCAGCCTACATCAAGGGCGACTCCATCATCGTCATGGCCATCGACACCACGAAGACCGCCTACAACCTGAGACTCAAATTGCCCCTCAAAGTGAAGAGCGGTGTTTGTGTACAATCCACAGACAATAAGTCACTCTGCAAAAAGACGACCCTCACCATCGATGAGCCAACGAAGGAATTCATCGTCGAAATGCCCGCACGCAGTTTCAGCACCTACATCTTCATGGTTGACCATGAGGAGACAACCGACATCAGCACCCCGCAAATAACCAGAGAAAGAACGGCAGCAACTCGATACTACGACCTGCAGGGACGGCCTCTGGCCTATCCTGAAGGCCTGTGCATCGAGAAACGCCCCGACGGCTCGACCAGGAAGATTTACTTCGACGAACGATAACCACACCCCATCAGAGTGTGTTCGCAATGAGCCCCAAAAGTCAGACAAAAGACTCTTGGGGCTCATTTTGTTTCTACCCCTTCATCGCTGTGTTTACTCACCCTTGATTTCAGGGCAAGAAGTCATTCATAAGTTACGGATAATTATTCATAACTTATGACATAAGTTATGAACGACTTCTGTTACGGCGGTGAGGATGAGGCGGCAGTGAAACAGAGGGACAAGAGCCTGTGGAAGAAAGGGAAATGAGTCAGTGGAAGAGCGAGAGAGGTGGGGATAGAATATGGAGCAAAGGGCATTTTAAAGGAAAAAGGGGGCGAAAGTGGGTTTCGTCACCTCATTTTTTATGGCAAACGGAGGTTTCTTTCCAGTTTTTTTGTAACTTTGCGAACAAAGTTTACCAAAACGGAAGAACATGAGACAGACAATAAAAACAAGAACTATATGAGTACAATAAGAAGAATACAACGAGGGAAGACGGGAATCTTGTGTGCCCTGCTGATGGTAGTGGGAAGCATGACGGGGTATGCCCAGAGTAACTGCTTTGAGTATGACGATAACGATGAGACCGTCATTACAGGGCTGACGGAAATAGGCCAATCCGTCTCTTCGCTGACGATTCCTGCCACGGTGACAACGGTCAGAAGCGGAGCCTTCAGTTCCACTTCTGCCCACGTGTCTGCGCTGATTATTGCAGATGGTGGCAACCCAGTGTTTGAGGCAGGGCTATTTGGCGAACGGGAGAATCCGCTGGGTGACATCCAAATTTTGGGTAGCAGTATGACGGTGGCGAACATTCGTGCCCTGCTGAAGAGTTTAGTAGCCCAGGGCGCGCTCAGCACTGTTTATATCAAGGGCTATAGCGGCGCGTGGATAGACATTCCTGCAACAGAAGAATCAGAAGAACCGGAAACCCCAGAACAAATCTCTACAGATAACGCCACTCTGCTTGGAGTTTTGACTGAGGATGTCAACGTCACTTTGCCTGCTGCCTTAGTTTCCGACCAACAGTTTGGCGCAGCGAAGGTCTATGGCCGCTTCACTATCGACAAGGAACTGATCACCTTCTGTGGCAATGCCACCTTCCGGGATGCCGACGACGGCTCGAACCAGTTGTTCTATGTGGCCAACTACAGGGAAAATGACGGTCGTCTGCATATACAGCGTGTGCGGTATATCGTTGCAGGTGAAGGTGTGCTGATTCACCGTCTGGACAGTTCGAAAGGCTATGCCGACCTGAAGCGCTATGAGGGGACTATCACGTCGGCAGAGCAAGAGCTCTATAAAGCAAATATGCTCGTGGGTGTCACCGAACCCACAACGATTGCTGCGACCGAAGGTGGCTATACCAACTACATCGTGGTGAACGAATTGGTGAACAACGTCTACAACGCCGCCTTCTACCCCACCAGTGGCGGCACCATCGGTGCCAACAAGGCTTATCTGCAAGTGCCCTCCTCTATTGTGTCGGCAAATGAACGATTGACCATCAGTTTTGATGAGGAAACCACCTCGATCAATGAAAAGGGAATAGTGAATAGTGAAAAATTGGCTGCCGCTGCAGAGTGGTATAGCCTCGATGGTCGCAAGCTCAATGGCAAGCCTACCACGAAAGGATTATATATTAATAACGGGAAAAAACACATCATCCAATGAAAAAGAAATATACCACACCAATGTGCGAGGTGGTCACACTACGTGCGCTCATCCTCAATAACTCATCCTCAACCTCACAAAAAAACGAATACTGGGACAATCAAGGCAGAATCAAAGTCGGGCATAGTATCATCAGTGCCGACAGAGCCGATTGAAAAACAACATTGAATAACAATCATCAAATCAACTACTATGAATAAGAACAAGAAACTAAGGAATGTGAACATCGGAACGATCCGACAGTTCATCCTGCTGTGCTTCATGGCACTGTTGGCGCAACAGGTACAGGCCAGTGACTGGATGCACAACTCCAGTAAGTTCTCCATGAGTACCTTTTCGGACCACGTGACGTTCAAACCGTTCCTCTGCGACTTGGACAGAAGTGATACCTATGCCAAGAAAGGGGGTATCTATGCTAAGTGTGGCAACCGAACCGTATGGCTGATGGACATCCACTACAAAAATGAAGGTGATAACGAAAATCCCTATGGTAAGGTGTATGCCCGCTACTGCATAGGCGAGGCACGTGCTTGGTTTACCAACGGCTACGGCAGTGCAGAGCAGAAGATAGAGTTTGACGGCAAGGACTTCCTCATTCAGAAATGGGGCAGCGACAACCATTATTGTACGCCTAACATCGACTTCTACTATCCAGCATCGATGGCAGGAAATACCTGGACGTTCTACTATGAGTATGAACACAACGACGGCGGCAAATACACGATGACATTAGGTTCGGCCAATCTAAGCGGAGCTCTCTACTCTAGCTTCACCCCAAGATATGAGTACGAGCGTAGCGGTCCCGACAAGATTAAGTTTACTGTGCCGGCTCTGCCCGACGATGTGCCCAGCAAACTGAGCGAGGTACACAAGCGTGTAGGTGAGTTTACGGTGACGGCATCATTTACCAGACAAGATAACTCTGTGGTAGATAAGACCGAGACCTTCGTATGTCAGAAGGGCAGCAAGAAAACCTACGAGATGGAAATCCCCAGCGATGTGGGCAATCCTAAGAAAATAGACTTGAAAGTGGTAGCTTTGTTAGGTTTGAAAGACGCGAGCGACTACTACTGGAAAGACGCCTATGCCTACAGCAGGACCTATGTATTCCCTGTGGTGCCAGCACCTAACACGCTCACCGCAGAGTTCCGACAGTTTGACAATGCTGCCGACCTGTCGTGGAACGCCTATCCGTCGGGAAGCAACTACTACTTGGAGTGCAAACCATACATCTACCGTATGGAGACCGACATGGATGGAAAGGCAAAGAATGGTTCTTGGAGCAAGCGCGGAACCGTTGACGATGCCAGCAAGAATCAAGCGCTGGGCTATCACGACAACAACGTCAGTGCCGCTACCTATTATAAATATATGGTACTCAACGTGCCGAAAGACTGGATAGGCAACGGCATCAACGAGTCGCAGCTCAACAACCCCAGCGACGATTTGCTGCAGAAACTGGGCTATGTAGAGTCGGAACTGATGAACACCAAACCCGAACTCAGCATCTACGACCTGAAGCAAGACACCACCGTCACCAACAAGGTGAAGCTCACGTGGCAATACACCCGTATTCCGACAACGGCATCGAGTGTCACCTTCAAGATCATGCGCAAGACCAGCGATGACAGCGAATGGACTGATTTTGGCACTGTCAACGGCGATGCACAGCCCTCAGCAGGCACGCTCCTGTCGTTCCTCGACAGCGACCTACCCAACGCTAAAGTGCGCTACCAGTATAAGGTGCGTCTTACGCTCAATAATACCGACTTCGACAGTGAAGCTATCACAGCCGGACTACTGAGAGGCTCCTCGGTGAAGAGTTTCACAGCTACCAAGGGTACGCACGAAGGCACCGTGCGCCTGTCGTGGGAGGCTAACCAGGTGGGCACTGACAATACCACCTTCGTCATCTCGCGCCGTTATGTGACCAGCAAAGATGAATATATACGCATCAACACCACCAGCGGCACCAATTCACTATATACCTACGAAGACAATACCGTGCAGCCAGGCTACTATTACGAATACCGAATAGAAGCCTACGACGGCAACGCGCTGCAAAATACACTCACCGATGCCGGCTTCTGTCAGGCGCGCGGTGTCATCAGCGGTCGTGTTACCTTCGGCAGCGGCGATGCAGTGGATGACGTCAGACTGACACTCCGCCCGTCAAATGCTGACGACGGCAATGTGGTGAAAGGCTTTTCGCAGCGCGTCGATGGTGCATCGACAGGTATTATATGGAATGCTGACGAAACAGAAATAGCCAAAGTGTTCGGTGCGGACAAGAACTACACCGTGCAGCTGTTTGTACGTCCCGATGCCGGTCTGAGCGAGGGAGCCGTGATTGGTAATATACCTGGCGCCGGACAGCTTTATGCCGTACCTCAGACCGACGGAACCTACAAGGTCTATTGCAAGCAGCCGACCATCACGAGGAAGACGCAAGAGTTCACCGAGACAAATGTCATGCGGGCCATCGTCCATTACCCATCCTCAAGCAGTTACCCCACAACATACAGTGAAGAGTATGGCTTTACGGTTTATCAATATAATGAGTGTCAGCAGACCTTAACTTCTTGGCAAAATGATGGGTTTAGCTTAGGAAAGAACTATGCCGCTTCATGGTGGGGCGCTAATACTGAGGTGGCTGTAATGAAAAAGAAGAAGACTTTGGACACTCCAGTCACTGTCAACATAACGGAAACTTCCTACGAACACTACGACATGGGTGTAACACTCCAGGCGGGTATCTACTCGCTGCTGACCGTTCAGGTCAACAACGGTGCCGTCACCACAATGGTGAACGACGGTACTCCAGCAGAATGGACATTAGTCAAGCACGACGACAACCCATCCTCCACCATCGAAAACAGCGACGGATATGTGATTCGGAATGGCAACCTGATTTCTTTCGAAGGCAACCTCTGCCCGCAACTGAAAGATAATGAATGGATGTGGATAGGATCTGCTCTGGCAACATCATCGAGCGATCCAGTAATCAAATCTACAAGTACCGACTATAACACCACCTTCTCTGTGGGTGGTGCACCAAATGTTGCGGCAGAAAAGGGTTTCAAGGGTAACTTTACAGAGGTACGCGTATGGAACCACGCACTCAGCGACAAGGAGAAGATCTACTATCAAGACCGCGTGCTGAACGGTCGCGAGGCAGGATTGGCGCTCTACTGGCCGATGGACGAGGGCTTGGACCACTATGTGTTTGACGCCTCATACGCCAACGACCTGCCTAATGGTCGCCATGCTACCGTAGGCAACAACATCGCCGCATCAACTATTGTTCCGCTCGACAACCAACTGTCGCGCTATGCCATCACCAACGCAACAGGTGAATACATCATTCGCGGCATACCGTTTGTAGGTTCCGGTTCTACCTATACCATTCTGCCTACACGCGGCATCCATGAGTTCAACCCCGTATCGCGCAACGGCTTCATCGGCAGCGGCTCGTTGACGCTGAACAGCTACGACTTCACCGATACATCGTCGTTCCCGCTGAAGGGCAAGATTACCTACCTGAACACCAATATCCCTGTCGATAGCGTGCAGTTCATGATCGACGGCAACATGGTTCAGTCGAAGGAGGGCGTGCGCAGCGACTCCAATGGTGAATATGAAATTGCGGTACCTATCGGTAAGCATCTTATCGAGTGTTACAAGAACGGACACAAGTTTACATCGTTCCCACTCGACGGTTCGACCTATGACTTCAAGAAGGCCGAGATAGCCAACTTCGTCGATTCCACACTGGTCAACGTCACCGGTCGTGTGAACGGCGGCTTCTCAGATATGGATGCTCCCGTCGGCTTCCACAAGAGCGTAAACCGATTGGGAAAGGCTACGATCAAACTCAGCTTGGGCAAGGAGAGTCAGTGTTCGTTCAACTACGTCACCGACGACCACGGCGACGGCAAATACGGAACGGTGGACATCCCTGTGGAGAGTGCTACCGACAGCATTCACAGTACGGCTTACCGTGCAGCCTTAAATGCAACAAAACCAAGCGATACCGATACCCATTACATCTATATAACGACAGACGAGAAGACCGGTGAGTTCTCGGCTATGCTGCCACCACTGAAGTACAAAGTGGAGAGCATCACGTTTGAGAACGATAAGAAAGGGGATATCTACAATGATAAGCCTATTTTCACTCAGAACCTGCCAGTCATCGATGCGACAAATGCCATCAAGGAGAAGATGCTAGCCGACTCTATTACCGTTGAAAACGGTTCTACAGTGAAATACCAGTATAGCGCTAAGATGATTAGACAGTATCGTACCAATCCAACGCTGTCAGTAGTACAGACGAGTCCGCTGTTGTCGAAGACCGTCAAGAACGTCTTCGGTGAACGGAAGATAGGTGTGACCAATGTCGATTTCACGGTTGATTCCGTAACCGTTGCCAATATCACTGACAATAATTACAAGTACACTTTCGACCATCCTATCTTCGTACAGGACAAGGCCTACACATACGACATCTCCGTAGCCGAAAACTACAAGAACCTCGACACGGACGAGACCTTTACCGAGGTTCCGCAAGATGCCGTAATACACATTGCCAACGATGCCAGCTCAACGACCGTCATCTATGGTGAAGACGGTAAGGTCAATGGTGAAGACGTGAAGATGGGTGAGCCGTATAAGACTGCCAATGTCGAAATAACACCCGACAAAACAGGACATGTACAGTATCAGTTTGTGGCGGGTGCTCCAAACTTCGCGACAGGATACATCCACAACATGTCGGTCGGTGTAGCCGTTGACGGCCGTACCACCATGTGGCAGGCTCCCGACTCAAAGACCGAAGCGCTCGACCTGATCGTGCTGGGTAGCATTGGTTCGGGCACTAACTTCGTGACCCGTGGTCCTGATGCGGTGGATATGATCCTACGCCGTCCGCCAGGTTCTACCTCGGTAGCTTCGCTCGCCAATAAAACAATCCGCTCCTATGCACATACTACCGTTGAAAGCAGCACTTCGGGATGGACGGGTGGAGGCTATATCAGCGAAACCCCAACATGGGAAGTGAGTATGGGTCCTACCATGGGTATTGCCACACTCGCCAAGTCGAAGTTCAAGATTGTCGTGAACCAGACGCTAAAGAAAACAAGAAATTACTCCGACCAAGATATAGCTGAGAATGATACCACCTACACCGTGACCGAACAGATGGTAACGCCGAGTTCGATGGTTGCCGATTATAAGACAATGACCTATTATCCTGAAGGCGGCGACACCTATATTGGCCGTTCCACCAACCTATTGTTCAGCAAGGGACGCATGCTGGGTATCTACAAGCAAAGCGATGACACCTATAAGCTCGACGTGAAGGACGGTGTCACCGTAGGACAAGAGTTCGATACAGAGTTTGTATTCCCTCAAGCATATATAGAAAACACGCTGATACCGAATTGGGAGGCGATCATCAAGAGCAAACTGGAAGAAGGCTACATCAACGCCGACCACTGGGATAAGAATAAGGCGGTAGCTGTACCGGGCAAGGTGGTGTACTATACCAAGTACAAACCCGGCGATCCTGAATTCGGTAGAGCCAATGGCGACAAAGCATGGACCAAAGAACAGCTTGCCGCCACACATGGTTACCCAAGTTATATGGCTGTGAACGGCACCGATGACCCGAATGTGCAAGACGAAGTAGAGGATGCCATCAACCAGATAAAGGTGTGGCGCGACCGTATCGCCGATAACGAAGCGGACAAACTCGATGCTTTCAATAATGAGAGCAGCCTGATTCAGAACTATTCTATCGCCAGCGGCACAAAGGTGTCGCAGACAACGGAGACAACCATCAAGAAAGGCAAGACGCACAAGCATGAATTCTCAAAGTCGTTTAGCGTGGTCGGTCAGATTGGTGAGACCTTCAACGATGCTGGTGTCATTGCCAATCTGGGCTATTCTAGCGGCTCAGGCAACTCAAACACCGACGGTAGCAGCACATCGGTTTCGAACACGGTGGCATGGACGATGAGCGACGGCGACACACGCACAGCGCTGTCGGTAGATGTCTATAAGTCGCCAACAGGATGGGGACCCATCTTCCGCACCCGTGGCGGACAAACCGTCAACCCGTATGAGGCAGGTAGCGTGACGAAGTTCTACCAGCCGGGAACAAAGCTCAACGAGGCCACCATGAAAGTGGAGAACCCGAAACTGAACGTACTTGGCTCGTCAGAGATTACCAATGTGCCTACAGGCGGACAGGCTAAGTTCATCCTGCAACTATCCAACGAGAGCGAAACCAACGATATCTGCAACTACGTGCTGCAGATGAAGGAGCTAAGCAATCCGAATGGTGCAGTGCTGACTGTCGATGGTAATATCCTGAGCAACGGAAAGGACGGCCGACTCATCAAGATGAAAGGCGGCGAGATAGTTGAGAAGACCCTCATCGTCACACAGAGCGACCGCAGCGTCATCGAATACAACGACATCGTCCTCCAGCTGAAGTCAGAGCTAGACCAAAGCATCGTGAGCGATGAAGTGAAACTACGCGTACACTTCGTGCCATCATCGACACTCGTCGATCTGAGCGTGAACCACACGGTACTGAACAAGGCAGATAAAGACATGTACGGAGGTATCACAGCCACCATGTCGAACCTCGACCGTCAGGACGATGGCCTCAAGGGCATCCGTCTGCGCTACCGCCGCAAGGGAACCGACTCGTGGACAGTGCATAAGCAGTGGAGCGACCAAGAAGAACTGCAGGCGCAAGGCTACGAGCCAATGCCTGAAGGCAGCCAGTTTACGGAGAAGGTAGTCTTCCTGGATGATGGTCTCTACGAGCTGCAGGCACAGACCTTCGGTAAGTATGGTGCCGACGATGTCACCTACGAGAGTAACATCATTGAGATTACGCAGGACACACACGGCCCGAAGATTCTCGGAATGGTTAGTCCGGAGAACGGACAGCTTACCTACATCACCCGCAACAACATGCACCTGCGATTTAACGAAGTGCTCAATGGCAACGCCCTCACGAAGAGTGGCAACTTCCGCATTGAGGGCAGTATGAACAATGTGGTGTTTGGCGAGAGTCCTTATCCCGACGTTGCGGCACAGCTCAATGGCAAACGCATTCAGACGGAGGCACAGTACGACCTGTCGAACTCTGGCTACGCCTTCGATATGTGGTTCTACCGTCAGGGCGACGGCACCATCGTAAGCCTCGGCACAGAAGACAACCTGCTGTCGCTCTCTACTCACGACGACGGTAAGCTTCGTGCACGTGTGGGAGATGAAGACGATGTCTTCGAGACAAACACACAGTTGCCGAAGAATCAGTGGATCTATATGGCTCTGGACTACAGGCGCAAGACAGCAGACGACCCAGAGAACCGCATCAGCATGCTATATGTGACTGCCGACGACAAAACACCAAACTACATTGGACAGGACATGAAGGCAAATGACCTTAATGGTCACGGAAAACTGAGCATTGGCGGCGACGGTATGCAGGGAATGGTAAGCAACCTTACCATCTGGAACTCCGACATCACCGCTACGGAACTCTATCAGACACGAAACAAGGTGAGGGCGTCCTACACGCCGGGACTTGTGGGTTACTGGCAGATGGATGAAGGTCACGGCACACAGCTGACCGACCGCGCCCGCTCGCGCCACATGTATATGGATAGTGAAAGCTGGTATATCAACAACGAGAACCGTGCCGCCACCCTTGACGGCAAGAAGCCTATACGTATCGATATAGCAACATTCAATCCGGCTAAAACCGACAACTACGCCGTAGAGTTCTGGTTCCGCGGCAATAAGCCGTGCGACATGTTCGACCAGACACTCCTTTCGGTTCTCAACGGTATCACCATCGGCTTCGAAGGACCGGTACAGGGTCATGACGTGCTCACGCTGAAGAAGATTAAGCACAGTCATAATGAGGCCAATGTCGAGATTCAGGAAACCGAAGAAGAGATACAGCTGAGCAACAAGGACTACAAGGACGGCAACTGGCACCACTTCGCATTGAACGTGCGTCGCGGTACAAGTGCCATCGCATATATTGACGGTGAGGCTGTGAAGGTGATTCCCGAGGATAAGATTCCTGGTATCTCTGGCAAGTGGATGCTCTTCGGCGGTGAGGAACTGATGGATACCAACGGCGACGAGTACGCAATGACATACAACCACTTCACCGGTGACATCGATGAGATACGTATCTGGAGTGCCGCACTCGACGGACAACTCATCAAAGACCGTATGTACGAACGCATGGACAATAGCTATCCAGGACTCGTGGGCTACTTCCCCATGGAGGATATACACCGTAATCAGCAGGGTACAGTGACCACCGACTTCTCAACATCAAACTTCGGTGAGAAAGACTATCAAGAGCGTATCGTGATCGCAGAAGCAGCTGCGCTGACACAGAGCGTCAATGCACCGGCACTGAAACCGGGTAGCACCAATATGCGGTTAGACGACTCTCAGTTCGACTTCACTGCCTCTGCCGACGAGATATACTTCACATTCTACGACAGTTCGCTGCCACTGATGGACAACAATGATTTCGTAGCCACTGTGAACTATATCAAGGACGAGCACGGTAACAACTCCGAGGTCGTGCAGTGGATGTTCCACGCTGACTTTGCGGCCATTTCATGGCTTGAAAAGCAGGTGTCTCTCACCAAGAGCTGGAACGAGAATCTGGAATGGACTTTGGCTGTGTGTAACAATACTGGTCATCCTCAGCACTACGAACTGAGCGGCATGCCTACTTGGATGACGTTTGACAAGCCCGTGGGAACCATCAGCAGCGACAACGAAGGTCTGGATTTCACTATCAGTCCCAACGCACCAATCGGTCGCCATGTCGTATATCTCTACCTCACCGACCGCCTCGGCATCCGCCGTGTGCTGAGGGTCAACCTGACGGTGACGGGCAACGTACCCGACTGGACTGTCGATCCTGACCTCTACGAGAGCAACATGACGATGACCGGACAGATCTACATCAACGATAAGATCTGCGAGAACACCGACACGAAAATTGCCGCCTTCGATGACCTGGGACTCTGTCGCGGTGTGGCCAGTCCGAAGTATGTCACCACACGTGATGCCTACTACGTCGACATGGTCATCTATGGTGCATCGGCTACAGAACTGAGCACCGGCATCCGCGACCTGACCTTCAAGGTGTACAACGCCTCAACGGGTAATATCCATCCGCTTGTGGGTGTCACGATTCCCGACAAGGGCTTCTCTGTGAATTTGCAATACATGCCGGATGCCAATTATGGCTCCTACGATGCACCTGTCGTGCTCGACGTGTACAATGCCCTACAACAGAATATCGCGCTGGAGAAAGGCTGGACTTGGATGTCCATCTATGTGGATCCCATCATGAATGAATTGGAATGGCAGTTGCCAAAGGATAAGAACATCCTCAAGCGCTTCAAGAACATCAAGAGTCAGACAGACGGCTTCGCCACTGTGGACAAAGATGGCATGATTAACGGTAGCCTGACCTACGTGGAACCGGGCAAGATGTACAAGATGCAGCTGTCGACGAAGACAAACTTCGACATCTACGGACTTGCGCTGGACACGAAGACCATGCTGCAGACCATGCATCCGGGATATAACTGGATAGGGACGCTCAGCAGCTCAGTGATGTCAGTCGATGAGGCCTTTGCCGAACTCACACCCGAACCTGGTGACCGCGTGAAGAGCCGTACAGGGTTTGCCGAGTTTAGCAAAAAGGGCTACTGGGAAGGTACGCTGGAGAGCATCGTGCCAGGCCAGGGCTACATCTACCGCTCGATGGCTACCAGGGAGAAGATGTTCCACTATCCAAGTGGCGGAGCAGCAACGCAACAGGCAGCACGTGTCCAGCGCCGTGCATCAGCTATCTCATACTTCGTACCTGTTGACCCGTATCTCTATCCTGACAACATCAACATCATTGCGGTGGTGAAGAAGGACGGGCAGGAGCGTGACGATGCCGAGATTGGCGCCATCATCAATGGCGAGTGCCGAGGTGCCATCAGCTGCAACAGCGGCTATTACTTCCTGACCGTCATGGGGTCATCGGAAGAAGACAGCCAACAGAAGATGGAACTGCGCATCTATGTTGACGGTGAGGAGTTTGTCGTTGACGATACCCTGCCGTTCATCAGCGATGCCTTCTACGGCTCGTTGGACGAGCCATACGTGCTCGACATCAACGCAACGGCCATCCGCTCCGTGACGACCAATACGAATGACGACGAGGATTGGTGGACACTACAGGGCTTTAAGATCGGTCACAGGCCCACGCAGCCTGGTGTATATATCCACCGAGGACAGAAGACCACCATCCAACTGAAGAAATAGCACGCATCACCAGCGGGTGATTAGCATTCACCACAACGGATTTGACGGATTGAACGGATTGAGTAAGCTTTCATCCTTTCAATCCGTCAAATCTTTTGTCTATGATTCAATCTCTATATTTTGAGAATTCCTCACTTTTTTCCGCTTATAATTGCGATTCTGTGAATTAAAATGCCTAACTTTGCATCGTTTTTGTAAACGTGCACACACGACTACACATATTATATAATAAATAAGGACAGGTATCAAGGTTTAGATGGCGACAAAGAATATCACATACAGATCATATTCCATGGAATATGGGACTTTCGTGGGGTTGAGTTGGGGGGCGTTGTTTCTTTCATACACGGAGGGCATCATCAACGACAATGCGTTGCTCATCCTGCTGTGCTTCATGCTGTGCGGGGTGGCGTTCGTGCTCCCCTTCGTATTGGCTTTCCGACTTAACAAGAAGGTGTTCCTGGCTGGGGAGAAATTGAGTTATTTACAGGGATTGATTTTCTCCATCTCCATGTTCATGTATGCGTGTCTGCTCAACGGTCTGATTGTGTATGCTTACTTCCAGTTCATGGATGACGGATCGCTGTTCGGACGACTGAACGAGATGCTCACCATGCCTGAGATGACGAGCACATACAAGAGCCTCGGCATGGGCGAACAATATGCGCAGATGATTGACATGATGAGAGATATAAGCGGCCTCTCTGCACTGGACAAGGCACTTGTGGTCTTCAACAACAATTTCTTCTATGGCCTCACGTTCTCTTTCGTTGTCGCCTTTGTCGCATCGTACAACCTGAAAAGAATCAACAACTTGAAATAAGATAACAAGACAACTATGGACATTTCAGTAGTAGTTCCACTTTATAACGAAGATGAATCCATCGCGGAACTTCACGAATGGATTAAACGTGTGATGGACGAGCATGGCTTCTCCTACGAGGTCATCTTTGTGAACGACGGCAGCACAGATCGCTCATGGGATGTGATTGAGGAGTTGAGCCAGAAGTTTCCTGAGGTGCACGGCATCAAGTTCCGCCGCAATTACGGCAAGAGCCCTGCCCTCTTCCACGGGTTTGAGAAAGCGGAGGGCGATGTGGTCATCACGATGGATGCCGACCTGCAGGACAGTCCCGACGAGATTCCAGAACTCTACCGCATGGTGAAGGAGGAAGGCTACGACCTGGTGAGCGGATTCAAGATGAACCGCAGTCAAGGAGACCCGTTGTCAAAGACCATACCCACCAAGTTGTTCAATGCCACCACCCGCATGGTGAGCGGCATCCACAATCTGCACGACTTCAACTGTGGTCTGAAGGCCTACCGCAAGGATGTGGTAAAACATATCGAGGTGTATGGCGAAATGCACCGCTTCATCCCCTATCTGGCGAAGAATGCCGGATTCAGCAAGATTGGCGAGAAGCCTGTACACCATCAGGCTCGTCAGCACGGGAAGAGCAAGTTCATGGGGCTGAACCGCTTCGTGAATGGTTATCTGGATCTCATCAGCCTGTGGTTCATCAGCACTTTCGGCATGAAACCCATGCACATCTTTGGTTTTGTGGGCACGCTGATGTTTATCGTCGGCTTCATCGCTGTAGTTTGTGTGGGTGTGGACAAAGTGATTGCACTCTGTCAACATGTGCCTCACGCTTTGGTGACTGACAATCCTTATTTCTACATCTCGCTCACCATGATGCTCCTGGGCACCCAACTTTTTGTGGCGGGTTTCCTCGGCGACCTCATCAGCCGCAACAGCCAGGAGAGGAATAAATATCAGGTGGAAAAGGAGATTTAGTGATTGGCGTAGTTGGGGCAATCAAAACAATCGGAGTAATCGGAAGTTTGGCAGTGAAAAGGAACAGGATACATAGAATTTTGGTAAGCATGATGGCGATTGGCGTCATGGTGCTGACGGGTTGTTACTCGAACAATTGCCCATTGGAGAACACCGTGACCTGCAACTTTGGCTGTTACGACGCTGAGGGTAATGCCATCTCCTATGGCGATACCATCACCGTCACCACACTCATGCCCGGGTATAAGACGGTGTACACCTATCGGAAACTGGGAAACATGACCGTGACGAAGGACTATCAGGACACGGCACTCATCAATCAGGGCTACACCGAAACCACCTCACAGCAGCGTAAGGACACCATCTTGGTCAACAAGAAGTATGGTGCATCGAACATCAAGGTGCCCATGAGTTATTTCAACGAGGAGGACACGCTGATTTTCGCCTATCAGATGATTTCGCTGAAAGATACCATCAAGATTCGACACAGCAGTTTCCCGCACGTGGAACTCCCCGAATGTGGCGCCTACCGCTTCCACACCTTGCGGACTGTCACAGCGACCGATGCCGCTTTCGACCATGTTGAAATCAGCAATCCGAATGTTAACTATGACGGTTCCATCAACATTAAGATTTATTTTAACGGAGTTGTTGAATAGAGGATGAGATATTTATACCGACATATCATCGTAACGGCATGTTTCATCGCATCCGCGCTGACAACAATGGCTCAAGAGCAACAGCCCCAACCGCTGATGCCTGGCGAGAAACCGAAACCGACCAAGTATGTGGCTGTGGAGGAAGAGAAGCAGCACTTGGTGTTCTTTCAGGGTTTCACGTTGTCAGGTGATGTGTATGGACCTGTTGCCTACATGGTATCCGACTACGGCACGATGGAGGGGGCGTTAAGGCTGAATCTGAAGAACACCTTTTTCCCCATCGTTGAGGTTGGTTACGGCAAATGTTCCAAGGACGACTTCAACACAAAGATTAAATACAAAGTCAATGCTCCCTATGCCCGCGTCGGCATTGACTTCAACATGCTGAAGGACAAGTTCCAAAGCAACAGGCTCTATCTCGGTGCCCGATACGGCTTCTCCACCTTCAAATACGACATCAGCGTTCCATCGATGACCGACCCCATCTGGGGTGGCAGCGGATCTTTCAGCATGACGGGCAACAAATGCACCAGCCATTGGCTGGAAGCGGTGTTTGGTGTCGAAGTGCGGATATTCAGGAACTTCCACATGGGATGGTCTGTCAGGTACAAACGTGAACTTTCATCGACCAAAAACGAATTTTCCAAGCCCAACTGCATTCCGGGTTACGGTTACACCACCAACACCACTTGCTGGGGCGCCACTTACAACCTCATATTCGATTTGAACTGGGGCATGAAAAAAAGCCGCAAACGTGGCATCAACATAGAAATCAGAGACATTCCTCAACAGAATGATGACAAGGCTGCTGAGCAGGAGGACTCTCAAAAAGAAAATGAAAATGGAACAGAAGAAACAGGAAATGACGAAACAGACAGCAGCGACAACGGAGTCGACAACAACGAAGACGGAGCCGACAACGGAGACACCGAAGGAGACGAAGACGGAGACACTGAAGAAGGAACAGAAGAATAAGTTCGACCCATATGCACCACACAAAATCAAGTGGTGGGGCTGGCCATTACTCATTTTGCTGATTGTGGGAACCGTCTATATCATCAAAAACCGTCAACCATCATCGGGAGCAACCGATGCGGTGGGTCAGGAATGGAAAACGTCCGACACACAAAAGAGCGAAGGCGCAGTGTTCGGCACTTTCTACCACATCACCTATCAGTATCAGCAGGACGTGCAGACAGGAATCGATGCCGCCCTCAAGCAGGTGGATCATTCGCTTTCCCCGTTTAATAAGGAATCGGTCATCACAGCCATCAACAACAACACCAGCATGACCACCGATTCCATGTTTGTGGAGGTGTTCACGCTGGCTCAGAAAGTGTCGGCTGAAACGAATGGCGCTTTCGACATCACGGTGGCACCGTTGGTGAACTTGTGGGGTTTCGGTTTCAAGAACATGGCCGAGGTCAATCAGGCCAAAGTGGACAGCCTTCTCCCTTTCGTGGGTTACCAAACGGTGAAACTGACCGATGGCAAGATTATGAAAGAGCATCCTGAGACGATGCTGGATTGCAGCGCCATTGCCAAAGGATATGGCGTGGACGCTGTTGGCAAATATCTGGAGAGTCTCGGCATCAAGAACTATATGGTGGAGATTGGCGGTGAAGTGCGTGTGAGGGGCACCAACCCAAGAGGTGAACTCTGGCGCATCGGCATCAACAAACCCGACGACGACCCAGCCAGCATCAACAATGAGATTGAACAGGTGCTGCAAGTCACACAACTCTCGATGGCCACCTCGGGCAACTACCGCAACTACTACGAGAAGGACGGAAAGAAGTATGCGCACACCATCGACCCCCGCACAGGCTACCCCGTGCAGCACAGCATTCTTTCATCCACCGTGTTGGCACAAGACTGCGCCACGGCCGATGCGTTTGCCACAGCCTTCATGGTGCTGGGATTGGACGAAGCCAAGCAGGTGCTGACCAAGCATCCTGAACTGATGGCCTTCTTCATCTACACGGATGCCGATGGAAACATGCAGGAATGGCATACGGAAAGTTTGCAAAACTTAATGGTTCAATAAGAAAGGATATCGCATGGAATTGACAATGTTTGAACGATTGCTCCAACTTCCACTCTTCCAGGGTTTGACCACCCAGGAATTGTCGGAGGTGATGGAACATGTGCGTCTGAATTTCGTCAATTACCACGAAGGTGACGAGATTGTGATGCAGGGAGATGCCTGCCGCAAACTCATCTATATCATCAGCGGCGACATCGGTACGGAATACCGTGAGAAAAACGGGCGTTTCACGCTGATGGAACACTTGCCCGACGTGAAGGTGCTCGAGCCTTTCAACATGTTCGGCATGATTCAGAAATACTCTCGCTCCTACTTTTTCACGTCCGACGGTTGCACCCTGACCATCGAAAGACCTGTGGTGCTGAAGCATCTGATGAATAACAACATCATCAGAATCAACCTGCTGAACATCGCCTGCAACAGATACCAGCAGACACAGCGCCTGCTTTGTGAGTTCCCCGACGACTCGGTGCGCCACAAGATGGTGAAGTTCATGCTGGCCTACTCCACCGTCGGCAAGGGACGGAAGGAGTTCAGAATCAAAATGACGGAACTGGCCGACATCGTCCACGAAACGAGACTCAACGTCTCCGTTGCGCTCAACGAGATGCAGGCACAAGGGCTCCTGACCCTGCAACGCGGCGGTTTCATTGTGGAGAATCTGGAGAACCTCTATCGATAAACAACATCTCTCGACACGAACAAATTGACAAACAACAATATGAATCCTTTTTTCACCCCCTACCAATATATACCCTTCGACCGCATCAAGGAGGCCGACTACGAGCCTGCCATGATGAAAGGCATCGAAGAGGAAGATCGAGAAATTGACCGCATTGTGAACAATCCCGATGCGCCCACCTTCGAGAACACCATCGAGGCACTGGAAGAAGGGGGGAAATTGCTGGAGAGGGTGAGCAACGTGTTCTTCAACATGCTCAGCGCCGAGACGACGGACACGATGGATGAACTGGCACAGAAGATGTCGCCCATCCTCACCGAACACAGCAACAACATCCGGCTGAACGAAGGACTGTTCCGACGGGTGAAGGCCGTGTACGACGACCATGCCACCGACCAATTCTCTCGTCTCAATGCTGAACAAAAAATGCTGCTCACAAACTGTTACGAAGGTTTTGTGCGCAATGGTGCCAACCTGCTCGACGACAAAAAGGCTGAACTGCGCAAGTTGTCAGCCGAATTGGGCGTGCTGGCGCTGCAATTCTCGCAGAACAAACTGAAGGAAACGAACGACTTCACGCTCCACATCACCGACGAGGACGACCTCGAAGGACTGCCTGAGAGTGCCATCGACCTGGCTCGCCAAACGGCCAAAGAGCGTGAGATGGACGGCTATGTGTTCACACTGCAAGCCCCGTCGTTCTCTCCTTTCATCACCTATTCCGCCCGACGCGAACTGCGGGAAAAGATGTATATGGCCTACAACACCATGTGCACCCACGAGAACGAGAACAACAACGTGGCCATCGTGAACAAAATCGTGAACCTGAGCCGACAGATGGCGCAACTGCTGGGATTCCAGACGTATGCAGACTACGCCCTCTCGCGCCGCATGGCAGAGAAGAAGGAGAACGTGTACCACCTGCTCGACCAACTCATCGAAGCCTACATGCCCACGGCACAAGAAGAGGTGAATGCTGTACGTCGTCTCTATTGTGAGCTGAACGACGTAAAGCTCACGGACTCTGTGGGGAAAGGCCCGCGAGCCTTTCGAGCATGGGATTTTGCCTACTACGCCAACAAGTTGAAAGAGCAACGTTTCAACATCAACAGCGAGATGCTGCGTCCTTACTTTGAACTCTCCAAAGTGAAGAACGGCGTCTTTGGGCTGGCCACCCGACTCTATGGCATCACGTTCCAGCAGAACCACGAAGCACCTGTGTACCATCCCGATGTGGAAGTGTACGATGTTCTCGACAAAGACGGGAGTTTCCTGGCACTGCTCTACTGCGACTTCCATCCACGAGCCTCGAAGAAATCGGGTGCATGGATGACCTCCTTCAAGGAACAATGGAAAGAAAAGGATGGCACCAACTCGCGTCCGCAGGTGTCCATCGTGATGAATCTCTCAAAGGCCACCGACACCAAACCCGCCCTGCTCACCTTGGGCGAAGTGGAGACGTTCCTGCATGAATTCGGCCATGCCCTGCACGGCATGTTTGCCAACACCACTTACAGTTCCCTCTCGGGTACCAGCGTCTATTGGGATTTCGTCGAACTCCCTTCTCAATTCATGGAGAACTTCAGTATTGAGCCTGAATTCCTCAACACCTTCGCCACTCACTACGAGACAGGCGATCCCATCCCGCAGGAACTCATCGACCGCATCACTGCCAGCCGCAACTTCAATGTGGCCTATGCCTGCATGCGACAGGTAAGTTTCGGACTGCTCGACATGGCCTTCTACACTCTGACAGATTCCTTCGACGCCAACCTCTTCGACTTTGAGCGCCAAGCATGGAGCCGTGCCCGTGTCATCCCTGAAGAAGAAGGCACCTGCATGACCGTTCAGTTCTCACACATCATGGCAGGCGGCTACTCCGCCGGTTACTACAGTTACAAATGGGCGGAAGTGCTCGATGCCGATGCCTTCTCTCTCTTCAAGCAGAGAGGCATCTTCGACCGCGCCACAGCCCAGAGTTTCCGCGACAACATCCTGTCGCGTGGTGGCACGGAACCTCCCATGACGCTCTACAAACGTTTCCGAGGCGGAGAACCCACCATCGATGCCCTGCTCCAGCGCAACGGCATCACCCCCAGCCATCCAATCCAGGCATAACAAAGTTCTTATCTGACAAACAAAAACAATCCAATAGAATGTTCAAGCCACATTATCTCATCACACTCATGCTTCCCCTGCTGATGCTCACGGCATGCAACAACGAAGACGACATCGACGAAATCTTCCCGGGCAAGACATGGTACATGAACGGTGCCACCATCAACGGGAAAAAACTGAACAGCGACATCAGCAATTTCTACACCGATGCTGGCGAAGGAGCCTATTACATCTCCTTTGCCTCCAGCACGTTCACAGGCGAGTTTGAGGACGGCGTAACCTTTGGCGGCACATGGTCTGCCAATGGAAAGCATCAGACCATCACGCTGAAATTCACCCAAACACCCAACATCACAAAGCCATTCGACCAGAATCTCTACAGTATACTCTCCGATACCCACTCCTACAAAAGTGGAGCCGATTTCCTGCACCTGAAGAAAGACGGAGACAACGTCATCCTCTTTGGCAACACACGCAGCAAGGTGATTAATTGACAAGAAATCCAAAACACATCGGAATAACATCCAGACAGAACATGACCGAACAGAATCAAAAACAATATCGTCTCGACCTCCGCTACATGCGTATGGCACGCATCTGGGCCGAGAACTCCTACTGCAAGCGGCGCCAAGTGGGTGCGCTGGTGGTCAAGAACAAAGCCATCATCTCCGATGGCTACAACGGCACACCGTCGGGCTTTGAGAATATCTGCGAAGACGACAACAACATCACCAAGCCTTACGTACTGCACGCCGAGGCAAACGCCATCACCAAACTCGCCCGCAGCCACAACTCCAGCGACGGAGCCACACTCTACGTCACGGCCTCGCCCTGCATCGAATGTGCCAAACTCATCATCCAGGCTGGCATCAGACGAGTGGTGTATGCCGAGCATTATCGACTGGAGGACGGCATCAACCTCCTGCGCCGAGCCAACATCAATGTAGAATACATCAACCCAGACGAGGCTGACTCGACTGAATCCAAATAACATCCAATCCAGACAATACAGCACCATGAGTAATAATATCAACCGACAGAACCGATGGGTGCCACTCATCATTGCCGTCAGCGTCATTGTCGGCATCGTCATCGGCACCTTCTTTGCCAATCGCTTTGCAGGCAATCGGCTCAACATCATCAACACCTCGTCGAACAAGTTGAATGACCTGCTCCACATCATTGACGACCAATACGTGGACACCGTCGACATCACTTCCATCGTGGAGCAAGCCATGCCTAAGATTTTGCAGGAACTTGACCCCCACTCTTCCTACATCCCAGCCAAGGATGCACAAACGGCCAATGAAGACCTCAAAGGCTCCTTCAGCGGTGTGGGCATCCAGTTCGTCATCCGCGAAGACACCGTGCGCGTCACTGGCATCATCAAGGGTGGTCCATCCGAGAAAGTTGGCATTCTGGCAGGTGATAAGATTATCTCCGTCGACAACGAAGCCTATGTGGGCAAGGTGGTCACCAACGAAGAGACCCTCCACCGCCTCAAAGGTGAAAAAGGCACCAAGGTGAAGATTGGTGTGCTACGCCATGGTCAGAGCAAACCCATCTCCTTCACGGTGGTGCGTGGCGACATCCCGCTGAAGAGCATCGATGCCACCTACATGATTAACAAAGACTTGGGCTACATCAAAATCAAGAACTTTGGCGAAACCACCTATGCCGAACTGCTCACCTCGCTGGCAGAACTGGAGGTGGAAGGATTCCGCGGACTTGTGGTCGACTTGCGTGGCAATGGTGGCGGCTATCTCTCCGCTGCCATCCAGATGGTCAATGAGTTTCTACCCAAGAACCGCCTCATCGTCTACACCCAAGGCCGCCGTTCACACAGAGAGGAATACCGAAGCGATGGTCGTGGCTCCTACCAAGACCTTCCTCTCATTGTGCTGACCGACGAGACCACGGCTTCGGCTGCTGAAATCTTCTCGGGAGCCATCCAAGACAACGACCGCGGCATCATTGTCGGACGCCGTTCTTTTGGTAAAGGCCTGGTACAACAACCCATCGAATTCTCTGACGGTTCATGCATCCACCTGACCATTGCACGTTACTACACTCCCTCTGGCCGTTGCATCCAGAAGCCCTACGTGAAGGGACAACCTGAGGAGTATGAAATGGATCTCGTCACCCGCTATGAACGTGGAGAATTCTTCAGTCAAGACAGCATCCACCAGACTGGCGAGCAATACAAAACAAGCATCGGACGCATCGTCTACGGTGGCGGAGGCATCATGCCCGATTATTTCGTGGCCGAAGACACCACCGCCCTCACCCCCTACTACAGCGAATGTATCAGCAAGGGAACTGTTGCCCAATTCTGTTTCGAATACACCGACAACAACCGCAGCCAACTCTCTAAGTTCAACAACGCTGCCGACCTTGAGAAATATCTGCGCCGTCAGGGACTCGTCGACAAGTTCATCCACTATGCCGACAATCATGGCATTCCACGACGCAACAATATGATTCTGAAGTCGCAGCATCTGTTCGAGCAAGCCATCTACGGCAGCATCATCTACAACATGCTGGAGATTAGTGACTACGTCCAGTATCTCAATCGCGATGACCTCACCCTGCAAACAGCCATCCAACTCTACAAGGCGAACCAAACCAAACCGATACTCGATGACAAAAAAGGAAGTCCGGCAACTCATTCGCGAAAGAAAAAGGCTGCATACTACCGAACAGCTCCAGTCTTTCAGCCAAAACATCACACGCTTACTGCTTGAACGCATATATAATATAGCAGAAGGACGATGCGCCACGAATTCACCAAATAGTTCGTCGGCACATCGTCCTTTGTCAATTCTCCTCTACCACTCCCTACCCGATGAGGTCGCGACTCACGACCTCATCCGCATTCTTCACAGCCAAGGTCACACCATCCTTCTACCCACTGTGAACGGTGACGAACTCACCCTCCACATCTACGAAGGGGAATCGTCCCTCGCCACAGGCACCTCCTTCGGCATTCAAGAGTCTGCAGGGGCTCTCTTCACCGACTATCAGCACATCGACCTTGCCATCATTCCAGGCATGGCCTTCACTCATCAGGGCGACCGGCTCGGACGAGGTCGTGGCTATTACGACCGCCTGCTTCCTCACCTCTCATGCCCTCTCATCGGGTTAGCCTTTCCTTTCCAATTGCTACCTTCCATCCCCTGCGAAGCACACGATATTCGCATGACGGAAGTCATCACCGACGAAACATGTTGAGCATATGAAAAACACTGAGATGAAACCACTGCGCATCTACAAGGCTTCGGCCGGTTCGGGCAAAACATTCACTTTGGCCGTGGAATATATTGCCTTATTGGCCATCGACCCCTCTGAATACCAGCACATCCTGGCCGTCACCTTCACCAACAAGGCGACAGCCGAGATGAAACAGCGCATTCTGAGCACACTCTATGCCATTGCTCATGGGCTGGAAGAGGCAAAAGACTATGTGAAAGTAATTCTGAACAATTTGGCTGCCAGACAGAACATGCCTCAGTATCAAGAGGAGCCATACCGTTCCATCTTGCAGGGAATGAACGAAGAGACGCTGCGCAAGAGAGCACAAGAGGCACTGAGCAACATCATTCACGACTACAGCCGTTTCCACATCGAAACGATTGATTCATTCTTCCAAGGCATTGTGCACGAACTGGCCAACGAACTGGAACTGCCCAGCAAAATGAAGGTGGAACTGGATGAGACTGAGGTCTTGGAGAATGCCGTCAGTCAAATCATCGAAAATCTGCACGAAGGGTCGAATGAACTACATACCATCATCGACTTCATCGAGGAGAAAATCAGAGAAAACCGCTCGTGGCAGGTGGGTGAGACCGTGAAAGAGTTCGGACGCAACATCTTCAAGGAGAATTACCTCATTCATGGCGAGGAAGTGAGACAAAAGATAACGGATGCCAGCGCTATCCACCGATACCGTCAACTCATCAACACAGGATTGGCCGAGAAGAAAGAAGCCATGATAGAGATGGGGCAAAAGATGATGGAACAATACGAACGTTGTGGCATGAACGAGAAGGATTGCACCACGTCCATTGTCAAATTTCTGCAAAAGGTGTGCAACGATGAGGTGAAAGAGGCACAGGGCACAGCCAAAGGAACTTTCAGCGATGCCATTCAGGCACACATCACCGATGTGAGTAAATGGTTCAAGAAATCGTCGAAGCAACAAGCAATGCTACAACCAGACGTGGAGAACATCCTGATGCCGATGCTTCAACAACTTTTCGACCTTCATGATGCCTATGCCAGCCATCTGCATACCGTCAGCGCCATCAGCCAGCATCTCTACTCGCTCATGCTGCTGAACGAAATCAGTCAAACCGTCAAGTCGTTGAACGAGAAGGAAAACCAATTTCTCTTGTCGGAAACAGCTAACTTCCTACGTAATGTCATCAACAATCAAGACATTCCTTTCATCTACGAAAAGACGGGAGCAACCATCAAGCACATCATGATAGATGAGTTTCAAGACACATCCACTTTGCAATGGGGAAACTTCAAACCGCTCATCATGAACAGCCTCGCCACGGATGGCTCATGTCTCATCGTGGGCGATGTGAAACAGAGCATCTACCGCTTCCGCAACTCCGACTGGCAAATCTTGAACAATCTGGAACATGACACTGAATTGAAAAACTACATGTCAAAGATTCCAGCGGAGTTCAATTTCCGTTCCTCACGCCATGTGGTGCAATTCAATAACGACCTGTTCAAAAATGCCATCCAACTGCTAAAGGTCGACTGCCCTGCCCTCTCAACGGCATATGGTGATGTGGAGCAGACACCACATAAAACGCAAGAGGCGGGCTTCATCAGGATTGAAAACATCGACTACCACGACATCGACAAAGACCATCTGCCTACAGCCTGGGACAAGAACACACCTGAGAACTATGACGAGGCCACATTGCAAAGACTTCAACTATCCGTCAAGGACCTGATAGAAAACCATGTGGACGCCAATGATATCACCATTCTTGTACGTACCAACAAAGAAGTCCCTCAAATCTGTGACTATTTCAACACACACCAGGAGGTACTTCAGGTGAAAGTCGTGTCGGATGATGCCTTCCGCCTCGATGCTTCACCTGCAGTTAACTTAATCATCTGTGCCTTGCGACTGTTGGCCGATCCCGACAATGCTTTACACTTGGCGGCGCTTACCCACCACGCGCAGACCATTCCTCCAGCCTTCGACCCACAGGCTCGAAAGCACCTGCGTTTCAAGTCCCTCACCGAAATGGTGGAAGATATCTACCAAATCTTCCAGTTAGACACACTCCCTCATCAAGATGCCTACCTTTTCTACCTCAACGACCTCGTCGCACAGTTCTGCGAAGAACGTCAGGCAGACCTCGACAGTTTTCTGGAAGCATGGGACGAAGGATTGTGCGAAAAGACCATTCCGGGTGGCACAGCAGATGGAGTCCGCATCATGACAATGCACAAATCAAAGGGTCTGGAATTCCACTCCGTCATCATTCCTTCATGCTCGTGGCCCATCAAACCCAAAGGTGACAACGTGATGTGGTGCATTCCACATGAGGCTCCCTACAATCAAATGCCTCTGTTGCCCATCAGCGTGAGCAGAGCCAAAGATGACAGCATCTTTGCCGAGAACCGACGAGAGGAAGAACTCCGTACATTGGTCGATAACATCAATGTGCTTTATGTGGCCTTCACACGTGCCAAGCATAACCTCATCATTCTCACGGGCAACAAACTGGTGAAAGACTCCACCACTTCCCCAGAACAGATGGACAGCGCACAAACGTTTCTTGTCAAAGCGATGCCTGACTGGATGCAGCAAACGGACATCGAAGGTTGCATCACGACCTATCAGTATGGAACCATCATGCCGACAGACACAACCGTGAAGGTGCAGAAACAGGAACAAGAGGTGAACATCATGAACCAGGAATATGCTCCGCTACCTGTGACATTCACTTCCTATCCATCGGTGGCCGCATTCCAACAGAGTTATGACTCCGACATGTTCATCACGGCCGACTCGCTCAATCCAAAGATTCAACAACACGCCCACCGTATCCGACTCATCAGTTTGGGCAATCTGTACCACAGTATCTTTCAACACATCCATACCATTGATGATGTGCCCCACACCATCCGACTTCTGGAATCAAAAGGATGTTTCGGCACGTTGCTGGATGCCGAAGAAGCGGAGCAAGCAGTGACCCGCATGATCAAAGACATTTCGGTCAGCCATCCAGAATGGTTCTCGCCCGAGTGGAAGACCTTGAACGAACGAGCCATCCTCTTCTTGGAAAACCAGACATTCACCACCCAACGTCCCGACCGCGTCATTGTGAATGGAGACAAAGCCATCATCATCGACTATAAAACAGCGAAAGGCGTTGTGAAGACCCTGCCCGATGGAACACTCGTTCCACCGCATGAGAATCAATCACAAATTGAAAATTACAAAAAACTGCTCACACAAATTGGCTACACCAACATAGAAGGCTATCTCTGGTATATCTTAGACCAACTTGTCGTGAAAGTGTAAAAGGAATTCACATCCCATCCTAACGTTCCCCTGTCATTCATGGTGATAGGGTTCTCCACGCATGATGGTCATCGCTCGATATAACTGTTCCACAAACACCAGACGAACCATCTGGTGAGAAAAGGTCATCCGCGAAAGGGAGAGTTTTTCATTCGCCCTTTCATAAACAGCAGGAGCAAATCCATAAGGTCCACCAATCACAAAAACAAGACGCTTGCTGACCGTGTGCATCTTCTGCTCCATATAGCGCGAGAACTCCACACTACGCAATTCCTTACCATGTTCATCCAGCAACACCACATGGTCGCCTGATTGAAGTTGCTTCAGAATCAGTTCGCCTTCCTGTTGTTTCTGCTGGTCAACAGATAAGTTCTTGGTATTCTTGAGTTCGGGAATGACGGTGAGGTCGAAGCCGATGTAATGCTTCACACGCGCAGCATAATCGTCAATCAATTCAACGAAATGCTTATTCACTGTTTTTCCCACTAACAATAAAGAGACCCGCATAATGTTTCAAAATTGAAGTTCATCAAAATCGCTCAACGCGTGGACTGGTTATCGTGCCACATGCTTCACCCCTTTCACCATGGCCAATTTCTTGATGAGTTGTGTCAACTGATTTTGGTCATCAATCATCACCGTCAATGTGCCAGAGAAAAGTCCATCCTCCGATGATTGAATGCTGATGCCGCGCAACATCACGTTCTTCTCCTTATTGATGACGGAGGTGATGTTGTTGACGATACCAATGTCGTCATGTCCCACCACATGGAGTGTCACAGGATATTGCTTGGAACCCTTGCCTGCCCATCGTGCACGAAGCACACGATAAGCCATCTTTTCTTTGAGCAAGGCAGCATTGGGACAATCCTGACGATGCACTTTGATGCCTCGATTGATGGTCACGAAACCAAACACATCATCACCATAAATGGGATTGCAGCACTTGGCCAGACTATAGTCAACACCTTTCAGGTTATTGTCTAGCACCAACACATCTGTATTCCCCTGTGCATGGTCATCCTGCACCGTCACCACATAGCCATCAGCACTACGCTGTTCGGTGGAGAAAGCATTGGGATTGGCGTCTCGTTCCTGCAATTCCAAATACTGCTCTATCACGGTGTTCACGTCAAGCACTTCCTCTGCAATAGCCTTATAGAATTCTGTCACATGCTTGTAACCCATCCGTTTGATAAGGCGCATCATCAAAGATTCTTCCGGTTCAATCTTCTTATTCTTGAACTTCCGCTCCAGCGCCTCCTTGGCAAAGGTGGACACCTGCATTTCCTGTTCTGTGAGTGACTGGCGAATCTTTGCCCTGGCTTTTGGCGTAACGGCAATATTCAGCCAATCGCGCTTAGGCAATTGCTTTTGCGAGGTGAGAATCTCCACTTGGTCGCCACTCTGCAACTTCGTTCGAATATGCACATTCTTCCCGTTCACCTTGCCGCCCGTGCAATGGGCACCCACATTCGTATGAATCTGGAAGGCAAAATCAAGTACCGTTGCTCCTTTCGGCAGTTTGAAAAGGTCACCCTTGGGGGTAAAGACAAACACCTCGTCGCTGTAGAGGTCCACCTTGAAACGATTCACCAACTGTTCGTCACTCTCGGTGTGGTTCTCCAAAGCCGAACGAATGTCCTCCAGCCAGTCTTCCAATTTGCCGCCGCTGTCCTTCACACCCTTATAGCGCCAGTGAGCCGCCAAACCATGTTCCGCAATCTCGTCCATCCGTTCTGTACGAATCTGAACCTCAACCCACTTGCCCTCGGGTCCCATCACCGTAATGTGCAACGATTCATAACCATTCGATTTCGGAACAGAAAGCCAATCGCGCAACCGTTTCGGATTGGGACGATACATGTCTGTCACAATACTAAACACTTGCCAGCAGTCTTGTTTCTCTTTTGCTGGTTCCGAATCCAAAATGACACGGATGGCAAACAAGTCATAGATGCCCTCAAATTTGCATCTCTGCTTCTTCATCTTCTGCCAAATGGAGTGAATGGACTTGGTACGTCCCTTGATATGGAATTTCAGACCTGCGGCCTTCAGTTTGTCCTCAACAGGGGCGATGAAATTAGCGATGTAACGGTCACGGGCTGCACGGGTCTCATTCAGTTTCTCCTTAATCATATAGAAGACATCTGGCTCCAAATACTTCAGCGATAAGTCTTCCAACTCCCTCTTAATCAAATACAAGCCCAACTTATGTGCCAAAGGGGCATAGAGATGAGCCGCTTCGGTCGCCACACGAGTACGTTCTTCGACATTCCCCTTATCCTTGATTTGACGCATCAAGTTCACACGGTCAGCAATGATGATGAAGATAACCCGCATGTCCTCAGCAAACGACAACAAGAGGTCACGGAAATTCTCCGTCTCAATCGAAGGATTCTTTGCATAGAGCTGCTGTACACGCAAAATGCCACGAATGATATGCGCAACATCGTCACCAAACTCCCGCTCCACCTCCTCCATCTTCACCAGACCGATGGACACACAGTCGTGCAAAAGGATGCTCACAATCGATGCACGGTTCAGTCCAATCTCCTCCACCGTGATGACCGCCGTCTGAAGGTCGAACAAAATCGGATTCAATCCAAATTGGTCGCGATGCAAAACTTCCGTTTCCACGGCTCGGAATAATATTTCCTTGATTTTGTGGAAATCGTCAGGATTCAGTACCTCGGCCACCAAGCCTTGCAACTTTTTCACCGTGGCCAGCACTTCCTGTTGTTCGTCATGATTCAGAATTGCCAAATCTTCCATGTATGAGAATCTTTTTTGCAAAGGTACAACTTCACAGACAAATAGCAAAATTATCCTGCCTTTTTCAACTTTTCTCCCTTATTCTTGGCGGTTCGGAAAAAGTTGCCTACATTTGCAACACATGTGGTTTGACGAACAATTCTTACACACTAACAAATAAAAACAAACATTTATGAAACCTTTTATGGACGACAACTTCCTGCTGCAAAGCGAAACTGCACAGAAGTTGTATCACGAGCATGCGGCCAAGATGCCGATTATTGACTACCACTGTCATTTGGTGCCACAGATGGTGGCTGAAAACAAACGCTTCGAATCCATCACACAGATTTGGCTGGGTGGCGACCACTACAAATGGAGAGCCATGCGCTCAAACGGTGTGAATGAGCGTTTCTGCACAGGAAAAGACACTTCCGACTGGGAAAAGTTCGAGAAGTGGGCAGAAACGGTACCCTACACATTCCGTAATCCACTTTACCACTGGACACACCTGGAACTGAAGACCGCCTTCGGCATCAACAAGACCTTGAATCCAGAGAATGCTCGCGAGATCTTCGACGAGTGCAACGAACAAATCAAGAACGACCCGAAATTTACCCCACGCGGGTTGATGAAACACTACAACGTGGAGACGGTTTGTACCACCGATGACCCCGTGGATTCTCTCGAATATCACAAGCAGGTGGCTGCTGACCCCACCATGGAGACCAAGATGCTCCCAACATGGCGTCCCGACAAGGCGATGGCGGTGGAAGTGCCTGCTAACTTCAAGGCATACGTGGACAAACTCTCTGAAGCGAGTGGCAAAACCATCAACGGTTTCAACGACTATATCGATGCCATCCAATCACGTCACGACTTCTTCGCTTCCATGGGTTGCAAATTGAGCGACCACGGCATCGAGGAGTTCTATGCTGAGGACTATACGGATGCAGAAGTGAAAGCCATCTTCGACAAGGTGTATGGCGGTAAGGCTTTGACCCAAGAAGAGATTCTGAAGTTCAAGTCTGCCATGATGTACATTTTCGGAGTACAAGATGCAGAGGCTGGTTGGGCACAGCAGTTCCACTATGGTGCCATCCGCGACAACAACTCAAAGATGTTCAAGCAGTTGGGTCCAGACACAGGTTTCGACTCTATCGGCGAGTTCAACACCGCCAAGAAGTGTTCGAAGTTCCTCGACCGCCTGAATGCAGAAGGTAAATTGGCAAAGACCATCCTCTACAACCTCAACCCCTGCGCCAACGAAGTGCTGGCCACCATGCTGGGCAACTTCCAGGATGGCTCTTGCCCTGGTAAGATTCAATGGGGTTCAGGATGGTGGTTCCTCGACCAGAAAGACGGCATGACCAAACAGATGAACGCACTTTCACTCCTCGGTCTGTTGAGCCGATTCGTGGGCATGCTCACCGACTCACGTTCTTTCCTCTCCTATCCTCGTCACGAGTATTTCCGCCGCATCCTTTGCAACCTTGTTGCCACCGACATCGAGAACGGCGAAGTGCCTTACACGGGATATGAGGCAGCACGTGTCAATCAGATGATTGAGGACATCTCCTACAACAACGCAAAGAACTACTTCCAGTTCTAATCAGCTCCTCCAAACCGTAAACTTTAAACTTTAAACTTTAAACTTTAAACTTTACATTGTCCACTCCCGACTTTCGTTTCAAACAATTCATCATCCGTCACGACCGTTCAGCCATGAAGGTCGGGACGGATGGTGTTTTGCTTGGGGCGTGGGCAAGACTTCCTCAAAACGAAGGAAAAATATCGTCTCCCAACGTATTGGATGTGGGCACAGGAACAGGGCTCATTGCCTTGATGCTGGCACAGCGATTTCCCGACACAAAAATTGAAGGGATTGACATTGACGAAGCCTCTCTTGAACAGGCAAAAGAGAACGTCGAAAATTCTATTTTCAACGCACAAATCACGCTAAAAAAACAAGACTTTTCAAACCTCGACTCATTCTCTAATCAATATCATTTAATCATTTCAAATCCACCTTTTTACACAGAAGAAACTTTAGGAGGGAATCCTGCAAGGGACAGGGCACGTCATGCCACTTCTCTACCCTTCGAAATTTTAGTTTCCAACGTGGCAAAATTGTTGACTGAAAACGGACTTTTCAGTGTTATCATTCCTCACCAAAGTGCGGCCGATTTTATCAGCATTTGCGTTGCGAACAGACTCTATCTGACACGCCGTCTGAACATCCGTTCCACGGAAAGAAAAAACTTCAACCGTGTCCTGTTGGAGTTCAGCACTTCCATTCAACCAGCAGAGACGAACACCTTGACGCTCTACGACGCCAACAACAACCGTTCTCCCGAATACGCACAACTGACTAAAGATTTTTATCTATGAACTATCAAGCAATCATCGACAAATACTACCCCGAAGAGAACGAACTGAAGCACATACTGATGATGCACAGTCGGAGTGTGGCCGACAAGGCATTGGCCATCGTGGACCGTCACCCCGAACTGAAAGCAGACCGCCAGTTTGTGGAAGAAGCCGCCATGTTGCACGACATCGGCATTTTCCGCTGCAACGCTGCGGGTATCCAATGTTTCGGTACAGAGCCGTACATCTGTCACGGAACCATCGGAGCAGAGTTGCTTCGGGCAGAAGGGTTCCCACGGCATGCGCGAGTGTGTGAACGGCATACAGGCGCAGGACTTTCACTCCAAGAAATCGTACAACAGAATCTACCCATCCCACACCACGATTTGCTGCCCGAAACCGTGGAAGAGAAACTGGTCTGCTATGCCGACAAATTCTTTTCCAAAACCAGACTGACCACCGAAAAGACGTTAGAACAAGCCATCCATTCTCTCGCAAAATTTGGCGATGAAGGTGTGGATAGATTCGTTAAATGGTCTAAAATGTTCGGGTGATTAGTATTTATTAAAATAAATATTCCCCATTTTCCAAAGAAAAATCGTACCTTTGCCGCCGTTTTATGAAGGGACAAAGGTTTATTGCGTCGTTGCTGGTACTCATCACCGTGCTCTCGACGACGGCTTTCAACAATCCATTGGTCGGCAGATACTATCGCTCTGTCGGCCATCATGCTGTTGACAGCACCGGCCAAGATGCCACTTTGACCGACACCACCACCAAGACGCTCGCCACCGACAGCATCATGGAGGCAGACAGCACGACCGCCATGATGTCAGAGACCGATTCCCTCCTATTGAACTTGGACTCTCTCAAGGCTATTTTTGACCGAGAGCACGGCATACAATCCCCCACCACATCGGGCGCCACACAATGGAACGACAGTATCGCTGCTGTAGAAGATTCCATTAGCCGTTCACGGAGAAAGAGCGCTCTGGATGCGCCCGTGATGTATGAGGCCAAAGACTCCATGACCTTCTTCATGGACACAAAAAATGCCTTTCTCTACGGACAAGCGAATGTCAAGTATCAAAACATAGAACTGACATCGGAGAACATCCGCATGAACATGGACAGTTCCACAGTCTATGCGATGTACGGACTCGACTCCATCGGCAACAAATATGGCACCCCCGTCTTCAAGGAGGGAGGCGATGAATACAAGTCTGAGACGATGTCGTACAACTTCGACACCAAGAAAGGTTTCATCACCAACATTTATACGGCACAACAAGAAGGTTTCCTCACTTCGGAAGAATCGAAAAAAGGTGCGGATGGCGAGTATTACTTGCGAGGAGGTACCTACACCACGTGTGACGAAGAGCATCCTCACTTCTACATCCGTATGTCAAGGGCGAAAGTGCGTCCCGGCAAGAACGTATTCTCCGGTCCTGCATGGCTCGTGGTGGAAGATGTGCCTTTGCCATTGGCCATCCCATTCGCTTATTTCCCCATCACCAGCACCTACTCCAGCGGTTTCATCATGCCCACCTATGGTGATGAGTTCAGTCGTGGCTTCTACTTGCGCGATGGCGGTTACTATTTTGCCATCAGCGACTACATGGACTTGAAGGTGACGGGCGAAATCTTCACGAAAGGATCATGGGGTATCGGTACGCAGACCACCTACAAGAAGCGATATAAATACAGCGGCAACTTCTATTTCAACTATCAGGTGACGAAGGAGGGCGAGAAGAACATGCCCGACTATTCTGTGACGAAGAACTTCAAGGTGCAATGGAGCCACAGAACAGACCCGAAGGCTTCGCCGAACAGTTCGTTCTCCGCCAGTGTGAACTTTGCCACACAGTCGTACGAGAAGAAAAACCTCTCCTCGCTCTACAACCCGACATCGTATTCACAGAGTACACGAACCTCTTCGGTCAGCTACTCCCACAACTTCACCAAGATCGGTCTGTCGATGTCCAGTTCGTTCAACATCTCGCAGAACATGCGCGACTCTACCATCGCCCTCCAGTTGCCATCCCTCTCCCTGTCGTTGTCGAAGTTCTATCCTTTCAAGCGTAAACACGCAGTGGGAAAAGAGCGTTGGTATGAGAAAATCAGCCTGCGTTACACGGGAACACTCTCCAACTCCATCAACACCAAGGAAGATCGTCTCCTGAAGTCGTCGCTCATCAAGGACTGGAAGAATGGCATGAAGCACAGCATACCTGTCTCTGCTTCGTTCAACATTCTGAAATACATCAATGTCACCCCTTCGCTGAACTATTCAGAACGTTGGTACACCAACAAAATCATGCAGGCATGGGATGTTGACAAGCAGAAAGTGACACGCGACACCATCTATGGATTCAACCGAGTGTTCGATTACAACCTGTCGCTGTCTGCCAACACGAAACTCTATGGTATGTACAAGCCCAGCCCTAAAGTGTTTGGCAAAAAGTTGCAGATGGTTCGTCACGTCTTCTCACCTTCTGTCAGTTTCACCTATGCGCCAGACTTTGGCGAGGACAGATGGGGCTACTGGAAAAGTTACACGAAGACTGACGAAGAAGGAAACGTTTCACTCGTGAGGTACTCTCCCTATACTGGTGCACTTTATGGCGTGCCATCAGCCGGCAAGACAGGTTCCTTCTCTTTCGACATCTCTAACAACATCGAGGCCAAGATCAAAGACCGGAATGACTCCATCAAGAAAATCAGCATCATCGACGAGTTAGGCGCGTCTCTCTCTTACAATATGGCGGCAAAACGGCAACCGTGGTCAAACCTCAACACCCGACTGCGTCTGAAATGGGGAAAGGCCACCTTCAACATGAACGCCACCTTCATGACCTACGCCTACGAGTTCGACCAGAAAGGAAATGTGGTGGTGGGCAACCGTACCGAGTGGTCATACGGCCGATGGGGACGTTTCCAAGGCATGTCGAAGAACCTCTCCTATACGTTCAACAACCAAAGTTTCAGGAAATTCAAAGAGAGCATCATGCGGCTGTTCGGACATGGCAAAGACCTGGAAGATGAGGACATCGACATCACCGAAGACGAAGATGACCCCAACGACCTGGAGACGAACATAGACGACCCCAACAAGAAGCCACTGAAGGAAGGAGGCTCTGACGACGGACTGGATGCTGACGGCTACATGAAGTTCCAGATGCCCTGGTCTTTCTCCATTTCCTATGGTATCACCATGGCAGAAGACCGCAGCAAGGACATCAACATCAAGACCATGCGCTACCCCTACTCGTTCACACAAAACCTGAACTTCTCGGGTAACCTGAAACTGTCAAGCAACTGGAACTGCAATTTCGCCTCTGGATGGGACTTCAACGCCAAGAAAATCTCCATGACCACGGTGAATATCTCGCGCGATATGCACTGTTTCAACATCTCATGCGGATTGGTGTTCGGCCTATTCACCAGTTACCACATCTCGCTCCGCGCCAATGCAAGCACCCTCACCGACGCGCTCAAGTATGACAAGAAATCCAGTTATTCGAGCACGATCCAATGGTATTAGAAAAATTGAAAAATTGAAAAATTGAAAAATTGAAGAGTTGAAGAACCTTTAGCTCGACGAAGTCAATTGAAAAATTGAAAAATTGAAGTTATGGCAAGGATTCTCGCAATAGATTATGGGAAAAAGCGCACGGGCATCGCAGTGACGGACACGCTACAGATGATTGCCAACGGGCTGACCACGGTGGACACCAAGGATTTGGAGAAGTTCATCGCGGACTATCTGTCACAGGAGGATGTGTGCACCATCGTCGTGGGAAAACCCACACAACTGAACGGCGAGAACAGCGAAAACATGAAACGGATTGAACCGTTCTTCAACCGCCTCAAGAAGATGTATCCCAACAAGGAGATTGTCTACTACGACGAACGCTTCACCTCGGTGCTGGCCCATCAGGCCATGCTTCAAAGTGGCATCGGAAAGAAAGCACGACAAGACAAAGCACTCGTCGATAAAATTAGTGCCACCATCATTCTCGAAGATTACCTACAAAGTAAAAATAAATTGTAAATCCTAAATTGTCAAATCACCAATACACATGATTCTTCCCATGTACATATTCGGCCAGCCCGTGCTCCGCAAGACTGCCGAGGAAATAGATTTCGAGGCATATCCAAACCTCAAGGAACTCATTGCCAACATGTTCGAAACACTTCAGCGTTCTGAGGGCGTTGGCTTGGCTGCTCCACAGGTGGGTCTGCCCATCCGTTTGTTCATCATCGACCTCGATGTCATCTCTGACGATGAACCACAATACAAGGGGTATCTCCACACGTTCATCAACCCTGAGATTATCGAGGAAAGCGATGAGACCGTCTCCATGTCTGAAGGCTGCCTCTCCATCCCAGGCATCAACGAGAGTGTGAAACGCCCGGCCAAAGTGCTGGTCAACTACATTGACGAGAATGGCGAGGAACAGGAACGTTGGCTCGAAGGCTTTGAGGCACGTGTGTTCCAACATGAGTACGACCATCTTGATGGCAAGATGTTCGTTGATCGCCTCTCTCCATTCCGCAAGCAGATGATCAAGTCCAAGCTCATTGCCATGACTAAAGGCAAATTCTCTGCCCACTACAAGTGCAAGGCAAACAGAGGATAGTCAAAAGGTCTTTTGAAAGGGAGCAAGGTCATGATTCGTCGTCTATTGTCCATCATCGCGTTAGCCCTCCCCCTTTGGGGGCTGGGGGGCTTTGCTCATGCTCAAATCAACACCGACCGCATGATGAATATCGCCCGCAATGCATTGGCTTACGATGACTATGTGCTCTCCATCAGTTACTTCAACATCGTCATCAACTACAAGCCACACCTCTACGAGCCCTACTTCTTTCGCGGGGTCGCCAAATTCTACCTCGATGACTATTCCGGCACCATTCTCGACTGCACCGAGGCCATCCGCCGCAATCCCTATTATCCCAACACCTACGAACTACGAGGACTCGCCTACATCAACCTCAACCGGTTTGCCGATGCCATCGGAGACTACAAAGTGGCTACAGAGATGACACCCGAAAACCGCTCGCTTTGGCACAACATGGCACTCTGCCACATCGAGATGGATAGTCTCGACCAAGCTGACAGCATCACCAGCATCATTATCAAGAAATGGCCTAAACATGCTGACGGCTACAACATCAAGGCACAAATCCTCCTACAGAAGAAAGACACCATCGCCGCCGAGGCCGTCATCGACCAGGCACTCGAGGCGGACCGATACAACATAGGTGCCCTCACCGCCAAGGCCAACATCCTGATGAGCCACGAGCAGTATGAAGACGCCATCAAGCACTTCGACGAGTCGCTACGTCTCAACCCGAAAAACGCAGGCAACCTCATCAACCGAGCACTCTGCCACTACCACCTCAACCACTATCGCGAGGCGATGGCCGACTATGACCATGCGCTCGACCTCGAACCACGCAACTTCGTCGGTCACTACAACCGAGGGCTCCTTCGTGCCAATGTGGGCGAAGACAACCTCGCCATCGAGGACTTCAACTTCATCCTCTCCATCGACCCCGACGACATGATGGCGACCTTCAACCGCGCCACCCTGCTCGAGAATATCGGTGACTATCGTGGTGCCATCCGCGACTACACCACCGTCATCAACGAATTTCCCAAGTTCCTCTATGGATATGAACGCCGTGCTGCTGCCCGCCGCAAGATAGGTGACCTCGCTGGTGCCAACCGCGACGAGGAGCACATATTGAAAGAACAGATTGCCCACCGCTACGGCTACTCCACCCCCACCTCACGACAGAAGAACAAGACCCGCAAGAAGTCGCAGGTCAACCTCGAAGACTACCAGAAACTGGTGGAAGAAGACGACAGCATACAGGAGCAGGTGTACGAAAGCGAATACCGCGGACGCGTGCAGAATCGTGACCAAGAAGCCAAACTCATCCTGCCCAACGAACACACATATAATATATATAAAACCACTGGGCAGGACAACGTGATAGCCCTCTTCGAATCGGCCTATCATGCCGCCCAAGCAGGCAACATCAACGAAGCCATCGCAGGCTTCACCCAGGTGCTCGAGAAGAACGACCACTTCGCCGAAGCCTACTTCAACCGAGGCCTCCTCCACCTCCTTCTCGACAACACATCCCTCGCCATCCCCGACCTCTCCAAAGCCGGAGAACTCGGCATCTACCAGGCCTACAACATCATCAAGAAGAACCAGAACATCAAGAAGAACCAAAACGGCAAAAAGCAAGAAAAGCAGAAGCCATGAGCACCGCCCATGGCCTCCCTATTTCCCGCATGCCTCCCCGGCAAAAATCCCAGACTCTCCAGACTCTCCGGATTATTCGGATTAATCCGGATAATCCGGAATCTCCAGAATTCCCAGATTATCCGGAAATTCCATACCCCCCCAAAAAACCATCACCCCCTCTCCTCAATCATCCGCCTCAACCTCTCCACCTCCCGCTTCAATTCCTCAATCTCTTTCGCTTGCCTCGCAATCACTTGTTTCTGTGTCTCGCGCTGCTCCAATCTTGCCGCTGTCATGCGCTCCCTGATGCCTCCCTCTGTGGTGAACTCCCTATCCTTCCGCTCTATATACTTCGTTAGTGCAGCATCCACCTGATGACAAAGGCATATCGCCATGTTCGCCAATTCTTCATCGTCCATCTTCATAAGGAATGGTTGATAATCTTCAAATTTGCTGTGCTCCGTGCAGAAGCGATGCAACTTGTCAAAACGTTCGCTCCTCCCGTGAAACCATTCTTGTATTCCCTTCCGTTTCAGATAATCTTGATAATCCGCTTGCAATTCCTGATTACTGCCACGAGCAATCCCCAACAACTTCAACTCCACCTCCATCGAAGTCTGCCCATCACTGCTCCCCTCCGCAATATTCTGCTTCGTACTCCGCGCCGCCTGCACCATCTGGTCAACCGTCCTGTCACCAAACTTCGGCAGAAAACGCTGACAAAACACCTGCGTCAACTGATACAACACATCACTCCGCTGATAGAACCGCAACTCCGTATAAACCACCGCCTTCCGCAGCACACTCGTCGTCCCATCCTTATAATGTCGAATCTTACTATTGTCCATATATCATCAAAGTTGGTATATCCTCCGTCCCATCATGCTACTTCCTCTCCTGAATCCGATGGATTTCCATCATCTGCAGGTTATATTGACGGGAGAATTCGTTGTACTGTTCCACATAAGCAGCTAGCACATCAATGAATTTCAGGTGAGCGTCAGTATATTTTCCCTTATACTCCTTGGGGAAATAATTAGCATCTTTCGTGTTCACCGCACTAGCCATAGACAAAGACATTTCCATCATTTGAGTATATGTCTGGTCAAGTACCTGCTTATCCTTCTCCAGCATCTGAATCTCTTTGGTGGAAATCAAACCACCGTTGCTAGCACGTGTGACACACGAACTACAACGAGCAACAACATTCGCGCACGGGTCAAGGAAGTTAGGAAGAATCTGAACCGCCGCATCAAACACACCCCCTACAGCAGCTTTCTCCAGCCATTCATCTCCCTGTCCCATCAGATAGAGCCTGTATTGCGCAGGAGCATACCCGTCCTCCGCAAGACTTTTATACACTCCGATACTACAAGAACGATCCTTTCCTTCCTTTTTCAAGGCCTTCTTATACAACTTCATGGCCACCTTGTTCCCTGGCTTCAACTGTCGTTCTTCCTGACCGTATGCTGCACTCTGTGCCATAAGCGTGGTCACAAAAAGACATACTGCAAAAAAGAATGCCAACCGTCTCATCTGTACGTTCATTGTTTCCATCGTTAGTTTGTTTTAGGTTAATACTCTGTTTGGATTCATGCCACAAAGATAAATCAAAATTCCAACATCGCAAAATAAAAAAGGGAAAATTTGCCTTCCGAGATTTTGTGCTTTCCACAAAAGAAGGTATCTTTGCCACGTGTTCTTCGGAACATGACATTTTATTTGCTCAATCGTCACTCGAACTAGCACCTCGAAAAAGACTAAAACGGGCATAAAACAAGACGAAACAACCTTATTACTAATTAAACAAATAACCAACAATGAAAAAGACCTTATTCATCCTTTTTAGCCTTATGGTTATCCATCTTCACGCACAAGATGTTATTGTCAAGAAAGATGATAGCACCATTCTGGCAAAAGTGCTTGAAGTGGATGAGACAAACATCAAGTATAAAAAATACTCCAATCAAACAGGCCCCACTTACACCATTAGCATCACAAACGTGAGAGCCATTAATTATCAGAATGGAGAGAAAGATACGTTCGATAACGCGAATCCTTCTACACCCGCACCCGCATCCACTTCATCAAGTATAGCATCTGGATACATAGAGAAACCTGCTGATGCCCGCAATGCGGAGATAATTGCAAGTTATAATCGGGACTTTAACCTATCTACAGAAACATTGAAAAAATTAAATCCGAAAAAAGAAGCAAAGTATTTTGTCGGTTTTACAGGAGTAGCAAAATCTTCTATCATGTCAAATGATGAAGCTGAGATGACTTTTGTAGAATCAAGTCTAAAGAACCCTTATTGGGCTTCAGACTACTATGAAACCGTTTATTACATCAATGTGAAAAACAAAACAGACAAGACGATATACGTAGATTTAGGTAATTCATTCATTATATACCCTAGTGGATCTTTTTACTGTTATTATAACCCGACAGAAACGCAAACTGTCACATTAGGAGGTTCTTCTGGCGCTGGATTAGGTTTAGGTAGTGTGGCTGGAGTGTTAGGTATTGGGGGAGCAGTTGGTCAATTAGCAGGAGGTGTATCTGTAGGGGGAAGTCGCTCCCATTCTGTTTCCACCACATATTCCGAACAAAGAATTATAGCAATACCACCTCAAGGAAACCGAAATTTAACAACAGAAAAGTGGGTACAAACTAAAAAAGTTCCGACTTTATCTTTTAGTCGTGATGAGTTTATGAGAATTGGACATTCTGAAGACCTCATTTGTGGTTGTCATAAAACAGGGCAAAAACAAGGGGAAAAATATGTATGTAGCAATGATTCCTCATATTCAAAAGAATTCCTTATAACATATTCCACATCTGAAAATTTCTCAACTTTTTCCACACTAAAAGCCAGAATTTATGGACGGATGTCATTTGGCGTAAAATTTTGGAGGAAGAAAGATACAAAATTTATTGCTGTAGATGGAGAAGGAATGGGAAGAACAATATACAAAACGCCTAGGTCTTGGTAGGCTGTTAGAAAAAGAATACGGGTTCAGCATTCCACGTCCTCTTCTCCCCCTCTTCCACACCCTCCGAACCGATGTCCCCGATGTCGGCGAGGCGATGTCCCCGATGTCGGTTTTGAGGCTGTGGAAGAGGTTCGGAGGAGGATGTGGAAGAGAGGAGAGAGAGGGTGTGGAAGAAAGTTTTTGAGGGGAAGGGGTTGTGAATGTCGGATTTTATTCGTAACTTTGCCGTGAAATACAAAAACAGAAGATTTATGACAGCGATACAACTACGTGCGGAACTGTTCCGCGAAATCAATCCCATCCTCGATGACGAGGGGATGATGCAGAAACTTCTGAAGTATGTGAAGAAGTTGACTTCGAAGAAGGAAGACCCTACGCTGATGACGAAGGAGGAGTTCTTTGCCCGTGTGGACGAGGCAAGGGAACAAATAAGACGGGGGGACAGCACTCGATTTTCCGACCGCGAGAAGATGAACGAATGGCTTAATTCCCTTTGACCATGTACGACATCGTCTATTCTGACAAGGCAAAGGAAGACCTCGCCAAACTGCGTCGCAGCGAACCTGCCGCCCACAAGAAAGCAGTCAAACTGCTGAATGAATTAATGGATCACCCGAAAACTGGCACTGGTCATCCAGAGCCATTGAAGGGTGACCGCGCCAGTCAATGGAGCCGCACCATCACGAAGAAGCATCGGTTGATTTATGAGATATTCGACACCGAAGTCCATGTGGATGTATTGGCTGCCTACGGGCACTACGATGACAAGTGAGACAGACATCCACATGTATTTGTATAGCAACTAAAACTAACAAGAACGATGGCTATACCTTACCGAAAAAGAAAGAAGAAGATTACCCCCTATCATCCCCTCCCCACCCAACAAAAAGAGAAAGAACAATTGTCAAATCAACGCTTTTCTGAATGAAAAGTGGCCTTAACACGCTTTTTTTCAACAAAGTTTAACGCTATACGAATTTTTAGTGGTAAATTTGTAGCGATTTTCTAATTTCATACAGAAATCACAGAAAGCCATTTAGAAGGATGGAATCCAGCGGACATGTTTCTGTGATTTCCGTGTTTTCTGTGTGAAATAAAAAACTCTTTCTGTGAGCTAAGAACAAGAAGACTCAACAATAAAACAAAAATATGATCAAGATTACTTTTCCTGACAATTCCGTGCGCGAGTATGAGGCTGGCGTGACGGGCTTAGAGATTGCCGAGAGCATCAGCCAGCGACTGGCTCAAGACGTGATTGCGTGTGGTGTGAACGGCGAGACGACAGAGTTGAACCGTCCCATCAACGAGGATGCCACCATCGCGCTCTACAAGTTTGAGGACACTGAGGGTAAGCACGCCTTCTGGCACACTTCTGCCCACCTGATGGCTGAGGCGATTGAGGAACTGTGGCCAGGCACTCAGTTCGGTATCGGTCCTGCCATCGAGAACGGTTTCTACTACGACGTGATGCCACCCGAGGGCGTGAAGTTGAGCGACAGCGACTTCCCCAAGATTGAGAAGAAGATGCAGGAGTTGCAGCAGAAGAAGGAGGCACTCGTGCGCAAGGACATCTCCAAGCAGGATGTGATGGAACTCTTCGCCTCGAAGGGACAAAGCTATAAGAACGAACTGATTGCCGAACTGGAGGATGGCAAAATCACCACCTACACGCAAGGCAACTATATCGACCTGTGCAAGGGTCCTCACTTGATGACCACCGCACCTATCAAGGCCTTCAAACTGCTCTCACTCGCTGCTGCCTATTGGCGTGGCGACGAGAAGCGCCCCATGATGACCCGCATCTACGGTATCTCCTTCCCCAAGAAGAAGATGCTCGACGAGTATCTCGTGGCGCTCGAAGAGGCTAAGAAGCGCGACCACCGCAAGATTGGCAAGGAAATGGAACTCTTCATGTTCTCCGAGCGTGTGGGCAAGGGTCTTCCCATGTGGTTGCCCAAGGGAACAGCCGTTCGCATCCGCTTGCAGGACTTCTTGCGTAAAATCCAGAAGCGTTTTGGCTATCAGGAGGTTATCACTCCACACATCGGTGGTAAAAACCTCTATGTTACTTCCGGTCACTATGCCCACTACGGCAAGGATTCCTTCCAACCCATCCAGACACCTGAGGAGGGCGAAGAATATCTGTTGAAGCCCATGAACTGCCCTCACCACTGTGAGATTTTCGCTTGGCAGCCACGCTCCTACAAAGACCTCCCCTTCCGCTGTGCAGAATTCGGCACGGTGTATCGCTATGAGCAGTCGGGCGAGTTGCACGGATTGACCCGTGTGCGCTCGTTCACGCAGGACGATGCCCACATCTTCTGCCGTCCCGACCAGGTGAAGGAAGAGTTCCTGCGTGTGATGGACATCATCAACATCATCTTCAAGGCGCTCGACTTCAAGGAGTTCGAAGCACAGATTTCGCTCCGCGACCCCGAGGACAAGGAGAAGTACATCGGCTCCGACGAGGTGTGGGAGCAGGCAGAACGCGCCATCATCGAGGCTTGTGCTGAGAAGGGTCTGCCCACGCGCACAGAGTTGGGCGAGGCTGCTTTCTACGGACCAAAACTCGACTTCATGATCAAGGATGCATTGGGACGCCGCTGGCAGTTGGGCACCATCCAGGTGGATTACAACCTGCCCGAGCGCTTCCAACTCGAATACACAGGTGCCGACAACCAGAAGCACCGTCCTGTGATGATTCACCGTGCCCCATTCGGCTCGATGGAACGTTTCATCGCCGTGCTCATCGAGCACACAGCCGGTCACTTCCCACTCTGGCTCACCCCCGACCAGGCCGTCGTGCTGCCTATCTCATCCGACAAGCACAACGACTATGCCAAGAAGGTGGCAGAGATGCTCAACGCACAGGATGTGCGCACCATCGTGGACGACCGCAACGAGAAGATTGGCCGCAAGATTCGCGACAACGAAATGAAGCACATCCCTTACCTGCTCATCGTGGGCGAGCAAGAGATGGCCGATGGCACCGTGAACGTGCGCAAACAGGGCACTCAGCAGCAAGAAACGATGAAAATCGAAGATTTTGCAAAGAAAATCCAGGAAGAAGTTCGTCAAATGACAGAAAATTTCTAACACTGGAGAGGTTAGGCGGCATCTCAACATAAAAAATAAAAAAATTATTTTGTTATGTCTTCGATTTGCACTAACTTTGCACCCGATTTTTAACAAAACAAACAAAACTTAACAAACCATACCGAAGGGAACAAAGCCAACCGAATGAAAGGTGACAACAAAAAACAGCAGTACAGAGTCAATGAACAGATTCGTGTACCAGAAGTGAGAATTGTAGGCGAAGACATCGAGTCCGCCGTCATACCAACCCGCGAAGCTCTGCGTCTTGCAGAAGACAAAGGAGTAGACCTCGTTGAAATTTCTCCCAACGCACAACCTCCGGTATGTCGACTCATCGACTACTCCAAGTTCCTCTATCAGCAGAAGAAGAAAGCCAAGGAACTGAAGGCCAAGCAGGTGAAAGTCGAAGTGAAAGAAATCCGTTTCGGACCTCAGACAGGTGAAGCCGACTACGCTTTCAAACTCAAGCATGCGCAAGAGTTCCTGAACGATGGCAACAAGGTGAAAGCCTACGTGTTCTTCAAGGGACGCTCCATCGTCTTCAAGGAGCAGGGAGAAGTGCTCCTCCTCCGTTTTGCCAACGACCTCGAGGAACTGGCCAAGGTGGAGAGCATGCCATCGCTCGAAGGAAAGAAGATGTTCCTCACCCTCTCGCCCAAGAAAGCCGGTCAACCCAAGAAGAGCCAGCAGAAGCGCGACAACGAGGCTGCCGAAGCCGCCGCAAAGGCACAGCGCCAAGCCGAAGAGGCAGCCAAAGGCCCTAACCCCAACAGCCCCTTCGCAGGACTGGCTGAGAAACTGGCCGCTAAAGAAGAATAGAAGTGCGTAACGCCTGGTATATGCGTTGCCACACATTATTAATAATTAAATACATAAAAAAATGCCAAAAATTAAAACCAAGTCCGCTGCAAAGAAGCGTTTTGCGCTTACTGGAACCGGCAAGATCAAGCGTCAGCATGCTTATCACAGTCACATCTTGACCAAGAAGACTAAGAAGCAGAAGAGAAATCTCGACCACAGCACAATTGTCGTAAAGGCAAACCGCAAGCAAGTGCTCGACTGTCTCGCACTCCGCTAATCAATCCAGTAAGTAATCAACAAAAAGTTTAATCGAATCGTTAGCCCGAAAAGAACGTAAACGAACGTCGCTAACATTCAAAAAGCAAACAAAATTATGCCAAGATCAGTAAATCATGTTGCATCACGCGCTCGCCGCAAGAAGATTCTGAAGCGCGTAAAAGGTCAGTTCGGTGCTCGCAAGAACGTCTGGACCGTTGCCAAAAACGCCTATGAAAAAGGCCTCACCTACGCATTCGCCGACCGTCGTCGCAAGAAGCGCGAGTTCCGCGCTCTCTGGATTCAGCGTATCAACGCTGCCGCACGTGCAGAGGGTCTTTCCTACTCACAGTTCATCGGCGCCCTTCACAAGGCTGGCATCGACCTCAACCGCAAGACACTTGCATACCTCGCAGTACACAATGCTGAGGCATTCAAGGCTATCGTTGAGAAGGTTAAGTAAATCAACATTAGTAAATAAAAAGCATCTTTCTCACAAGAAAGGTGCTTTTATTTACTCCGACAACTTCTAAAAAAATAATGACATGAAAGCATTTGTATTCCCCGGTCAGGGCGCCCAGTTCACAGGTATGGGCAAAGACCTCTACGACACCAACCCTAAAGCCAAAGAGTTGTTTGACAAGGCCAACGAAATCCTCGGCTTCGACATCACCAAAATCATGTTCGAAGGCACAGCCGAAGAACTGAAGCAAACCAAGGTGACCCAGCCAGCCGTGTTCCTCCACTCTGTCATCTCAGCCATCTGTCTCGGCGACGCATTCGATGCCGACATGGTGGGTGGTCACTCACTCGGTGAGTTCTCCGCACTCGTTGCAGCAGGTGCCCTGTCATTCGAAGACGGCCTGAAACTCGTATCCAAGCGTGCTATGGCCATGCAGAAGGCTTGCGAGGCAGCACCCTCCACAATGGCAGCCATCATCGGTCTTCCAGACGAGAAGATTGAAGAGGTATGCGCATCCATCTCCAAACCCGGCTACATTGTTGTACCCGCCAACTACAACAACCCCGGCCAGTTGGTTATCTCCGGTAACGTGGAGGCCATCAACGAGGCATGCGAAGCCTTGAAGGCAGCAGGTGCCAAGCGCGCACTCCCCCTCCCTGTCGGCGGTGCCTTCCACTCACCTCTCATGCAGCCAGCCAAGGATGAACTCCAGGCAGCCATCGAGGCAACCACTTTCTCCGCACCTAAGTGCCCAGTTTATCAGAACGTGGATGCTCAGGCACACACCAACCCCGAGGAAATCAAGCAGAACCTCATCGCCCAGCTCACAGCCCCTGTGAAGTGGACCTACGAGGTGCAGGCCATGATTGCCGCTGGTGCCACCGACTTCACCGAGTGTGGTCCAGGCAAGGCGCTTCAGGGCATGATTGCCAAGATTGACCGCGACGTGACCGCTCACGGAATCGCATAAATCATTCACGCTCATTCATCATTCACAATTCATAATTCATAATTACCCTTCGGTTTGTACACATAACCAGGACCCAATTATGAGTTATGAATTGTGAATTTCACTCCTAACTCCTAACTTTTAACTCCCATACTAATATCAATGGAAAAACTAATCATATACCAAGTCTTCACACGCCTCTTCGGAGCCAATGCCAACAAGAACGTGAGCCACGGCACGAAGAAGGAGAATGGTTGTGGCAAGATGGCCGACTTCACAGGAGCCGCATTGGCTGAAATCAAGAAACTCGGCGCCACCCACATCTGGTACACAGGCCTCATCGAGCATGCCACCAAAAGCGACTACACGCAGTATGGCATCCAGCGCGACCACCCGGCCGTGGTGAAAGGCATTGCCGGCAGCCCGTATGCCATCAAGGACTACTACGACATCGACCCCGACCTCGCCACCAAGGTGCCAGAGCGAATGAAGGAATTCGAGAACCTCATCATGCGCACCCACAAGGCCGAACTGAAGATGATTATCGACTTCGTGCCCAACCACGTGGCACGTCAGTACCACTCCGATGCCAAGCCCGAAGGCGTGAGAGACCTTGGCGAGGATGACGACACCACCATGTCGTTCAGCCCCTACAACAACTTCTACTACATGCCCGGCACACAGTTCTCGCCCAACTTCTCGCTGCACGACGACGAACTGGGAGACTATGTGGAATCGCCAGCCAAGGTGACAGGCAACGACTGCTTCACCCCCTGGGTGGGTCAGAACGATTGGTACGAGACCGTCAAGCTCAACTACGGTGTTGACTATCAGGGCTGCAACCAACTCATCTTCTGCCCCTCCACCCCAAGCACCTGGATTAAGATGCGCGACATCCTCCTGTTCTGGGCCAGCAAAGGCATCGACGGCTTCCGCTGCGACATGGCCGAAATGGTGCCCTGCGACTTCTGGGGATGGGTCATCCCGCAGGTGAAGGCAAAATATCCCGACATCATCTTCATCGCCGAAGTGTACAACCCGCACGAATACCGCAATTACCTCTATCGCGGACGCTTCGACTACCTCTACGACAAGGTGGGACTCTACGACACCATCCGCTCCGTCGTGGGTGGCAACACCGCCACCAGCATCACGGGAGCCTGGCAGAGTGTCGACGACATCCACAGCCACATGCTCAACTTCCTCGAGAACCACGACGAACAGCGCATCGCCTCCAAATTCTTCGCAGGCAATGCCGAGAAAGGCAAACCCGCCCTGCTCGTCAGCGCCCTCATGAACACCAACCCCATGATGGTGTACTTCGGTCAGGAACTGGGCGAACAAGGCATGTACTCCGAAGGCTTCAGCGGACAAGACGGCCGCACCACCATCTTCGACTACTGGACCATCGACCTCATCCGCCGTTGGCGCAACAACAACAAATTCGATGGCACCCTCCTCTCCAAGGAAGAGAAAGACCTGCAGAAATACTACACCAAGGTGCTCAACATCTGCAACACCGAGAAAGCCATCCGCGAAGGCGCCTTCTTCGACATCATGTACGTCAACTATGGCGAAGGCATGAACGAACACCGCCAATACGCCTTCCTCCGCAAATCGGGCAAGGAACTCATCCTCGTCATCGCCAACTTCGACGATGCACCCGCCCGTTCATGGGTGAAAATTCCAGCCCACGCCTTCGAGTGCCTCGACATTCCCGTCAGCGAAAATGAACGCGAATGCAAAGACCTCCTCACCGGCAAGAAAGAGAAGAAAATCCTCATCCCCGATGGCACCCTCTACCTCGAACTGCCACCGCAAGGAGGAAAGGTGCTCAAGTTCAAACTCTGACCCTCAAACCTCCCCACACAGAAAAGACCCTCTCCAGCCTCCCCCTTGGGAGCCTCGGAGAGGGTCTTTCTTTCTCTCTCCCTCAACAGGGAGAGTTGGAGAGGGTCTTGATCACCCATTGTAACATACATCTGCTTTAGAGGTTCAAAAATCCAGGAATGCACTAAAGTAGTGCGCTTTTTTATAAAATCCTGCACTACTTTAGTGCATTTTCGTTATCTTTGCAACCGAAATAGCATAAATAGACTCAATTATGGATATATCACTGGTCGAATTCATGGAAGGTCAGCTAAAGCAGACCACAGCCACATTCCATCGTTATATGTATGACAAAATCAGTTGGAATTCTCGCATGTTCGGACTGGTCGGGCCACGAGGTGTGGGCAAGTCCACGATGGTGTTGCAATACATGAAAGAGCACCGGCCAACCCAAAAGATGCTCTATGTGAGTGCCGACCATTTATACTTCACAACCCACACACTAGTTGATACAGCCGCCGAATTCGTCAAGGAAGGAGGTGAACAACTGTTTATAGATGAGATACATAAATATGAGAATTGGTCACGCGAACTGAAACAGATATACGATTCATACCCCGAACTGAAAGTCGGTTTCACTGGTTCTTCCGTGCTTGACATCTACAAAGGTCATGCAGATTTGAGTCGCCGTGCTCCCATATTCATGATGCAAGGATTATCATTTAGAGAATACCTGACACTCTTCCATCAGATAGAAGCCTCCGTCTATGCCCTCGATGACATTCTACACTTAAAGGTTTCCATACCAGCCCTGAACCATCCCCTTCCATTATTTCGAGAATACCTCCGCACAGGCTATTATCCTTTCTCAGGCGATAGCGATTTCGAGATAAGACTCCGCCAAGTGGTCAATCAGACCATGGAAACAGACATTCCTCAATATGCCAACATGAATGCCTCCACAGGCCGAAAACTGAAAAAACTTCTTGCAGTCATCGCCCAAAGTGTGCCTTTCAAACCCGTCATGGATTCATTGGCCAGCGTTATCGGTGTCAGCCGCAATGTTCTCCCCGGCCATTTTCTATACATGGAGCAAGCCGGCATGATTGGACAGCTGCGTGATGACACGGGTGGAATCCGAGGTGTGGGCAAAGTTGAGAAAGTCTATCTTGACAATCCCAATCTGGCCTATCTCTTAGGACACGAATCAACAGACATCGGTAATATCCGTGAAACATTCTTCTACAATCAGATGCGCGTGACAACTGATGTCGTCAGCTCCCGCATCAGCGATTTCGAGATTGACGGCAAAACCTTTGAGGTGGGCGGAAAGAAAAAAGGGAAAAAACAAATCAGTGAAGCCGCTGAAGGGTATGTAGTCAAAGATGACATAGAATTTGGCTCATCAAACACCATCCCCCTCTGGATGTTCGGCCTCACCTATTAGATTTCCTTTCCTCTCCCTCAACAGGGAGAGCCGGAGAGGGTCTTCAATTGACTCCGTCGAGCTAAAATTTCTGTGATTTCTGTGTTTTCTGTGTGAGATTAAAGAGAGCCATGCGGGCTCTCGCAGAAAAAGAATATTATTTCACACAGAAATCACAGAAAACACAGAAAGAATGGAGAGAGAAAGTTGGGGGGCACAATTGTTCATTTTAACACGAATAACACTAATTTTCACAAAACTATGCAGCGAGCATTGATTACACAAAGCACCTTCTGTGCTACGAATTTCACTAATGCCGTCCGGATGGTTCGTGAAATTTGCAGCCGTCCACGGCTTCGAGGAATAATTATCCTGTCCGCATGGCAAAATTTGTCTAATTCGTGTAATTCGTGTTGAAATAAACGTCCGAACCTTCAAGAGAGAGAATGGAGAAAAGTTGACAATTGAAAATTTCTGTGCTTTCTGTGCTTTCTGTGTGAGATTGAAAGAGAGCCATGCGGGCTCTCGCAGAAAGAGAATATTATTTCACACAGAAAGCACAGAAAACACAGAAAAAAGAGAAAAACATATAGTCCAAAAATGAATTTCTGATTGAATTATTTGTTTGTTCCAAATAAATGTTCTACTTTTGCATCACTAGAACCCGCCAAGCCTCTCTACGATGCTCAAATGTGCGGGTCGTTTTTTATTTTAAATACAATGAGCACAAAAGTTCCTTTTCCAAAACCCTACATCACCCCCTCTGATCTCGTACAATTATTACAATCGCGTGGCTTAATTGTTGAAGATGCAGCCAAAGCAGGGAGTTATCTTCAGCACATTGGCTATTATCGATTGTCAGCCTACATGTACCCTTTTTTGCAGATTCCAAAGAATCAGCATCGGTATAAACCAGACGCATCTTTCCGAAAAGTGATGATGCTGTATCGCTTTGACAAGAAGTTGCGCTTGCTCATGTTCAATGAGATTGAAAAAATAGAGGTTGCCGTACGGAGTGCCATTGTCAATGTCGGTTGTGAACAAACAGGCAATGCATTCTGGATGACAGACATCCACAACTTCGTAAATTCTGAAAAGCACATACAGACGATGCGATTGATCGATGATGAACTTCGGCGTTCACGAGAGGACTTTATTAGCCATTTCCATCAAACCTACTCTGACGACTACCCACCTGCATGGATGCTATCAGAGATTCTTCCTTTTGGCGTAATGACCAACATATACAGCAATATTAGGAATAAGCGCATCAAGAAGAAAGTGGCACAACAATTTGGACTTCAAGTGGCACCTTTTGAATCATGGCTGACCATTGTAACACTGACACGCAATTCGTGCTGTCACCATGCTCGCGTATGGAATAAGCAGAACACGATTCGCCCCATGTTGCCAAATCGATTGAATTATGCATGGATTACTATTCCCGTAGACATGCTACGTATCTATTTCAATCTGTGCATTATCAAATATCTTCTCAATACCATATCTCCGCAGAACGACATGACCAATAAAATCCAATCTTTGTTGGCCGCATACCCTGATGTTGACACTGCAGCCATGGGATTTCCGCATGAATGGGAAAAGGAACCGCTATGGAAATAGTCCGCTTATGATTGAGTATCAGAATATCGTTTCTTCCAATACTCAAAATACTTTTTTCCTTACCCTCTCAACCAATCAATGGCTTCTTTCCCATTTCACCAATCTCGTTCGACGATTATACTTTTGAGATTTTTTACAAACTCATAGGAATTGATGTCAGCAATGTCAGCAAACCTTCGGCTCGACGAAGTCAAACATCAATCATCATGTAATTTGTACATGAAAATGAGAAATCCATACGTGTTTGTTGTAAAACAAGGGCATTGCTTGCAAAAAGTTGTAAACTTGTCCATGTTCCTCGCTAAAAACTCCCAAAAAACTCCAAATGGACAGGGTCATGCGACCGAAGAGTGAATTCGCGTATAGAGAAAGGCCACAATTTGACCTTTGCGACGATGGCAAGGGTGTTCCGTTCCATGGGCATCCAAGCCACTCTTGACATGGGCAAATTTCTGTGATTTCTGTGATTTCTGTGATTTCTGTGTGAGATTAGATGAGAGCCATGCGGGCTCTCGCAGAAAAAGAATATTATTTCACACAGAAAGCACAGAAAGCACGGAAAGAAGGGAGAAAAATGGGAAATTGACAATTTCCGTGTTTTGACTCCGTCGAGTCGGAGAGGGTCTTGAGAGGGTCTTTCCCTTTGGCGGGTTCCCGTCTCAAAGAGACCGATGTCGTGCTGCAGCCTTTTATCTGAGTGCTTGCACACAAGGAAAAGCATGCAACCACAACATCCAAGGCATAGCCTTACCCGCACCAACATTTTTCTGTGAATTTCCGTGTTTTCTGTGTGATCTCATCTCTCTCCCTAAACAGGGAGAGTCGGAGTGGGTCTTGGGAGAGCCGGAGAGGGTCTTTCCTTCTCTCTCCCTCAACAGGGAGAGCCGGAGAGGGTCTTTCTTTCCTTCCACTACCCTAATTACCTCACTGTCACTACCGTAATTACGTTCCTTCCACTGACGTAATTACCTCAGTGGAAGTGCGTGTGCCGCCCTATGGGGGATGGAGCAGCAGGTCGGCAAGGTCGGTGTTGGGTAGAAAGGATTCGAGACGAGGCGAGACGTGGTAGTCGATGCCGGTGTGAGTTGCATCTGGTGGGTCCACTTCTCGTAGCAACCGCTGTCGGGGAAGAGGATGACGTGCCCACATGGTCGGCCACATAGTTACAACCGTTCTGCGTATCCACATAGCGCACGAAGCACTTCAGTTTTCCGCAATGCGGGCAGGTGAACTTCTGCTGGCGGCATCCCGTCACCTTGGGAGTCTCTAATTGATATCGAAAAGATTATTCATACAGATTCCATTTTTTGTTGTTTTGACTCATTTTTGTTGGCGATTTCCGTTTGTTGTTGGAGCCGCTATATATATAGGCGGCTCCAACAACAAACAAAAATCTTATCGCGGCGAGTCTCACGGAGCACCTGTCTAAGCTGCTCTTTAGCCTGCTCTTCAGCAGTTGGTTGGTTTACAGCCTCGCTCACGATGTCTGCCACCGCAAGGAGGAAAGGTGCTCAAGTTCAAACTCTGACCCTCAAACCTCCCCACACAGAAAAGACCCTCTCAGGGCTTCCGGAGAGGGTCTTTCTTTCTCTCTCCCTCAACAGGGAGAGCTGGAGAGGGTCTTTTCATCCCTCTCCCTCTATCCCATCTTTCTTGTTACACTTGTACACTTTAAATGTAGAAAATTCAAGGTGTAAAGGAAAAAAGAAGGATTAGACAAAAAGGATGGAAAATAAGTGTAACATGTGTAACTGTAACAACAACAGAAATGCCAGCTCCTACAGGGGCAACGTTCTCTACAAGACGCGCAGCACCGACATAATGCCACTTTAAGTCGTCATTCACACGATTCCTGTCAGTTTCTCTTTCCTACGCCATCGTGAAGTGATGACGACGACATACTGGTATAAACAACAGCGGCTACCACTTGCCATTGAAGTGATAGCCGCTGCTGTTGTATATTGGTACCTGGAACTGGGAAATCGGAAGATGACTCTTGACGGGGATTTCTCTCCAATTACTTCACATAAACCTCTTAGTTGGCTTGCGCCATCTCGTCTTTCAAATAATCATAAATATAATCGGCGCTTTGTAGATAGAGACCTGTGTTTGGATTCATCAGCTTCTCGTAAATTGCAGATGAGTAAACCACATCAAAAGCCTCAAGAAGGGACATTGCGTTGTCCTCCTGAAGATAACTCACCAACAGTTCCACATCACTGTTGACAATGAATTGAAATTTGTTCTTGCTCAACCTCATATCCTTTTCAAGGTAAGAATAGCCTTTTCCGTTCCAAAGAAATACTGGTTATTCTTGGGCTTGAGAACGAATATTAGTCAGATAAAAACCACGTCCAAAATCCTTGTTGGGTCTGCATTTCTCAAGCTGGACACCCACAAAATCACAATTAGTGCCGTGATATAGTTTCATACAAACGACCCTCCATGACGTTTACAATACGATTTCAGCCCCATTAACGTATCATCTAACGGTAGTTGATGTTCCGCCTCATAACATTTGTCTAGGAATGCCAATCCACCATATTCCTTCAGATATCTATAGGCAAGCTGTGAAGTCATGCCAAACCGTTTGCCGAACTCCACAATACACAAGTTAATATAGCGAATTTTGTTCATAATTATAGCTTTTGAATTGCAAAGATAAATCAAAATCCAAACACCTCAAAATTTTTTCTCAAAAAACTGTTTGCAACGTAAGCATCCGTTGAAATACACGTTGTAGCAGTTGTAGTTTCGTTGTACCTTTGCATCCGCAATTGTGCACAAAACTACAACTGTTATTGTATCATGATTAAGACTGCATGATATAGGAACTACATATAGGTGCCAAAAATAACAACAGCAGCTACAATCCTGATCTGATGTGACCCCGAAAAGTTGGACGTTAAATTAAACGTTAATTATTAATCTCTCTATAGTAGTGAGCTCGGTATAATGCCGGGCTCATTCCTTTTAACCTCAGTTTTATTCTTTTATTGTTATACCACCAAATATATTTCTTCAGTTCTCGCTCAAACTCATCGACAGATTCAAAATGATTCACGTATAGTAATTCGTTCTTCATAAGTCCGAAGAAGTTTTCCATCATAGCATTATCCAGACAGTTGCCTTTCCTTGACATGCTTTGTACGATTCCGTGATCTTTGAGCATCTTCTGATAAAACATGTGCTGATAATGCCATCCCTGGTCAGAGTGTAATACCAAGCCGTCGGTATTGTGATGCTTTCTAAACGCCTTTCTAAGCATAGTAGTGACCATCTGCAGGTTTGGACTGCTAGATATGCTGTATGAGATTATCTCTCCATTGAACATATCCAATATAGGCGAGAGGTATAGTTTCTTGTCGTTGATACATACCTGAGTAACATCAGTAGTCCATTTCTTGTTTGGAATTTCTGCTCTAAAATCACGTTCCAGTAGATTAGGCGCAATCTTTCCCACCTCACCCTTATAGGAGTGATAGTGGCGTTTCTTGCATTTGGCTTTCAAACCGAGCTGTTTCATGAGCTTCTGTACCGTTTTGTGATTTACAATCTTACCTTCATTTCTCAATGCAAAACATATTCTCCTGTATCCATACCGGCCATTATTCTCGTCATATATGGCTTTTATTCTGTCTCGCAGATCATCGTAGCCATCACTGTCATCCATATGCGAGAGGTGGTAATAAAAAACGGAACGAGCCATCTTTACCCTCTCCAGCATAAACTGCAGGGGATATCTTTCACGCCTTAGTTCTTCGATGGCTCTTGCCCAATCGCGCGTAGACGGGCATTCCTTTCCTCGACTAAGGCTCTCACTTTTTTTAGCAGAGCATTCTCTGTCTTGAGTTCTTGGTTCTCCTTGCGGAGTCTTTCAAGCTCTGTCAATGGTTTGCTTTTCTTTCTTGGTCTACCCATACCTGGTGGTCTGCCTCGTTTCTTGATGCTCTCTAATGCAGCCCAACCATGTTGTCTGTACAGTTTTAGCCATGTACATATCCTTCGCGGGCTGGCTCCATATTTTAACGAAGCTGCGCGCAAAGATAATCTTTTTTCTTCAATATCAAGCACTATTTTCCTTCTTAATGCAAAATCAGTCTTTATATGGCCTGTTTTCTTTAGACTTGAGGGACCTAATTCCTGATATTTCTGCCATAAAACCCATAGTTGATTATGATCTATACCATACTCTTTGTGTATGGAGATAATAGACCTTCCATCCTCTAATAAATGCATGTATTTTAATAAGTCTGCATAATCATGTTTCTTTTGTTTTCTTCTAGTCATAATAAACCCCCGAAAGTTTTTTTGTCTAACTTTCGGGGGTCATCTCA